>Ga0070741_10017613_pt1 | contig 11711 bp, 9 predicted proteins | sample Coa_R1_4_FD_66440 | JGI IMG/M metagenome (GOLD analysis project Ga0070741, IMG submission 66440) | Surface soil microbial communities from Centralia Pennsylvania, which are recovering from an underground coalmine fire - Coalmine... | ecosystem: Environmental > Terrestrial > Soil > Unclassified ...
CCCATCACCTGCACCGGCAGAACGCTCAGGTCGCGCACAATCGGAAAGCCCGGCGGCACGTCGTCCCAGGGGACCTCCTCCGGCGGCGGAATCTCCTCGCCCTCGGTTGGGTACGTGCGCTCGCCCACGGTCTCGTCGAAGGGTGTCTCGTCTTTGCTCTTGGTACGGGCGAAGGCAAACGTGAACGACTCGACCGACTCGGCGGTGTAAACGTGCTCGCCGTCGTCGTTCTTTTCCGGCACGAGCCAGACGTCCTTGCTCTTGTAACGCAGCCACTTGTGCGTCGCCGACGTGGCCCAGATGCGCATGCGGCTGGCGGCGAGCGGTTCGCCGTCGTACTTGACGTCCGTCTCCATGCCGGCGTCGACGTTGAAGCTGATGGCCTCGGTGGAAGAGGCGGGATCGGTAGGAAGCCACGTCCACGCATCCATTTTCTGGCTGCGAAACTGCAGGTACACCGTCAGCGTCGATGCCGTTTCGTTGCGAACCTTCAAGGTGCGCTTGTTTTGCAGCGCCAGTTCTTCCTTGTCCCCCAGCGCCGGCTTCTCGGTCTTTTCCTTGGGATCATCCTTGTCCTGGGACAACCCGACCGGCGCCAGTAATGTCATCCCGGCCACAAAGGTCACGAGGCAAACGATCAACCTGGTCATGATTCACCTCTACAGAGGCTCGCAGTGCTTCGAGGTTTCGCCGAAAGGGCAGCTCTTGTTCAGAAAAAAGCGGCGCCGAACGTCCCCCGCTGGGACGCAACTCCAACTCGTAACTCGCAACTCACCCCGCGATCCTACTTCACCTCCATCTCGCTCTTGATCCCCTGGCTCAGGTTGGAAAGCTCCCGGCTCAGGACGCGCAGCAGGTCGTCCAGCGTTACAATCCCGACCAGTTCATCATCGTTATCCACGACCGGAAGCCGGCGGACGCCGTGCTCCATCAGGGCCTGCGTCGTATCGAAGACGCCGTCATCGCGATAGACCCACTGCACGGGAGAATGCATCGCTTTCCGCGCGGGTGCCTGCGGCGACAGACCGCGGGCTCCCAGCTCCAGCGCCAGGTCCCGATCGGTGACGATGCCGACAGGCTTGTGGTTCTCGACAAGGACCACGGCGCCGACGTTGTGCCGATCCATGAGCCGTGCCACCGACGCCAGGGTATCGTCGGGCGACGCCGTGACGACCTGCTTGACGAAGGTTTCGATGGTCTTGGTGACTGCACGCATGCGGAGAGCGCCTTTCACAGATTTTCCCAGTAAACGGCGTGGCAATGACTGCACTGCCCCAGGAGATAGATCTCCTTCTCGCCCGTGTTGAAGGTGAAGGCGACCTTTTGCAGCTCGGGAAATGTCTGGCCGCAGGCGCACACGCTGGAAGCCGGGATGTTCCACAGCCGCAGCCGTTTCCACAGGTCGAAAAGCAGGCGCGCGCCGCTGGAACGGACGATGAAGTTGCGAATCCGTCTCCAGCACACGTCTTCGGGTGAGTGGAGGCCGAGGACGCGACAGGCCTGAACCACGGAATAGTCCGGGGCGTCGCAATCCAGCTCGATGGGTCCAAGTAGCTTTGCCACGGGTGTGCTCCTTCGGCTGAAAGTAATCAGGCGAAGCTATGTCGAGCAAGTGTGATGCCGGCGCGTCGCGGCCGCGCCTCACTTCCTTCCTCTTTTGTCGACTTGCGGATTGCCAATTGGCAATTGCGGATTGGAGAGGGTGCTTGGCTCGGTGCAATCCGAGATTCGAGGTCCGCAATCCTTTTCGCAAAATGCCTGGCCTGTGCCAAAAGCAGATTGCTGGGCGAAAACGACGCAAGATGAGCGTTTACGGCACAGATTCAGAGGCGTGCGGCGGCGCTTTGACACGTTTCCACTGCCATTCCTTCACGAGGCAATAAAGACAAGGCGCCAGCAGGAAAGTGATGAGTTGCACGGCCATGCCGCCCACGCTGGGGATGGCCATCGGCTGCATGACGTCCGAGCCACGGCCGCTGGTCAGGAACAGCGGCATCAGACCGATGACGGTGGTGGCGGTGGTCATGAGCAGCGGCCGGACGCGGGCCAGGGCGGCCTCGATGACCATCGCGCGGGTTTCGCCGATGCTGCGCGGGTGCCTGCCCCTGAACTTGTCCTCGAGGAAGCTGAGCATGACGACGCTGCAGTCGTCGGCGACGCCGAACAGGGCGATGAAGCCCACCCAGACGGCCACGCTCAGGTTGGAGCCGTAAAAGAGCAGCAGGGCGAAGCCGCCCGATGCCGACACGAGGATGCCGAAGAACACGACGAACGCCAGCCACCATTTGCCCAGGCCCATGTAGATCATGACGAACATGGAGAAGAGGACGAGCGGGACCATCCAGCTGAGGCGCTCCATGGCGCGCTGCTGGTTCTCGAACTGGCCGGACCACTTCCAGTAGTAGCCGGCCGGCACAACGAGGCTGGCCTGCTCGTGCTTGCCCTCCTTGATCAAGGCGTCGCTCTTGGCCTTCTCCGCCTGGAGGATGGCCTCGGCCTCCTCGACGACGCTGACCTCGTCGCGGTCGCGCGTGTTCAGGGTCACATAGCCCACCAGCAGGCCGTTCTCGCTTTTCAGCTCCTGCGGGCCGATGATGTATTGGATCTTCGCCAGCATGCCTATGGGAACGTGGGCCCCGGTCGACGTCGGCACGAGGATGCGTTCCAGATCTTCGAAGCGCTCGCGCAGTTCGCGCAGGTAGCGCACGCGGATGGGATAACGCTCGCGGCCCTCGACCGTGGTCGTCAGGTTCTCGCCGCCGATGGCAACTTCGATGATGTCTTGCACGTCGCGGATGTTGACGCCGTAGCGGGCCATGGCGGCGCGGTCGAGTTCATACTGAATGTAAGGTCGGCCGATGATGCGGTCGGCGACCACGTCCACGGCGCCGGGCACCTTGCGCAGGATCTGCTCCATCTGCAGGCCGATGCGCTCGATCTCCTTGGGATCGGCGCCGAAGATCTTCACGCCCATCATGGCGCGAAAGCCCGTTTGCAGCATGACGATTCGCGTCTGGATCGGTTGCAGCCAGGTGGGCAGCACGCCGGGAATCGCCGTCTTTTCCTGCAGTTCCTGGAGCAATTCCGCCTTGGTGAGGCGTCTGTTTTCGGGCCAGAGGAGATTGCACCAGCGGAGCCAGCCGATGCCGCTGTGCCAGCGCTCTGCCCGGACGCGGCGCCACTGGCTCTCGGGCTTGAGAATGATGATGGTCTCGATCATGCTGGTCGGCGCCGGGTCCAGCGCCGACTCGGAACGACCGACCTTGCCCACGACACTTTCGACCTCGGGCACTTCCTGGATCGCCCGGTTCTGCTTGGCGATCACCTCCTGCCCTTGCGTGAGCGACGCCGACGGCAGCAGCGACGGCATGTACAAGAGCGAGCCTTCGTCGAGCGGCGGCATGAACTCCCGGCCAATTCCGGGGAAGATACGCTTCATTTCCAGCCACGCCGCAGTCTGGGTCGGATCGACACCGACGGTTTTGAGGCCCGCCTCCACGGGATAGGCCAGCCGGGCGAAGCCGAGCCAGACCGTCAAACCGATCAGCACAAGCCCCGTGGGCAGTGCCAGGAAGAGGGCCTTGTGATCGAGGGTCCAGCGCAGCGCCGGACGAAACAGGGCGTTGATGCCGCGCGCCACGGCGTTCTGCTCGACGGGCAGAATCTGCTCGCGGCCGACGCGGAACACGCAGGCACCGACCATGACGCCGACGCCAACCGCCGTGGGCCAACCGCTCCAGGCGCCGGCAAGTCCCAGTCCCCAGCGAAGTGCAACAAAGGTAACCGCACTCGCGGCCAGGCCGACGGCGCCGCCCAGGGTCAGCGACCGCCGTCGCGACCAGCGCACCGGCTTGAGCATGTAATACGCCAGTACCGGCACCAGGGTGATGGCCAGGATGATGGACGCGGCAATGGCGAACGTCTTGGTGTACGCCAGTGGCTTAAAGAGCTTGCCCTCCGCACCGGTCAGGGCGAACACGGGCAGGAAGGAAATCACCGTGTTGGACACGGCGGCGAACATGGCGCCGCCCACTTCGATGGCGGCGTCGTAGACCACGTCGGCATACGGGCGCTCCGGCTCCAGTCCCAGCCGGCGGTAGATGTTTTCCGTCATGATGATGCCCATGTCCGCGACATCGCCGATGGCGATGGCAATGCCGGCCAGGGACATGATGTTGCCGTCGATGCCGAGCCAGTACATGACGATGAAGCTGATGAGCACGGAGAGGGGCAGGGTGGGCATGATGGCCAGCGAGCTGCGCAGGTGCAGCAGGAACAACAGCACGATGACGCCCACGACGATGGCTTCCTCGGTGAGCGCCTCGGTGAGGGTGTCCATCGTTTCGTAGATGATGTTGGTGCGGTCGTAAAAGGGGACGATCCTGACGGGGACCTGGTTGCCGTCGGCCAGCACGATCTTCAGCCCGGGCTCGATGTCCTTGATGCGTTCCTTGAGGCGGCGGATGACTGCAAGCGGGTTCTCGCCGAAACGCATGAGCACGACGCCGCCAACGGCTTCGCGGCCGGCGTCGTCGAGAACGCCGCGGCGGAAGTCGGGGCCGAGCTGAACCGTGGCCACGTTCTTGACGAAGATCGGGGTGCCGGCCTGCTGGCGCAGGACGATGTTCTCGACGTCGGCAATGTCCTTGACGAAGCCGGCGCCGCGGATGAAGAACTCGAAGCCGTTCTGCTCCACGACCTTGGCGCCGACGTCGATGTTGCTCTTGCGCACCGCCTCGTAGACCTCGGGCAAGGCGACGCGGTGGGCACGCAGCTTGTCGGGATCAACGTCAATCTGATATTGCTTGACGAAGCCGCCGAGCGTGGCGACTTCCGACACGCCCTCGACCGACTGGAGCTGATAGCGCACGTACCAATCTTGCAACGAACGCAGCTGCGCCAGGTCGGCGCCGTCGGCCTGCAGCGTGTACCAGAAGATTTGGCCCAGGGCCGTGGCGTCCGGCCCCAGCACCGGCACCACCTCCTTGGGAAGCTTCTGAACGGCCACGTTCATGCGCTCCAGCACGCGCGATCGCGCCCAGTAGTAATCCACCTGGTCCTGGAAGATCACGAACACCATGGCGAAGCCGAAACCCGACATGGAGCGGATGCTCTTCACCCCGGGCGTGCCCTGCAGTCCCACCGTGAGCGGAAAGGTCACCTGATCTTCGACCACCTTGGGATCGCGGCCCGGCCAGTCGGCGTAAACGATGACTTGCTTCTCGCCGATGTCTGGGATCGCATCCACCGGCGTGTTCGACATGCAGTAATAGCCGGACGCCACAAGCGCCAGGGTGAACAGGATCACCAGGAAGCGATTGCGCAGACACCAGCCGATGAGGAAATCGACCACGGCCCGTCTCCGTTCAATGCTTGTGCGCGCCCGGCGCCGGGGCCTTTGCCGGCGGCAGCGCGTGGCCGGAATGCAAATCGACCCCGGAGAGACCCTCGGGGAAAAGCAAGCTGGGCAGGCCTTCGATCTGGCGCTGGCTGTCCAGGAGGAAGCCGCCCTGCACGACGACGAGGTCCCCTTCCTTGAGGCCGGAGCGTACGGGGTAGTAGCTCACGCGCTTGCCTGTCTCGTCCTTGCCGTCCGCGCGCGGACCAAGCTGCAGTTCCACCAGTTCGTAGGCGCCTTCGGCGGTGTGGCGATATGCCACCTTGCGCCGGCCGGTGTCGAGCACTGCCGAGGCGCGAATCGCCAGCACCTTGCCGATTCCCGCGTGCGCTGCGTGCGTTTCGTGGACCTTCAATGGCGGCACCTGCTCCAGGGGCATGTGGCAGTAGGGACACTCTCCCGGCTGGCCCCGTACCACCTCGGGGTGCATTGGGCACAGGTACTTGCCTTCCAGGCCGGTCGCCTCCGGCGTGCCATCCGCTTGCAGGCGAATGCGGATGGACGCCGCCGCGTACATCGCCGGCTTGAGCCTGCGCTCGGCATTGGGCATGTTGACCCGGACCCTGAGCGTGCGCGTCTTGTCATCCAGCACGGGATCGAGGAAGACCAGCCGACCCGGAAAATGCTCTCCCGGGTAGGCCTCCACCGTCACGTCCACCCTCTGGCCGATGCGAATCCAGCCGAGGTCGTATTCATACAGGTCGAGAAACAGCCAGAGCGGGTCGAGATCGGCAATGCGGTAGAGCACATCGCCTTCCTTGACGTACTGTCCTGGACGAACCATCTTCTCGATGACGGTGCCGCCACGCGGGGCAAACACGGTCAGGTGCGTCTGAATCTTCCTGGACTTTTCAAGGGCCGCGATCTGTTCGGGCAGCATGCCCCAGAGCGAGAGGCGTTGGCGGGCGACTTCGACCATCGACTTGTTTCCGGCCATGAGCCCATCGAGCAGGTTCTGCATCGTGACGATCAGGTCGGGGCTGTAAATCTCCACCAGGTGATCGTCCTTTTTCACCTGCACGCCGGAGAAGTCGGCGAAGACCTTGTCCACGCGGCCGGCGATGCGGGCTGTGATGTACGCGGTCTGTCGCTCGTTGTAGTCGAGCTTGCCGACGGTGCGGATCTCCTTGAAGACTTCGCGATAGGCGACGGGTTCCACGAGGATGCCGGCGCGTTTTTCGATGCGCTCCTTCTCGCTCGATGCCAGCGCCACGGGCACCAGGTCCATGCCACAAATGGGGCATCTGCCCGGGCCGGCCTTGCGGATCTGCGGGTGCATGGAGCAGGTCCACGCCCCTGCCTGCGTCTCGTCGCCCGGCTGGCTGCGCGTCAAGAGAATCACCGCAGTTGGCAGCGCCAGGGCGAGCAAGAGGGGCAAGCCGAGTTTCAACAGGGTTTTCATGGGAATCCCCGAAAGGCCAATTGCGGCTTGCGGATTGAAGTGCACGCTACTCAGTCCGCGATCGTCATTCTGCCGTCGACGCCTGGGTCAGGCCGGGCTGCGCGCTGTAGCCGATGCGAGATACTCGACGCAGCCGCGGAGCGTGGCCAGCTTGGGATAGTCTTTCTCCGGAATGGCGACCCCCAGTTCCTTGTGTAGGGCGATCACGAAGTTGAGGAAGTCCATGGAGTCGATGTCCAGCTGGTCGCGAAAGCTTACCGCCGGCTGCAGGTGCTCCAGGTCCGCTTCCGGAGCGATCTTGCCGAGGTTGCGCAGAACGGCGTCACGGATCGCATCTTGAGTCATAGTTTCCCGGGCTCCTGCAAGAGGCGGTCAATGGCCGCCAGAAACAAGCCGCCGCGGTGGCCGTCGCTGACGCGGTGATCGGCCCCCAGCGTCGCCGTCACGAGCGGCCGTGCCACGACCTGGCTATCCACGACCCAGGGGCGCGGGCCCACTTTGCCGAAGCCGACAATCGCCACCTGCGGCGGGTAGATGATCGGAAAGACGGCTTCGACGCCGCGCTCGCCGAGGCTGGTAACGGTGATGGTCGGATCGGTGAATTCTGAGCCGCGCAGGGCGCCGGTCCGGGTCCGCTGCACGACTTCGCGGAGTTTCTGCATGAGTTCATCGAGGCTCAGCTTGTCGGTATCGTGCAGCGCGGGCGCGATCAGGCCGCCCTGCCGCAGCGAGATCGCGGTGCCGACATGAATCGCGGCGCTGGCCTGAAAGCGCTCGTCCAGCCAGAAGCCGTTCATCTCGGGGAAGTCGCGCAACGCCAGCGCCACGGCCTTCAGCAGGAGCACGCCGGGAAGCAACCGTTCCGTCACGAGCCGCTTCTCGTTGGCCGCGGTCAACCAGTCGAGAGCGCGTCCAAGGTCGATGGTGGTGCTCAGGTAATAGTGGGGGATCTCGCGCTTGGACCGGCTCATGGCGGCGGCGATGGCTTGCCGCATGCGCACAGCATCGAACCCGCGGGCAGCGGGCTTTTGCGGTTGCTTGGCGGCCCGCTCGATGTCGTCGCGCGTGATGGCGCCGCTGGGGCCCGTCCCCTGCACCCTGGACGGATCGACGCCCAGCTTGCGGGCCAGTTCGCGGGCGGACGGAGAGATGCGCAGCTTGCTCAGGTCGGCAGCCGCTTGCGAAGGCGACACTTGTGGCGTCGTGGAGAGTGGCGTCGTCGCGGCGGCCGCCGCCGACGCTTGTGGCATTGTGATTCCCCCATCTTCGCGGAGCGTCGCCAGCACAGTGCCCACGGGAACCTTTTCGCCCGGCTGGACCACCAGCTTCTCCAGCACGCCACTCGAAAATACCTCGACATCGATCACGCCCTTGTCGGTCTCGATCTCGGCAACAACGTCCCCACGCTTCACCCGGTCGCCGGGCTTGGTGTGCCAGGCGACGAGGATGCCGCTCGTCATGTCCGGGCCCAGCTTGGGCATCACGAAATCAGCCATGGCGTCCCATCATTTCTTGCACGGCGCCCACGATGCCGTCGACCCGCGGCAAGGCAGCGTCTTCCAGGTGCCCGGCGTAGGGGATGGGCACCTCGGCGCTGCACACCCGCGCTACCGCGGCGTCCAGGTCGTAGAACGCACCTTCCATGATCCGGGCGCTGACCTCCGCGGCCAGGCTGCCCGTCCGCCAACCCTCATCGACAATCACGGCACGATGCGTCTTCGCCACGGAGGCAAGAATCGTTTCCGTGTCCAGCGGCCGCAGGCAGCGCAGATCGATCACCTCGGCCTCAATGTTTTGCTTGGCCAGGTGCTCCGTCGCTTGCAAGGTCTTCGGGAGAGAGCCGCCGTAGGTGATGAGCGAGACGTCAGTGCCCACGCGGCGCACGGCCGCCTTGCGGAGGTCCGGCGGCGGGCCGGTCTCGTCGACCTCCCCTTCGGCCGCGTAAAGCATCATGTGCTCGAAGATGAACACGGGGTCGGGCTCATGCAACGCCGCCCCGAGCATGAAGCGGGCGTCCTGCGCGGTCGCCGGCGCCAGCACCGTGATGCCCGGCACATGGGCGTACCAGCATTCGAAGCTGTTGGAATGCTGGGCGGCCACGCGCCGCCCCGCGCCCGTGGCCATGCGCACCACCAGCGGCACGCTGAACTGCCCGCCCGACATGTGCCGCAGAATGGCCGCGTTGTTCACGACCTGATCCAGCGCGAGCAGGCTGAAATTGCACGTCATGACTTCGACGATCGGCCGCATGCCGCCCAGGGCGGCGCCGATGCCGGCGCCGACGAAGGTCGATTCCGACAGGGGCGTGTCGCGGATCCGCTCGGGGCCGAACTCGGCGAGCAAGCCCTTGCTGCAGGCAAAGGCGCCGCCATAGCGGCCCACGTCTTCCCCCATGAGAAAGACGCGCGGGTTCTCCTGCAGCGCCTCGCGGAGCGCCGCCCGCACTGCGTCGCGATAGGTCATGCGGATCGTTGCCATGTCACTTGCCCCCTGGCGTGTGGACGTTTTTCAACAGGTCCGCCGCCGGTTCCCAGGGCCCGGCCTCGGCGAACGCAACCGCCGCCGCGACCTCGGCCGCCACGTCGGCTTCCATGCCGGCCATGTCTTTGTCCGTGAGGAGTTCTTGCTGGCGCAGTCGTGCCGTGCAGAGCGCGATCGGATCGCGCTTCTTCCATTGTTCGACCTCTTCCTTGCTGCGGTACAGTTCGGCGTCGTACATGGAATGGGCCCGGAAGCGATAGGTGCGAGCCTCGAGGAGCATCGGCCCCTCGCCGCGTCTCACGCGGTCGGTGGCCTGGCGGGTGGCCGCCTCCACCGCGCGGACGTCCATGCCGTCCACTGCTTCCCCGGGAAGACCGTACGCGGCTGCCTTGCGGGCGATATCGACCTGCGCCTGGTGCCGGCTTAGGTGCGTGCCCATGGCATACAGGTTGTTCTCGCACAAAAAGAGGACGGGCAGCTTCCACAGGGCGGCGAGGTTGAGCGCTTCGTGGAACTCGCCCTCGGCCACGGCGCCGTCGCCAAAGAAGCAGGCCGTGATGCCCGCCCGCCGCTGTAGCTTGTCGGCCAGGGCCAGGCCGACCGCGAGCGGCAGAGCGCCACCGACGATGGCCCAGCCGCCGTAAAAGCGCCGGCGGGCATCGAACAGGTGCATCGATCCGCCCCGGCCCCGGCTACAGCCATTGGCCTTGCCGTACATCTCCGCCATGACGGCCCCGGCCGGCATGCCGCGGGCGAGGGCATGGCCATGCTCGCGATAGATGGACACAATGTTGTCGTCCTGGCTGAGCGCCTGCATGGCGCCGACCGCCACCGCTTCCTCGCCGATGTACAGGTGCAAGAAACCCTGAATCTTGCCGGCGGAGTACAGCTCGGCGGCCTTCTCCTCGAAACGGCGAATCAGCAGCATCTGGCGGAGCAGAGCCAGGGCGTGCTGCGGCGCCGCGGTCGTGGGCGTTTCGCTCGTCAAAGTTGCCATGATCAAATCCCCTCGCCGCAGCCGGTGAAGCCCGTGCCGCGGGCAGGCCCGGCCGAGAGCATTGCTCGATCCAGAAACCAATCCAGGCGGCGCCCGTCAGCCAGAACCAGCGTGCCTTCGATGGCCCCCTTGGCCATCCCGTCCTCGATGCGCCGATAGGCAGTCTCCGGAAGATCGAGCGTGCGCTGGATGTGTCCGAACGGGTCGATGAACGCCGTCCCCAGTAGCTCTCGCTTGTGCATGTTCGGCAACGTGGTGCCGGTGATGCGAATACTCGCCATGGAAGACCCTCCTCTCCTCAAAGTGCAGATGTTTCACCTTCAGGCCTGCTCCAGCGTCGAGGTGTCCCCCTCGGGCAGGCCGAGTTCGCGGGCTTTCAGAAGGCGGCGCATGATTTTGCCCGCCCGGTTCTTGGGCAACGACGGGACAAAGTCGATTTCCTTGGGCGCCACCGCGGCGCCGAGCCGCTTGCGGGCATGCGCCAGCAGGTCGCGGCGCAGGTCGTCGCCTGGCGCGTGGCCGGCTTTGAGCGACACAAAAGCCTTGATGACTTCCAAGGCCACCGGGTCCGGCTTGCCGATCACCCCCGCCTCCGCCACCGCCGGATGCTCCATCAAGACGCTTTCCACCTCGAACGGCCCGATCAAATGGCCGGACGTCTTGATCACGTCGTCCTTGCGGCCGACGAACCAGTAGTAGCCGTTGGCATCGCGCCGCGCCAGGTCGCCGGTCAGATACCAGCCCCCCGCGAAGCAGGCCCGGTAGCGCTCGGTCTCGCCCCAGTAGCCGCGGAACATGGAGGGCCAGCCCGGCCGCAGAGCGAGCTCGCCGTGTACTTCCGGGTCGTCGACGACCTCGATGTTGCCGTCGTCGCGCCGGTGTACGATGGCGGCCTCGATCCCCGGGAGCGGCTTGCCCATGGAGCCGGGATAAATATCCATGGCGGCGTAGTTGGCGATCATGATGCCGCCGGTCTCCGTCTGCCACCAGTTATCGTGGAAGGGCAGGCCGAGCACTTGCTGCCCCCAGAGCACGCCCTCGGGATTGAGAGGCTCGCCGACGCTGGCCAGAAAACGCAACGTGCCCAGCTCATACTTGTGTGCAACTTCCGGGCCGGTCTTCATCAGCATGCGGATGGCGGTCGGCGCGGTGTACCAGACCGTGACCCGCTGCTCTTGCAGGATGCGGTACCAGCGCTCGGCGTCGAAGTCGCCCTCGTCGATGATGCTCGTCACGCCGTTCGTCAGCGGCGCGATGATGCCATAGGACGTTCCGGTTACCCAGCCGGGGTCGGCCGTGCACCAGAAGACGTCCTGGGGATGCAGGTCGAGGGCGAGCTTTCCGGTCATGTGATGAGCGACCACGGCGCCGTGGACGTGCACCGCTCCCTTGGGCGTGTCCGTCGTGCCGCTGGTGAAATGAAGGAGGGCAAA
>Ga0070741_10017614_pt1 | contig 11709 bp, 8 predicted proteins | sample Coa_R1_4_FD_66440 | JGI IMG/M metagenome (GOLD analysis project Ga0070741, IMG submission 66440) | Surface soil microbial communities from Centralia Pennsylvania, which are recovering from an underground coalmine fire - Coalmine... | ecosystem: Environmental > Terrestrial > Soil > Unclassified ...
AGGTCCAGTACCGCGACCCGCGCGCCCCGCTCGGCCAGCAGCGCGGCCGTCGCGGCGCCGATTCCCGATGCGCCGCCGGTGACCACGGCCGCCAGGCCCGCGAAATCGCGCGCGGCCGCCGGGGTCTGCGCGTCCTGCTGCGCTGGCTCGCTCATCTACTGCACCGCCTCCATCCGTTCCTGCCACACCGGGCCGTCTGGGAACAGATACCGCGCCCGGCTGACCGGCAAAATCTCCGCGCCGAATCCGGGCCGGGTCGGGGCCTGATACCGCCCGCCCTTGATCCGCACCGGGTCGGCGAAGTGCTCGTGCAGGTGGTCCACGTACTCGATCACCCGGTCCTCGATCCGCCCGGTCACGGCGACGAAGTCGAACATCGACAGGTGCTGCACGAGCTCGCACAGGCCGACGCCGCCGGCGTGCGGGCACACCGGAACGCCGAACTTGGCCGCCAGCAGCAGGATCGCCACGTTCTCGTTGACCCCGCCGACGCGGGCCGCGTCGATCTGCACGATGTCCACCGCGCCGGCCTGCAGCAGCTGCTTGAACACGACCCGGTTCTGCACGTGCTCGCCGGTCGCCACCTTGACCGGGGCGACCCCGCGGCGGATCGCGGCGTGCCCGAGCACGTCGTCCGGGCTGGTCGGCTCCTCGATCCAGTACGGGTCGAACTCGGCGAGCGCGCCCATCCACGCGATCGCCTCGTTCACGTTCCAGCGCTGGTTCGCGTCGACCGCGATGCGCACCGCCGGGCCGACCGCCTCGCGCGCGGCGCGGAACCGGCGCACGTCGTCGGTCAGCGAGGCGCCGACCTTCAGCTTGATCTGGGTGAAGCCGTCCGCCACCGCCTGGCGGGCCAGCCGGGTCACCTTCGCGTCGTCGTAGCCGAGCCAGCCGGGCGAGGTCGTGTACGCCGGATACCCGTCGCGCAGCAGGGTCTTCTCGCGCTCGGCCCGGCCCGGCTCGGCCGCCTCGAGCAGCTCAAGCGCCTCCTCCGGGGAGAGCGCGTCGACCAGGTACCGAAAGTCGACCAGGCCGACCAGCTGCTTCGGGGTCAGGTCGCTCAGCAGCTTCCACACCGGCTTGCCCGCGCGCTTGGCGGCCAGGTCCCAGGCGGCGTTGACCACGGCGCCGATCGCCATGTGCATGACGCCCTTCTCCGGGCCGAGCCAGCGCAGCTGGCTGTCGCCGATCAGCTCCGCGCTGAACCGGCCGAGATGGTCGAGCACCTCGTCGAGCGGCCTGCCGACCACGAACGGGCGCAGCGCGCCGATCGCGGCGGTCACCACGTCGTTGCCCCGGCCTATGGTGAAGCAGAAGGCGTGGCCTTCCAGTCCGTCGGTGTCATCGGTGCGCAGGATGACATACGCGGCCGAATAATCAGGGTCCGGATTCATCGCGTCCGAGCCGTCCAGCGTCGCCGAGGTCGGAAAGCGCAGGTCGAGGCAGTCGAGCGTGGTGATGAGGGCGGCGCGGGCCATGCGGCGTAACCCCTTCGGCGATCCCCGCGCACGGAGACCGATCGTCCAGCAGCAGTCATCCGATGTATACGCCCGCGCTTTCGGCGTTGTCCAGTGTCGAACCGGTAAGCGTCCAAGAACCGAGCCGGAGCGTCCCGATATGGGATCTTTCGTGCCCGCAAGAATGGTCGGATGACACGCGCTGCCAGTAGAGTCCGCTGCATGAAGCTTCTGCGCATCGGCGAACCCGGCCGCGAACGCCCGCACGTGGCCCTCGACGGAAACCTGGTCCTGGACGTCTCCGACCTGACCGCCGACTTCACCCCGGACTTCCTGGCCGGCGGCGGACTCGACCGGCTGCGCGCCGCGGTGGCCGAGCGCGCCGCCGAGGCTGTGCCCATGCCGCAGGGCGTGCGCGTCGGCGCCCCCGTTCCGCGCCCGGGCAAGATCGTCTGCATCGGCCTGAACTACGCCGACCACGCCGCCGAGACCGGGGCCGAGATCCCGAAGGAGCCGGTCGTCTTCATGAAGGCCCCTGACACGCTGGTCGGCCCGAACGACGAGGTGCGCATCCCGCGCGGCTCCACCAAGACCGACTACGAGGTCGAACTCGGCGTGCTGATCGGCGCCAGGGCCCGCTACCTGGAGTCGGCGCGGGAAGGCCTCGCCGCCGTCTCCGGCTACCTGGTCTGCAACGACGTCTCAGAGCGCGAATTCCAGCTGGAGCGCGGCGGCACCTGGGACAAGGGCAAGAGCTGCGAGACCTTCAACCCGGCCGGCCCGTACCTGGTCACCGCCGACGAGGTGCCCGACCCCGGCGCGCTGGAGCTGTGGCTCGACGTGAACGGCCGGCGCCGGCAGAGCTCGAACACCAAGAACCTGATCTTCGGCGTCGGCGAGATCGTCCGCTACGTCAGCCGGTTCATGGTCCTGGAACCCGGCGACCTGATCAACACCGGCACGCCCGGCGGCGTCGCGCTGGCCACCGGGCGCGCCGAGGACTACCTCAAGCCCGGCGACGTGGTGGAGCTCGGCATCTCCGGCCTCGGCTCGCAGCGGGTGACTTTCGTCCCAGCGCCCTGACGAAGTGCTCCGGCCGACGGTCGGTCGTGCCATGATCCGGGCATGCAGCGGCTCGCGCACGAACTCACGGCCACGCCGCGCCGGCATGTCGTGGCCGCGTTCGGCGCGGTCCTCCTGATCGGCGGGCTCGGCGCGGCGATGTGGGTGTGGACCGTGATCCACATCTCGCGCGACGTCGAGCTGGAGCGAAGCGGCGTCCGGGTCACGGCGACGGTGCTCGCGTTCTCGTGGAACGGCGGCGGGAAGTCCGGCTCCGAGGAGCTCTCGTTCCAGCTGCCGGACGGAACGGCGGCGAGGCAGTGGACCGGCTCGATCACGTCGCGCCAGGCGCCCGGCGGCACCCTGGCCGCGGTGTACCTGCCGGGGCGCCCCGAGACCATCGAAGCGGTGAGCTACCTGCGCTGGTGGTGGGTCGGCGCCGTCGTCATGCCGGTCTTGGGCACCGCGTTCGGGGTCGCTGGCGTGTTCCTGCTGTTCGCGCTGGTGCGCCGAATCCGGGAAGGCGCGCTGCGGACCGATCGAGCCGCCGCCGAGTGACGGCGCCGGCTACTCGCAGCCGCGCTGGGCCATGGTGAGATAGCCGAGGAAGGTGAACATCGTCTGGCCGGGTTCAAGCGCCTTCGGCTGCGCGTCCGCCCGGCGACGGTGCACGCCGACGCCGAAGTTGCCCGGCTCGGTGACGAATTCGAGCTCGAATCCGCTCTCCGCGAACCAGTCGCAGATCTGCGGGACCAGGTCCGGCTCCTTGCGGTGCCGCGTCCAGACGGTCGTGCCGCCGGGAGCGCACAGCGCCGCGCAGTGGCCGACCGTGCGGCGGATGTCCTCGTTGGTGATGTTGCCGAAGATGCCGCAGGCGAGCACCAGGTCGGCCGGGGCGTGGGCCAGGTAGTTGTCGGTCAGCGCGGCGTCGCCGGTCACCACCTCGATGCCCGAAAGGCCGAGGTCGCGCGCCCGCTGCCGGGCCGAATCCGCGTTGCGCGGGTCCAGCTCGACCAGTACCGCGGCGACGTCGTCGCGGCGCGGATGCTTCTCGAGCACGCCGAGCAGGTCCCGGCCCTGGCCCGCGCACATCGACAGCGCCTTGATCGGGCCCGGCGCCGCGGCGTCGAGGGCGCGCCTGATGCGGTCCTGCACCACGACCAGCCGCTGGGCGAGCCAGGAGTCGGGGTCCTCGTATCGCTCGTGCCAGGCGAGCCAGTCTTGTTCCGCGGTCACGCCCGCAGCCTATTCACCGGCCGCCGCGCGGACCACGGATTAATCGGCCCGCCGCAGGTGCCGCCGCTGCCGCGGCGCCGACGGGCCGGCTCGTCAGTGATCCGTGTCGCGGTCCTGCTCGGCGAGGAACTGCTCGAACTGCCTGGCCAGCTCCTCGGCGGTCGGGATCTGCACGGCCTGGTCGGCGAGCAGGTTCGTCTGCGGCGTCGAGCCCGCCACGGTGTCGTACTGCACCTCGAGCCCGTGGATCATCGAACGCAGATCGTCATCGCCCTGCGCCACCTGCGACTCGATCTCCGCCTCCACGCGCTGCGCCTGCGTGTGCAGCTCCTGCGCCGGCAGCACCAGGCCGGTCGCCGAGGTGATCGCCTCCAGGATGCGCACCGCCGCCGCCGGGTACGGCGAGCGGGAGATGTAGTGCGGGATCTGCGCGGCCAGGCCGAGCACCGCGTGCCCTTGCTCGCTGAGCCGGAACTCGGTCAGCGCCATCGCGGAGCCCGGCACCTGCGCCCGGTCGAACCACGCGGTGTACCCGGCCAGCAGGTCCTGCCGGTTGCCGTGCGGGATCAGCGTGGTGGGGCGGGTGTGCGGCACCGCGAACGGGATGCCGTGGAAGTTGACCGACAGCGTCACGCCCAGCTTGTCCACCATGTCGATCATCGCCTTGGTGAACCGCTCCCACTCGGTGTCCGGCTCGGGGCCGTACATGACCAGGAACGGCGTGCCGGTCGCGTCGCGGCCCAGCTTCACGTCCAGCGTCGGCGCCTCGTAGTCGGACCAGTGGTCGGTGTCGAAAGTCATCGTCGGGCGCTGCGCCCGATAGTCCACCAGCCGGTCCGTGTCGAACCTGGCCACCACCGGGTTGCCCGGCTGCCCGTCCTCGCCGGCCCCCTCGAACTGGAACTTCTCGCTGAGCACGTGGTCGATGACCTGCTCGGCGGCGTGCCCGGCGTCCATGAAACCCTCGAAGTGGTACAGCAGCACCAGGTCGCCGCCCTGCCCGGAACCCCCGGAGGAGCCCGCCCGCGCCTCGGCCATCGCGTCCAGCCCAGCCTGGTCCAGCTCGTAGAGTGGCTCGCCCACGGTCGGTTCCGTCCCATCCGTCATCGCGTCCCGCTGTCGCCGCCCGCACGGTCACCCGCCGAATGGCACACCGGCTAACAGTCTGCCAACATCAGGGCCCCGTTGCCCATTCCAGCGTCGCGCGCCGGCGCGTGGAGTCCTTGGTCGATGACGCGGGGCCGGTCCACCCACGCCGCGTGGAGTACTTAGCCTCTTTGCATTCCGGCCGCCCGCCACTGGACTGCCGATGGACAGCAGTGTTCGAAATCGCTCCGTACCCAAGACGGACGCGACGCTGTCTCCAGCGGCTCTCTGGCGGACCAGGAGAACACGTTATGTCAGACTCCCTCGAACCTGACACGCCCGCTGCGGCCGAAGCGCCCGACAACCCACTCCCACTGAACAACACGCAGTCGCTCGATGCCCTATCCGCACCCGGCATCGACGACGCCGCTCTCGGCAGCGATGCTCTCGGTAGCGACGCTCTTGACGGGGACTCGGAAGACTCGGCGGCTGACCCGACGCGCCAACCGGCCCTCCTTACCCGGCGCACCCTTCTCGGCGTCAGCGGAATGATCATCGCCGGCGGTACCGCGTTCGCGCTGCCGCGCGGACGCGCGGTCGCACCCGTCACCGTGCGCAACGCCGCGGCGCGCCGCGCGGTGATGGCCATGTCGACGCCGAACCCCGTCCCCGGCGGCAGCCTCGACCCGCTCACCATCCCGAAATACGTCACCGCGCTCCCGCGCCTCGGCGTGATGCCGTCCACCGGCGCCGCCAGTTACAACGGCGCGCCAGTCGACACCTACGTCATCGCCAGCCGTCAGTTCACGCAGCAGATGCTGCCCGCCGGATACCCGAGGACGACCGTCTGGGGTTACGGCGCGCCGTCCTCGACCGCAACCTTCCACGCCCCGGCCTTCACCATCGAGGCCAAGTACGGCCGGCCGGTCCGCGTCACCTGGGCCAACCAGCTCGTCGACAGCAGCGGAGAGTACCTGCCGCACCTGTTCACCGTCGACCCGACCCTGCACTGGGCGAACCCGCCCGGTGGCGTCAGCGGCCGCGACTCGCACACCGCGTTCACCTCGACGCCGCCGCCGTACTCCGGCCCCGTCCCGCTGGTCACCCACCTGCACGGAGCCCACGTCACCGAGGAAAGCGACGGCTACCCCGAGGCGTGGACGCTGCCTGCCGCCAGCAATATCCCGGCCGGATACGCGGCCGTCGGCTCCGTCTACGACCAATACAAGGCCGAGGCCGCCCAGCGATACGCAGTCGCCTGGCAGCCAGGCTCCTCTACCTATCAGTACCCGAATGACCAACGCGCCACCGCGATGTGGTACCACGACCACGCGCTCGGCATGACGCGCGTCAACGTGCAGTCCGGCCTGGCAGGCTTCTACCTGCTGCGCGGCGGCCCCGCCGACCTACCGGCCGGCGTCCTGCCCTCCGGCACGCAGGAAGTCGCGATGGTGCTGCAAGACCGCAGCTTCAACAAGGACGGCTCGCTGTTCTTCCCGGACAGCCGCACGTTCTTCGGCGACACGACCGCCGGCGGCCCGTGGATCCCGGAGACCGACACACCGCCGTACTGGAACCCCGAGTACTTCGCGAACACCGTGGCGGTGAACGGCGTGGTCTGGCCGGTGTGGAACGTCGCGCGGCGCCGCTACCGGCTGCGCGTGCTCAACTCCTCCAACGCGCGCACGTACCTGCTCAAGGTGGTCACCAACCCGCTGGCCGACCGGCCGGCCAGCGCCGCCCTGCCGATCTGGCAGATCGGCTCGGACGGCGGCTTCCTCCCGGCCCCCGCGCAGCTCGACGAGGCGATCATCGCCCCGGCCGAACGCGCCGACCTGATCCTCGACTTCACCAACGTCCCAGCAGGTACCCAGCTGTACTTGATCAACGAGGGCCCGGACGAGCCCTACCACGGCGGCGTGCCCAACACCGATTTCATGGCGGCCGACTACTACACCACCGGCCAGGTGATGAAGATCGTCGTCGGCAGTTCCGCCGCGGCGATAGCGGACGCCTCCCTCCCGCCGAGCCAGCTGAGCCTGCCCGCCATCGCGCCGCTCGGACGTCCGGCCCAGACGTTCAGTGTCTCCCTCAACGAGATCGACTCCGCGTTCTACGATGGCGCGCCGATTTACGGCACACTCGGCACGCTCAATGCGGACGGCACCCCGAACTCGCGGTTCTGGGACGATCCGGTGGATGTCAAACCGGTCGCCGGCAATGTCGTCGAGTTCGACCTGGTGAACTTCACCGTCGACGGGCACCCGATCCACATCCACCAGACGCAGTTCCAGGTGGTCAGCCGCACCGGCTCGGACGGCACGGTACGACCGCCGCAGCCCTGGGAGACCGGGACGAAGGACACGGTCCTCGCCTTCCCCGGCGAGACCACGAAACTACGCGCCTACTTCGACATTCCGGGCCGCTACGTCTACCACTGCCACATCATCGACCACGAAGACAATGAGATGATGCGACCGTTCGACGTGCTGCCCTAGCGTCTCATTTGGAGCACGATTGGCCGGCCCCGGTTAACGCGAGGTATGACTGCGCGTGGCGGCCCGGTAACGTCGGAAACGACCAGCGGCGACGGTCCAAAACTGGCCGCCGCCGCGCGCCGTCGTATGCCACGCGAGGAGCCGGCCGCGATGCAGCGAGCGCTTTACGAAGCCCCGAACCAAGGACCCGAGCCCCACGAACCAGCGCCATCTGTGTCAGCGCCGCGCGAAGCGGCGTCGCCCGCGGTGATCAGCGTCCGCGGCGAGGCCACGCTGCTGGTCGATCCGGAAGTCGCGGATCTGACAGCCGTCATAATCGCCCAGGCGCGGGACCGGCGTGAGGCGTTCGAGCGACTGGTTAAACGCAACGACGAAGTGCTGAGCCTTGTGCGCTCCTACGGCGACTCGATCGACCGGGTCGAGTCCACCGGCGTGTCAGTCGCCCCTGAGCTGCGTAAGGGTAAGGACGAGAAGATCCGCTCATACTCGGGTGCGGTACGCGTCCGAATCACCGTGGCGGATCTGGCGATACTCGGCGAGTTGCTCGCGCGGATCGCCGAGTTCGAGGCCGCCACGATCGACGGACCGCACTGGCGGCTGCGCACCTCCTCGCCGGTGTACCGCGAAGCGCGGGGCCGCGCGGTCGCCGAGGCCGTCACCCGTGCCCGTGATTACGCCGAAGCGATCGGCAGCCGGATCACCGGGCTCATCGAGCTCGCCGACACCGGCCTGACCACCACGTCGGTGGTCCCGCGGATGGCCCGGTCGGTCGGGGGAGTGGTCTTCGGCGCGCGGGCCGCGTCCGCTCCCGCGCCGGCCGAACCTCCGGCGCTTGACCTGGAACCACAGCAGCAGACGGTCTATGCGACCGTCGAAGCCCGATTCGAGGCCGCCCAACCCGAGTTCCCGGTCGACTGACTGCTCACGACTTCGGCAGGAGCCGCACCGTTCACCGCCGCGTCGGCCGCCCGATCTTACGCACCGCCAGCCCTGCTCCCGCCAGGCATACGACAGCCAGCGCGCCGAGCAACGCCATGTTCTGAGTCCACGCCATGACGGTCGGCGCGTGCGCGGGATCGCAGTTCACCATCCCCATGCCGCCGTTCGGCATCGGACCCATCGTCTCCGCACCGTTGCAGCCGTCGCCGAGCAACTGGTCGAGCGATGCGGTACTCGCCGCCGCTGAATAACCCCAGCGTGCGCCGGATACGTACGCCACCTCGTTGAGGCCAGGCGTGTCGCGTACGGGAAACGCCGAGCCGCTGAGCACGAACTGCGCGAACAAGATCACCGGGAGGATCGTCAGCACCTTGTCCGCGTTGCTCGCCCGCGCCGAGACCAGCAGCCCGAGGGACATCGCGGCCAGTCCGGTGGCGCTGACCACCAACGCGATTTCGATCCGGCCGTTCTGTAGCACCACCCCGCGCGCTAGGCCACCCTGACGTAATAGTGCGATATACGTCAGGATGAAGGACTCGACGACGGTGATCGCGCCGAGCACAAGGGTCTTGCTCAGCAGATACGCCCACACCGAAAGCCCGACCGAACGCTCGCGCGCCAGGATCGCGCGTTCCTTGACGATTTCCCGGATGGCGTTCGACGCGCCCAGATAGCTGGCCGCCAAGATCAGCGAGAGCAGCACGGTGGTCGAGTTCTGCGCCGCTGCGAGCGTGCCCGGCTTGAGATTGCCCTTCCCGAACGAGCCGAGCATCAGCAGCCCGAGGATCGGTGCCTGCGCCATCAGCAGCAGCGTGTTGCGGCGGTCCGCAGCAATAAGTGCCACGTAACGCCGAATAAGCGTCATCAATTGACGTAACGCGTGCGGGCTACGGCCAGGCGCATGCGGCTGCGCCGTGGCCAGCTTCAATCGCCCGCGCTGCGCCTCCAGCGGCTCGGTAACGTAACGCTGCTCGATCGTGGTCCCGGCGAACGCCTCGCGCACTGTACTGGGCGCCGCGCGGTCGAGGTGCTGGAAAACCTCCGGATAGCCCGGCTGCCTAAAAAACGACAGGGCGTCTTCCGGCGGCCCGAAGTAAGCAGTCTGCCCGCCAGGCGCCAGAAACAGCAAACGATCACACAAATCAAGGCTTTGTATCGAATGGGTGACCGTGAGCACGGTGCGCCCGCCGTCGGCCAGCTCGCGCAGCAGCTCCATGACGCTTTTCTCGTAGCCGGGATCGAGGCCCGAGGTCGGCTCGTCCAGGATCAGCAGCGAGGGCCGGGTCAGCAGCTCGATCGCCACCGAGGTCCGCTTGCGTTGCCCGCCCGAGAGCTTCTCCACCCGCATTCCGGCGCGGTGCTCAAGCCCCAGCTCGCGCATCACCGCCTCGACCCGCATCGCCCGCTCGCTGCGCGGCACGTCCGGAGGAAAGCGCAGCCGCGCGGCGTAGTCGAGCGCTGCCCTTACGGTCAGCTGCGGATGGAGGATGTCGTCCTGGGGCACGTACCCGATCCGGTTGCGCAGCTCCGCGAACGCCCCATATACGTCGCGGCCGTTATAGAGCACCGATCCGCGATCGGCCGGCCGCGCACCAGTCAGCGCCTTGAGCAGCGTCGACTTCCCAGCTCCTGTCGGCCCGAGCACCGCCAGAAGTTGTCCGCCGTCCAGCGCGAAACTAACCCCGCTCAGCAGCTTGCGGCGCCCGACGTGCACACTCAAATCAAGCGCCGCGAACGCGGAAACACCCGTATCGACGTACTCTTCCAGCGTCCCGTGCTGCAGCCGCAGCAACGTGTGCCCGACCGCGACGAGCGAACCCTCGCTGACCCGCGCACGCCCCGACACAGAGCGGCCGTCGACGAACGTGCCGTTGTGACTGTCGAGGTCGACGATCTCCAACCCGCCGTCCTGCGCGGTACGCAGCTCCGCGTGATGCCGCGAGGCGAGCAGGTCGTCGACGACGATGTCGTTGTCGAGCGCGCGCCCGATGCGTATTCGCGAGCTCGACGTGCGGTACGTACCCGTGAAGACGCCCGGTGCACGTTCGCCGGGCGCGTACATCGGCGGGTCAGGTGTGTGCGGGTCGGGTGCACCGAACGGCACAGGCGGCACGAGCCGTATACGCGCCGCACCATTCGTCGCACCGAGCGTTAACGTCATCGGCCGGTCCACAGTCATCCGTGCGACGCGTGAACCGTCCAGGTACGTACCGTTACTCGACTGGTCCTCGAAGACCCAAGCGCCACCAAGATCCCGCCGCAAGACAGCATGCTGCCGGGAGGCGGCAGTATCGAGAACGACGACGTCGGCAGCCGCGTCGCGGCCGATCGTGACCGGCCGCGACCCGTCGAAGTACCGCTCCGAGCCCGCAGGCAGGACCTGGAGCGTCAGCATTCTGGCGGCGAAGGTGTGGGTGCCGTCCATGCCGCGCATCATCCCAGAGGCCTATGTCGCGCGCCACAAGATCGGCGAAACAGCCACAACGGTCACTCAGCGCACCCGGCCCGCCACCTGTCACCGGCGCCACGGGCCCACCACGCCAGATACGCGTCCCTACCCGAACACCCGCCGCCGGATCAGGAAGCTGTGCACCGTACCGCCGAGCCACGACGCGCCAAGGCATGCGAGCAACAGCTCCCCGGCCGCAGCGTGCGTCCCTGTCCGGACCGGCGAAGCGGCCGAGACGGCGAACGCTGCGGCAACGAAGACCGTGTAGCAGATCGTTGCGATGACAAGCACGCGCGACCGCAGCCGGTACGCGGCGTACCCGATGCCGATCGGCGTCAGGAGCCCGATGCTCACGAGCGGCAGCAGTGCCCACGCGAACGACGCGGCCGTGCCAGCCGTAGCCCACCGACCAGAGGCAACCGCACTCGCGCTGGCAGTCCCCATCCCCTCCGCCGCAACGCCATCCTCCTTCACGGAATCCTCGCGGCCCGCAACACCCTCACCGACCCCCGCACCATCTCCGCCCTCCCCAACAAACCCTTCCGCCCGCCGCTCCTCCACTTCATCCCCACCACACGCGCAGGCTTCCGCAACGACGTCCGTCAACGCCGACCGCTCGCCGCCCTCGCCCACAGCCGTACCCTTGCCACCCACCAAACCATCCTCGCCTTCCCCCGCCTCGCCTCGCTCGGCCCCCTCCTCTTCCTCCGTCCGCAGCGGAGGAAAGTGAAGGACCGCCTCCAGCGCCGAGCCCGTGAAGACGTCCGAGGGACGCACCTCAGCCGGTTCAGGCGTGGGCTCCGTACGGGGCCGTACTAGCGACACCACGCGCCGGTGCGGATCCGTCTCGACCTCCAGCTCCTGCGTCCCCAGCTCCACCCCGCGATCGCCTTCAGCCTCTTCCCCCCCGCTCACTCCCTCATACGCTTCACTGCCGCCTGCAACCTCCACTCCCACCCCTGCCTCTACCTTTACCTCC
>Ga0070741_10017615_pt1 | contig 11709 bp, 8 predicted proteins | sample Coa_R1_4_FD_66440 | JGI IMG/M metagenome (GOLD analysis project Ga0070741, IMG submission 66440) | Surface soil microbial communities from Centralia Pennsylvania, which are recovering from an underground coalmine fire - Coalmine... | ecosystem: Environmental > Terrestrial > Soil > Unclassified ...
ACACCGTCCACGGCGAGGAGCAGCACACGAGCTTGGAGCCGTGCCCGCCGCGACCGTGAACGTGAACGCGAGATGCGCTGCAGTTCTCGCCGCGTGTCCTCGTCCACCACTAGTGGCGGCGCGTCAAGGCGTGCGCGTGCGCCGGTGCCGGACATGTCAAGGCACGGCAACCAGGTTGAAGTCGAGGTTCATGGCGAAGGGGATTCCGTTGTAGGTGCCCTTCAGTTGCTGATGCGACTCGACGGGCAGTCCCAGCTCGGGAACCCAGCACGATTTGTCGTGTTGTTCGCCGCTGACCGATCCGCTGATGGTGGCGTCGAGTTGTACGTCCCAGCAGTGGAACGTCCCGATCGGCGTGGTGACATCGCGTTCACCGGTGACGGTGCCGGTGCCGTCGACGGTGAGCGACCCGGCGGTGGAGCGTCCACTCCAGGTGTCGCCGATCGTGAGCGGCCAGCGCACCAGGAGTTGGGGCGGGTCGAGCGGACCGCCGAACTGCGCGCCGCTGGCCGAGAACTGCGTGGCGAGCAGGGTCACGCCGTCAGTGCCGTAGCGGCGGGCGTCGTCGCGGGTGTAGGTCGACGTGTGTTGGAGGACGCGCATCTCGGGTGTGTCGTCGGTGCCGCCGGTACGGGTGACGTCGGTGGTGGCGTTCTCGTCGATCGGTGATGGTTGTCCTGCGCCGATGGTGCGGTTCCCGGTCACGTGGTACTGCCAGGTGCCGACGCGTGGGGCGACGATGCGAGACGGTGGGTCTGGTTGGGGGGCGGGCGTGGCCGTTGCCGCGGTCGTCGGTGTCGTGCCCTCGGTTGCGGGAGTCGCGGCGACGGGTTGCGTGACCGCGACGAGTGCTGCGCCGGCCGTGCCGTCGGCCGCGGTTGTGGTGGTCGGCGCGGCGACCTGCGCTGCCGGTGCGGCGTTGACGACCGTTACGGGCGTCGGCGTGTGACCGCCGACGGCTACCGCGGTGAGGATCAGCGTGAGTGTGGTGACCCCGGCAACGGCGATCCCGATGCGGCGGCGTCGTACCGGTCGCGGCACGACCTCGACGGCGTCGGTGGCGGGGATGCGGGGCCAGAACGCCCATTTGCCGAGCAGCATCGTGGCCGAGGGGACGAGCAGTGATCGAACCAGGAAGGTGTCGATGAGGATGCCGACGGTGACGCCGAAGCCGATCTGTCGCAGGTTGGGGAGCGGGGCGACGATGAGCGCGAGGAACGTGCCCGCGAGGATGAACCCGGCCGAGGTGATGACGCGGCCGGTCAGGGTGAGGCCACGGGTCACGGCGTCGTGGATCTCGTGGCCGGCGTCCGCTTCTTCGCGGACGCGGCTCATGATGAAGATGTTGTAGTCAGCGCCGAGCGCCACCAGGATCACGAACAGGAACGGCGCTAACCAGAATGTGATGCCGGGATCGCCGAGGATGCCTTGGAAGACGATGACGGTGATGCCCATCGTCGCCGCGTACGAGAGCACGACGGTCGCGAGGAGGTAGAAGGGCGCGACGATGCTGCGCAGCAGGAGTGCGAGCACGATGAAGATCGCGCCGATGATGACCGCGCAGATCACGCGGAAGTCGTTGTTGGAGATCTCCCGCATGTCGGCGTAGAAGCTCGAGGGTCCTCCGACGGAGATGGCCGAGCCGGTGAGCGCGGTGCCGGCTAGCGCGTGACCGGCGGTGTCGTCGATGTGTTCGATGGTGTCGAGCGCGTTGTTGTCGTAGGGGTTGCCGGCCGGGGCGATGATGAGCCGGGTCGAGTTGCCGTCGGTGCCGAGGAGCAAACCCATCCGCTGGGTGATCTGGGGGTACTGGCGCAGCAGCGGGCCGGTGAGCCGCAGACCTTGAGGCGATGCGAGCGCGTCGACGAATGGTGTGATGTCGGTTTGGTTGGGGTCGATCCCGAGGGCGGTGGGATCGAGCGAGCCGCCGGTGAGCGTGCTGAGGTTCTGCATCGTGAGCGGCGCGCCCGCCGGCTGGGTGATGGAACGGACCTCACCGACACCGGGTTGGGCCCGCAGTGCGTCGGTGAGCTTGTCGATGGCAGCGACACGCCCGTCGTCGAGGATCGGGCCGTTGGCCTGGATGACCAGGTAGACGGGCGACACCATGCCGCCGGGGTAGTGGGCGGCGACGGTGTTGTAGCCGTCGCGGGCGTCGGCGCCGCGGGGAAGGTCGGAGACAAGGTTGAACGACTGGTGGTACCAGCCCAGTCCGGCGGCGGGGAGCTGCAGGGCGATCACGCAGGCGAGAAGGATCTCGGCGGGACGTCGCTGTACGAGTGATGCCACCGCGACCCAGCGCCGCGAGTTGTCCTCGCCGTGTTGACGGACGTCGTCGAGGGCGCGCGGCCAGAAGATCTTGGTGTTGGCCACACGTAACAGCGCCGGTGTGAGGGTGACGCCGGCCAGCAGCGTGATGGCGATGGCGATGCCGACCGCGGGACCCATGGTCTTGAAGATCCCGAAGTCGGCGGTGATCATCGATGAGAACCCGACGATGACGGTCGCGGCCGACGCTGCGATCACCGCGGCGATCACCTTCGTCGTGCGCCGCACGGTCGTGGCGACGTCGTCGCCGCGCGCGAGCTCTTCGCGGTAGCGCGAGGTAAGGAACAGGCAGTAGTCGGTGCCGGCGCCGAACACCATCACCACCAGGAAGGTGCCGACCATCGTCGACACCTTCAGTCCCGCGCTGGCGGCGTAGGACACGGCGCCGTTCGACACCGCGAACGCGAGCGCGATCGTGAGCAGTGGAATGAGCGGCGCCACCGCCGACCGGTAGATCAGCAGCAGGATCACCAGCACCAGCACGACGGTCACGATTGCGGTGCGCCCGAAGGATTGGACGACGCCGTTGGCCTGGTCGGCGGCGAGGCCGGCGATGCCGGTGACGTGATGGACGAGCCCGGGTGGCGCGGTGTGGGCGAGGTGCGATCGCAGGTCGCCGATCGCGGTCGTGGATCGACTGGTGAATGGGGCGCTGGTGAAGCTCACGATGGCGAGCTCGGCCTTGCCGTCTGGTGATCGCAGGAACGGCCCGAGGTCAGGACTGGTGCTCGCGGTCTGCACGTCCTTCACCGCGGCCTTCATCGCCGGCTCCCCGAGGTAGGTCGCCAGCTGGCCGATGTAGGCGTGATCGGTGTCGGTCAGTCCCGTGTCGCGAGCGAACACGAGGATAGCGGCGTCACGGGTGGGGTCGTTGGGGAACAGGCGCGCCAGCACCTTGTCGGCCTTCTGTGACGGTGCGCTGGCCGGCAGGAAGTCGGCGGTGTCCTGAGAGCCGACGTCGTTGAGTGACGGCGCCATGATCGTCAACACGACGGCGGCGACGACCCACGCGCCGATGATCCAACGGGCGTGACGCTCCACCGCGGCGACGAACCGAGCGAACATTTAGGCGATCTCCAGGTTCCATGGCCGTGGCGTGAGGAGTTGCGCGACGTGAGTCGGCGACTCGAGGCACGCGACGGGTGCGCGATGGGCGAAGGCGAGGTCGAGGCGGTGCAGCAGCTCATCGGCCAGCAACACGAGTGGCTCGCTGCGAGGACCGGCTGCGCTCGCCGCGCAACTGATGTGATGCAACGACAAGCCAAGGGATGTCGGCGTCCACTCCGCGGTCAGCGACAGCACGCTGCGCCGAATCGCGCCGACCAATCCCGGAGCGTGTCCTCGGCACAGCGTCGTAACCGCGTCGGTGACACCGTGTACGTCGCCGACGATGAGGGCGCCGATGATCCCGCGGATGCAGGCGCGCTCATCCGGTTCGAGCCGAGCGGCAACGGCAACGTCTTCGCACACGAGCGCACCGTCAGCGACGAGATGCGGTTCACCCGTCGCGACGACGGTGCCGTCGGCGCAGGTTTCGACGAGCAGCGCCCGAACGTACGCGTCCACCGCGTGCGCGCTCGGCCGTCCCGACTGCCACTGCGGACGATCGAGCCAGATCTCATCGTCGGTCACGGCGCGCAACGCCGGCACCGACACCCCGGCGCGATCCTCGAGATCGGCGACGGCGGCGTGACTGGCGGCGAACGCCTCGATCAAGTTCGAGGATGCCCGGCGCACGAGAGCGGAGTCACCGTCCCAATCGATGGCCCGGTGCAGCGCGCTGTGTTGACCGGCGGCGATCGGCTGCGGCTCGACCCACCCCGGTCGATCCGACGACTCGGCCGTGACCTCGCCGAGATCGATCCACTCCAGCCGGTCGATCGAGGCCCGCTGCACGACGGTGGGATTGATCCCTGGCCGCCCGCGGCGGGGCGCCCGTAGTCGGGCAAATCGGATGTTCGCGACATGGGTCGACAACATCGGCCGCTGATCGTAGGATCAGTTTCGACACGGTGTCCAACTCAGCGTCGAACACTGTGTCGGACGGAGTGTCGGGATCGGACCAGGCGAAGGAGCACCCCGGATGACCGAGATCGCGACCGGCAACTTGGGCATCGCCGCGCTCTTCGATCCGGCGGTCGTGGCGGACCCCTATCCCTGGTACCAGCAGTTGCGGGCGGACGGGCCGGTCCACCATCTCGGGGACGGCGTCCACCTCATCGTCGGCTACGACGCGGCCACCGCGGCGCTGCACGAACCGGTCAGGCTCTCCTCGGCCGAGGGCATGGGCGGCCTCATGACCGGACGCATCGGCCCGAACCGCGTCGACGCCCGATCGGCGTTCGGGTTCGACGTTCGCGGCCTGCGGGTCCTGATCGCGTCGGATCCGCCCGACCACACGCGGCTTCGACGACTGGTGTCGCGGGCGTTCACGCCGCGTGCCATCTCCGCGCTCGAACCGCGTTTGCGCGAACTGTGCGACGGCATGGTCGACGAGCTCATCGATGCCGGTGCCGACGGCGACCTCGTCACGCAGCTCGCGTTTCCGTTCCCGGTCACGGTCATCGCCGAGCTGCTCGGCATCCCCGCGTCACGGCGCGACGACTTCAAGCGTTGGTCCAACGCGCTTGTCGGTGCGCTCAGTGGACGGTGGGAACCGCTCGCCGCGCAGCAGTCGATCTTCGAGATGTTCGAGTACCTCGCGCTCGTCGTCGCTCAGCGCACCGAAGAACCAACCGACGATCTCATCGGCAGGCTCGTCGCGAGCAGCCACGACCCCGACGACGACGAACCGCTGTCACCGGTCGAGATCACACTTTTCGCCATCCTCCTGCTCGTGGCCGGCAACGAGACCACCACCAACCTCATCGGCAACGGCTACACCGCGCTGGTCAACCATCCCGACCAGGCGCAGCGGCTGCGTGACGACCCGACGCGCGTCGCTGACGCGGTGGAGGAGTGCCTGCGCTATGACGGACCGATCCAGGCCCTGTTCCGCGGTGCGCTCGACGATGTGCGCGTCGCCGACGTCGACATCCCCTGCGGGTCGACAGTGATGATCGCCTTCGGCGCCGCCAACCACGACCCCGATCACTTCGCCGCACCGGATCGGTTTGACCTCGATCGCCGACCGACCGATCACCTCGCGTTCGGCCACGGCATCCACTACTGCCTCGGCGCGTCGCTGGCCCGTCTCGAGGCGCGCATCGTCGGCGACACGCTGTTGCGCCGCACGCGGTCACTCGAATCGACCGGCCCGCCGACCCGCGTCGACAGCCTCGTCTTGCGCGGCTTCACCAACATCCCTGTCCACGCCCGAGCGAAATGAGCGTTCGTCTCCCATGACCACCACTCCGACGGCCACACTGGTCGGCGTGCGCGAAGTTCCCGCCGAGATGGCGGCCAAGCTCAACGCCGCGGCCCCCGACCTGTTGACGCGCTTCGACGAGTTGCAGATGAACGACATCGCCGCCGCCGCCGGCGTGGCCCGCTCGTCGCTCTACTACTACTTCACCAACAAAGACGACGTGCTCGCGTACTTCCTGCGGGCGATGCTCGACGACCTGACCGAGACCACCGCTCGCGCCGCGGACGCGCCCGGTGATCCCGCCACCCGACTCGGCGCCGTGATCCGCGCCCAGCTCGAGCATCTCAACCGCCATCCCGCCGCCAGTCAGCTGCTCATCGCCAACCTGGGTCGCGCCGGCAAGCTCCCCGACATCGCGGCGCGCGTCAGCCAAGGCTTCGAAGAACCAGTGCGCAGGCTCCTCGCCGAAGGCGCGGCCGACGGCTCACTCCGACCGCTGGACGACAACGACCTCGGCGCCGCCGCGCTGTTCGGCGCGGTGCTGGTGATCGGGCTGCGATCACTCGTCATCGAAGGACACATCGACATCGACCGCGTCACCGAGATGATCGCCCCCATGTTCTGGCACGGCATCGCCCCCAGCCCGGACACGCCGATTCCGGGTCGGGGCTGAGCGCGTGCCGTCCGCGCCGCTCGCGCCGGTCATCGACTCGCTTCCCGCCGGCATCGAGCACGTGCCGCTGCCGACCCCGTTTCCGGTCGGACCGGTCAACTCCTACCTCCTGGTCGGCGACCCGGTCACCATCGTCGACCCCGGCATGATCTGGGCCGACACCACCGACCTCATCACCGCCGCGTTGGCCGACCAGGGCTACGCGGTCGGCGACGTCGCGCAGATCGTCGTCACCCACGGACATCCCGACCACTTCGGCGCCGCGGGATGGATCGCGGCCAACAGCGACGCCCTCGTCGTCGCCGGCCGGGCCGAGGCCCCCAAGCTGCTCGGCGGGTTCGACCGCAACCGGCTGCGCGGTCTCGTCGACATCCTCGGCATCCCCGAAGCGATCCGCGACACCTTCACCGAGTTCTACGACGGCGTCCGCTCGCTCATCCATCCCATCGACGAAGCGCGGCTCGTGCTGCTCGACGACGGCGACCAGCTCACCGCCGGCGCACGCAGGTGGCACGCGCACGTCACCCCCGGACACGCGGTCGGTCACCTCTCGCTCTACGACCCCACCGACCGCACCCTGCTCGCCGGCGACCACCTGCTGGCATGCATCACCCCCAACCCCGTGCTCGAGCCCGACCCCGACAGCCCACAGGGCCGACGCCGCAGCCTCGTCGAGTACCTCGACTCGCTCGACCGGTTCTGCCGACTCGATCCGCTCACGATCCTTCCCGGCCACGGCCCGCGCTTCACCGAAGTCCGCACCCTGGCCGACGCCATGCGCTCGCATCACCGCGACCGCGCCGACGACATCCTCCGAGCCGTGCACGCCACCGGCGAACCCACACCCTTCGAGCTCGTCGGCGAAGTGTTCCCCGACATCAACGGCTTCTCGATCATGCTCGGCATCTCCGAGATCGTCGGCCACCTCGACCTCCTCGAAGCCGCCGGCACCGTCGCCCGCACCGACACCAGCCCGCACCGCTACGCCGTCGCATGAACGCACCGCCGGAGGAACGATGACGACCATCCACGACCTCGACGTACCGGAGATCGACATCTTCGGACTCGACCGCGACGCCGCCCTCGCACAGTTCGACGCCGCCTGCCAACAGCACTGGCTGGCCCGCACCGCGCTGGGCTACGCGGTAACCCGCCACGAAGACGTCACCGCCATCCTGCGCGACCGCCGGTTCCACTCCGCGCTGTCGCTGCTCCCGCAGATGGCCGGCATCCCCGAAGGCCGCCTCCAACAACGACAAGAACGATCGATCCTCGCGATGGAAGGCGACGAGCACACCCGCGTCCGCCGGCTCGCGTCCCCCGCGTTCACGCCGCGCGCCACGGATCGTCTGCGCCCGTTCATGCGCCAGGTCATCAACGACCTGTTCGACCAAGTCGCCGACACCGGTCACTGCGAGCTCGTCGGCGACATCTGCGAGCCCTACCCGATCCCGATCATCTGCGAGTTGCTCGGCGCGCCGAAGGACGACTGGCGACTGTTCTCCGGGTGGGCGACGAACATCTTCCGCGTCTTCAACAACGACATCGCCAACGACCTCGACGCCATCGAGAACGCCATGGCCGAGCTCGACGACTACGTCCGGGCCATGATCCAGGACCGCCGCAGCCGACCAGGCGACGATCTGCTCACCCGGCTCATCGAGGTCGAGGAACAAGGCGACCGGATGAGCACCGACGAGCTCGTGATGATGACCGAAGCCGTGCTCATGGCCGGCACCGACACCACCCGCAACCAACTGGCCTGTTGTGTCGCGCTCTTCACCGATCACCCCGACCAATGGGAAGCGCTCGCCCACGATCCTGCTCTCGCCGCGCCCGCGGTCGAGGAGACCATGCGCCACCTCGGCACCGTGCGCGGCACCGCCCGCGTCGCCGCCGAGAACGTCGACTACCGCGGGGTCACGTTCCCATCCGGCACGCTCGTGATGACCAGCCTCGCTTCGGCCAACCACGACCCCGAGGCCTGGCCCGACCCCTACCGGTTCGACATCAAACGCGAACCCACCGGCACGCCGCAGCTCACGTTCGGCTCAGGCATCCACTACTGCCTGGGTGCCTCACTGGCGCGCGCCGAGCTGCAAGAGGCGCTCCCGATCCTCGCTCAGCGCATGCCAAACATGTGCCTCGACGAACCGATCCAATGGAAACCGCCGACCGTCGGCATCTGGGGACCCAGCCGCGTGGCCCTCGCGTTCGACACGGCTACCTGACCCAGCCCTCGCTTACACGGCTTGAACGTCGGGCGGCGGAGCGTGCACCGTGTCGAACAGGAACCCGATCAGCTCCGGGTCGTTCAAGATCGTCCAGTCCGGCGCCATGAGCTTGGCGTAACGCTCGAAGTAGAGCATCTGCTTGGCGACGAGCACGAGCTCCCGCGGTAGTCGCACCTCGTAGCGCGTGCCGATGCGCACGATGTCGATGAGGACCTGTCCGTAGGAGATCTCCGACAACGGACGACCGAGGATCGGTTCCACGATCTCGGCGATGTCTCGCGCCGACTGCTCGAGATCAGCCGGCCGAAGCACAGCGCCCATCTCATAGATAGCAGTGGCGACGGTCTTGAAGTCCTTGTCGATGAGCAGCGCCGGCAAGCCCGATCGGACGATGTCGCGCGTCGCGTCGTCGAGCGTGCCGCAGATCCCGAAGTCGAGAAACACGATGGTCCCGTCCGTGTCGAGCATCAGGTTGCCAGCATGAACGTCACCGTGGAAGAACCCGTGCTGCAGCGCAGCCTCCATCCACGCACGCACACCGCGCTTGAGTGCTCCTGCGAGATCCCAGCCGGTCGCGCCGAGACGCGCGAGGTCGTCGATCTTGTAGCCGTGGATTCGCTCCATCGTCAGCACCCGCGGCGTGGTCAGCGGCCAGTGCACGGCCGGCACGCGGACACCGTCGTTCGCACCGAAAGCGCGCAGGTTCGTTGCGAACCGCTCCATCGAACGCGCTTCGGTCACGAAGTTCAGTTCCTGCGCGAGTGTCGTGGCGAAGTCCTCCACGACCGCGACCGGGTTCGCCATACGGCCCTTCGACGAGACGCGTTCCAGACCAACCGCGAGGCGTTCGAGGATGGCCAGGTCTGCGCGCAGGAACGGCGTAATCCCCGGCCGTTGAACCTTGACCACGACGTCGGTGCCGTCGAGCAGTTCGGCGGCGTGGACCTGCGCGATCGACGCCGACGCCAACGGCGTGCGCTCGAAGCGGGCGAACAACTCGTCCGGGTGTGCGCCGAGTTCCGCGGTGATGACATCGATGACGTCGCTCGCGCTGACCGGTGGGACCTCGTCGAGGCACGCCCGGAACTCGTCGGCGAGCACATCGGGAAACACGCCCGGGCTCGACGCGATGAGCTGGGCCAACTTCACATAGGTCGGCCCGAGCTCCTCGAACGCGCGCCGCAGCTCGTTGGCGCCGGCCGCGCCTCGATCCTCACGACCGATGCGCCTGGCGAAGCGGGCTCCGTGACGGGAGAGCACGACACCCGTTCGGGCGGCGCGGCGCGCCACTGCGGATCGGCGGGCCGGTCCCAGAACCGGCGGGTGATGGGGATGGGACAACGCAGTCTCCTCGACGCCGATCGTCGACAACGATGAAACAAAATCGTATACTTGTTGCACCATGCCGTCCAAGCAGGCCACGGTCGCCGTCGACGACGCGTCGGTCATCGATCTCGGTCTGCGGCTCACCGGCGTACCGCCGGTGCCGCCCGCGGAGCTTGACCCCTATCTCGACGCCGCGGCGCGCTGCTTCGCTCGGTTCGGGATCAGCCGGACTCGCGTGCCCGACGTCGCCGCCGAGGTGGGCGTGTCGCGAGTCACGGTGTACCGCCAGGTTGGCACCGTCGAGGACATGGCCCGGCTCCTGCTGGCCCGCGACCTGCACCGACTCCTGGTCATTCTCCCCGCGGCGATCGGCGACACAGCGGGACCCGACACCATCGTGCGGCTCGTCGTCGCCATCGTCGACCACGCCCGCAGCCATCCCGTGCTGTCCAAGGTTCTCAACGACGAACCCCATCTGCTGGGCCCGGTGCTCATCAGCGACCTCGGTCCGGTCGCCTCTCGCGTCGCCGACGTGGTCGCCCCGCTTTTGCAGACGTTCATGGACTCCGGCCGGCTCGCCCGCCGAGACCCGCGCGTGACCGCCGACTGGCTCGTGCGCCAGACCGTCACCTTGATCCTGGCGCCGCCGCCCGGCGACCTGCGCGCCTACGTGGCCGAACTGCTCGTCCCCGCCCTGACCCCGATGAAGGAACGGCGATGACCGCGACGCTGCAAGCAGCACCCGAGACCATCGATGCGCGCATCCGTGCCGTGCGGCCGACCGATGCGGCGCGACTCGCAGAGATCGCGCTCGCGTTGGCGCGCAACGGTGTCGTGACGGTGAGCAGCCGCGGCGGCGCGCTGGTGCTCCGGCCACACCGCCAAGCGCCGCGCACCCTCGCGGTTGCGGTGCGGCGCAGCTTCGCCGACCTGGGCCCGACGTTCGTGAAGTTCGGACAGCTTGTCGCGTCGAGCCCCGGGTTGTTCCCGCCGTTCCTCGCCACCGAGATGCGTCGACTGCTCGACTCGGTACCGCCCGAACCGCCGGCCCGGATCCGCCGAGTGATCGAGCTCGAGCTCGGCCGCAGCATCGACGAGCTGTTCCAGAGCTTCGACGACGAACCCGTCGCCGCCGCGTCGGTCGCGCAGGTGCATCGCGCCGTCCTGCACGATGGCACCGACGTGGCCGTGAAGGTCCGCCGCCCAAGGCTGCGCACGCGCATCGAACAAGACCTCCGGCTGCTGCGGCTGCTCGCCAGCGTGCTCGCCCGGGCTGGTGCGCTGGGGGAGACGTTGAACCCGACTGCGATCGTCGACGACTTCGCCCTGACGATCCGCGCCGAGCTCGACTTCCGCCGCGAGGCGGCGGCGATGGCACAGTTCGCCGACAACCTCGCATCGCACGGCAGCAACGACTGCTGCGTCGTTCCCCGCCCGATCGACGGGATGGTCAGCGAACGTGTCGTCGTCATGACCTACGTCGAAGGGACGCCCGTCGACGACGGCACCGCTCTACGAGCGGCGGGCCACGACCTCGAAGGACTCGTACGCGCCGGCGTCCGCGCCTGGTTGGAGGGAGCGCTCGAACACGGCCTGTTCCACGGCGACGTCCATGCCGGCAACCTGTTCGTCACCCCCGACGGCGAAGTCGCGTTCCTGGACTTTGGCATCATGGGCTGGCTCGACGACCGCACCCGCCTCGTCCTTCGCCGCGCGCTGCCCGCGCTTCTCATCGATGGAGACTTCCGCAGCGTCGTGCGCGCCGTGTTCGATCTCGGCGCCGCCAGCGAACCCGTCGACCTCGCCCAAGCAACCGACGACGTGCGCGCGCTCCTCGAACC
>Ga0070741_10017616_pt1 | contig 11709 bp, 10 predicted proteins | sample Coa_R1_4_FD_66440 | JGI IMG/M metagenome (GOLD analysis project Ga0070741, IMG submission 66440) | Surface soil microbial communities from Centralia Pennsylvania, which are recovering from an underground coalmine fire - Coalmine... | ecosystem: Environmental > Terrestrial > Soil > Unclassified ...
GGGCCCTCGGCCTGTTGGCCATTGATGATCGCGAGCCAGGTATTGTTAACCGGGAAAATGACGCGTCGCGCCCGCTGGGCGATCCCTTGCGCGGTCTGCGAGCGGGTGTCGGCGTCGTACGCCTGCAGCGTGAATTGGGCAATCAATCGAATGTCGGCGTTCTGGTGACCAGCCGCGATTTCGCCGCCGAATCGAACCGTGTCTATTCTTTCGATACCCATCTGAAGCTTAATTCCAACTGGGCATTCACCGGCCAGTTGGCCGATAGCCAGACCCGCACCCAGATTGGCTCTCACCCCCATGGGATTGCCGGGCTTGCCGAAATTGAACACAGCGGACGTCATTTTACATATTCCACTTCTTACGAGGACCGCAGCCCCAATTTTGATGGAAATCAACTGGGTTTTATCCAGCGGACAGATATCCGCCAGATAACCAACTATGTCAGTTATTTGTGGCGGCCCGAAGGTGAGCGTCTGCTGAGTTTTGGACCATCGTTGACCGTGCTGGGCAACTGGAATCGCCAGAAGCAACTGCAGGATTTCTATTCACAAACCGGTTTCACCATGGCCATGGCGGGCTCGACTCAAATCCAATTTTTTCATAGTCAGGCCTACGAGCTCTTTGATGCCATTGGCTTTCATAAATTCAGCAATGGTGTTTCTTTCTCGGGTCAACCCAGGCAATGGTTCGGATATATGGGGACGTATAGCCGGGGAACAGACATTAATTATTTCCCTGGAAACAACCTCACGCCCTTTCTGGGAAAATCAACCCAGGCAAGCTTCGATCTTACGCTTCGGCCCACCCAACGGCTGCGCTTCGATGAAATCTATATTTACAGCAGACTTGGACTGCGCCGTCCTTCGGAGCCGGTAGCAGGCGAAAGTTTCCAAAATGTCTTTAATAGTCACCTGTTGCGCTGGAAGGTGAATTATCAATTCACAAAAGCGTTGTCTTTGCGTGGGATTCTCGATTATGACGCCGTGCTCTCGAATCCGGAGCTGATCGCACAGGATCGAACCAAAAATATTGCCACAAATATTCTTTTGGCCTATCAACTGAACCCAGGCACCGCCTTCTACGCCGGCTACATTGACGGATATGAAAACCTGGCTCTTGGACCTGATTCGACGATGCCGCGAACTTTTCTTCGCACCGGCCCTCCTACGAGGCTAACCGGGCGGCAATTCTTCGTTAAGGTAAGCTACTTATTGCGTTTCTAGAAGGTCTTGCGGGAAGGATGATTTATGCGAGTCGTCGTTATCGGCGGTGCAGGCTACATCGGCAGTCATACCGCTCACGTATTGCAAAAGCGAGGGCATGAAGTCCTGGTCTATGACAATCTCTCGACCGGGCATGCTTTTCTTGCAAAAGGCTTCGCATTCATCCAGGCAAACATCTCAGAGACTTCAACCTTGATGGCGGTTCTGGAAAAGGCCGATGCAATCATGCATTTCGCTGCCCACGCCTATGTCGGCGAATCGTGCGAGAAGCCGCGCAAATATTTTGCCAACAATGTCGAGGCCGGGCTCGCATTGCTGAATGCCGTAGTGGATTCCAGAGTGCGCTATTTTGTTTTTTCGTCCACTTGCGCCGTCTATGGAGTCCCAGCCACAGTGCCCATCAAGGAACAGACCCCGCGTGAACCGGTCAATCCTTATGGCGCTTCCAAGTTGTTCTTCGAGCACGCCTTGAAGGCCTATAGCACAGCTTATGGCCTGCGTTTCGTAAGCTTGCGCTATTTCAATGCCGCCGGTGCCGATGAAAGTGGAAAAATTGGCGAGCTGCATCATCCTGAAACACACCTTATTCCACTCGCCCTGGCAGCAGCAGCCGGCACCAGGCCTGAGCTTGAAATCTATGGAGATGATTATCCGACTCCCGATGGGACCTGCATTCGCGATTACATTCATGTCAATGACCTGGCTGAGGCCCATGCCCTGGCGCTGGAGTATTTAGCCAAAGGAGGGGAACCCGTTGGACTTAACCTGGGCACAGGAATGGGGCACTCCGTCAATGAAGTATTACGCGCGGTGGAAAACATTGCCGGCAAGGTACCTAAACGCATGGCGCCGCGACGCCCGGGAGACCCCGCAGTGCTGGTGGCCGATTCGGCTCGCGCCCAACAACTCCTCAATTGGAAGGCCAATTGTTCCCTGCAACACAGCGTGAGCACCGCATGGAACTGGATGCAAATGCGAGAACCAAAAACCCATTGAAGTCTTATCGACCAATCGCAATGTTGTGTGAATGAAGCGGGGAGCTTGAACGAGTTCGGGTGAAAAACGTGGTTCTGCCAATTCTCCTATCGCTGCTCAACCGCAGGGCGCTGACGCTTATGCTCGTAATGCTTCCTGCAACAGTTGCGCCGCCGCCCTGCCATCGTTAGGAGATTCCGACCCTTTTTGCGGAGAGTTCCCGGACTCGCCACGCTGCAACATGACGAGTGGCATTGGATGCAAGCTGGAAGCGATATACCGCGGCGAGGGTGAACAACCAGGGAGTAGCCTGGTACACAAACATAGTGACAAAATTTTCGCGGTCTACACGGAACAAGCTGGGCAGCAAAATCATCGAGACAAATACCAGCATTGAGCGCAGAACGATGTAAACAATGAGGCTACGCATGGCCAGGGCTAATTGCCCGCCGCCCATTTGCAGGCTTAAACGGTAAAGAATGATGCTAATGGCCGCTGCGACTGCGAACAATATCTGGATTGCAATCTGGGCCTGCAGCACCAGTGGCATGCTCTTCCAGCGCGCGGCTGACAGGTCTTGGCGGAAGTATATGACGGCAATCAAAACCGCAATCACACCTGCAATGGCAGCCCAATCGCGGCGTTCCAGTTTGAATCCCAATCCCATCTGCAAAAAGCCGTACGCCATCGCCAGCATGCCTGCCACTAAAAACGAAAGCGCAACCGCCATTGGCAACTCTCTGGCCAATCCGCTCCAGGGACTCTCATAATAACCAGGTCGGATCAGGTTAATCATGGGATCGTCCAGCGCATAACGCACTACAGCCACACCTGACTTTACAGCCAGGCAAAGCCACGCGACCCGCAACCAATAACTATGACGGTATTCGGCGGCAATCTGGAAACAGAGCACCATTGCAATTCCGTATGCGATGACGCCCTCGATTACAAAAATCGCTACCTCAAGCGGCCCCCAGTTGGGATGCCAGACAAAATCGCTGATCAGGCGACAGATCACCCAGCAGGCTGCGAAGCCTATCGTGACGTAAGCGATAACCCGCGGTGTAAGTCGGGTTATGGCGTTGATCATCATTTCGTTTTGTCTGATTTATGAAGCCAGTCTTCCCACTTCGGCCACCAGCACAGCCGCAGGATCGCCGCACAGCACGCCGGTTATAGCGCTCAAATTTTCCATAAAATCAGGCCATAACACTTCGGGAAGCGCCTCAGGGGATGGAACCGCGGTACGTTGCGCAGCCGCCCGCAATGCGCGGGTCACGGTTCCAGAACCACACAAAGGCGTCATGAAAGCGCGCAAGGTCGTGAGCCGGTCCAGCATGGAGGTGGAATTTGGGACGGCCGCATCTGTCTTGGAGATGCTCTCAATACAGGATTCAACAGCCTGGCGGGTCCGATCTTGATTCAGCGGGAAGGAATTCCTCAGCCGCTTTCCGGCAAGCTGCAGCTTGTTCTCTACCGCTATTACATTATTGCGCAGGTGGCCGCACTCTTCACAGGCTCGGAGATGTTCCTCCATTTCGGCCCTCTGTTCTTCTGGCAGAGCGCCCTCCAGGTAATCAACCCAATGGTGCCATGAGTATTTGTGGTTCACATCGATCTTTCCCGTGACTGGCTTAAGATGTCGGTCAGCTTCATCTTAGCATCAAAAATCTTCCATTTCACAGTTCCAAGTGGAATGCTGAGCGCAGTGGCGATCTCCTGATAGGTCAGGTCTTCGACATAACGCAGAATCATGATTTGCTGCTCGTCCGGCTCCAGAGGGTGAATCCAGTGAAAGAACTCATCTTCTTGCGAAGTCTCGCCTGCTTGCCCTGACGAGGGCGGCAGCCGATCCAGATCGACCAACTCCGCCTCGCGCTTGTGCTGGCGAACATGTTGCAGGTGCTGGTTGCGAGCGATCTTGTAGAACCAACCATAAAAGCTCTCTTTGTTCCGCAGCATCTCAGCTTTCCGATAGATGATCATTAAAACATCCTGCGCGAGTTCTTCCGCTGTTTGCGCATCCAGCCCGCGTATCGAGAAATAGCGGACCAGGCGGGTAAACAGTGCTGATGCGAGCTTGCCAAACGCAGCTTCGCTGCCAGTGGCGAGAAAAGCTTCGACAGCTTCTCTTTCATTTGGCTCATCCTGAAAATCTGCGGCTATCCCTGGTTTCATACGTCTTTCGAAGCACCAGACTTTCAATTTTGCGGAGGTGAAATGAATGTTGCAGTATTGGCTGGGAAGTCTAACCCGAAGCATGTTTTTTTCGGGTCAATCTGTCGACGACTTCCATGCATACGTACACCACTGGCCAATGGGAATGAATTCCCATGTGACGCCGCTATTAAAGAGCGAGTGTCCGGCTACTGCAGAATCTCAGAAGAAGCTGTGTGCCCCACAAAATTGCAAAAATTTTATCGAACTCTCTCCCTGTTCCGCAAGTCCTTCTCGAAGGCGTCATTCTGATTTTTACAAACATTTCACAGTTTCCGAACCAAAATGCATAATTCATTGAAAACAGGTTATATAAACACTGAATTAGAACTATTCCTGATACGGGAACCGTCCCAAAGCGAACCAATCGCTGCCTGAGTCAGTGGTCCGACCAAGTTAATTGATAACTGAAGAAGCTTTATAAAACATTCCATGCCGCACAAACAAATTGGTAAGAACTGTGCATCTTGAGCAACAGCAAAATTGTCTGCGCATGACTCGCTGATACGCACATTCTTGAGAAGCAGGGCGTGTTACTGGAACTCAAAATCGGTGCAGAGTAAAACCATCGCTTCACGAAAAATTAACAAACTAGAAAAGGAGCTATACCGATGTACATCGTAAGAGCAGTCTTTTGGGGAATGTTGCTGGCTGTCTTTGGCGCAGGCGTCGCTGAGAATGCCGCGGCAGCCGGTTGGACAAAGAAAGCCACAGCTGCGACCCCGCCTGTAGACTTCGACGGGCTTATGAGCTTCGGCGGAGGTCGAATCGCTATCGTTGCCGATGGTTACCTGGTTTATGCTGCGACGACGACGTCGAAAGCCTTTAACCCACTTGGAACCCAGCCATTCTTGGCCGCTCCGCAACATGACGGTGGGTCCATTGCCGTCGACAGCACACAGAATGTCTATGTCCTCGATTTCAACTCCAATATTTGGGAATACGTTAACTCCAGTAAACAGTGGATTGAGATCATCGCGCGTCCGGGACAGGGACCTCAGAATTGCCCGAGCTATTTGGGCATGGGCGGACCGCTTTCTGCGGGCTTTTCGGGCGCAAATGCTCAGAAGCCTGTGCTGATCTTCATCAGCTCCTGTGATGGTCAACTTTATGAGTACTTACCCCTTGATGGCGTGATTGTTGGCCCCTACGCTCCTGAGCAAATATCGCAAACGCAGACTGCGGATAATTCGCACGTTCAACAGTGGTGGATCCTCAATAATGGCCAGCCCAGCACTCCTTTTTTGGGAAGCATTAATAACAACATCGGATACTTTTCCTCGCTCGTGGCCGTCGGCGTGACACCAGGAAACGGCTACATCGCTGCACTTGCGGTCGGATCCAGCGGAGGCGACAGAACCGGATTCCCGATCTACGAATACGAGCCGACAACTTTATCCACCAAAAACTGGAAGCCGCTGACGTTTGCCGGAGCGCCGGCGTATGGAATCACAATCGCGATAGATGGCGCGTTTCAGCAGCCCCCAAAGCAAGGCGGCCCATCGCCCATCATTGTCGTCGATGCTGACGACAATATCTTTCAGTTGACCTGCACCACGGGCTGTTAAGGCAAATGCCCAGGGACGTCGGTTCCCTGTTCATTTTGACAATAACCGGAAAATGCATCAACGAAGGTAACCATTGAATTTAGTTGCCAGTTAAAAGCAAACAGGGCACAGCAACGTCTGTTGGTAGTGGCCTGTTTGCCCACCTGATCGGCGATTTGTGCCATCTGGCAGATTGTGGGAGTTAAACCAATATGTCAGCGGCGCTCGTTCTTGCAGTTCCAGCAGTAAATGCACAATCTGCCCTTTGAGTGTGAAAACCCAGCCCGGAAAGCGCTTCATCCAGAACCAAGCACTCGGCTGAATTCGGATGCTAAACGGCTGGCGGCGTCCCCCAGTAATCCCGGTTGCTCCGTCAATTCATGGGCGCTCCTCCGTCGTTCCGCATCGGACCCACGTCTTTGGATGACGAGCGGCTCGGCAATAATCTCGGCTGCAGAAAAACCGCGGATTAAACCGGTCGCAGGGTTGAAAAATGAGTTGCAGTTGCGAACGCATCCGGCCTCAAATCCTGCTGGTTCATGGCAAAAGATTGCTGCCTTCGAAAAGGTACGTCCCTGCGGAATGGTCAGACTCGTGTCATCAACGTTTTTACCTGAAGCTGTTTCAGGAACCACCGGCGCTCAACGCATGTTTTTTATATTCCAGGAGTGGCTGTGACGGCGTCATTCAGTTTCCATTGTCAGCTCTCATGTTTGAAAGCATAGATGCGATGAAGATTTGAACCGTGATCGTTCGATGCCAGCATACTACATAAGGTTCTTTTCCCAAGGCAACGAGATTTGCGAGATTCAATGACTCAATTCTTATGTATCATGACAACATACAATCCGCCCTCGAAGATCTGAACCGTGCTGCCCAATCCGGTACATGTGTGCGGCATGATTCTGCGGCGACCATCTACCCCCGGAGCGCTCGATCGAAGCTGACCGGACTTTTGTGGAATATCAGAAGCACTTCGACCCAGAGGGCTGGCTGCAAAATAACTTGCACCGTTCGGAATGAATGATGAAAACTGCGGGAATCATCGGCGGCATTGGACCAGAGTCAACCATCGAATACTATCGTTTCATCATCGCCTCCTATCGCGAGAAGAAAAAGGACGGCAGCTATCCCTCGATCATTATCAACAGTGTCGACTTAAACAAGCTGCCCAGTTGGATCGAAGCTGGTGAATTCGCGAAGCTAACCGACTATTTCGTTGGCGGGTTGCACAAACTGGCCAATGCCGGGGCAGATTTCGGCCTGTTATCAGCCCATACCGCGCACATTGTTTTTGATGAGGTCCAACGCCAGTCTCCTATTCCTCTGATCAGCATCGTGCAGGCAACTTGCGACATAGCCAAAGCTCGTGGGTTGAAGAAGCTGGGTCTGTTGGGAACGCGATTTACTATGCAAGGACGATTCTATCCGGAGGTTTTTTCCCGGGAAGGGATCGCGTTAGTCGTGCCCAATCTGGACGATCAAATCTACATCCATGAGAAGTACATGGGCGAATTGATCAACGGCATTTTTCTGCCGGAGACCCGCGAGCGTCTGCTGGCCATCGTGGACCAACTGAAACAACGCGACGGCATTGAAGGCTTGATTTTGGGTGGGACTGAGCTGCCCTTGATTTTGCGGGACGCCGCCAACAGCGGCATTCCATTTTTGGATACAACCAAGATTCACGTCGAGAGCGCCGTCGCGCAGTTATTGTCCTGAAGTCGTTATCACCGTCTGAGCCTGCGAATGCGATATCCGAATAGCAAGCTTTGTCTCTGTGACTCCGTGGTGGCCTTTAGGTTTTAGCAACATTACAGCCAGGTTTCCCGTCTTGCCCTCAATGAATTAGAATCAATGATTCGTATTCACAACAACTTTCTATGCACTGTTGGTCACAACTGTTTATTCCCACTCTGCGCGAGGCCCCGGCAGATGCCGAGGTCGCCAGCCACAAATACCTGCTGCGCGCGGGATACATCCGCCAACTCGCCGCCGGTATTTATTCCTACTTGTTTCTCGGCCAGCGCTCGATCCTGAAGATCACCAACGTCGTCCGCCAGGAGATGGATAAGATCGGGCAGGAGTTCTATCTGCCGGCGCTCAACCCGCGCGAGGTCTGGGAGGCCAGCGGCCGCTGGACTGCCATGGGCGACAACATGTTTCGCCTCAAGGACCGTAAGGGGGCCGACCTGTGCCTGGGCATGACTCATGAGGAAGTCATGACCGATATCGCCCGCAACGAGCTGCGCAGCTACAAGCAACTGCCGCAGATCTGGTACCAGATTCAGACCAAGTTCCGCGACGAGCCCCGTCCCAAGTCGGGACTGCTGCGCGTGCGCCAGTTCACGATGAAAGACGCTTATTCCTTCGACGTTGATGCCGCCGGGCTCGATGCTTCTTACAAGAAGCATTACGACATCTATCGCGCCATCTTCGATCGCTGCCGATTGAAATATTCGGTCGTGGAGGCGCATTCAGGGTCGATGGGCGGCTCACAGTCACATGAATTCATGGTGGCCACCGAGGCGGGTGAAGACCTTATCGCTACCTGCGAGAAGTGCGACTATGCCGCCAACCTGGAAAAGGCCGCCTCTGTGCTTCCTCCAGCGGAAGACCTGGAGCCCACCGGGCCAAAACCTGAGCTGGTCTCCACGCCGGGCATGAAGACCATTGAAGAGGTTGCCAATTTCCTCAAGGTTTCGCCCACGCAGAAAATCAAGACGCTGGCGCTGATGCAGATCAGTCAAGATTCTAAGAGCAAAGAAACGCGCACGCGTCCGGTGGTTGTGCTTCTGCGCGGAGACCATACTCTTAATGAGGCCAAGCTTTCCGCCGCACTACACGGAAAAGAGACGCGTCCGATGCACGCCGAAGAGATCCAGCAGGTATTTCGTTCACCCGCGGGATATCTTGGCCCGGTGGGGCTCGCGGCTTTTCACGCCGATATGGGAGGCAGCCAGACCCAGCGCATCCTGCTGGAGGCGCTGCCCATTATCCTGGGAGACAATGCGCTTAAAGGCCGCAAGAACCTTGTGGCGGGCGCCAATAAAGAAGACTTTCATCTTCGCAACGTTACCCCGGGCCGCGACTTTGGCGTGACCGAATGGGTTGATTTGCGCAACGCGGCCGCCGGAGAAGGCTGCATAAAGTGCGGCGCTCCCCTGCGCGTAGCCAAGGCAGTGGAGATCGGGCATATTTTCAAGCTGGGATATAAATATTCCGAATCCATGGGCCTGCGGGTGCTTGATAAAGACGGCAAAGAGATCACCCCAATCATGGGCAGCTACGGCATCGGGATGGAGCGCATTCTGACCTCCGCCATCGAACAAAACCATGATGAAGAAGGTTTCTGGCTGCCTCTGGGGATTGCCCCCTTTGACGTGGTGGTCACGCCAACCAATGTAAAGGACGCCTTCCTGGGCCCGGCAGCGAAAGAAATTGCCGAGACCCTGGCCAAGGCGGGTTACGATGTGCTTTACGACGACCGCGATGAGCGGCCCGGAGTCAAATTCAAGGACGCGGATTTAATAGGCATCCCGTTCCGGATCACTGTTGGCAAAAAGGTTTCTGAAGGCAAAATTGAAGTATTTCACCGCTCGACACGTGAGACCCATGATGCTAATATCAGCGGCATTACGGACGAATTTACGGCGATGGCGCGGCCTTGAGCTGCTGGCGCTGAAAATTGATTTCCGGATCGCACACGATCAATCTTCAGCGGCGTCGTTGTACGCATATTGCATATGAAATATTTCAAACCGATCCTGGGCTTTCTCTTCCTTATCGTTTTTGTGTACGTCTGCTTTGAGATGCTGCCTCCTTTTTTCAAGAACTACCAATTTCAGGATTATCTGGATGAAGAGGCCCGCAGAACTTCCTATAGCAACTTGACGGAAGATGCCATTCGCAATGAGATTTTGAAAGAAGCGCGCAGTGACGATCTTCCTATCACTGCAGATCAGGTTCACGTCTCCGTGGGGCCGATAGGGCGGCTTCAGGTTCAAATCAGCGTAGAATATACTGTGCATGTTGATCTGCCCTTTTTTCCGCAGGACCTGCATTTCAATCCGTCCTCGGGAAACAAAGGAATCTAACAGCCCAGGGACCGGCAACGGCGGCCGCCCTCGCATAAGTGAGAGAAATTTGCAAAAAAGGATCACAAGTTAAACCCCTACACGCCGCTCGTCTGAATTTAAACGCGATAAAATAGGCAAGAACCCCGGCTATCTGGTGGTCTGACTTTTTGGCCCGTGCCAGCATCGAACAACACAGGAGTTTGCAGGTCCATATCTTGAACGTAAAAACCCAACCCGCCCGGGCAAAGAACGGGAGTACCGCCAAGCCGCCTAAGCGCGGGCGTGACTGGCGCGCTACCCTTTCTCGACCCATCGTAAAAATCGGCCTGGCAGCCTTCCTCATCGCATGCACGATTGGACTGGGGATCTTTGCCTTCTTCTATATCAAGTATGAGCGCATTGTTGACCATCGCATGCGCGGCCAGATCTTCAGCAACGCCGCCAAGATTTACGCCCGTCCCAGCATATTGCATCCCGGCGATAAATTTGACGGCCGCGAGATCACCGCTGAGCTGCACCGCGCCGGATACTCGGAAGACCAGCCCGACGACCAGAAGATCGGCACCTACCGCCTCATCCAGCATGGAATTGAAGTGCGGCCGGGCGCGAATTCTTATCACAGCCCGGAAGGTGCCGTCATCAGCGCTTCTAATGGCAAAGTCGAACGCATCAGCTCGGTTGACGACGGACGCGAACTCGATGCCTATGAACTCGAGCCTCCCCTGCTTACCGCCCTCTTTGAGGGTGAACAGCGCTCCAAGCGGCGGCTGGTGCGCTATGAAGATATTCCTAAGGTCATGATAGATGCCGTGCTTGCTATCGAAGACCGCCGGTTTTTCCAGCACAGCGGCGTGAATTATTACCGCATCGCAGAAGCGGCATGGGTCAATTTCAGGGCAGGCAAGTATGAGCAAGGTGGTTCCACCCTGACCATGCAGATTGCCCGCGGCTTCTTTCTTACCCCTGAGAAAAATTACAAACGCAAACTCACGGAGATACTCATCTCCATGATCCTGGAGCAGAAGTTCAGCAAGAAACAGATCTTCGAGCTTTATGCCAACCAGATTTATATGGGACAGCGGGGCTCATTTACTCTTTCCGGATTTGGCGAAGCTTCGCAGGCATATTTTGGAAAAGACCTGAAGAACCTGACCCTTCCTGAGGCCGCGCTGCTGGCTGGCATCATTCAGCGCCCCAGCTACTACGATCCCTACAGACACCCCGAGCGAGTCTTGGAGCGCCGCAACCTGGTGCTGGATGGCATGGTAGAAACCGGCGCCATTACCCAGGAACAGGCTGACCGTGCCAAGGCGACTCCTCTGAAGCTGGCCTCTCCTAACGTGGAAGCCAGCGAGGCGCCCTATTTCGTTGATCTGGTACGCGACACCCTCATTGCCAAGTACAACGAAAAAGACGTTAATGAAAATGCCTATCGCATCTACACCACTCTCGATACCAACCTGCAGAAAGCGGCTGCTGAAGCTATTGAGGTTGGGATGAAAGAGGTGGATGCCCAGGTGAAGAAACTGCGCACCCACACCGTGGTCAAAGGTAAGGGTAAAGCGGCAACTAAAGAAAAAGTAATCAGTCCGGGGCCAGAAGCGCAGGTAGCGTTGGTGGCACTCGATCCCCATACCGGCGAAGTGCTCGCCCTGGTTGGTGGAC
>Ga0070741_10017617_pt1 | contig 11708 bp, 11 predicted proteins | sample Coa_R1_4_FD_66440 | JGI IMG/M metagenome (GOLD analysis project Ga0070741, IMG submission 66440) | Surface soil microbial communities from Centralia Pennsylvania, which are recovering from an underground coalmine fire - Coalmine... | ecosystem: Environmental > Terrestrial > Soil > Unclassified ...
AGGCCGGCTTCGACGGCGGGCGCGATGGCCTGGAATTTTTCGCGCTGGTTCGGCTCGGTGACCTCGTCCGGACGCAGCCGCAACGCCGACTCCGAGGGATGCGCCATCGGCTCGACGCCCGAGGTATCGACCGCATTCATCTGCTCGATGAGTCCGAGTATCCGGGAGAGCGAATCGGCATACGCCTGCGCCTCCTCGGCGGAGATCCGCAGGCGAGCGAGGTGTGCTATTTTCCGAACTTGGGTTGTATCAAGCGACATGCGGTGGTGGCGAATACGCGAGCGGTGTCGCACCCGCGAGCGCGCGACCTTACCATATCCCACCTTTTAGTTGAACCTACTGCAAGCGGTTGATACAGTTAGGCGCCTTTTGTAACCACTAACCCCGGTACCTCACCTCATGTTCAAAGGAATACGCGGTTTTTTCTCCAGCGATCTCGCGATCGACTTGGGGACCGCCAACACGCTCATTTTCGTGCGTGATAAAGGCATCGTGCTGAACGAGCCTTCCGTGGTCGCCATCCGCCAGGAGCACGGCTCGCGCAACAACCGCTCGATCCTCGCCGTCGGCCACGAAGCGAAGAAGATGCTCGGCCGCACGCCGGGTTCGATCCAGGCGATCCGCCCGATGAAGGACGGCGTGATCGCGGACTTCACCGTCACCGGCGAGATGCTGAAATTTTTCATCCGCCGCGTGCACGAGAACCGCCTGTTCCAGCCGAGCCCGCGCATCATCATCTGCGTGCCGTGCGGCTCGACGCAGGTCGAGCGCCGCGCGATCCGCGAATCGGCCATCGGCGCCGGCGCGCGCGAGGTCTACCTTATCGAAGAGCCGATGGCGGCCGCGATCGGCGCCGATCTCCCGATCATGGACCCGACCGGCTCCATGGTGCTCGACATCGGCGGCGGCACCAGCGAAGTCGGCGTGATCTCGCTCGGCGGCATCGTCTACTCGCATTCGCTGCGCATCGCCGGCGACAAGATGGACGAGGCGGTCATCAACTACGTGCGGCGCAAGTACGGTCTGCTGATCGGCGATGCGACCGCCGAACACGTTAAAAAGGAAATCGGCACCGCCTGGGAAAGCAGCGAAGTGCGCGAGCTCGAGATCAAGGGCCGGCATATCGCGGACGGCGTGCCGCGCAGCCAGGTGGTGAACAGCCAGGAGATACATATGGCGCTGTCGGAATGCCTCTCCGGCATCGTCACCGCGATCAAAATCGCCCTGGAACAGACCCCGCCCGAGCTCGGCGCGGACATCGCCGAAAAGGGCCTCGTGGTGACCGGCGGCGGCGCGCTGCTGCGGGACATGGATCGGATGCTCGCGGAAAAGACAGGGTTGCCTATCATTATTACCGAGGACCCGCTGACCTGCGTGGTCCGGGGCTGCGGCCGAGCGCTGATGGAATCGGAAAAACTGAGCGATGTGTTCGTGCACGAATAACGACGCTTGATCGGTTTGTCCCGCCGCAATGTTTCACCGCGCCCGCTCGGTCGGCGTGGAATATCTGTCTTGCCGTCCATGGCGCAACTATTAGATTTCGAGCTGCCCCGGCCCGCACCTCCTGATGCGGGCGCTCGGCGGCGCGAAGGCGCGTTAGTGCATGCGCGACAGCCGCGCCTCTCCCGCGGGCGTTCGGTATCCCGCTCTCAATGATTACGGTATTCGGTAAACCGCTGCGCGGCCCCTCGCCGCTAACCCGCCTGGTGCTGCTGGGGCTGCTGTCCGCGGCGCTCATGATGTTCGACCACCGCGGTCAGGAGCTCGACCGCATCCGGGCCGGCCTCATGGTGATTCTCTATCCGGTGCAGGTGGTGGCCGGCGTCCCGGTCGCGCTGTACCACGGCTTGATCGACCTCTTCACGACCGACAAGGATTTAAAAGAACAGAACGAGCGGCTGGAAGCCGAGCGCACACAGCTGCTCGTGCAGCTGCAACAGCTCGACGCCCTGGAAGCGGAAAATACCCGCTTGCGCGCGATGCTCGGCGCGGCGTCGCGCGTCGCCGACCGCGCGCTCGCGGCGGAGCTGGTCGAGGTAAGCACGGAGCCGTTCTCGCGGCGCATCCTGGTGCGCCGCGGCGCACAGGACAAGGTTTACATCGGACAACCGGTCATCGACGCGCACGGCATCGTCGGACAGGTGACGCAGGTCGCCTCGCACCTGAGCACGGTGACGCTGATCACCGATCCGAGCCACGCCATTCCCGTGCTCGACAATCGCAGCGGCCTGCGCGCCGTGGTGTTCGGCTCGGGCGATCAGGACAACCTCAACATCCCGTACCTGAGCGCGGTCGCCGACATCAAGGAAGGCGATCTGCTGGTGAGCTCCGGCATGGGCGGGGTGTTTCCGGCGGGCTATCCCGTCGCCGTGGTGACGAAAATCGAAAACGATCCGAGCGAGAGCTTTCTGCAGGTGCGGGCGCGGCCCGCGGCGCAGCTCAACCACGGCAAACAGGTGCTGCTGATCTGGCCGGGGCAGGCCGCGACAACCGCGAAGGGCAAGGCGCCATGAGCCCGCAAGCGCGCGGCCGTCTCATCCTGCTCGCGAGCTTCGCCATCGCGATCGTCATGAACATCCTGCCCGGCCCGGCATGGGCCGAGCCCTTCGTTCCGGATTGGGTGGCGCTCACGTTGATTTACTGGTGCATGGCGGTGCCGCACCGCGTATCGGTCGGCACCGGCTGGACGCTCGGCATCATTCTCGACGTGCTCTACGGCTCGCTGCTCGGGCAGCACGCGCTCGCGAAATCCGTCATCGCCTTCATTACCGTGCGGCTGCACCCGCAGTTGCGCATGTTCCCGCGCTGGCAGCAGGCGGTCAGCGTGCTGGTGCTGCTCGCGATCAATCAGCTGCTGGTGGTGTGGATCCGCGGCGCCATCGGCCACGCGCCCGGCACCATCGCTTATTGGACACCGAGCATCGTCGGCATGGTGGTGTGGCCGTGGATCTTCGTGGTGCTGCGCGACGTGCGCCGACGCTGGCAGGTGAGCTGAGCTTCATGCGGACAGCCTGCTGCTAGCCGCCGGGCGCCTTCGTCATGCTTAACATCCCGCTAAAGGATTATCTGCGCGAGACCCGCATCTTCAACGCGCGCCTCGGCGTTGCCGGCGTCATCGTCGTCGTGCTGACGTTCATTCTGCTCGCCCGCCTCGTGTACCTGCAGGTCATCGATTATCGCCACTACGCGACGCTGTCGCAGGCGAATCGCGTCAAACCGGTGCCGATTCCGCCCGCGCGCGGCCTGATTCTCGATCGTAACGGCGTGGTGCTCGCGCAAAACTTTCCCGTCTACACGCTCGAGATCGTGCCCGAGCAGGTGAAGAATATGCGCGGCCTGCTCGACGAGCTCGGCAAGCTGGTACGCGTCACGGACGGGGATTTGAAGGTTTTTCAAAAACAGCTGCGCGAGCGCCCGCGCTTCGAGTACATGACGCTGCGCTCGTATCTCAACGAAGAGGAAGCGGCGCGGGTGGCGGTGCGCCTGCCGTTTCTGAACGGGGCGGAGCTGCGCGCGCGGTTGCAGCGCCACTACCCCTTCGGCGGCCTCGCGGTGCACGCGCTCGGCTACGTGAGCCGCATCAGCGAGCAGGATCTCGATCGCATCGATAAGTCCGCGTATCGCGGCATGCAGCACATCGGCAAGCTCGGGATCGAGGCCACTTACGAGGAGTTGCTGTTCGGACGCGTCGGCTTCGAGAAAGTGGAGACGAATGCGCACGGCCGGGCGTTGCGCACGCTCGAGCGCATCGCTCCGACGGCGGGAAAGAATCTGTACCTCAACATCGACGCCAAGGCGCAGGCGGTGGCCGAGCAGGCGCTCGGCAAGCGCCGCGGCGCGGTGGTCGCCATCGAGCCGGCCACCGGCGCGGTGCTCGCTTTCGCCAGCACGCCGACGTACGACGCCAACGCGTTCGTCAACGGCATCGAGCCGGCGGCGTACAAAGCGCTGCTGGAAGACCCGGACAAGCCGCTCATCAACCGCGTCATCAACGGCCAGTACGCGCCGGGCTCGACGATCAAGGCGTTTCTCGGGTTCGCGGATCTCGAAGCCGGCAATTCGATCGACATGAACCGCAGCGTCTTCTGTGCCGGATCGTACAACCTGCCCGGCAGCGCGCACCAGTTCCGCGACTGGAAGAAAGGCGGCCACGGCGCCGTCACGCTGCACGACGCGATCGTGCAATCGTGCGACGTTTACTTCTACCGGCTGGCGGTCGCGCTCGGGCCGGAGCGCATGAAGAACTTTCTCGCCCCGTTCGGCTTTGGCCGGGCGACCGGCGTGGACCTGCCCGCCGAATCGAGCGGATTGCTGCCGTCCCCCGAGTGGAAGAAATCGCGCGGCCAGCCGTGGTACCCCGGCGATACCGTGGTCGCCGGTATCGGTCAGGGCTCGGTGCTCGTCACGCCCATGCAACTCGCCTCCGGCATGGCGGCCATCGCGAGCCGTGGACTGCGCATGAAGCCGACCATGCTGAAGGCGTACGAGGACCCGCGCACCAAAGAGCGCGTCGAGGCGCCGGCGACGTTGATACAGGAGATATCAACCAAGGACAGGCGCAACTGGGATCTGCTATTCACCCATTTGATGGGCGTCGTACACGAGGCGCACGGCACGGCGACCGGGATCGGGCGCACGTCGCCCTATCATATCGCCGGCAAGACCGGCACTGCGCAGGTGAAAGCCGTCGCCCAAGGCGCGCGCTACGACGAGCACGCGACGCCCGAGCGTTTTCGCGATCACGCGCTGTTCGTGGCGTTCGCGCCGGTCGAGGATCCGAAAGTGGCGGTGGCCGTGATCGTCGAGAACGGCAGCCACGGCAGCACCACGGCGGCGCCGATCGCGCGCCAAGTGCTCGATCAACTGATTCTCGGCGGACCGGCCGATGCGCGCAAAGCGGCGGCGGTGCCGCCGACGCCACCGAAATCCGTCGAGGACGAGGAATGACCCATGGGACCGATACGCTGGCGCGTCGATAAACCGTTGCTCTACGCGCTGCTGCTGCTCGCGGCCTTGAGCCTGGTCGTTCTTTACAGCGCGAGCGCCAAGGACGTGAACGTCACGATTTCGCACTTCGTGCGCCTGCTGTTGGGATTTGCCGTCCTCATCGGCGTCGCGCAGGTGCGCCCGGAATTGCTCGAACGCGTCGCGCCTTGGGTGTTCGGCGTCGGACTGTTCCTGCTCGTCGCGGTGCTCGGCGCCGGCGCGATCAGCAAAGGAGCGCAGCGCTGGCTCGGCCTCGGTCCGCTGCGCTTTCAGCCGTCCGAGATCATGAAATTGGGCCTGCCGCTCGCGCTCGCGTGGTATCTCTCGCGCGGCGGCTTGCCGCCCTCGTGGCTGCGCATCGGCGTCGCGCTCGTCGCCACCGTGGCGCCGGCGCTGATGATCGCCAAGCAGCCCGACCTCGGCACGGCGCTGCTGGTGGCCGCATCCGGTCTGTTCGTGCTGTTCCTCGCGGGCTTGCCGAAACGCCTCATCGCCATCGCCCTCATCGCCGTCGCCGCGGCGACGCCGATTCTCTGGGGGCACATGCACGATTACCAGCGAAACCGCATCCTCACCCTGTTCGACGCCGACGCCGACCCGCTCGGCACCGGCTATCACACCATTCAATCCATGATCGCGCTCGGCTCGGGCGGCTTCTACGGCAAAGGCTGGCTCAACAGCAGCCAGGCGCATCTCGAGTACCTGCCCGAATCGTCGACCGATTTCATCTTTGCGGTGTTCGGCGAAGAGTTCGGACTGATCGGCATTCTGCTCGCTATCGCGCTTTACGGATTCATCGCCGGCCGTTCCCTACTGATCGCGTTTTACGCCCAGGACAGCTTTTCGCGGCTGCTCGCCGGCGGGCTCGCGCTCGGTTTCTTCGTGCAGTTCTTCGTCAATATCGGCATGGTCGCGGGCATTCTTCCCGTCGTCGGCGTGCCCCTGCCGATGATGAGCTACGGCGGCACTTCCATTCTCACGCTCATGGCCGGTTTCGGCATGCTCATGAGCATCCAGACCCATCGGAAGATCGTCGAGTTCTGATGAAGCCGGTGACAGCGCGCACGTCTTTTATCGCCGTTATGTTGGCGCTGCTCGCGGCGCCGGCCGCCGCGGTGTCGGTCGAGGAATATCCGGAGCTCGATGGAATCATCGAAACGCTCGTCAAGCGGCATCACTTCGACCGGGTCAAGTTGCAGAAGATGTTCGCCGCGGCGACGTTGCGGCCGGAAATCGTCGCCGCGATCGAGCGACCGCGCGAGGCGTTGCCGTGGTACGAGTACCGTCGCTCGTTCCTGAATGAGGAACGCGTACGGCTCGGGGCCCGCTACTGGGAGGAGCACCGGGACACGCTCGCGCGCGCCGAGCGCCGTTACGGCGTGCCGCCCGAGCTGATCGTGGCGATCATCGGGGTCGAAACGCGCTACGGCGCGAACCGCGGCGAGCACTCGGCGCTCGACGCCCTGCTCACGCTCAGCCTCGCCTATCCGCGCCGCGCCGACTTCTTCCGCCAGGAGTTGACGGAGTTCCTGCTGTTGGCGCGCGAGCTCAAGGCCGACCCGCGCACCATTAAGAGCTCCTATGCCGGCGCGCTCGGTATTCCGCAATTCATGCCACACAGCTACCGCCAGTACGCGGTCGATTTCGACAACGACCGCAAGCGCGACCTGCTCGGCAATCCCGCCGACGCGATCGGCAGCGTCGCCAATTTCCTGCACGCTCACGGGTGGACGCCGGGCGAGCCGGTGATCGATGAAACCGAGATCAAAGGCGCACTTTACACCTGGCCGAAACAACTCGGTACGGAGCCGGTATTGCGTCTGCGGGAGTGGCTGGGCTACGGTATTTTTCCGCGCCGCGAGATGACTCCCCCGCCAAATGACGGGGATAACGAACGGCCGGCCGCGCTGATCGCTCTCGACGGAGACGCGGGTCCGCTCTACTATTTGGGCTACAACAATTTCTACGTCATCACCCGCTACAATCGAAGCAAAAATTACGCGATGGCGGTTTATGAATTGGCGCGCATGATTCGCCTGCGATATCAAGAACGTCATGACATCTCCGTCACGGCTACGACTCCTCCTTCGTAAGCGTCGCCACACGGACATGCATCGAAGGCTGAAGGTTGCCGTCGGCTCGCTCCCGCTGCTCGGCGCGCTCCTGGTCGGCGCCTGCAGCAGCGTGCCGCGCGGGGGCTACTATGAAGACGACGGCCCCGACGATCGCCCGCGCGCCGATGTGATGAACGTGCCCGATGCCACACCGCACGATGAACCGCTCGCCGCCTCGGGCAACAAGCCCTACACCGTCTTCGGCGTGACCTACGTGCCGCTCGCGGATGCGCGCGGTTACCGTGAGCGCGGCGTCGCTTCCTGGTACGGTCGCAAATTCCATAGCAAACGCACCTCGAGCGGCGAGGCGTATGACATGTATGCCATGACCGCCGCGCACCGCACCCTGCCGCTGCCGTCGTACGTGCGAGTGCGCAATCTCGAGAACGGCAAGACGGTCATCGTGCGAGTCAACGACCGCGGCCCGTTCCTGAACAACCGCCTGATTGATCTTTCCTATACGGCGGCCGCTCGGTTGGGCGTGCTCGGCAAAGGCACGGCGATGGTGGAAGTGGAAAGCGTGAATCCGGCGGCGCCGACGGTGCCAACGACGGCGGTCGCCAGCAACTCCTCCAGAATGGCGATCATCACCGCCGCCGAGGCGGCAAGCGCCGAAGCGAATCCTCCACCGCGGCTTTCGGTGCAGGTCGGTGCCTTCAGCCGCTATGAAAACGCGACCAACCTGCGCGAACGCTTGGAGCGCGCCGGGCTGAGCCCAATTTACATTCAGCCGCCCGGCGAAGCCGTGCCGTCGGCCGGGGCGATCTACCGCGTGCGGATCGGGCCTATCGCGACCGTTGAACAAGGCGACAAACTCGTCGCCGAAGCCGCGCGTCACGGCATTGCTGACGCCTTGCTGGTGGTGGAATGAAATCGCATCTTTGGTCGCTGCTTCTTCTCAGCGTGCTGTCGTCGCCGGTCCTCGCCCTCGAGCGTCCGCCGACGGTCCCGGCGCATGCCTGGCTGCTGGTCGACTCCTCCACGGGGAGCGTGCTCGCCGAGCGCAACGCCGACGTGCGCCTGGCGCCCGCGAGCCTCACCAAGCTGATGACGACGTATTTGGTGTTCGAGCGCCTGCGCGCCGGACAGATCCACCTCAACGACACCGTATTGATCAGTTCGTTCGCCGCGCACACGCGCGGCTCGCGCATGTACCTAAAAGCGGACATGCAAGTGCCGGTGGAAGATTTGATCAAAAGCATGCTGGTGCGCTCGGCGAACGACGCCACCGTGGCCCTGGCCGAACATATCGCGGGGAGCGAGCCGCGCTTCGTGGCGGAGATGAATTTGCGTGCGCGCGCGTGGGGACTGCAGGGCACCACGTTCATCAACAGCACCGGGCTCGACGTGCCCGGGCACTTCTCGACGGCGCGCGACTTGAGCCGCATCGCGGCGGCGCTGATACGCGACTTCCCGGATTACTACCGCTGGTTTTCCCTGCGCGATTTCAACTTCAACCAGATCACGCACCACAACAGCAATCGCCTGCTCTGGCGCGACGACGCCGTCGATGGCATGAAGACCGGTTACACGCAGCACGCCGGCTGGTGCCTGATCGCTTCCGCGCAACGCGAACAGACGCGCTTGATCGCTACGGTCCTCGGCACGCCGAGCGATCGCTGGCGCGTCGAAGCGAGCAAGCGCCTGCTCGACTACGGCTTTCGCAATTTCGAAACGCACTTGATCTACGACGCGAGCCGTCCCGCCACCGAGGCGCGCGTGTGGCTCGGCGACGCGGCAACCGTGCCGCTTGGCGTTTCGCAGAATCTCTACGTAACGCTCCCGCGCGGGATGTACGCCCGGATACGGACCCGCCTCACGATACAGGACATGTTGTACGCGCCCGTGCGCTACGGTCAGCGCCTCGGCATGCTGACGCTGCAGCTCGATGACAAGGTATATGCCCAATACCCGCTGGTTGCGCTGAAGGAAATACCGACCGGGGGACTGATCCAGCGCGCCATCGACAATATTCAGCTCTGGATGCGATAGGCGTCCGCCCGGGACTTACATGGTTCGCGATGGGTCGCGCCGGGAAGGCCGTGCCCGCGGCCCCTTGCTTACCGTCCATTCTTGAGACGCCGCTGCTCTATCTTGGCTTAACGAATCACCATGCATAACTTTCGCCTCGTATACCTGAACGGTGAGTTCCTGCCGCCCGAGCGCGCGATGGTCTCGGTATTCGATCGCGGTTTTATTTTTGGCGACGGCGTGTATGAAGTAATACCCGTGTACGGCGGGCGCTTGTTCCGCCTGCCGCATCACCTTGCGCGGCTCGAGCGCAGCCTCGCCGAGATACGATTGCCCGATCCGCTGACGCACGGGGAGTGGGAGCGCATCTTCACGCGGCTGATTGCGGAATGCGGAGCGGGCGATCAGTCGATATATCTTCAGGTTACCCGCGGCGTGGCGCCGCGCGATCACGCTTTCCCGGCGGATACGCACCCCACGGCGTTTGCATACGCCCAGCCGGCGAAATATCCCACGGCCGATACCGTCGCGCGGGGGGTTGCGGTTGTCACCGCCTCGGACAATCGCTGGCTGCGTTGCGACGTCAAGGCGATCGCGCTGCTGCCCAATGCGCTCTTGCGCCAGCAGGCGATCGAACGGGGCGCGGTCGAAGCGATTCTGGTACGCGACGGCTGGGTCACCGAAGGCGCCGCAAGCAATGTGTTTATCGTGCGCGGCGGGACGATTTACACGCCGCCCAACGGGCCCTTTATACTTCCCGGCGTCACGCGCGATCTCGCGCTCGAGCTCGCCGCCGCAAACGGCATACCCGCGCGGGAAGAGCCGATCGCGGAGGTCGCGCTTTTCGAGGCCGACGAAATTTGGCTCACCAGCTCCATGCGTGAGATTCTACCGGTCACGCGCTTGAACGATCGCCCGGTCGGCAACGGCCGGCCGGGTCCCTTGCACGCCCGGCTTTATGCTTTGTACAAAGCCTACAAGCAGGCTTTTTGCGAAGGAAAAGTAGCGTAGTGAGCGATGTCAGCACCTGTTACGTGCGGCGCTTGGGCCGCGTGGAGTACGAGGAAACGCAGGAACGCATGCGCGTCTTCACGCTCGCACGCACGCCCGAGACGCCGGACGAGATCTGGCTGCTCGAGCACCCGCCGGTATATACGCACGGCATCCGCGCGCGCAACCGGGCGTTGCCGGCGCTGAAGGATGTGCCGGTCGTGCTGACCGACCGCGGCGGCGACGTCACCTATCACGGCCCGGGTCAGTCCATCGTCTACGTCCTCATCGACCTCGCGCGGCGCGGACTCGGCATTCATACCTTGGTTCACACGCTCGAGGCGGCGGTCATCGAGATGCTGCGCGAGCTCGGGATAGCAGCGACGCGGCGCTCGGGTGCACCGGGAGTGTATGTGGGTGAACGCAAGATCGCCTCGCTCGGGCTGCGCGTGCGGGGCGGCCGCAGTTATCACGGGCTCGCGCTTAACGCGCATATGGACCTTTCACCCTTCAACGCGATCGATCCCTGCGGCTACCCCGGCCTCGCCATGGCGCAAGTCGCGGAATGGCGCCCGGACCTCGGCGCTTCCGAAGCGGGCGAGCGGTTGTTGCGCCAGGTGCTGCGGCTCTTGGAGTATACTGAGACTTCACTGCTCCCGGTCCAGCCGGACACCATTCGCGTTCAGCATGCAGGATCCTAACTCCGTACGGGACGGCAAGGGCGCCAACAAAACGGCGCGCATCCCGATCAAAATTCAGCCGCGCGAGCCGCTGCGCAAGCCCGCGTGGATTCGCGCGCGCTCGCCGACGCATCCCGAAGTCGGCCGGCTGAAAACGCTGCTGCGCGCGCACCACCTGAACACCGTGTGCGAAGAGGCGTCCTGTCCCAACATCGGCGAGTGCTTCGCCCACGGAACCGCGACCTTCATGATCATGGGTCGGCTGTGCACCCGCCGCTGCCCCTTCTGTGACGTCGCGCATGGCCGCCCCGATCCGCTCGACCCGGAGGAGCCGGAAAACCTCGCGCGCGCGCTCGCCGCCATGCGGCTCAAATTCGTCGTTATCACGTCCGTCGATCGCGACGATTTGAGAGACGGCGGCGCGGCGCATTTCGTCGCCTGCATCCAAGCCGCGCGCCGCCATGCGCCGCAGACGTCCATCGAAATACTCGTGCCCGATTTTCGCGGGCGGCTGCCCGCGGCGCTCGACATACTCGGCCGGGCGCTGCCCGACGTTTTCAATCATAATCTCGAAACCGTGCCGCGCCTGTACAAAGCGGCGCGCCCAGGTTCCGATTACCGCCACTCGCTCGAGTTGTTGCGGCAGTTCAAAGCGCGCTATCCCGGCATCCCGACGAAATCCGGATTGATGGTGGGGCTCGGCGAAGCCAATGACGAAATCGAAGCGGTCATGCACGATTTGCGTGAAGCGGGTTGCGATATGCTGACGATCGGACAATATCTGCAACCGAGCCGCCATCATCTGCCCGTCGAGCGCTTTGCTTCGCCGGAGGAATTCGACGCTTTCGCGCGCCTGGGTCGCGAGCTCGGTTTCACCAACGTCGCGAGCGGCGCCATGGTGCGCTCGTCGTACCATGCCGAGCAGCAGGCGCGCGGCACGTTCTGAATGCTGATCGTCACGAAGGCG
>Ga0070741_10017618_pt1 | contig 11707 bp, 9 predicted proteins | sample Coa_R1_4_FD_66440 | JGI IMG/M metagenome (GOLD analysis project Ga0070741, IMG submission 66440) | Surface soil microbial communities from Centralia Pennsylvania, which are recovering from an underground coalmine fire - Coalmine... | ecosystem: Environmental > Terrestrial > Soil > Unclassified ...
TGGATTTCTTCTTTTGGGAGGCCAGAATCGCCGTGGAGTTGGCTGGCGGATATCACGCGACGGTCCAGCAACGAGCTCTAGACCGGCGCAAACAGGCAGCCTGTCGCCAGTTCGATGTCGAGCTGCTGCGCTTCACCAACGCAGAGGTCTTCGCTGATGTGGAATCTGTGGATGGCGATCAGAAAAACTCATGATGCGCGGCTGGCGCGGGCGCGGACCAACCCCCGATGTGCAAGGCAAATTCAAATTTTCCACAGCCTTGATGTCTGGAATGCGCTGTTGTTCCAATGTTGTACCAAAATGGTCTTGACAATCCGTTAACCATAACCGATATCGGCGTAGTACCAACGGGGAACAACGATATGGCACTACCGACATCCTACAGGGCAAGCAAGGTTCGGTCGGGCCGACCGGGATGGAGCGTAACATTCCGCCATCCCCTGCGGCCCGATAATCGAGGGCGGCCTGGATTAAAGGTTCGAAGAGGCCTCGGCACGACAGATGATGCCGAGGCCGATTTTTTTGTCTCGCAGATTCAGGAACTACTTGATGATCCCTCGTGGCACGACGCCACTCGGAGGGATGCGGCCGCGAAGATTTTCCCACCAGTGGTGGTATCTGCCTTCTTTGATGGTCTGGACTCGGAAACGGACGATAGTGAGCAGGTCAGGGAGAGGCTCATCCCATCCCCCAGGCGCGAAAATGGCTATTCGCGAATCATGCTTGTCGGGACAACCGGTGCCGGAAAGACAACGCTCCTGCGCCACATCATTGGTTCAGATCATGTGAAGGACCGGTTTCCTTCCATATCAACCGGCCGGACCACTACTGCAGACACCGAGATCATTGTTGCGAGAACTCCATACCGAGCGGTGGTTACCTTCATACCTGAGCACGTTGTGCGCGGCCTTATCGACGAATGCATTGAATCCGCATGCATCAGCGCGTTGGAAGGGCAGTCCGACGCCACCATTGCCCAGGCTCTGCTTTCGCACACGGAGCAGCGGTTTCGGCTCTCATACATTCTAGGCGAATGGCGCGCGTCCGATGCGGACGAGTCCAGCTTCGACTTTGAGCATGCCGGCTCTCGTTCCGAGGAAAATCTGTCTGAAAAAGAGAGGGTCGCTGAAGCGGAAGCGGTCGCGAACCAGCTCAAGCTGCAAACGTATGTGGCGCGCGTGAAAAGACTCGCCCGCCTCGTTGGCGAGGTAATTGATTCGAACCAGGGCGCGCTCCCGGCGACTGCAAACTCCGAGGAGAAGGCAAACTGGATAGAGTTCTTCTCTGAGGTTCTCCTTGACCAGGAGGAATTTGCTCAGATCTCGCTCGATATCAAAGACGAGGTGGAGAGCAGGTTTGCCCTTTTGAAGGTCGGGGAAATAGAGGAAGGCCCCTCCGGGTGGCCGCGATCCTGGTCCTTTTCAAGCGCCGATCGGAGCAGTTTTCTCGAACATGTGAGATGGTTCACCAGTAACCATTCTCAGCAGTTCGGCAGGCTGCTCACGCCGCTGGTAAACGGTATTCGAATCAGCGGCCCCTTCGTGCCGCGGAACTTAGCGCGCAATGGCAAACATCAATTGATGCTGATCGACGGGCAGGGTTTTGGCCACGTGGCCGAAGTTTCGCCCAGCATATCGACAAGCGTGACGCAGCGCCTTGCCAACGCAGACGTGATCTTGCTGGTGGACAGCGCGCAGCAACCGATGCAGGCCGCGCCGATAACGCTGCTGAAGGCGGTTGCAAGCGGCGGCCACGGCGATCGGCTGGCAATCGCCTTCACTCATTTCGATCAAGTCAAAGGCGACAATCTCAGGACCTTCACGCAGAAGCGCAATCACGTCCTGGCCTCAGTGCGCAATGCGTTGACCTTGCTGAAACAGAGCGTCGCCGTCGGCCTCGTCAATTTGCTTGATAACAGCCTGGACTCCAAGTGTTTCTTCCTGGGCGGCCTTGATCGCCCGAGTGCGGACCTGCCAGCCGGCATACTCAAGCAGCTAGAGGCCCTTCTCGCCTTGTTGAGAAAGCCCGCTGAAGTGGCGCGGAAGCAAGCGATCGCTCCCGTATTCGGTGTCACAGGTCTCGAGCTTGCGCTCAGAGATGCCGTGGACGGCTTCCTCCGACCGTGGGAGGCAAGGCTTGGGTTCGGATACCGGGATGGCATTCAGAAAGAACATTGGAGTCGGGTAAAGGCGTTGAGCCGCCGACTGGCGATGGGCTGGGGCAATGAATATGACAACCTCAGACCAGTTGCTGATCTGGTGTCACAGCTGCAGGAGCAAATCTCGCGCTGGCTTGATAGTCCAATGGGGTGGACAAGGCTGCCTCAAACACTTGCTGAGCGAGAAGCGGCTCTCGATCAAATTCGACGTGCGGTTTTCCAGGAGTTGCACAAGCTGGTCGAACGGCGGTTGGCCAGCGAGCGGATGCTCGATTGGCGCCAAGCGTACAATTATCGCCATGGCCAGTCCGCGCTCAAACGAGCACACAAGGTCAGAGAAATCTATCAGACGGGCGCACCGCAAATCAGTTCTGCGATGCCGCCACCGGCGCGCGAATTTCTTGAAGAGATAAAGACCATCGTAACCAAGTCCGTCATCGAGTCGGGAGGAAAGCTTAAATGGTCGGACGCCGCGTAGAGTCAGAATTGTAGCTTCACAATTGTGAGTGACATGGTCCCCGCCGTTTTGCTCACAGCCGTCGAAGAATAGTCCTTCAACTCAGAGTTCTCACGCCGCGAGGCAGAGGTGCTGTTCGCGGACAGGATAGGTGCGCGCGCAAGACTAGGAAAACGCGAATTTTCGAAAGGAGCTGCACATGCACAAGGGCGCCACGATGTTAGGCACGACCGTTACTGAGAGCAGCAGGCTTTCCACGAAGCTTCTGGTGTTCGCGATAATGTTTGAAGGCCTCGCTGTCACTGCCGGCTTAGCCCTCGCGATCGGATCGCTCTATGAAGCAATCGAGGGAATACCTGAACTTACTCCAGCGTTGCTGTTGAACGCGGCGTTAGGCGCGCTCCCCTTTGTCCTTGTGGCGATTACGGAGGCGACCAAGATCCCGTTGACGTTGGGCTTCTTCAATTCAGCTAGCCTGGCGTGGCGTTTGATTATCGGCCTAATGCTTATCGCGATAGCTGGAATAACTTTTGAGACAGCAGCCACGGGTTTCGAACGTGCGTATACGGTGCGAGCCATCAAAGTGGAGACGCTGCAACAAGAGCTTGCGGGCATCGATCGGAGTATCGCTGATGTCAGTTCTCGGGTAGCAGCCCTCACGGCGCGGCGCGCCGAACTTGTGGGCCAACTGGAAAAAATAGACGCACAGGAAGCTCACGAAATCGACCAACATACCGAACGGTGCAAGGCAGTCGGCTCATCGTGCAACTCCAAGCCGTATATTGAAGAAATTCGCCGCTCCGCCGAAGCGAAGCGCGGTCCGGTACAGATGGAAATTGCGAGCGTCGATGCCGAACTAGGCGGCCTTTCTACCACGTCTCTCGTGGCCCAGCGGGCCACAAAACTTTCCGCGCTGGCAGCAGAGGCAAACAACAATCAGATCTATCGCTTTGCGGCGCGCATGTATGGCAAGCCGGTCGAACAGCTCAGCGTCGCCGAAGCTGCGTTTGTTGGCAAAGTGTGGTTCGGCTCGATCGGTATCATTGTGGCCATAACCGGCATCGTTCTCGCGGGAACGGCAGCTCTGCTCAGTCGGCCCAGAAGGAGTGCTAGCAGAGTTTCTCAAACACTCCGACGAGCGATTCTGAGTCTGCGCAAACGCGCCCGCGTCGAGGTCGTCCGGAAGGTTGAAATCCCAGGGCCCGAGCGGATTGTCGAAAAGATTGTCGAAGTGCCTCAGGAGCGGAAGATCATCGTGTACGTGCCCAAGGGTTTCGAACCTGAGGAGCTAAAGAATGCTGACGTCGAAGCCAGGATCGAGGCGTACATGACTCCAAAAGGCCGCGTCGAACTACGTCAAGTGGGAGGTCGCGCATGACAAACGTCGTTCATGACTGGACACACTACAACCGCTGGGTGGACATGGTCGTCAATAATGTGGGGCGAGCGAAGCCCGCGCCGAGACTCCCAACTGACTGGTGGACGATCGCTAAGGCCGTTGCCCTTGCCGTTCTCGCGTTTGGTATCGCGGTCGCTCTCATGCTCTGGAGCTGGCGCGAGCCAAAGGTTGTCGTGCCGGATGTCAAAGTGGAAGTTCAGCAGCCGCAGGCTCTACCTTGGCAGCAAAAGCGGCAGTTACAAAATGACGACGATCACACCAACAAGGTCGTTCGCAACTATGTGATCTTTACTGAACGAAGCTTAACTAGCGTCGGGTCTGTCGTGACCGGCTGGAAATTCGCTGATGAAAGCCAGACCAAGCCGGAGGAGCAGTGGTGTTACCTCTCTCCACTTTTCGGGGGCGATGTCGGCGTTCTTACACGTATCGACTTGCCTCGTTATAGCAGAGCAACAGCATCCGCTGGTGTCCTTGCCAAGCACCAATTGAGCGAAAGCGATCTCGAACGGGCGAGACAAAACTGTGTATGGTTCGCTGGGACTTAATGGTGGTTTGAGCATGCTTCTCGCGCGGGATCGTTGGCGACAAGCTTGAGCTTTGGCCTCAGCAGGTCACCCAGTTGATCGAGGCCCTCGCGAAGCGGATCGTCGTAAAGGTGGGCATACCGAAGAGTGGTCTGAGCCTGCGTATGGCCCAGCAGGCAGCCGATCATCGGCAGCGTCATGCCGCCCGAAACGAGCAGCGAGGCGAACGTGTGTCGGAGATCGTGGATGCGAGCATCGCCAAGCTTTGCTTTATCCCGCACTCCCTCCCAAAAGGTCTGCATCTCGCGCAATGGGCCTTTCTTGTCGCCGGGAAAGACCCACGGGCATTCGGTAGGCACTCCCGCCCTGATCGTGCGCAACAGTTCCACGGCGGCTCGCGATAGGGGCGCGCGGTGCAGCCTGCGCTGCTTCGTAGTCGCCGCCGGCTTCGTCCAGATCCCGTTCTCAAGATCAAATTGCTCCCAGCGCGCATTCATCGCTTCGCCACGGCGGGCGCCCGTGAAGAGGATCAGGCGGATAATGTTGGCGCATCGGCGGTTCCGATGCGCGGCGAGAACATCGGCAAGCCGCTTGATTTCGTCCGCATTAAGGAAGCGGTCGCGCGGTGTTTCGGGATGACGATGGAAACCCGCCGCTGGATTGTCCGGCCGCATGCGCCAGCGGATGGCTAGATTGAACATCTTACGGAGCACCTCACCGACGCGGTTCGCTCGGAGGGGCGTCGGCCGGTGGAACGCCTTCATCTGCGGCTTGCGCGGGTTGACTTTGGGAGGGTGTTTCCGCGGTCGCGGCCGTCCCTTTGCGACTTTCACCAGCAGGCGATCCACGTCCTCGCAAGTGATATCGGCTACTTTGCGCGTGCCCCATTCAGGCTCGACCAATTTGCGCAGCATGGATTCCTGATCGCTGCGACCACGCGCGGCGAGGTTGATGGCGTGCTCCCTGAGATAGCGATCAATAAGCTCGCGCATGGTCGGCGCATTGCGCGCATCTATCCGCGCTTTGAGCGGATCTTTGCCGGCATCGATCTCGCGCTTGAGCCGCTTGGCCTCTTCGCGCGCGGCGGTGACAGACCAATCGGGCCAAGACCCGATGGTGAGCCGGCGTTCGCGGCCGGAAATCCGATATCTGAGGATAAAGGCGCGCTTACCAGAACGATAGACGCATAGCCCAAAACCTGCGACCTCATCGTCGAAGACGAGAAGGTCGCGGGCGGCTTCAGGCAACATCGCCTTCACGAAGCGTTCTGTCAGATGTTGCTTCATGCCTGTCACTGAGCGGCGAGCCTTTGCGGCAGGCAAGATGCTCTTTTCGAGCGCTTTGCGGTTAGGCGGAAAGGGGCGGAAAGGTGCGGAGCGCGCTCGCGTCTTGCGGTGTGCAAGATCGGCCAAGCAACATCGTGATAGGGGTCGGTTGAGCTACAAGGGACGCTTCGGCGCCTCCAGAAGCCGCGACCTTCAGGTTATTTCCCAGGCACGCCTGGCCGGATTCTTTACTCTACAACCCTGGCGCGAAACTCGCGATTCTGACTCCGCAATACGTCCGCCGGCGTGCCGCGGCCAGCAGCCGGTGATTGTAGTCTGACGCGGCCGGGCGCGGCCGAATGCGGCAATGATGTTCAAGCGATCTCAAGCAGTTCGGACATAAGTGCCTGGTTGATCGCTCTCTTGTTCTCTGTTTGTTCGCCGCTCATAACCTGAAGGTCATAGGTTCAAATCCTATCCCCGCAACCAACGTGAGACTTGCGAAAAGGGGCCCCGCATTCAGGCGGGCCTTTTTTGCTTAGTCGCGATCTTTGTCGGCGCGTCGCTGACCGTTGCCATTGAAGGCGCTCGCCTCTCCGGGGACACAAAATTGGCGGCTCGTGTCGCTCTCGATGAAATCGATCACGCGGCGGACGAGCGGATTTTCCCCGAACATCTTCACCATGTCGGCAAGCCGCTCGCGTAACGTTCCTTCTTGCGCGAAGAGCAGGCGATAGGCCTGCCTGAGCTCATGCACCTGCTCCTCGGGAAAGCCGTGGCGCTCCAATTCGACAAGATTGAGCCCGGTCAGGCTCGCCGCGCGGTCCTCGCCCGAGGCAACGCCGAAGGGAATAATGTCGGCGGGAATCCCCGAGCGCTCGCTGGTCGCGGCATAGGCGCCGATGCGCACGCGCTGGTGTACGGCGGTCAGATTGTCGAGGTAGGCGTAATCGCCGACGCTGACATGGCCGGCGAGCTTCACCTCCATGCCGAGGGTAACGTGATCGCCGAGTTCGCAGTCGTGAGCCACGTGGCTGCCCGGCATCAGGACGCAATGCGATCCGACCCTGGTCAGGCTGTGTCCGCTCGGCGTACCGGGACTGAGACTGACGAGTTCGTGAATGATCGTGCCGTCACCGATGATGAGGCGGGTGTCCTCACCGCGATATTTCGTATCCTGCGGTCCGTGCCCGACCGAGGCCCCAGGGAAAACCTCGCATCCCGCTCCAAGGGTCGTGCATCCGGCCACGACCGCGCGGGCGTGCAGTACGCAATGGTCGCCAATCTCGGCCTTGGGCCCCACAAAACAATACGGGCCGATCTCGACGTTCGATCCGATCCTGGCTGACGGATCGATGGACGCCGTCTGATGGATCCTTGGCATGCCCCGAGAGGACTAAGATCAATTGCCCGGCCAGATCTATAGCGTCAGCGGCCCACGTTTCAAATCCCGGGGCCGCGCAAGAGCCGGGTCACGCTTTCACGCCGTTCGTCCATGGGGACGGCATGCAAATCGAACTTCCTCGTGAATGCAGCGTTTGGTCGGCAGCCTCCCGAGTGGTAACATTCGCGCGGCTGGGCGGCGGACCTTTAGCGCCAGAGGAGGTCAGTCATGAGTTCGGCCAACATGTTCGGTTCGGATCAGAATCCGGCGGTCCCCGGCGGGAGCGTCGCCAAGCCGTTGATCATCGCGCTGCTCGCACTTCTTGCCGCGCGCGCTTTCGGCGGCAAAGGCGGCGATAGCGCCGCCAAGCCGGAACCCGCGTCGCGCATCCCCCAAGCGCAACCGGAGCCTAATGCCGTGCCCGATTCCGGCAGCATCCTCGACGGGCTCGGCGGACTCATCAAGCAGTTCCAGCAAAAGGGCCTGGGCGAGACGATCGACACCTGGATCAACACCGGCGCAAACAAGGACATTTCACCGCGCGATGTCTCATCGGCCCTTCCGGGCGACGTGGTCGACGAGCTTGCGCGCCGCACGGGGCTCTCACGCGATCAAGTGATCGGGGAGCTCGCCAAGATGCTCCCCAACGCCGTGGACAGGCTCACGCCCCAAGGGCGGCTGCCCACCCAAGCCGAACTACAGAGGCTTCTCAGCTAAGGCGTAAAGCGTCAGCGATGCCAACAAGGGAGGTGACGTGACATGTCGATTCTTGCCTGGATTGTGCTGGGTCTGATTGCGGGCTTCATCGCGAGCAAGATCGTGAGCGGCTCCGGCCAAGGGCTGCTGATGGATATCGTACTCGGAATCGTCGGCGCCGTGGTGGGCGGCTATCTCTTCACCGCGCTCGGCGCGACCGGCATCACCGGCTTCAATCTCTACAGTATGTTCGTCGCGGTCGTGGGAGCCGCCGTGCTGCTGTGGCTCTACCACGCCATCGCCGGCCGCTCGGGCTAGAGATAATCCCCGCATTTCGGGTTAGTCGGTATAGAAGCAATGACGGCGCCGGCCCGATCGGGGGCCGGCGCTTCTTTTTCGCGGGTTGTCAGGCAAAGCGGAGCATGCTTTCTTTCCCCGCTTTCTTAGGAGATCAGCCCGCATGGCAAGTTCAATCGCGCGCAAAGCCAAGGGCGAGCGCGCCGAATCAACTGTGTTCGACGATGTGACCAGCCCGTTCTGCGGGACGCTGCCCGACGATCTCGTCGTCGAGCGCACCGATCAGGGACTCAAGGTCACGAAGAACGGAGACGGCAGATCGGTCGCGGGCTTCGAACGCAAACTGCCCCCGTCGAGCCCAAGGATCGGCGGCAAGGACGTCGATCTCGATAAGGCGATCAAGGAGGCGGCAAAACTGATCGGCAAGGCGAAGCTTCCACTCTACGGCGGGCTCGCCACCGATGTCGAGGGCATGCGCGCGGTCATGGCGCTCGCCGAACGCTCGAGCGGCATTGTCGACCATGCGCTGAGCGAGGCGCAATACCGTAATTTCAAGGTGCTGCAGACGACCGGCTGGATCACCACCACGCTCACCGAAGCGCGCAACCGCGCCGATCTTTTCATCATCGCCGGCAGCGACATCCACAAGCTCCACCCGCGATTCTTCGAGACCATCGTCTCTCCGCCGGACTCCATGTTCGACGTCGAGGCGCCGAAGCGGACGGTCGTGTTTGTCGGCAAGGGGCTTGACCGCTCCGGCGCCAAGGGCTCGCGCATCGGCGAGGTAGTGACCATCAATTGCGATGATTCGCGCGCGGGCGAAGTCATCGCACTCGTCAGGGCGCGACTTCGTGGTTTCCGTAGCAAGGAGCCCAAACTCGACGGCGTCACGCTCGCCGAGATCGATGCGCTTGCCGAGCGCTGCCGCAAGGCGAAATACGGCGTCATGGTGTGGGCGCCGCCTTCGCTCAATTTCCCTTTCGCCGAGCTTGCGGTCGAGCAGTTCGCAGGCCTCGTCAAGGACCTCAACCAGACCATCCGCTTCGCCGGCCTCTCGCTCGGCGGCGGCGAAGGCGCGGTGACGGCGGGGGCGGTGTGTACCTGGATCAGCGGCTATCCGCTCCGCGTAAGTTACGCGACGGGCGCCCCCGATTACGATCCCTATCGCTGGTCGATCGCGCGCATGCTGAAAGAGGGCGAGGGCGATCTTCTCGTGTGGCTCGCCTCGATCTCGCCCGAGCTTTCCCCACCCGAGACCACGCTGCCTGCGATCGTGCTCGGAACGCCGGGGCTAAAACTCGCCAAGGACCCGGACGTGTTCATTCCGGTGGGAACCCCCGGTCTCGATCACGCCGGACGCATGATTCGCGTCGACAATGTCGTGTCCCTGCCGCTCAAGGATCTCGGCCGCGCCAACCTGCCCGTTGCCGCCGACGTTCTCGCGGCGATAGAAGCCGCCCTCTAGGAGAAGTCCATGCTCATCAAGCTCACGGGCGGCAAGGTCTACGACCCCGCCAACAAGGTCAGCGGGGAGGTGCGCGACATCTATGTCGAGGACGGCAAGATCGTGGCGCCAAGACCGAACGCAAAGGCGGACCAGACCTACGACCTCAAAGGCCGGATCGTGATGGCGGGGGCGATCGACCCGCACACGCATATCGGCGGCGGCAAGATGACCATCGCCCGCATGCTGCTCCCGGAGGACCATCGCGGCGATCCGGTGACGCGCACCGAGCTCACGCGCGCGGGCTCGGGCCGCGCCGTGCCGTCCACCCACGTAACCGGCTACCGCTACGCCGAGATGGGCTACACCGCCTGCTTCGAGCCGGCCATGCTGCCGGCCAACGCCCGCCAGGCGCATATGGAGATGGGCGACACGCCCATGGTCGACAAAGGCGCCTTCGTCATGCTCGGCTCGGACGACTACTTCTTGCGCCAGCTTGCGGCCAAGCAGGACTTCAAGGCGATCAAGGATTACGTCGCCTGGACCATCCATGCCGCCCAGGCGATCGCGGTCAAGGTGGTCAATCCGGGCGGCATCAGCGCCTTCAAGTTCAATCAGCGCAAGCTCGATCTCGACGAGGAGCATGTCTACTACCACGTCACGCCCCGGCAGATCATTCTCACGCTCGCCCGCGCCGTGCAGGAGCTCGGGCTTGCCCATCCGCTCCACATCCACGGCTGCAATCTCGGCGTACCAGGCAACATCGAGTCGACGCTCGCCACAGTGCGCGCGGCCGAGGGCTTGCGCCTGCACATGACACACACCCAGTTCCTAAGCTACGGCACCGAGGGCGACCGCAAGTTCTCATCGGGCGCGGCACGACTGTGCGAACTGGTCAACAAGACGCCGAACGTCTCGATCGACGTGGGCCAGGTGCTGTTCGGCCAGACCTGCACCGCATCAGGCGACTCGATGCGCCAGTACGCCATCTCCAAGAGCGCTCATCCGAAGAAGCCGGTGGTGATGGACATCGAGTGCGACGCAGGCTGCGGCGTCGTGCCCATACGCTACCGCGACAAGAGCTTCGTCAATGCCATGCAGTGGGTGATCGGGCTCGAAACCTTCCTGCTGTTCGAGGACCCGTGGCGCATCTTCCTCACCACCGATCATCCCAACGGCGCGCCGTTCTTCTTCTACCCGCATCTCATCCGGCTGTTGATGGACAAGAGCTTCCGCGACGAGATGCTGTCGAAGATCAGCCCCGACGCCCAAGCGCAGGCCGGACTCTTGAAGTCGCTCACCCGCGAATACACGCTCGATGAGATCGCCATTCTCACCCGCGCAGGACCGGCCAAGAGCCTCGGGCTTCAGGATCTCGGACATCTCGGCGTCGGCGCCCGCGCCGACATCACCGTCTATCGCGACGACGCCGACCGCGAAGCGATGTTCGCCACGCCCGAATATGTGTTCAAGAACGGCGAGGTGGTGGTGAAGAACGGCAAGGTGGTGAAGGTGGTGCAGGGCGCGACCCATGTGGCAAGGCCCGACTACGACAAGGCGATCGAGAAGCCGCTCAACGATTATTTTGATCGCTACCACACCGTGCGCATGGACAATTTCAAGCTCCACGACGAGGAGATCGTGCGCGGCGACAAGGGCGCCATCATCGTGCAGCCGACGCGCGCGCGCGCCGCGTAACAATCGCGCATCGGCTCTGGAACCCGATCGGGCGCTTCGTCGTTCTGTCACGAGGCGGAACCAACGGGGGAATCCGAACATGCGCGACATTCGTGGCGACCTAAAAGACCGTGCCGAGGCCTTGGACCGGGAAATCAAGGCCGCGCAAAATCGGTTCGACGACCTCTTGCTGCGGCTCAAGCAGGAGCATGACGCGAGGCTCAATGAGCTTAAATCCGAGCTCGATGCGGTGAAGCTGCTGATCGGGCTCGAGCAACGGCTCATGGGCGACGCTCCGGCTCAGGCCAATGGAGCGCCACAGACCAACGGGGCGCATCACGGCAACGGGACGCCGCAAGGCAATGCCGCCACGTCCCAGGCCAAGCCGCAGCTGCAAGGAGAAGCG
>Ga0070741_10017621_pt1 | contig 11707 bp, 11 predicted proteins | sample Coa_R1_4_FD_66440 | JGI IMG/M metagenome (GOLD analysis project Ga0070741, IMG submission 66440) | Surface soil microbial communities from Centralia Pennsylvania, which are recovering from an underground coalmine fire - Coalmine... | ecosystem: Environmental > Terrestrial > Soil > Unclassified ...
GGCGTGCTGATCGTCGCGTTTCCGGTCTACGTCACCTTCGTCGCATCGACGCGCACCGCGGAGGAAGTATTGCTGGCGCCGATGCCGCTGCTGCCGGGCAGCCACCTCGTGGACAACTATATGGCGGCGCTTGCCCACGGCGCCGGCGAATCAACCGCCGGCGTGGGGCGCATGATGGTCAACAGCCTGATCTCGGCACTGGTCATCGCCATCGGCAAGATCGCGATCTCGCTGCTGTCCGCATTTGCCATCGTCTATTTCCGTTTTCCGTTTCGCATCTTCTTTTTCTGGATGATCTTCGTCACGCTGATGCTGCCGGTGGAGGTGCGCATCCTGCCGACGTACAAGGTGGTCTCGGACCTGCACATGATCAACACCTACGCGGGGCTCACGATCCCGCTGATTGCGTCCGCGACGGCCACGTTCCTGTTCCGTCAGTTCTTTCTGACCATTCCCGACGAGCTGGTCGAGGCCGCGCGCATCGACGGCGCGGGGCCGCTGCGCTTCCTGTGGGACGTGGTGATTCCGCTGTCGCGCACCAACATCGCCGCGCTCTTCGTGATCCTGTTCATCCTGGGCTGGAACCAGTACCTGTGGCCCCTGCTCGTGACCACCGACGAGTCGATGTATACCGCGGTGATCGGCATCAAGCGCATGATCACGGGCGGCGATGCCGCCACGGAATGGAACCTGGTGATGGCGACCGCGATGCTCGCCATGCTTCCGCCGGCGCTGGTCGTGATCCTCATGCAGAAATGGTTCGTCAAGGGGCTGGTGGACAGCGAGAAATGATGCGCCTCGATTCCCATCGCAACCCCATCAGAGGAGCGCGCTGACGTCATGGCGAGCGTGCAGCTTTCCGATCTGCGCAAGAGCTACGGTTCGCTGGAGGTCATCCACGGCGTCGATCTTTCCGTCGCCGACGGCGAGTTCATCGTGCTGGTGGGACCCTCCGGATGCGGCAAGTCGACGCTGCTGCGGATGGTCGCCGGCCTCGAGGACATCACGAGCGGCGAGGTGCGGATCGGCGAGCGTGTGGTCAATCGCATCGAGCCCAAGGATCGCGACATCGCGATGGTGTTCCAGAACTACGCGCTGTATCCGCACATGAGCGTGTTCGCCAACATGGCCTACGGCCTGCGCATCCGCGGCTTCGCGAAATCGGACATCCAGGCCCGGGTCAATCGCGCCGCGTCCATTCTCGAGCTCGAGCCGCTGCTCGATCGCACCCCGCGCCAGCTTTCCGGCGGCCAGCGCCAGCGCGTCGCGATGGGCCGCGCCATCGTGCGCGAGCCTTCGGTGTTCCTGTTCGACGAGCCGCTGTCGAATCTCGACGCGAAGCTGCGGGTGCAGATGCGCTTCGAGATCCAGAAGCTGCATCACCGCCTGCGCACGACGAGCCTCTATGTCACGCACGACCAGGTCGAGGCGATGACCCTTGCCGATCGCATGGTGGTGATGAATGGCGGGCGCGCCGAGCAGATCGGCACGCCGATGGAGGTGTACGAGAACCCGGCGACGGTGTTCGTCGCGGGCTTCATCGGCTCGCCCGCGATGAATTTCCTGCCGGGCCGCATCGCGGAAGGAAAGCGTGTCGTGCTCGAAGGCGCAGGCAGCCTTCCGGCCGCGGTGTCGCTGCCGGCCGGAAGCGAAGTCACCGTCGGGTTGCGACCGGAGCATCTTGCGCCCGCCAACCAGGCCGATGCCTCGCTGGCAGGACGGGTCGAGGTGGTCGAAGCGCTCGGCGCGGACACGCTGCTGCATCTGGACGTCGGCGGTCGCAACGTCATCGCGCGGCTTCCGCACGGTGCCATGCCGACGGTGGGATCCACCCTGCACGTGCGCGCCAATCCCGATCGTGTCTATCTTTTCGATGCGCAGAGCGGTGCACGCCTGCACTGATCCTTCATGAACACCACGACCAAGATCACCGCCACCCGCTGGCCCTATCCGCGTCTCATCGCCCATCGCGGCGCCGGCAAGCTCGCCCCGGAGAACACCCTCACGGCAATGCGCGTGGGTCACGCTCATGGCTACACGATGGTCGAGTTCGACGTGAAGCTCGCGGGCGACAACGTCGCATTCCTGCTGCACGATGCGACCCTCGATCGCACGACCTCCGCACGCGGACGCGCCGACGCGCTGCCCTGGCGCGAGCTCTCGCGCCTCGACGCGGGCTCGTGGCATTCGTCGCAATACGCCGGCGAAGCGCTGCCGACGTTCACCGCGATCGCCCGATGGGCGCGGGCGCACGGTATCGCGTGCAATGTCGAGATCAAGCCCACGCCCGGCCGCGAGCGCGAGACCGGCGCTGCGATCGCGCTCGATGCCGCCGGATTGTTCCGCGAGTCGCAAACGCCGCCGCTCCTGTCGTCGTTCTCGGAGGAAGCGTTGATCGCGGCGCGGGACGCCGCGCCCGAGCTGCCGCGGGCGCTGCTCGTCGATGAGCTTCCGGACGATTGGGAGGCGCGGCTTGCGCGCCTGCAATGTGTCGCCCTCGACATCAATCATCGCGCACTGACCGAGGAGCTCGTTCGTGCCGCGCACGAGCGCGGGTATCGCGTGCTCACCTACACCGTCAACGAGCTCGAGCTAGTGAAGAAGCTCGCTGCGTGGAACGTGGACGGCATCATCACCGATGCCGTCGATCGCATCCCGGCCGATCTTCTGGCCGCGCAGGAAGCCGGAGCGTAAGGCGGCGCGTTCGAAGCACGCCGTTCGCCGAAGCGCACGCGACCGGGCTTTCAGCAGTGGACTTACATGCGATGCCCGCGTGGTTTTTGTGGGCTGCAGCTTGACGGCTGCACCATTTCGGCGCACATTATTCAGGTCGTTCGAAGTGCTGATGGAGGCAGGTGCTATGGCAAGTCCGGATTGGAGGTTGGAAGGCGAGTGGCTGAAGAACTGCTCGTGCGCGTACGGCTGTCCCTGTGATTTCAACGCAAGGCCCACCCACGGCTGGTGCAAGGGCCTGTTCGCAATGCACGTGACGCGAGGCCATTTCGGCAGCACGCGCCTGGATGGACTCAAGTTCGCGATCACCGTGGATTTCCCCGGGCCGCTGCACGAGGGCAACGGGACGATCCAACCCATCATCGACGAGCGCGCGACGCCGGAGCAGCGGCAGGCGCTGTTCGAGATCTTCTCGGGCAAGCACTCGGCGGAGGGCACGATCTTCCATATCGTGAGCCTCATCGTCACCAAGATCCACGATCCGGTGTTCGCGCCCATCGAGTTCTCGTTCGACCAGGACGCGCGCGAGGCCCTGCTGCGCATCCCGGGCGTGCTGGAATCCAAGGTCGAGCCGATCAAGAATCCCGTCACCGGAAAGCCGCATCGCATCGAGGTGCTGATGCCGCAAGGCTTCGAGCATCACGCTGCGGAAGTCGCTGCCGCCAGCATCCACAGCAGCGGCGCGATCAAGTTCGACACGACCTCGGGCCACAGCTCGCTCGCACGCGTGGTGCAGACGCCGCAAGGCGTCGCCGCTTGAGGCGGCACGCCGATACACGGCACGTCCTGCAGGAATGAGTCCCGCCGGGGCCACCGCGCTCGAGCGGCTGGTCCGTCGCGATCGCATCATCGTCCTCGCGCTGCTCGCCCTCATCGTGGCGGCCGCGGTGGGCTATCTGGCGCTCGGCGCCGGCCTCGACATGCAGGGCGCACGCCATGCCATGCCGATGCGGACCTCGACAGGGATGCCCGGGTCGATGACGCTGGGCGCAGGTGGCGCGTCGCAGTGGTCGGCTTCGCTAGCGGCGCTCGTGCTGGCGATGTGGGTGGTGATGATGATCGCCATGATGCTGCCGAGCGCGGCGCCGATGATCCTGCTGCATGCCGCGATGACCCGCCGGGCGGGGCGCGAGACGGTCGGCGTGAACACGACGCTCTTCGTCGGCGGCTATGTCGCACTATGGTTCTTGTTCGCGCTCGGTGCCAGCATTCTGCAGTGGCAGCTCGCGACGCGATCTCTCATGCACGCCGACATGGCGCTCGGCAGCGGCCTCATGCCGGCGGTGTTCCTGATCGGCGCTGGGGTGTACCAGTGGACGCCGCTCAAGCGCGCGTGTCTCAGCCAGTGTCGATCGCCGCTCGATTTCATGCTGCGCCACTGGCGTGCCGGTGCCGCAGCGAGCTTCGGCATGGGCGCGCGCCACGGCGTGCTGTGCCTGGGCTGCTGCTGGACGACGATGCTGCTGCTGTTCGTCGGCGGGATCATGAGCCCGGCGTGGATCGGCGCCATCGCCGTGCTCGTCCTCCTGGAGAAGACGGCGCCGCAGGGTGAACGCATCGCGCGGCTCGCGGGGATCGCGATGATCGCCGCGGGCTTCGTGCTGCTCTATCGCGTGCTGTGAGCTCGCGCTCGGCGCGTGATCACGTCGCGGCGGCAGGCCGCGCGATGGTGCGCTCGTCGACGGGCAGGTTCAGCAGTCCTGCGACAAGCCCGAGCGCGATCGACAGCCACCACACGACGTCGTAGCTGCCGGTCGTGTCGTACACCTTGCCGCCGAGCCACGCCCCCAGAAAGCTTCCGATCTGGTGGCTGAAGAACGTGATGCCCGAGAGCATCGCCATGTAACGGACCCCGAATACCTGCGCGACGATGCCGTTGGTCGGCGGCACGGTGGAAAGCCATAGCAATCCCAGCGCGACGGCGAAGAGATAGATCGTGGTCGTCGAAAGCGGCAGCAGGACGAACGCCGCAATGACCACGCTGCGCCCGAAATAGATGAACGACAGGATGTAGCGCTTGGGCATGCGGCTGCCGAGCCATCCCGTCGTGTACGTGCCCACGATATTGAAGAGCCCGATCAGCGCGAGCGCCGTCACGGCGACATGTCCGGGGAAGCCGTGATCGGCGAGATAGGCGGGCAGGTGCACGCCGACGAACACGACCTGGAATCCGCACACGAAGAATCCGATCGTGAGCAGCACGTAGCCGCGGTGATTCATCGCTTCGCGCACCGCTTCGCCGGCCGATTGCCGGTGCGTGTGCGCCTGCGCGTTTCCGCGCTCCACGAGGCCCACGGCGAGCGGTCCCATCAGGAGCGCCATGGCAGCGAGCGCGAGCAGCGCGCCATACCACCCGAAGTGCGTCAGCAGTACCTCGGTGAGCGGCAGGAGCGCGAACTGTCCGAACGATCCTGCGGCGGCCGAGATGCCGAGGGCCATGCTGCGCTTTTCGGGCGGATAGCGCCGCGACAGCACGCCTTGCACGACACTGAAGGTCACGCCCGAAAGCCCGGTGCCGATCAGCACGCCGCAGGTGAGCGCAAGCAGGAGCGGCGTGACGGCATAGGCCATGCCCACGAGACCGAGCACGTACAGCGCCATGCCGGCCAGCACCACCCGGTGGGCGCCGTACTTGTCGGCGATCATGCCCGCGAAGGGCAGCGTTGCGCCCCAGACGAGATTCTGCAGCGCCATCGCGAAGGCGAAGGTTTCGCGCCCCCAGTGCAGGTCCGCGCTCATCGGCTGCAGGAACAGGCCGAAGCCGTGACGCAGGCCCATGGAAAGGGTGAGCACCGCGCCGCCGCAGAACAACACCACGGCAGGCGTACGCCACTGGGTCGATGCACCTGTTGTCATTGCGATTCCCTCGTCGAGCGCGGATGCAGCGCCTCCAGTTCGGTAAGCGTGTCGATGAGATCCTGGAGCCTGGTAGCGCCCAAACGTGCCGCTACGGCCCGCTGCGCGTGCTCCCAGTGCGGGCGCGCGTCGCGCAGCGTGCGTTTTCCGGCCTGCGTGAGCGACACCGTGCGCATGCGCGCGTCGTCTCCGGACGTGATGGCGACAAGATGCCGCTCTACCAATGGCTGGAGCGTACGGCTGAGAGCGGTGCGATCCAGCAGCAGCGCGGCGGCAAGCGCGGTGATCGGCTTGGCGCCTTCGCGGCTCAAGGTGCGCAACAGCGCGAACTGACTCACGCGCAGACGCGACGGTGCCATCGCGTCGTCGTACAGTTGAGTGATCGAGCGCGTGGCGCGCCGCAGGCGTCCACATGCACAGACGTCGCTCGAAGATCCGGAATTCGCGCTGGCGCGGGGCATGGCCGGGGATGGGTGCATATGCACGTATCCCGTAGTCTACCGCGGCGGCCGGCGCTTTGCCAGCGTGCGTCACAAGCGGCCGCTCAAGGATCGATTCCGGTCCGGCAAAGGATGCAGAAGCTGCGACGGGCGCCAGCAAGATGCTGTTTTGTCGAGAGCCCTGCCGTTCGGTGCGGGGCGGCATGCATAATGCTTTTCCTCGCCGTTTGTGGTGAACCAGATGACCATTTTCGCGCGCAGCGCCATTGCTGACCTGGGCCTCCGATCATGGGCGTGCTAGAGCGATTGAAGGGCGCGTGGCGAACGCGACCGGAGGCGTCGCAAGCCACCGACGCGCCCGCCCTCGATCGACAGCAACGGGCGCTGCAGTTGATTGCGGCGGGGAACGCGCACGAGGACGCGGGGGATTGCGATGCTGCCCTGCGCTGCTACGACGCGGCGGTTGCAGTTGCCCCCCGGCTCGCCCGGGCGCACCTCAATCGCGGCAACGCACTGCTTGCGACGCAGCGACTGGACGACGCGCTCGCTGCGTATGCCGCTGCGCTGCAGGCGGACCCCAACTACGCGGCAGCAAGCTTCAACATGGGCAACGCGTGCGTGCAGCTCGGCCGGCATGAAGCTGCGCTCGGCCATTACCGGCGGGCCATTGCGCTCAAGCCGGATTTCCCGCAGGCAGAGCTTGCGATGGGGAATGTGCTCGACGACACGGGTCGCCAGACCGAGGCCGTCGAGCATTACGAGCGTGCAATCGAGCTGGCAGCGGATTACGTCGAGGCGCATTACAACCTCGGCTTGTCGCTCAAGGTCGCGGGGCGCACGGCCGAAGCGGCAGCAAGCCTCAGGCGAGCGATCGAGCTGCGTCCCGATTACGCCGAGGCGCACGCGAGCCTCGGCAGCACGCTGGAGGACCTGCGGGACCTCACCGGCGCGCAGGCGAGCTATCGCCGCGCGCTCGAGCTGCGGCCGGACGCGGCGCTCGTGCACAGCAATCTGCTCCTCTGTCTCAGCCACGACGACAGCGTCGGCCGCGACGCCCTGATCGCAGAGCACCGCGCATTCGGTCGTCGCTTCGAACCTCAGCTACGGTCGCAGTGGCGCAAGCACGAGAACAGCCGTGATCCGCAGCGGCCGCTGCATGTCGGATTCGTCTCCCCGGATCTGCGTGATCACGCGGTTGCCCACTTCATGGCCCCGATTCTCGAGTGCCTGTCCGCGGACCGCACACTCGTCCTGCACGCGTACTACAACCACGCGAGTGAAGGCCGCGCGACACCCCGGCTGCGCGGCTATTTCCAGCAGTGGCGCACTGTCGCCGGCCTGACCGACGAGGCGCTTTGCGACAGCATCCGGGCGGACGGCATCGACGTGCTGATCGACCTGTCGGGACATACCTCCGAGAATCGGCTGCTGGTATTCGCGCGCAGGGCTGCGCCCGTGCAGGCGAGCTGGATCGGCTACCCCGGGACCACCGGTCTCGAGACCATGGACTATTACATCGCCGATCCCCACTTCCTGCCGCCTGGCGATCTCGACGATCAGTTCACCGAAAAGCTGGTCCACTTGCCCGCGAACGCTCCGTTCCTGCCGGAGGAGAACGCTCCAGAGGTGAACGGACTGCCCGCGACAGCGAACGGATTCATCACCTTTGGCAGCTTCAACCGTCCCACCAAGATCACCCGTTCGGCCGTTGCGCTATGGTCGCGGCTGCTGCGCGAGCTGCCCGACGCGCGCATGCTGCTCGGGGCCATGCCGGACGAGAGCGAGCTTGGCCGACTGGTCGAATGGTTTGCCGCTGAAGCGATCGCGCGCGAGCGCCTGGACTTTCGGCCGCGCTGCGATCTGCCGGCGTATCTCGCGCTGCATCACGAGGTGGACCTGTGCCTCGACACGACGCCCTACACCGGTGGTACCACGACCAATCACGCGCTCTGGATGGGCGTGCCCACACTGAGCCTCGCCGGCCGTACGCCGGCATCACGGCAGGGTGCCGCCATACTCGGACACCTGGGCCTGCAGGAGTTCGTGGCCGATGACGCCGAAGCCTTCGTCGCCAAGGGCGTGCACTGGGCCAACCATCTGGCCGCGCTGGCGCAGCTGCGCAGCGGATTGCGCGCGCGCTACACCGATTCGGCGATTCGTCGCCCCGATGTCATTGCGCAGGGCTTTTCAGCCGCGCTTCGGATCATGTGGCAGCGCTGGTGCGCGGGTCTGCCGCCGCAGACCATCGACGTGTCCAACGCGGCAGCGTTGCAAGCCGGTGCAGCCCTCGACTGAATGTGGAAACGGGGCGCATGAAGCTCGCGATCATGCAGCCCTACTTCCTTCCGTACATCGGATACTTCCAGCTCATTGCGGCGGTCGATCTGTTCATCGTCTACGACGACATCAAGTACACCAAGAAGGGATGGATCAACCGCAATCGGATGCTGCGCAACGGCGAACCCGCGGTGTTCTCCCTTCCGCTCAGGCACGGCTCGGATGCGCTCGACATTCGCGAGCGCGAGATAGCAGCTACGTTCGCCCCTGAAAAGCTCCTGCTCCAGTTCGCCGGCGCGTACCGCGGCGCGCCGCACTATGCCGAGACGCGCCCGCTGCTCGAAGCCGTACTGGGACAGCGCGAGACCAATCTGTTCCGGTTTCTTCACGGCGCCCTCGTGCGTACGTGCGAGCACCTCGGCATCCGAACCCCCATCCGCATCTCGTCATCCGTGCCGATGCCTGCCGGACTGCGCAGCGAGGCGAGGGTGCTCGCGCTGTGCGAGGCCATCGGCGCGACCACCTACATCAATCCGATCGGCGGTACGGAGCTCTACGCCCGGGAGACGTTCCGAAGCCACGGCATCGATCTCAAGTTCCTGCGAACGCGGCCGCTGCCCTACGCTCAGTCAGCGGGTGCGTTCGTGCCATGGCTGTCGATCGTGGATGTGCTGATGTTCAATCGCCGCGACGCCGTGCAGACGATGCTTCGTTCCGGCTACGACCTCGTCTGAGGCGCGACCGTCATGTTCAGATGGAGGAAGCTCGGCAAGGTGTTCACGCCCCAGGAAGTGAAGGGTCGACCGTGGCTGAACGAGTTCGCGCAGGCGCCGGCGACGCTCGTGTTCGATGATTTCGTGCGCGTGTACTTCTCGTGCCGTCCGCCTGCCGATGCAAACGGTCAGTATGTGAGCCATTCGGCCTACGTCGATCTGGATCGCGCCGATCTCTTCAACATTCGCGCCGTGGCCGACAGGCCGATCCTGGCGCTCGGAGACACCGGCGCTTTCGACGAATTCGGCACGTACCCGGTGTCCGTGATCCGGCACGCAGGCAGGGTTCACGCCTATTACGCCGGGTGGACGCGGTGCGAGTCGGTTCCGTTCAACACCGCCATCGGTTATGCGATCAGCGATGATGGCGGCACGACCTTCACCAAGGCAGGCGCCGGTCCCGTGCTCGGGTATTCGCCCGACGAGCCATTCGTGTTGAGTGGCCCGAAGATCCGCCGCTTCCAGGGCCGCTTCTACCTCTGGTACATCGCAGGGCGCAAATGGAAGATCGTCGATGGTCGGCCCGAGCCTGTGTACAAGATCCGCATGGCGAGCTCCGCCGATGGCGTGGAATGGGAGAGGCTCGGGCGCGACGTCATCGCGAGCCGCATCGAAGAGGACGAGGCACAGGCAAGTCCCGATGTGTTCTACGCTCACGGCAAGTACCACATGCTGTTCTGCTATCGCCGCAGCGCGGGTTTTCGCTCGCGAGAGAACGGCTACAGGATCGGATACGCGTCGAGCCACGATCTGACGGAATGGGTGCGGGACGACACCAAGGCAGGCATCGATGTCTCGGACGCGGGATGGGACGCGCAGATGCTGAGCTACCCGCATGTATTCGAGCTCGACGGCCGCATGTACCTCGCGTACCTCGGCGACCAGGTCGGCCGGTTCGGGTTCGGCCTCGCGATCGCCGACGGCACGATCGGGTGACGCCGAATGAAGTGGCGCAAGCTCGGCAGGATCTTCGACCCCGCGCAACACGGCTTGCCGGGTGGCTGCATCGGCTTCGCGCAGGCCCCGCAGGCGCTCGTGTTCAGCGATTTCGTTCGGATCTACTTTTCCACGCGTACGCTCGATGGCTCCAGTGGCAAGTATCTGAGCCATGTCGTGTTCGCCGACATGAGCAAGGATCTCGGCAGGGTGCTTCGGGTGGCCGAGAAACCTGTCATCGCCCTGGGCGATCTCGGCTGTTTCGACGAGCACGGCATCTTTCCCATGAACGTGGTGCGTCACGACGAGGCCATCTACGGCTATACGTGTGGCTGGAGCCGGCGGGTGTCAGTTTCGGTCGAGACCGCGATCGGCCTTGCGATCAGCCGTGACGAGGGCCTGACCTTTGAGCGCATCGGCGCCGGCCCGGTGCTCGGGGCATCGCTGCACGAGCCGTGTCTCGTCGGTGACGCCTTCGTGCGTATCGTCGATGGCGTCTTCCATATGTGGTACATCTTCGGCACCGGCTGGAAGCGCAGCACACCGGAGACGCCCCCGGACCGGGTCTACAAGATCGGCCATGCGGTCTCCGGCGACGGGGTGCGCTGGCGCAAGGAGGAGGGCCGCCAGATCGTGCCCGACCGCCTCGGACCCGACGAGTGCCAGGCGCTGCCGAGCGTCATCAGCATCGATGGTTGCAGTCACATGTTGTTCTGTTATCGGGAGGCGTTCGATTTCAGGACCAACGCTGCGCGCGCCTATCGCATCGGCCATGCACGGTCTGCCGATGGCACGACCTGGACGCGAGACGACGACGCGCTGCGCCTGGAAGGCTCGCCGGGCGAGTGGGATTCCGACATGCAGTGCTATCCGCATGTCTTCCAGTGCGAAGGAAGGGTATATCTGCTCTACAACGGCAATGCGTTCGGGCGGTTCGGTTTCGGTGCTGCCATCCTCGAGCGATGACCACGCCGCTCGCCTACCTGCGCAATCGTGCGAGCGAAGCCGACATCGCCGCCCACCTGCGCCGTTGCGACGAAGCATTCGTGCCTGCGCTCGGCACCCGGGTGGATATCGACGATTACGCGCAGAAGCTCGCGTCCCGCAGCGTGCGATTCGAGGCATGGCACGACGAGCTCGTCGGACTGCTGGCCGTCTACTGCAACGACGAGGCACGGCAGCTCGCCTTCATCACCAGCATCAGCGTGCTTCCGCATTGGCGGCGGCGCGGCATCGCCTCGCACCTGCTGCACGACTGCGTTCGCTACCTTCGGCAGGGCGGCTTTGCACAGGTGCAACTCGAGGTCGATGCCCGCAATGCAGCGGCGGTCGCGATGTACGCGCGACACGGGTTCGCGGCGGTCGGACATCGTGACGCGAGTGCCGCCGATCACGGGCGCGACGCGACGCACGTCGATGCCACGACCATGGTCCTGACCCTCGAGGCATCCGTCGAATGACACCAGAGCGCGATTACGATCTCGAAAGCCGCGATTCGGCCGACCGCCGATACGCCTACGGGTTCGACTTCGACGTGATGCATCCGTACATGCTGCGCGCGTTCGATCCGTTCCTGAACCGCGGCAGCGTGCTGGAGCTTGGCAGCTTCAAGGGCGACTTCACGCAACGCCTGCTGGCGCGATTCGACGACGTCACATGCGTCGAGGCCTCGTCGGCGGCCATCGCGGAAGC
>Ga0070741_10017623_pt1 | contig 11706 bp, 9 predicted proteins | sample Coa_R1_4_FD_66440 | JGI IMG/M metagenome (GOLD analysis project Ga0070741, IMG submission 66440) | Surface soil microbial communities from Centralia Pennsylvania, which are recovering from an underground coalmine fire - Coalmine... | ecosystem: Environmental > Terrestrial > Soil > Unclassified ...
CGGAACACGTGCGCCCGCGCGGTGGCGAGGCCCGAGTCGATCCCGTGCCAGAAGGGCGAGTTCGCCGCGAGCGCCTGCAAGAGCGGCAGGTGCGCGCGCAGTCCGTTGCACGCGCGGATCGCGGTCTCTGCGTCCGGCATGCCGATGTGCACGTGCAGCGCCGCGGTCGGCGTGCGCTCCATCAGCCCGCGCATCTCGCGAGCGATCAGCCGGTAGCGCTCGCTCGGGTAGTGGACGACGTCGCCGAAGCGGCCGTTCGGGTGCAGTCCCGCGCCGATCGACGTCGCGCCCGCTGCGCGCAGCCGGCCGCGCATGCGCGCGAGGCACGAGACCGCCTCGACGGCGTCGGCGCAGACGGGCGTCGTCAGCTCGACGAGCGCCGCGAACGCCTCCGGCACCGACGATCCTTCCGTCGGCGGAATGGAGATGCGGGAGAGCCACTCGACCGCCGTGTGCTCGAGACAATGCGTCTCCGCATCGACGAGGATGAGCTCCTCCTCGACTCCGAGCGCGAAGTCGGTCTCGGCGCCGAAGTTGGCGGCCGGTATTGCTGGGCTCACGGCGCCTTCGAGCTCGGGACCATCTCGGCGACGCGGGCGCCGCGTGCTTCGAGGTCGATCTCTTCGACGCCCTTCAGACGCTCGAGCGCCTGCACGAGGCTGATTCCGTCGCCCGAGTACAGACCGTCCTCCTCCCACCGGTCGGGCTGGAGACTGATTGCGTAGGGATTGATCGGCGTCGACTCGTCGGGCGCGCCGTCGGGCAGATGCTTTGCCGCCATGTGGAAGATGTAGACGGCGAGCGCCTTGATCGTCTCGGTCTTTTGCCGCGCGCGCTCGATCAGCTCGTCGATGTCACCGGGCTCTGCCATCTCCTCCTGCGCCCAGATGTACGGCTCGAACTGCTTGGGCAGCACCGACACACCCTCGAACGGCGTCTGGTCGAGTGCATGCCAATCCTTGAACAGCTGCTGCATGCGCGGGATCAGCGGCAGGATGATGTCCGCGATCTCGGTGAACCGCTCGATGTCCTCCCGCTTCGCCATCTTCCCGTGCACGAACGGCGAGCCGAGGATCGTGAAGTAGTTGAGGCTGTCGTACGTGACCTTCGCGACCCAGACCTGCGGATTCCCGAAGAACTGATAGTTGTCGCGATAGAGCAGCACGGTCGTGTTGAAGAGCGAGAAGAAGAAGTCGTTGTAGAACTCGACGCGATCCTCGAGCTCCGCCTCTCCCCCGTCGAGGTCGTGCGTGATCAGCTCGCAGCTGAACGTGTTCGTGTACGCGATGAAGTCCGATCCCGGCGAGTAGAGCGCGTCGATGAAGCCGGCGGCCTCGCCGACGAGCGCCCAGCGGTCCTTCGAGAAGATGCGCTCGGAGGCGTACGAGAAGTCCTTGACGCGGAGAAAGTCGAGCACGTCGTCGCGGCGTCCGTCGATCGCCGCGAAGAGCTGCGGCTCGTTCTCACGGAGCCAGTTCATGAAGCCGTCGAAGCTCTCGATCTCCTCCCACGGGTGGTAGCGCGGGTCGGCGCACACGCCGATCGAGATCGGGCCTGACGCGAGCGGGATCAGCCACAGCCAGTAGCCCTGGTCGATCAGGTGCGTCGTCGCGTACTGGCGCAGACCGCGCTCCGGCATCCGGTCGAGCCATTCGTCGTTGTCGCCTGCCCAGTCCTCGTAGTTCATGCCGCCGGCGAGCCGGATCCAGGCCGCGTTGATGTGATGGCCGGTGTCCGTGCCGATGTCGAGCTTCCGGCGCATGATGTTCGCGCGGCCGCTCGCGTCGACGATCCAGCGCGCGGTGACGGTCGTCTCCTCGTCGTCCTGCGTCAGCTTGATCGTGTGCGCCTCCGAGCCGAGCTCGACGTCCTGGACACGCCAGCCGCGGAACGCGTCCGCGCCGTGCTTCAGCGAGCGCCGGAAGAGCTCGTTCTCGAAGCGGCCGCGGTCGATCTGATGCGTGTACGCGGAAAGATGGGCCGGCGTGCAGAACTCGACGCGGCGCGTGATGTCGGTCTTGTCGCCGCCCGCCGGAACGAAGAAGCGCAGGCCCAGCTTGCGCAGCTGCAGCTGCTCGAGGTGGTCGCGCATGCCGACGACCTCGCGGTAGTAGTGCGCGCCGATCTCGACGGACGACTCGCCGACCTTGAAGGCCGCCTCGGGCGCCGGCTCCGTCCGCTTGTCGGTCACGAGGACACGCGTGTCCGGCCGCATCCGCTTGAGCTGGATCGCGATCGAGAGCCCCGCGAGCCCGCCGCCGAGCACGGCGACGTCGTAGTGCCCCTGGGGAACCCGAAGCGCTTTCAGCTCCAGCATCGAAGCCGAGCGGTCCTCCATGACGTCCTCCTTCACTCTTTGGCGGCTTGCCCCGTCGGGGGGATCATGGCTCGTTCGGAGCCGCACTTCAAGACGCGCGACGGATGCCCGGCCTTCCCGGGACGTGCTAGATCAGTTGATTCTCGCCGCCGAACATGCGGCTGACGCTGCCGCCGGTGAAGATCTGATGGATCCCGTCGGCCAGGAGGCTCGCCACCGGCACGGTCACGACATTTGCGGGAGCGTCGGCCCGGAGCGGAACGGTGTCCGTCACCACCACCTGCTCGAACGGCGAGTTGCGGATGTTCTCGAACGCGTTGCCGGAGAAGAGGCCGTGCGTCGCCGCCGCGTAGACGCGTGCGGCGCCCTCGTCGAGCACCGTCTGCGCGGCCGCGCAGAGCGTGCCGGCGGTGTCGATGATGTCGTCGACGATCAGCGCCGTCTTGCCCTTGACGTCACCGATCACGTAGCCGATCTCGGCCACCTGCTGCGCCGGCCGCTCCTTCGTCATGAGCGCGAGCTCGGCGCCGAGCTTCTCGGCGAACTTGTGGTTCAGCTTGACCCGTCCGACGTCCGGCGACACGACGACGAGGTCTTCGAGCTGGAGGCCGCGGAAGTAGTCGACGAGCAGCAAGAGCGCCGAGGTCTCGTCGAGCGGCCTCGTGAAGAAGCCCTGCACCTGCGGCGCGTGGAGGTCGACGGTCAGCACGCGGTGGGCGCCGGCGCTCTCGAGGACGTGGGCGATCAGCCGCGCGCTGATCGGCTCGCGCAGCTCGGACTTCTTGTCCTGCCGGGAGTAGCCGAACCACGGCATGACTGCGATCACCCGGTGGGCCGAGGCCCCGATCGCCGCGTCGATCATGAGGAGCAGCTCGACGAGCGCGTCGTTCGGCGTCACGCCGGTCATCTCGTTCATGCAGGTCGACTGGACGATGAAGACGTCGGCGTCGCGGACCGGCTCGTCGAACCGGCAGTAGACCTCGCCGGCGGAGAACGTCTTCAGCGTCAACGGGCTGCACGTGACGCCGAGCTCCTGCGCGATCGCGCTCGCGAGCGCCGGGTTTCCGCGGCCGGAGAAGAGCATCAAGCGCTTCTCCTGCGCGATCGGAGCGCCGCCGACGGGCACTCCCTGTTCGGACGCGGCCATCGCGCGATTGACTCTACAACGCTCTGCCTCGACCACCAACCCCGCGCGCTTGCGCGCGGGCGACCCGCTGCCTAGGCTCCAGCGCATGCCTCGCGACGCGGCGCTCGCGCGCAGCCCGCTCTTCGAAGGACTGACCGACGACGAGCTCGACGTCGTGGCCGAGCGCATGCGGCCACGCCAGTTCGGCGCGGACGAGGTCCTGTGCACGGCGGGCGAGGAGCCGACCCGGATCTGGCTCATCACCGGCGGCCTCGTCAGCTGGACCGCGGCCGCGACGACGGGCGGCGAGGAGCTCATCCTGCGGATGCGCAAGGGCGACGTGATCGGCGCGCAGGATGCGATCACCGGCAAGGAACGCAGCGCAACGGTGGTCGCGAGCATGCGCACGTCGGCGCTCGAGCTCGACGCCGACGACCTGAACGAGCTCGCGCGCCGGTTCCCGCAGATCCTGATCAACGTCATCCAGACGCAGCGGGAGCGCCTCTTCCGCGCGAGCGCACGGAGCGCCGCGATCTTCAGCGCGAGCGTGCGCTCGACGGCGAACCGGCGCGGCGAGGAGGTGGGGATCGTCGCGGGCGGGTCGCTCGGGGGCGTCGTGGGCCGGCTCGTCGCCGCGGCGCAGACGGCGACGACGCGGCCCGTGACCTTCCTCGACCGGTCGCTCTCCATCGCCGGCGCGCTGACGGCGTCGGACGAGCTCGCAGCCGAAAACGCCACGGTCCTGATCCCAGGCCCGCTCGACCCCGAGAACCTCGGCGTGATGCTCGACGAGGTCGACCGCGTCGTCGCGATCGCCGGCACCGCCGACGAGGCCGAGCAGCTCGGGCGCGTCGCCGCGGCGGCCGAGGGCCGCAACCTCGAGGTGATCCTCGTCAGCGACGAGGCCCGCTCGGCCAGCCGGGCCTGGTCGCTCGAGCTCGTCAAGCGCATCGTGCGCGAGTGCCCGCGCCAGCGCGACTTCCCGCTCGCGGACGCCGACCTCGCGTGGCTCGCGCGGCACGTCACGCGCACGAAGCTCGGCGTCGCGCTCGGCGCCGGCGGCGCGAAGGGCTACGCCCACGTCGGCGTGCTGCAGGTGCTCGAGGAGGCCGGCTACACGGTCGACTTCGCGGGCGGCAGCAGCATCGGCGGCTTCGTCGCGACGCAGCTCGCGCTCGGGTACGACAGCGCGCAGATCTACGACCGCTTCCGCCGCGCCTTCAACGAGGAGCGGCTCGGCAAGCTCTTCGGCGGTGCGTTCGGCGGCGGCACGGCGGGCGCCGAGGCGCTCCAGGGGCTGCTGAAGGAGGCAACCGAGGACCGGTTCTTCTCGCAGACCGTGATCCCGCTCGTCGTCATGGCGATCGACCTGACCGACCGGACGCCGACCGCGCAGCGGACCGGCCCGCTCTGGCAGGCGCTGCAGGCGGCGCTCGCGGTCGCCGGCGTCTTCCCGCCGCACGAGCGCGACGGCCACCGGCTCGTCGACGCGATCGCGCTCGTGCCCGTCCCGACCGCAGCGGTGATCCAGGACGGCGCGGACGTCGTCGTGTCCTGCAACCTCCTCGGCGCGGAGGCGCTCGAGGCCTGGCCCGACGCGCCACCCGAGGACGACGGCGAGAAGGCGCCGCCGAAGCGCAAGAACATGCTCGACACGCTGCTCGAGGTGATGGACCTGAGCCAGCTCGACACCGCGGCGCGCTACGCCGAGCTCGCGGACATCGCGATCACCCCGAAGTTCGGCCCTGCCGACTGGCGCGACTTCGGGATGGCCGACCGCTTCCTCGCCGCCGGGCGGGCGGCCGCGCTCGAGCAGCTGCCCGAGCTGCAGGCGCTCTGCCGCCCGGTCGACCTCGAGGCGGCGCGGCGCGAAGCTGTCCTCGTCTAACGGGCCGTCGACGGCCGCTCGAACCGGCCGAAGACCCAATTGTCAGGCTCGCGAGAGTCTGTCAGAGTCATTGGTCGGGCTCGCAAACTGCGAAGGGGGAGAACGTGATCGGAAGGGTCTTGGCTCAGCTGAAGGCGAAATCCAGGGTCGCGCTCATCTGCCTCGCCGTGGTGGTGATCGCCGTACCGGCGGCGGCCGCAGGGCTCGACAAGAAGAAGCCCAAGCACAAGCCGAAGCCGAAGCCGCAGCCGGTCGGCGCGGTCTACACGGAGTCGAACGACACGACGGCGAACACGCTGATCGCCTTCAACCGCTGGGCCACCGGCAAGCTCACGCTGCGCGGCCGTGTCGCGACCGGCGGCAAGGGCAGCACCCAGGCGGTCGGCTGTGGGCCCGGCTGCCCGGTCCTCGATTCGCAGAACGAGGTCGTCCAGTCGGCGAGCGGCACCCTCGTCTTCGCGGTCAACGGCGGCAGCAACACCGTCAGCTCCTTCACCGTCTCGAAGAAGGGGATCAAGCTCGTAGCGCAGTACCCCTCCGGCGGGACGATGCCGGAGAACCTCGCGCTGCACGGCAACATCCTCTACGTCCTGAACGTCGCGACCCAGAACGCGAACGGGACGACGGGCAACATCTACGGCTGGCGCGTCGCCTCGAACGGGACGCTGACGCCGCTCGGCTCGTCCCAGCCGCTCGCGAACCCTGCGCCGCCGGACCGCTCCGGTGACCCGCGCGCGATGGACATCGACCCGACCGGCAGAGTGATCGTCGTCACGGAGCTCGCCGGCGGCTTCAACAAGGGCGGGCCTCCCGGCCGGATCGACACCTTCCTGCTCGGTTCCGACGGCACGGCCGGGCCTGCGACCGCCTATCCGTCGCAGGACGCGTTCCCGTTCGGCTTCGCGTTCGACAACAACAACCACGTGATCGTCTCGAACATCCACGACCCGAACGCGACGGCCGGCAGCGGCTCGGCCTCGAGCTACAACCTGAACACCGCGACCGGCGCAATCACGCCGATCAACACGGTGCAGACCGGCGCCTACGCCCCGTGCTGGGTCGAGGTCGCGAAGAACGGCCAGTCCGCCTTCGTCGTCAACACGGGCGCCGGCGGGCCTGCCCCGATCACGACGCTCTCGATCTCCGCCAACGGCACGCTGGCGGTCGCGGGTCAGTCGCCGTCGGGAACGGGCGAGTTCGCGCGCACCGACGAGTCGCTGAGCCGCGACGGCAAGTTCCTCTACGTGCTCTCGCCGCAGATCGGGCCGGGGGCGCCGAGCCATATCGACGAGTACCGCATCGGCGCCGGGAACGCGCTCACGCTGATCGGCGCGACGCCGGCCGGCGCGAACCTCGGCATCGGCGCGGGCGGTGTCAGCGCGAGGTAGGAAGCGATGCCGACCGGGACAGCGCAGCGAACGGCGTTCGACGAGCGGCTGATGTCAGCCGACCTCGGTGCGCGCATCAAGGTCTGCGGCATCAAGCAGCAGGCCGAGATCGACCTCCTCGCGGGCGAGGAGGTCGACTTCGCCGGCCTCTGGTACGGGGTTCCCGGTGGCCCGCACGACCTTCCGCTCGAGCGGTGGCAGGGGCTTGCCGCCGCGACGGCGGCGACCGGGACGCTGACGCCGGTGCTCGTGACGTTCCTGAAGGACGTCGACGCGATCAGGGAGGCGCTCGAGGCATCCGGCGTCCGCTGGGTGCAGCTCCACGGCTACCCGACGCCCGGCGTCGTCCGCGCGCTGAAGGAGCTCGGGCCGGACATCCGCGTGATCAAGGTGCTGCACATCCGCGGCGGCAAGCTGCTCGAAGAGCGGCTGCTCGCCGCCTACGAGAAGGCGGGCGTCGACGTCTTCCTCTTCGACGTCGTCACCGAAGACGGGCGGGTCGGGAGCACGGGGCAGACACTCGATCCCGCGCTCGTCGCCTCGTTCGCGGGGGCGCTCACCCGGCCGTTCCTGCTCGCGGGTGGCATCTCGGCAGAGAACCGCGCAGACTACGCCGCCGTGACGGCGCAGCGGCAGTTCCTCGGCATCGACGTCGACACGAACGCACGCGACGCCGAGGGGCGGATCAGCGCCGGCAACGTCGCGGCCATCCGCCGCGCCTGGAAGGAGTCCAACCGTGGCTAGCCGCTTCATCGACGCGCTGCTGGGGGCGCGCCTCCCCGTGATCATGGAGGTCAAGCGCCAGGACGGCGACGGCAACCCGCTGATGGGCGAGCGGACGGTCGAGGAGATCGTCGGCGAGTACGTCGCGGCGGGCGCCTCGTGCATCTCCGTCGTCACGGGCCGCTGGTTCGGCGGCAACGACGAGATGCTCCGCGAGGCGGCCGCGGTCACCGACCGGCCGCTGCTGAAGAAGGACTTCATCACGCGCGAGCGGCAGCTCGAGGAGGCGCGGGAGCTCGGCGCGTCCGCCGTGCTCCTGACGGCGAAGATCCTGCCGCAGGCGACGCTCGCGAAGCTCATCGAGGCGACGCTCGCGCACGAGTTGACGCCGTTCGTCGAGGTCGTCGACGAGGACGAGCTCGCCCGCGTCGTTCATCCGGAGGAATGCGTGATCGCGATCAACAACAAGGACATCAACACGCACGAGCGCGAGCCGGGCGACATCGACGTCAGCCGCGCACTGCTCGAGCCGGCGATCCGTGCCGGGACCCCGTGCCCCGTGAGCGCGAGCGCGATCACGGACCCGCAGGTCGCGGCGGAGCTGATCGCCGCCGGCTTCAAGGGCCTCCTGATCGGGACCGGCCTCCTGCGCAGCGGCGGCGTGCAGGGCTGGGTCGACGCCTTCGAGGCGCACCTCGGGAAGCTCCGCTCCTCCTCCCCCGTCCTGCAGCCGTGACCGGGCTCTACGACCACTTCGCAGCGCACGCCGACCGGAGCCCGGAGGCGCCCGCGCTCATCTGGGAGGGCGAGACGATCAGCTACGGCGAGCTGCACGCGATGGCCGAGGAGGCCCACGCGGAGCTCGACGGCGCGAACCTGCCGGAGGACCGTCCGGTCGGCCTGCGCGCGCGCAAGTCGCCGCGCGCGATCGCACTCGTGCTCGCGGCGCTCCGCTCGAATCGGCCGTTCCTGCTGCCGTCCGTCGAGCTCGCGCCGGAGACGCTCGCAAAGCTCTTCGCGCAGGCCGGCGCGAGCCGGGTGCTCGAGCCGCACGGCCCGCGCAGCGAGAGCACGAGCCTCCGCGCGATCGGCGATCCGAGCGCGGACATCGACTCCGACGAGCCGTCACACTGGCCGCCGGCCGAAGGAGCCGACGGCGTGTCGTTCATGCTCACGACGTCCGGCTCGACCGGGCTGCCGAAGGTCGTCCCGCTCCCGGCCGAGGCCGTCGACCGCTTCACCGACTGGGCGGCCGAGCAGTTCGAGATCGGTCCCGGACGGGTCGTCGCGAACTACGCGCCGCTCAACTTCGACCTCTGCCTGCTCGACATCTGGACGACGCTCAAGCACGGCGGCACCGTCGCGCTCGTCGACCAGGACAAGGCGACCCAGTCCGCCTATCTCGCGGAGCTCGTCGACGGCGCCAAGGTCGACGTGCTGCAGGCCGTGCCGATGCTCTACCGGCTGCTCCTCGACGTCGCGCGTGAAGCGAGCCGCGACTTCCCGAACGTGAAGCACGTGATCACGACGGGCGACAAGATCCCGCCCTCGACGCTCGAAGCGCTGCCCGAGCTCTTTCCGAACGCGCGCTTCTACAACATCTACGGCTGCACGGAGACGAACGACAGCTTCATCCACGAATTCGAGGGGCTCGCGGACGGCGACGTCCCTGCGAACGTCCCGATCGGCAAGCCGCTTCCCGGCGTGAAGACGCTGATCCTCACCGAGGACGGGCCGGCCCTCGAGGGGACGGGCACCGGCGAGCTCCTCGTCTGGACGCCGTTCCAGACGCGCGGCTACCTGAACACGTCGCTCAACGCCGAGAAGTTCGGCGCGCACCCGCTCGGCGAGCCGGAGCTCACGTACTACCGCTCGGGCGACATCGTGCAGGTGCACGAGAACGGCACGCTCACGCTCGAAGGCCGGGCCGACTTCTACGTCAAGGTTCGCGGCGTTCGCGTCAGCACGCAGGTCGTCGAGCAGGCGATCCTCGAGCACCCGGACGTCGTCGAGTGCGCCGTCGTCGCAGTGCCGGACGAGCTGGCCGGCAAGAAGCTGCACGCGGTGATCCGGCGCGAGCCGGACAGCAAGCTGAACAGCCTCACCCTTCGGAAGCACTGCGCCGAGCGCCTCGCGCGGACGGAGATGCCGTCCACGATCGAGTTCGTCACGGAGCCGTTGCCGAAGACGTCCACCGGAAAAGTCGACCGCAAGCGCGTTCTCGCGCAGCTGGAGGAGATGAGCCACGCACATGGATGACACCGAACGGAAGATCAAGCAGTTCATCGTCGACGAGTTCATGCCCGACGTCTCGGTCGACGAGCTCGACTCGGACTTCGACCTCCTGACCGGAGGCGTCGTCGACAGCCTCGGCCTCCTGCAGGTCGTCGCGTGGCTCGAGTCGGAGTTCGACGTCGCCGTCGACGACTCGCAGCTCGGCCCCGAGAGCTTCCGCACCGTCGAGGCGATCAAGCAGTACGTGGAGCAGGCGAAGGAGACGTCGAGTGCCTAAGCCCTCCCCCTCTCCCGCGCTCGAGGCGCTCGTCACCCATAGCTACCCCATACCAGCTGCGGTCTGGGGCGACTTCTGGGACCGCCTCGGCGCAGGCGAGCTGGAGCAGGGCGAGGCGCTCGCCGTCGTCTCGTCGCTGACGTCGCAGATCCCCGACGGGACGTCGGTGAGCGCGTTGCTCGCGTCGCTGCGCGAGCGAAATCCCCAGCCGGCGCGGCCGGCTCAGCCGACGGTGAACATCGTCGGGACGGGCGGCGGGCCGAGCACGTTCAATCTCTCCACCGCGTCCGCGTTCGTCGCGGCCGCGATGGGCGCGCGCGTGATCAAGACCGGCTCGCGCGCGTACGCGAGCAAGACCGGGTCGATCGACCTGCTCGACCGCCTCGGGATCCACCTGACGAGCACGTACGAGCAGACCGAGGAGTCGCTCGAGACGTTCGGGATCGCCTGTGCAGGGCCGTTCGTCTATCCGAAGGAGCTGCGCGTGATCGCGCGCGCGATCCTCCCGTTCGGGATGAAGACGGTCGGGCGCTTCTTCAACGTCATCGGCCCGTTCCTCGCCGCCATCCCGGTGACCGTGCAGGTGACCGGCTCGTCCGACCATTCGGTGCTGCCGACGTTCCACCAGCTCGTCGCCGAGGACGACACGAAGTCGTTCTGGGTCACGTCGAACGACCTCGGCGTCGACGAGCTCCTGAGCATCGCGCCGAGTCGCGTCTACGACAGCGCGCGCAAGGAGGAGTTCACGCTCGACCCGCGTGAGTACGGCCTCGGCGGCGGCACGTTCGACGACCTGCTGCCGGTGACCGATCTCGACGAGACGGTGCCGCACTTCCTCGCGCTCATCGGCGGCGACGGGCCGACGGCCGCGATCGAGAGCATCCGGCTGAACGCGGGCGTGCTCGCGATGCACGCCGGCGTCGCGCCCGATCTCCAGGCGGCGATCGCGCTTGCGGCCGAGACGATGGGCAACGGCGAGCCCGCGCGCCTGATCGAGCGGATGCAGGCCGCAACGCCTGCGGGAGCACGGTGAGCGTAGGCTTGACGGAGCTCACCCAGGAGCGGAGGTGCCGGCTTCGCCGGCGCCGGGAGCGGGAACGGTGAGCGTAGGCTTGACGGAGCTCACCCAGGAGCGGAGGTGCCGGCTTCGCCGGCGCCGGGAGCGGGAAAGGTGAGCGCGTTCTTCGCCGACCGCGCCGCCGGGCGTCCCGGGCTCGCGCTCTTCCTGAACGCGGGCGATCCGCCGTTCGACGTGCTGCGCGAGCTCGTGCTGCGGCTCGACGCGCACCGCGTCGACTGTCTCGAGCTCGCGGTGCCGTTCCCGAACTCGCCGAGCGACGGTCCGGTCATCCGCGCGTCGGCCGACCGCGCGCTCGCGGACGGCGTCGACCGCGACGCGGTGCTCGCGTTCGTCGAGCGCGTCCGTCCCGAGCTCGGTCACCTGAAGATCGCGCTGCTCGCCGACTGGCGGCACTCGATCCGCGACCTGCCGCTGCGCGAGTTCGTCGAGCGCGTCAAGGCCGCGGGGGCCGACGGTTTGCTCGTGCACGGCATGCCGCCGCGCCTGCGGCCCGACTACTACGAGGTCGCGCGCTCGGTCGGCCAGCCGATCGTGACGACGTGCTACTCGAGCTCGAACCCCGAGGTGCTCGAAGAGGCGGCCGACAACGGGTCCGCCTACATCTATCTCGTCTCCGCGTACGGGAAGAGCGGCACGGTCGGCCCGCCCGACCACAGCGCGCTCGTTCCGGT
>Ga0070741_10017624_pt1 | contig 11705 bp, 8 predicted proteins | sample Coa_R1_4_FD_66440 | JGI IMG/M metagenome (GOLD analysis project Ga0070741, IMG submission 66440) | Surface soil microbial communities from Centralia Pennsylvania, which are recovering from an underground coalmine fire - Coalmine... | ecosystem: Environmental > Terrestrial > Soil > Unclassified ...
CGGTGTTCGACCGGACCCGACGCTCAAGCTCGACCCGTTCAACGTCGGTGATCTCAAGGGGAAGTAGTCGCATGACCACATCAAATCACATCACTGTAATTTCCGCGAGCACCTACTAGTCAGGAGGGGCGCAGCTCGGCCACGACCGGCAGGTGGTCGCTCATCCCCGGCGCCGGTGTCGACGCCGACACCAGCTCGAGGCCCGACACCGCCACGAAGTCGATCCGGCTCCGGGGGGCTTTGGCGGGGAAGGTCGGGCCGGTGGCAGCCAGCGTGTAGCCGGCCGCGGTCACCGCCGGCTCCACCAGGTCGGGCCCGATGTTGAGGTCGCCGAGGAGGAGGCGGGGCCCGTCACGACCGGCCAGGGCGGCCAGCAGCACGTCGAGCTGAACGGCACCCTCGCCCTTGCGGAACGACAGGTGCGTCGCCCCCACCGACAGCGCCAGCCCGTCAACCCGCACCCGGGCCAGGATGGCGACCCGCTGTTCGCCGCCGGCCGGCCGAGGCAGTTTGAGCGTCTCCACGTCGGTGATCGGCCCCCGGGCGAGGAGGAGATTGCCGTAGCGGCGCCACTTCCTCCGGGCCGCCTCGCCGAAGACCGCCTCCAGCCCGGTGGCCTGGGCGATCACCCGCATCTCGTCCCGGAAGCCGGTCCGGCGGGCGAAGCGGTCGACCTCCTGGACGGCGAGGATGTCGGCGCCCAGCGAGGCGCACGCCGCGCCGAGGCGGCGGAGGTCGACCCGGCCGTCGCCGTTGTCGCCGTGCTTGACGTTGTAGCTGGCGACTCTCACTCGTCGTCGGGCCGGACCCGGCCGCCCTGGCGCCGCTGCTTGGTCTGCGACCGCTGGTGCTTCGCCTCCAGCCGCCGCTCCTTGGCCGCCCTCGTCGGCTTCGTCGCCCGGCGGGGCGGCTCGATCCGCAGCGCCTCGGCCAGCCGGGACCGCAGCCGCTCCAGGGCCAGCTCCCGGTTGCGGAGCTGGGACCGCTCGTCCGACGCCACCACCCGCACCTCGGGCCCGAGCCGCTCCAGCAGCCGGGCCCGCTGCCGGGGGCCGAGCGAGGGCGACCCGGCCACGTCGAAGCGGACCTCGGCCCGGGTGTTGGACGTGTTGACGTGCTGCCCGCCCGGGCCGCCGCTGGCCGAGAAGCGCCACTCGAGTTCGTCCAGCGGGAGCACGCACGTCGGCGTCACCCGCAGCACCGGCCGTTGCCCGTCCATCGGAAGGGTGACGCTACCCGGGCTCGTCGGAGCGCAGCTCCGCCACCAGCCCGTCGACCACGTCGGCCAGCGTCGCTCCGCCCGCCACCCAGCGCCGCTGGCGCACGTAGCTCGGGCCGTGCTCGAGGATCCGACGGGCGTAGCCCAGCTCCGCCTCGCAGCCCAGGCGTCGGGCCACCGGGGTCAGCTCCTCGACGAGTTGGCCGATCGCCTCCCGGAGCGGCTCCAGCGTCCCGGCCTCGTCGACGATCACGTCGGCGTCGATGCCGTGCCGGGCCGCCCGCCACTTGTTCTGGCCGACGATCCAGGACTTCGGGCAGGGCAGCGTGTAGCCCCGGTCGATCAGCGTGTCCATCCACTCCACCAGGCACTGGGCCAGGGCGGCCACGCAGGCGATCTCGGTCATCGTCGGGATGCCGTCGCAGATCCGCAGCTCGACCGTCCCGAAGTTCGGGTGGGGACGGATGTCCCACCAGATCTCGCGGATCGAGCTGATGGCCCGGGCGGCGATCAGCGTCCGCATGAGCTCGGTGAACTCCGCCCAGCCGTCGAGCAGCTGCGGCACCCCGGCCGTCGGGAGGCCTTCGAAGACCTTGCAGCGCGACGACGCCAGCCCGGTGTCGCGGCCCTCGAACCAGGGGCTCGACGCCGACAGGGCCAGGAAGTGGGGGATGTAGCCGGTGAGGGCGTTGGCGATGCGGACGGCCTTCTCCGGCGAGCGGACGCCGACGTGGGTGTGGATCCCGAAGATGGCCATCCGGCGGGCCGGCCACTGCATCTCCTCCACGAGCCGGTGGTAGCGCTCGTTGGGCGTGATGTCCTGCACCGCCCAGTCGGAGAACGGGTGGGTCCCGGCGCAGAGCAGCGCCAGCCCCAGGCCCTCGGCCACCGGGGCCAGGTCGGCCAGCGTCGCCTCGAGGTCGGCCCGGGCCTCGGCCACCGTCGAGCAGATCCCGGTGACGAGCTCGATGTTCGACTCGATGAGCTCGTTCTTGGCCTTCGGGTGGGGCTCCCCCCGCTCCTTCTCCAGCCTCCGCAGCATCTCGCTGGCCCCGCTGCGCAGCTCCCGGGAGCCCTGGTCGACGATCGCCAGCTCCACCTCGACACCGAGGGTGGAGCGGGGCGAGGCGTTGAAGGCGATGTCCACGAAAGAAGGCTTACCAGCGCGGCCGCACTTGAGAAACGCCTTGGGTTTTACAGGGCCGAAACATTCGGGTCATGCCCGGGAAACAACCTGTCGTCAATCTGACCCGCAACTTGGTGCCGACCGGAGGGAGAGTCAGCATGGAGGGCAATACCGCCTGGGTACTGGCGTCGGCGGCGCTGGTGTTGTTCATGACCCCGGGGCTGGCCTTCTTCTACGGCGGGATGGTCCGGTCCAAGAACGTCCTCGGCATGCTCATGCAGAACTTCTTCTCCATGGGCCTGGTCAGCGTCCTGTGGGCCATCGTCGTCTTCAGCCTGGCCTTCGGCGGCACCGGCAAGTACATCGGCGACTTCAGCTTCTTCGGGCTGAAGACGCTCGGGAACGTGAAGACCGTCATCCCGTCCTACGTCGGCGACTTCGCCCTCGCCGTCCCGCCGCTGGCCTTCTGCGCCTTCCAGCTGATGTTCGCCATCATCACGCCGGCCCTGATCACCGGGGCCACCGCCGACCGGATGCAGTTCCGAGCCTGGGTCGTGTTCCTCGGCGTCTGGCTGGTGGTCGTCTACGCCCCCGTCGCCCACTGGGTGTTCGCTCCCGCCGGGTGGCTGTTCAAGCTGGGGGCGCTCGACTTCGCCGGCGGGACCGTCGTCCACATCAACGCCGGCATCGCCGCCCTGGCCGTCATCCTCGTGCTCGGCCGGCGCAAGGGCTGGCCCAACGAGCAGATGCCGCCCCACTCGCTGCCGCTCACGCTGCTCGGCACCGGCATCCTGTGGTTCGGGTGGTTCGGCTTCAACGCCGGCTCGGCCCTCGCCGCCAACGGCCTGGCGGCCCAGGCCTTCCTCAACACCAACAATGCGGCGGCGGCGGCCATGCTCGGCTGGCTGGTCGTCGAACGGCTGAAGGGCGGCCACGCCACCACCCTCGGCGCCGCCTCCGGCGCCGTGGCCGGCCTGGTCGCCATCACGCCCTGCGCCGGTTTCGTCGGCGGGATCTCGCCGATCATCATCGGGTTCGTGGCCGGGGCCGTGTGCTTCCTGGCCATCCAGCTCAAGTACCGCTTCGGCTACGACGACGCCCTCGACGTCATCGGCGTGCACCTCGTCGGCGGCATCGTCGGGTCGCTGATGGTCGGCCTCTTCGCCGACAAGGCCGTCAATCCCCTCGGGGCCGACGGGCTGTTCTTCGGCGGCGGCGGTTCGCTGCTCGGCTACCAGGCCGTGGCGGTGCTGGCCACGCTGGTGTGGTCGGGCGTGATCTCATTCGTCCTGGCCAAGATCATCTCGGCCACAATCGGCCTGCGCTGCAGCGACGACGACGAGCTGGCCGGGCTGGACCTGTCGCAGCACGCCGAGACGGCCTACTCGTTCGGCGAGTTCGGGAGCATGGGGAGGACGGGGTGAAGCTCATCACCGCCATCATCAAGCCGTTCAAGCTCGACGAGGCCAAGGAGGCGCTGCGGGGCCTCGGCGTCGCCGGCATGACCGTCTCGGAGTCGCAGGGCTTCGGCCGCCAGCGGGGACACACCGAGGTCTACCGGGGCACCGAGTACACCGTCGACTTCGTGCCCAAGGTCAGGGTCGAGGTCCTCGTCGACGACAGCGACGTCGAGCGCGTGGCCGGCGCCATCGTCTCCGCCGCCCGCACCGACAAGATCGGTGACGGCAAGGTGTGGATCACGCCGGTGGAACAGGTGATCCGCATCCGGACGGGCGAGATGGGCGCGGATGCTCTGTGAGGACAGCCGCCCTGTGACGGACGGAGCGCTGGCCGGGAAGGCGATCCGGGCCGACCGCGACGCGCTCTTTGCCGATCCGGCGCTCCGCGGCCGGGACTTCTGCCGGGCCTACGCCAACCGGGCCGACGCCTGGCTGACGACGTTGCTGGGCCGCGAGCCCGACGTCGCCCTCGTGGCCGTCGGCGGCTACGGCCGGGCCGAGCTGGCGCCCGGCAGCGACCTCGACGTCGTGCTGCTCCACAAGGGCCGGCCCGGCCGAGGTGGTACGGACGTGCGACAGCTGGCGGAGCGGATCTGGTACCCGCTGTGGGACGCCGGCCTCAAGCTCGGCCACGGCGTCCGCACCGTCAAGGAGGCGCTGGCGCTGGCCGCCACCGACGTCGACACCGCCACCTCGCTGCTCGACGTGCGGCTGGTGGCGGGCGACCCGGCGTTGAGCGACGAACTGGCCCGGCGGGCCGAGGCCCAGTGGCAGAGCCGGTCCGACCGCTGGCTGGCGCTCGTCGGGGCGGCCGTGGCCCAACGCCACGAACGGGCCGGGGAGGTCGCCTTCCTCCTCGAACCCGATCTCAAGGAGGGCCGGGGCGGCCTACGCGACGTCCACGCCCAGCACTGGGCCGAGGCCGCCCGGCGCATCCTGCTGGAAGGCGACGAGGCCGCCCTGGCCTCGGCCTACGGCACGCTGCTCGACGTGCGCGTCGCCCTGCACCGGCGGACGGGGAAGGCGTCGGACCGGCTCCTCCTCCAGGAACAGGACGGCGTCGCCGCCGACCTCGGCTACGCCGACGCCGATGCCCTGATGGCCGAAGTGGCGGCCGCCGCCCGGACCATCGCCTGGACCAGCGACGAGACGTGGGACCGCATCCTGTCGTCGGTCAAGGGTCCCCGGGGCCGCTCGGGGCCGGCCGACCGCCACGTCGGCCCCGGCCTCGTCGTCCGCGACGGCGTCGTGGAGCTCACGGCCGACGCCGACCCGCTGACCGACCCGACGCTGGTGCTGCGGGCGGCGGCCGCCGCCGCCGAGGCCGGCCTGCGTCTCTCCCGCCCGGCCGTCGACCGCCTGGCGGTGGAGGCGGCGCCGCTCGGCGACCCCTGGCCGGAGGAGGCCAGGCTGGCCTTCGTCCGCCTCCTCGGCGCCGGCCACGCCGCCATTGCGGTGATCGAGACGCTCGACCAGCGGGGTCTCATGACGAGGACGCTGCCGGAATGGGAGGCCGTCCGCAACCTGCCGCAGCGCAACGCCTACCACCGCTTCACCGTCGACCGGCACCTGTGCGAGGCGGCCGCCGAGGCGGCCCGGCTGGCCGGCCGGGTGCGCCGCCCCGACCTGCTGCTGGTCGGAGCCTTCCTCCACGACATCGGCAAGGGCTACCCCGGCGACCACAGTGAGGGCGGCGTCAGCCTCGTCGAGAAGATCGGGCCCCGGATGGGGTTCCCGTCCGGCGACGTGGCGATCCTCAAGGCCCTCGTCCGCCACCACCTCCTGCTGGCCGAGACGGCCACCCGCCGCGACCTCGCCGACGAGGCGACGATCTCGGCGGTGGCGGCCGCCGTCGGCGACCCGGTCACGCTGGAGCTGCTGGCCGCTCTGACCGAGGCCGACTCCCTGGCCACCGGGCCGGCGGCCTGGGGCACGTGGAAGGCCGGCCTCGTCACCGAGCTGGTCGAGCGGACCGCCCCCGTGCTGGCCGGACAGCGGCCCGCCGCCGCCCCCGAGCCGCCGCCCGACGGGACCGTCGAGCTCATCGCCCGGGCCCGGGAGGCCGGAGCATTGGTCCTCGACGGCGACGGCCCGCTGGTGACCGTCGTCGCCCCCGATCGGCCCGGCCTCTTCTGGCGGGTGGCGGGGACGCTGGCCCTCCACGGTCTCGACGTCGTCTCCGCCCGGGCCTGGTCGAGCGAGGACGGCTACGCCGTCGAGCGGTTCCGGGTCCAGAGCGTCTTCGGCCGGACGCCGGACTGGCCGGCGGTGGAGTCCGACCTCAACCGGGTGCTGGCCGGCCGGCTGTCGCTCGAGGCCCGCCTCGCCGACCGGGCCCGGACCTACGCCAGCCGCCCCCGGCCGCCCTCGGCGGCCCCGGCCCGGGTCGAGGTCTCGGTCGACAACGAGGCGTCGGACTCGGCCACCGTCATCGAGGTCCGGGCCCCCGACCGGATCGGCACGCTGTACCGGATCACGAAGGCCCTGGCCGAGCTGGAGCTCGACGTCCGCCTGGCCAAGGTGGCCAGCCTCGGCCACGCGGTCGTCGACGCCTTCTACGTCGTCGACCGCGACGGCGCCAAGCTCACCGACGAGGACCACCTCGGGGAGATCCAGCGGGGCATCGCCGTCCATCTCCAGTAAACGATCGGTACGCTTCGGGGCGGAGGACGGATGCCCTGGAGAACGCGGATCATCGGGCGCGGCCCCGAGACGGCCGAGCTGGATGCCCAGTGGCAGCGCGCCGCGGCCGGGGAGTTCCGCTTCGTGCTGCTGGTCGGCGAGCCCGGGATGGGCAAGACCCGGCTGGCGGCCGAGGCGCTGGAGGACCGCCGGCGGGCGTCGATCGAGCTGTCGGCCCGGGCCCACCCGCTGGGCGACACCGCCTCCTTCGGGCTGTGGGTCGAGGCCCTGGAGCGCCACCTCCGGACGCTGTCGAAGGCCGAGGTCGCCCAGCTGTGCGGCGGGTTCCTCGACGACCTGGCGTCCCTTTTGCGCAGCGTCGCCGTCGTCCGGGGGGCGGCCCCCGAGCGGGAGCCACCGCGGCCCCGGCTCCTCGAGGGGCTGGCCGTCCTGCTGGCCAACCTGGCCGAGGAGGCGCCGGTCGTCGTGGTGCTCGACGACGTCCACCTGGCCGACGCCTCCTCCTGGGACGCCCTCCACTACCTGGCCGGCAGCCTGTCCACCGAGCGCATCCTCGTCGTGGCGTCGGCCCGGCCCGGGGAACTGGCCGACCACCCGGTGGCCCAGCGGGTGCTGCTCGACCTGGAGCAGATCGGGGCCCTCCACCGGGTGGAGATCGGGCCGTTGCCGGCCGAGGCGGTGCGGGAGCTGGCCGAGGAGATCATCGGGACGGCGGCCGAGCCGGAGCTCCTCGACTGGCTCGGGAGCCGGGCCCAGGGCAACCCGCTGTTCGTCCTCGGGCTGCTCCAGGCCCTCGTCGAGGAGGGCGGCGACCTGTCCCGGCCGGCGCTGCGGTCGCTCCCCGAGGGGCTGGCCGAACGGGTCCGGGTCCGGATGCGGCTGCTCGACGACCGGCAGCGGGAGATCATCGAGCTGCTGGCGGTGGCCGGCGGGCGGGTGGAGCTGGGCGATGTCGTCGTCCTCTGCGACCGGCCGCTGGAGGAGCTCGGTCCGGCCCTCCAGGACCTGGTGCGGACCCGGTTCGTGGCCGAGGCCCGCCGGGGGCGGACGTTCTCCTACGAGATCTCCCACCCGCTCATCCAGGAGACGGTCTACGAGGGGATCGTCGGCGCCCGCCGGGTGGTCCTCCACCGTCAGGTCGGCCGGGTGCTCCTGACCATGGGCCGCCTCGGCGAGGCCGCCCCCCACTTCGCCCGCTCGGCCGAAGTCGGCGACCCGGAGGCGCTGGCGGTGCTCTCCGACGCCCTGCACCAGGCCGAGGAGCGCGGCGCCTACGGCGAGGGCCTGAGGATCCTCGGGGCGCTCGTCGAGCTGCTGCCGGCCGGCGACCGGCGCTGGGTCGAGGTGGCAGGCGCCTTCGCCGGCCGGGCCGAGTGGGTCTTCGACCACCGGGCCGACGCCGACTTCGCCGCCGCCATCGACGCCCTCCGGGCCATCGACGCCCACCTCGAGGGCAGCGGCGACCTGCTCCAGCGGGCCAGCATCAAGTCCCGGCTCACCAGCTTCCTCGCCTGGGGGACGGGCGAGCTCGACCAGGCGGCCGACACCGCCGCCCAGGCCCTTGACCTCTTCACCCGGGCCGGTGACCGGTCCGGGCGGTTGCTGGCCGCCCTGGAGGTGGCCTACGTCAAGGGCCTGGCCGGCGACCTGCCGGCCCTGGAGGCGGGCTGCCGGGAGGTGGCCGTGGCCGCCACCGAGGCCGGCGAGAACGCGGTAGCCGCCCGGGCCGTCGGCGTGCTCGGCACCGTGCTCTTCTACCAGGGCCGGTTCGGGGAGGCGGAGGAGACGTTGCGGCGCAGCGTGGCCGAAGCCAAGGCCGAGGCCAGCCCCTACCGGATCACCTGGAACCTGATGTCGCTCGGCTGGTCGCTGGGCATGGAGGGTCGCCTCGACGAGGCGCTGCGCTGCTTCGCCGAGGCCAAAGAGGCCAACCCCGCCTGGCGGGAAGGCAACGTCCTGGAGCTGGAGAGCCACGTCCGCTGGCTGGCCGGCGACCTCGCCGGGTCGCTGCGCTGCACCCAGGAGTCGGTCATGATCTCGCCGGGGATGAGCAGCCGCCGGCGGGGCATGGGGATGCTGATCGCCGCCCTCGACACCGTCGAGATCGGCGAGATCGACGAGACCCGCCGCCACGTGGCCTCCGTCCGCCGGGTCTACGGCGACTCGCAGTGGTACATGGCCACCGACCTCGCCCGCCACGCCGCCGCCCTGCTGGCCCGGGCCGAGGGCCACCTCGACGCCGCCCGGGAGGACCTGGCCCGGGCCGTCGACGGCGTGCTGGCCATGGGGGCCCTGGCCTTCGCTCCCCCGATCCTCCTCGACCTCGTCGAGGTGGCGCTGGCCGCCGGCGAGGCCGCGGAGGCGGCCCGGGCCGTCGAGCAGCTCGAGCGGCTGGCCAAGGAGATCGACCGCGACCTCTACCGGGCCATCGCCGCCGTCGGGCGGGCCCTGCTCCGGCTGGAGACCGGCGACAGCGAGGGGGCGACAGAGCCGGCCCGGGCGGCGGTGACCCTGCTCGACGGGTCCGGCTACGACGTCTTCCTCGGGCGGGCGCTCGACCTGCTCGGCCGGGCCACCGGCGACCGGGCGGAGGCGGTCGACGCCCTCGAGCGGGCGGTCAGCGCCTTCGACCGCTGCCAGGCCGTTCCCCGCCGGGACCGCACCGTGGAGGCGCTCCGGGGCCTCGGCGCCTCCGGCCGGCGGGCGGCGGCGGCGGCCATGGGGCCGGCGTCGCTCACCGCCCGGGAGCTGGAGGTGGCCCGCCTCGCCGCCCTGCGCCTCACCGCGGCCGAGATCGCCCACGAGCTGTTCATCAGCCGCCGCACCGTCGAGGGCCACCTGGCCAACGTCTACGCCAAGCTCGGCGTCCACTCGAAGCGGGAGTTCTCCCAGCGGGCCTCGACGCTCGGCCTCGTCGACCGGGGAGCACGTAACCGCCCGCCGGCGAACCCGTAACTCTCACTCGGGACTCTCTCAGGTGACGGTCCCTATCCTCGGCCGGCGTGTCCGGGCCGATGGGGGAGGCAAGCGGCGGGACCGCCCCGCTGGCCGGGGTCGTCCTGAGCCGCCTGGTGGCGGCGGAAGCGGCCCGTGACCCGGGCCGGGACGTGTTCGTGTTCGAGAACGGCCCGCGCCCGGCCGAGCGGGTGACGGCGGCGGGGCTGGCCGCCGGTGGCGTGGCCGTGGCCGACGCCCTGCTCCGCCTCGGGCTCCGGCCCGGCGATCGGGTGGCCGTGCTGCTGCGCAACCATCCCGCCCTCCTCCATGTGCTGGTGGCCGGGGCGAAGCTGGCCTTGCCGGTCGTGCCGCTCGATCCCCACGCCTCCGACCCCGAGGTCGAGGCCGTCCTGCGGGCGCTGCGCTGCGCCGCCCTCGTCACCGCCGACTACCGCCTGGTAAATGGCGACCTGTCCGGCCTCCTGCGCCGGACCGGCGTCTTGGGCGTGGTCGTGTCCACCCCCGAGGGCCGCGACGCCGGCCTCGACTGGTCCGCCACCCATCCCGTCCTCGACGAGGCGGCGGACGGGCGGGGCCGCGACCCCGGCGAACACGTCGACGACGCCGCCGCTCCCTGGCTGGTCGTGCCCGTGGCCGGCGCCGACGGCGAACTCGTCGGCGTCGAGGTGCCCCACGAGCGGCTGCTCCTGTGGCGGCTCGTGCCCGGCTTCTTCGGCTACCGGCCCGACGACGTCGCCTACACCGGCCTGCCGCTGGCCAACGTCGACACGCTGGCCGCCACCGTCGTGCCCGCCGTGCTCGGCGGCGTCCACCGGGCGGTGATCAGCCGGGTGCAGGACCCGGCCCGGCTGTGGGACATCTGCATCGATCACGGCTGCACCACGTGGGCCAACGGCGACGGGCTGGCCACGGCCGTCTACCGGGCGCCGTCGTCGCGCCGCGACCGCACCCATCCCGTCCGCCTCGTCACCTCGACCGGGATGCCCCGGGAGATCTGGCGGCCGTTCGAGGAGCGCTTCGCCGTGCGGGTCCTGGAGTGGTACGCCAGCCCCGAGGGTGCCTTCGCCTACAACCCGGTGGGCGTCGGGCCGGTGGGGTCGTTCGGGCGGCCCCCGGCCGGCCTCCTGGAGATGGAAGTGTGCGACGGCGACGGCGAGGCGCTGCCGCCGGGACGCGTCGGGGAGCTGGCGGTTCGCCGGCCGGGCGGCTGGGTCCGCACCGGCCACCGGGTGAGCCGTGACTCGAACGGCTGGCTGTACTTCCCAGGCCCGGGAATCGCCATGGGGGACGGCCGGGGTGGGGCCCGGGGGGCGGGGGTTGTCCCCCCGGCACCGGCGGCGCGAGCCGCCGAGGAACCCGTATTGGAACCCGTAACACCTACGCGGGACGCCGACGGGGCGGAGACCTACCGTCGCTCGGCCGCGTCCATCGGGGAGGTGAGGGCCGTTGACCGTTCGTGACGTTCCCTTGCCGGAAAGTGACGCCGTCGCTATAACTGTTGTCGGGTCTCGGTGTGGGGGGGGACCGACCGGGCCGTGGTCCACAGGGTCCTTGAGGTCCCTTCAGTGTGGCCACGGCTCCGTCGCGTCGATCCGGGGCCCGTCCACCACGCCTCCTCATCCCATTCGTACTCGTAGTCCGCTGAACGTCGCTGGGGAGTTAGGGAGGTAACTGCATGGCCTCGCGCCGCCTCTTCGTTGTACTGACGGCGGGGTTGATGATCCCCGCCGCCTGTGGCGGGAGCGCCGCTCAGCGCGCCGCCCTCAAGTCCCAGTCTCAGAACGTCTCCGCCCAGGGCGGCGGGGGGGCCGCCGCGCCGGGCGCCGGATACTCGTCCGGCGACGCCGGTGCGGCTGCGCCGACCGACTCCGGATCGGGCGCCTCGACCGGCGCCCCGTCCGCCGCCTCGTCCGGCGGGAGCGCCGGGCTCTCGTCCGGCGGGTCGGGTTCCGCCTCGCCGGTGGCCGGATCGGCGTCGGGCGTGAAGTCCAACAGCCCCTCGGCCGCCTCGGCGGCGGGTTCGGGCTCGAGCCCGGCCGCCCGTACCGCCAGCGGCCAGGCCGGCAGCCCCATCGGTGGACCGGCGGCCGGCGCTCCGACCCCGGGCGCTCCCGGGGGCGGTCCGGGCGTCGGTGGCGCCACCGACGTCGGGGTGACGGCCAACTCCATCAAGGTCGGGCACATCGGGATCTACTCCGGGCCGGTGGGCTCCTTCGGTGACGACCTGTCCTACGCCGGACGGGCCGTGCTCCAGCAGTTCAACGACGAAGGCGGGATCAACGGCCGCAAGCTCGACGTC
>Ga0070741_10017625_pt1 | contig 11704 bp, 9 predicted proteins | sample Coa_R1_4_FD_66440 | JGI IMG/M metagenome (GOLD analysis project Ga0070741, IMG submission 66440) | Surface soil microbial communities from Centralia Pennsylvania, which are recovering from an underground coalmine fire - Coalmine... | ecosystem: Environmental > Terrestrial > Soil > Unclassified ...
CATTATACCTCTACTGCTGAGGAAAACATCATCAGATCATGGTCACAAACGATACCGTTTGTGACCATGATCTGATGATGTTTTTATTTCAAACAACGCAGACGCACGCCACGCAGTAAGTACTCGCGACAAATGATAAACATAACGAAGATAGGTAATGTCTGTAGAAGACCCAGCACCATCAAGCCGTTCCAGGAGAGCCCTGCTTCTAGTAGTTGCTTCATCGCCATTGACTGTCCCATCGCCTGGTTCGCATCGGTAATGCCAGCTGAAGTAAAGCGGTTCATGAGCGTGTAAATCGCCACCGAAGTTGGGATTTTATCCGGGCTGCGGAAGGCCAGCGAGGGCCATAGAAAATTATCCCACACGGCTCCAAACTGAATCCACGCGGCAACGGCAAACACCGGAATACTCATTGGAAAGACAATGCGGCGGAAGATGTTGAACTCAGAACCTCCGTCGACGCGTGCCGCTTGAATGATCGAGTTCGGAATAGTATCGAAAAAGCCCTTAAAGAGCAAGAAATTAAAGGCGTTGAAGGCGGCGGGGATGATCACTGCCCAGGGCGTATCCCAGATTCTTAGTGTTGGGAATGGCTGGTCGGTGCCTGGGAAATTAGGGATCGATCCTTCAGTCAGTGCGAAGGGGAAATTAAGCGTCAGTAGCAGCGTCGGCAGCAGGACCACTGCAAAAGGTACCATCAGTGTGCCGATAAAGAACAGAAACGACCAGCGGGCAATCGGGCCGCGTTGTAGCTTGCTATTGGCATAGGCTGCCAGTGCAGTGATCGGCAGCGATATGAGCAGCGTCGTCACCGTCATAAAGATGGAATTCCAGAAGTAGACATACAATGGCTCGTCGAGTAATTGAGCAGCAAGGGTGTTGTTTGAAGTGATATTTGTGATCTGTAAGACAAGCTGCCAGGCTGCGAGCGTTGGATGCTGGGGCCAGAGTGTAGGGGGATCGGCCATCGTCTCCACGCCAGTTTTGAACGAAGTTGAAATCATAAAGTAGAACGGTAGCAGGTGCAAGAAGACGCCCAGGCAAAGTAATGCAACCACTGTCCACCACGCGATGCGTACACTCCCCTGCTTGCGCCCCACTTTTGGAAACAATGACATTTTTGTGTACTCCTTCCTGACGAATGCCTTACGCGTCTGGGTCTTCTTTGACGAAGGTGCGGAAAAGGATGATGATCACCATCAAAACGATAAAGAGAAAGACCGAAAGGGCCGTAGCATCCGAATAGCGCTGATTCTGGATGTATGAATACAGGTACATCACGACTGTGCGGCTTGCCCCCTCTGGCTCGCCACCAGTCATAATCTGTGGCCACGCAAACTCTTGCAGGCTGCCGATAATGCCAAAGGTGAGCAGCATCGAAATTATCGGGCGTAGACGTGGAAATGAGATCGTCCAGATTTTGCGCCAGAAGCTAGCACCTTCCACCTCGGCGGCCTCGTAGTAGGAATTAGGTATGCCCTGGAGCGCTGCCATATAAATCAGCCCGGGGCCAAAAAGCAGGACGCCAGGAAAGATCAGCCAGAAGAGTACCTGATTGGGGTCATTCAGGAAGGGCTGCGCCGGTAGATGCATAATGTTTGTGGCAATGTATTGAAATAAACCGTACTGAGCATTATAAATGTACTTCCACAGAATCGTGTTGGCGATAGGGCTCAGTGGCAAGAACCACAAGAGCATCATCCAGCGCATCGTGCGTGGCGGCATCTCCATCAACAGGATCGCAACGATAATCGGAATGACGAAGGTTAATGCGATGGTCATCCCCGCGTATAAGAACGTTACGCGAAAAGACATCGCTACCAGAGGGTCGTTCCAGACGCGCATGTAACTATCGAGGCCAGTAAAAGTGCTGGGCAACAACGGCTGAGCGTCCGTAAAGCTGATGAGAAACGCGACGACGAGCGGGTACCAGCCCCAGATGAGTTGAAATAGAAAGGCTGGAATGATGAAGAGCCAGATTTCGAGGCGGTTGCGGCGACGCAGCACAGGTTCCGCTGTCGCCTGTGCCCCAGTTATCTCCGTACCCGTCGAGATACCTGTTACTTGGTCCGACATAGTTTAGCATCCTTTGCTGTAATGAGACTATGTATTGTCTGATAGGGGCTTTCGATGGGCTCCTGTCATGATCCCTATCTCAATGGTATTGGCCATTGCCTTCTTAAACAGCCACTCCCTTGTGACGAAATTTCCTCAAACCCTGAATCAAGAGCAAGACCAGTATCTGAGGAAAACGTTTGTATCTATTGTAGCACAATGATGGATGGATAAAGTACGTGTAGCAGTTCAGGTCCATCATCCTTTGCAGGTGATGGACCTGAGCTCATGCTATCCTCCTAATGCTGGCACAATCTTCTGCTGGTACCATGCCTGGTATTCGTTGGCATAGAAATTTGGTGCCTCTTTCTGCCAGAATGTGTTGAGTGCAGCGTAATAGTTTTTGGCACCCTGTGTAAACTCAGAGGCTGAGGCACTCGATGTCAGGGTCGTTAGCTGCTGATTGACCGTTTTTTCCAGGTTGGTGATCAGTGGCGTAACGTCTCTTTGTGCGAATTCCATGCCCGAGAAGGCATCGTTAAAGGCATTGTTGGTGGGAGTTGTATTCTTTTCGGGTGGCAGGTATTGTGTTGAGTCGGGGATGAACGGGATCTGCGCGGCAGCCTGCACTGCCTGTACCATCTTCTTGCCCCACGCGTCTTCCACAGTACCTGGTATGCCTGGGAATGTGATCATATTGTTGGTAAATGCTGGAATGGAACCTACCGCACCATAGACCTGTTGCAAGTCGTGGGTGGAATTCCAGAGGCCGATGATCTGGTCAATCGCTCCCTGTCCTATAATCATGTAGACGAGGAAGTCAAATGCCTTGGCCAGGGCTGCGGGATTGCGCTGCAGATGTGGATCGACGCAGCCTAGTACCAGGTTGGACTGCGTTGCGCCAAAGGCCCCATTGGTGCCATTTGGCAGCGCGACCCAGCCCACGACCTCCTCCAGTGGCTTATTCAAGCGTCTCGCTATCTGTGTGACGCTGTCCGGGTCATTTGGCGAGCGGGTCAAAACGCTGGTGTTAGCGCTGAACATGGCCGCATCACCACGCATAAACTGTGCTGCCTGGTCGCCTCCTCCGGTGCTGTCTGCCAGCACGCTCTTATCATCAAAATACATGCCGCGCCAGAGGGCTGTGAGTTGCTTGTATTCATCGAGTTTGGGGGTGAGGTCGACACGCCAGTGCCAGCTTGTATTCGGAGAAGGCACGAGTCCTATATTCGTGTAGTTGCCTGCCCCGCTTGCAAGCTGATTGGAAATGATAAGTTCCCCAAAGGCGTATCCTGGCAGTGCGACCCCTTTGGTTTTCCCTTTCGTCAGCGCTTTGGCGTACGTACGAAAGTCGTTCCATGTCCAACTTGTCGTGGGGTCCTGCAATCCAGCTTGCTGAAGCAGGTCACGCCGGTAGAAGACGCCGTTGCCAGCTCCGTAACCAGCCGGAATGCCATAATATTTGCTGTTGATTTGCCAGCTTTTCCAGGCAGGTAAGGCGTAGCTGGTCATCATTTTGTCGATGTTGTACTTGGCAACAAGCGAGGTCACATCCGCTGCCAGGCCACGCAGGTAGGCGTTTATAGTCGCAGGTTTGCCAAATGCTCCTAGGATGTCGCCCATGTACCAGGTTGGTGCTGTACCAGCGGTGACTGCGGATGTTAATCCCGGTGTGTCCCAGATATTCAGCGTACTGTGTTTGATGGTGACACCGGGGTTCTGCTTGAGCCATTTCTGGAGCGTGTCCGCGTACACTTTCTTCGTTGGATCTTTTTTGATGTCCGCCTGTGTGGGCATGGCATCGGTAGGCCAGGTGGCAGTATAGAACGTCACGTTGGTTGTCGTTGTGGTTGATCCAGTGCCGCCGCAGGCTGCCAGAGCCGCTCCACCAACGAGTGCTGCGCCTCCCGCCGTCAGTGTACGCAGCAACTGCCGGCGTGTTACAGCGGGTTCGCGTGGGGTGTCCTGGGCAGAGGATGATTCAGAAATAAAAGGTTGTGCCTTTGACATGATGTGCTCTCCTCTCGACGACGATGATTTTGACCGTGAGTCAATTTGCAAACCCTGAAAATGATGACTTTCAAGGCTTTACGTATACACAACAATGTATACACGAAGAAATTTGTGAGAACTCCTCATCGGATTGGCATGATCCTGCAAAAGGAATAAATATTATGATGACGCGATTTGAGGTGTTGAAAACCCTTCACTTGCCTGTGAAGCTCCTATGCCTTGGCGCGATGCTCCGCAGGATTGACGCACTACGAGTGTCGTTGGTAGTATGAGGTGAGTTGGCTGGCTGTCGTTGCTTTCAAGCTGATCAATTAACATCTCGGTTGCCCGTGCCCCCATTTCTGCGCTTGGCTGACGTATGGTAGTAAGTGGTGGTATGATAACGGTGGTCTGTGGCACGTCATCAAAACCAACGATTGCCATGTCTTGAGGGACTTGCAGCCCGTGCTCGTAAAGAGCATGTAATGTTCCTGCTGCCATCATATCGTTCGATGAAAAGACGGCGGTCGGCGGTTGGTCGAGCTGTAGAAAACGCTTCATGGCTGCGTAGCCGCTCGTATGCAACCAATCTCTACTCTCATATACCAGTGCCGGATCAAGGGGAAGTCCCACCTCTTGTAAGGCTTTCTTATAGCCTTCAAAGCGGTCAGGTGTGCACACTTCCTGTGCTGGGCCTTTGATGATGGCGATGCGTCGGTGTCCTAGAGAAATAAGATGGTTTACTGCCTTGTAAGCTCCATCAACATTATCAACATCGACCCATTTGAGGTCGTCTGTATTTGGATCATGGCCGATACGTGTATAGGGGATGCGTGCTTCTTTCAGGAAGAGAGGAAGTGGATCATTGATATCACTGCTAATGAGCACGATGCCATCAAAATGACGACTCCGCAACATGTTGAAGAGGACATTTTCCTCCATGTCACGCAGCCCTAATGAGAGCATGGCTGTGTAACCTTTCCTCGCACATTCCTGACCGATACCCTGACCAATAGAGGCAAAGATTGGGTTTGTTAAGTTCGCACCGCGAGGAAAGAGTACACCAATAATCTGTGTGCGCTGGTTGACCAGGTTACGTGCTGCCGCCTGGGGCGCATAGCCTTGTTCGTTAATGATTTGCCAGACGCGATCCCGCACGCCAGGTCGTACGCTCGGATGATCATTGAGTACCCGAGAAACAGTTGAACGCGAGACTCCAGCTAGTTCGGCAATATCTTCTATAGTAAGCTGCGACATCCTAACCTCTTTGCTAGCTTGCGCGGTGTTTTTTCTCCACCTGTCGGGGAATTACATTTGGAAATGTTTTGGGAACGCTCTCATGGATCGTTCTCGAACAGCATACCCGATGTCAATGCGGTTGTCAAGTGTATATTCTGGCCGAAGAACCTTTGAGAACACCGTGCCCCAATGCGCCCCGGGGCGCATTGGGGCACGGTGTTCTCAAAGGTTCTTTCTTCTCTCCTAACCTTTGACACCTCCAGCGGTCAATCCACCTATCAGGTAGCGCTGGAAGATCATGTAGAGGATAACAACGGGGAGTGCGCTGACAGTAGCCGCGCCCATTAATTGGCCGTAGAGGGGCAGCGATCCGCCTTCCTGGGCCGCACTGAAGGCTTGTAGCTGTACAGCAATCGTACGAGTTTCTGGCGATGTCAACACGCTGGCAAAAAGTACGTCGTTCCAGCCTGTCAGGAAAGAAAAGACCAGCCCCACGACGACCCCTGGAAGCGCAAGTGGTACGATGACGTGCCAGAGGGCCTGTAATCTGGTGGCTCCATCGACGAGTGCAGCTTCCTCAAGGTCAACCGGGATACTGCCCAGGTAAGAGACCATCAGCCAGGTAGCGAATGGCAGCGCAAACGTCAGGTAGGTGATGATCACAGCCTGATATGTTCCTACGAGCCGAACATGCAGCAGGGCTTGCAGTGAGGCAAACAAAACGAAGAGTGGCAAGAGGAGCATGACGCCCGGTACGGTTTGCAGACCAATCAGAGAATAGAGATAGGGCTGTCGCCCATGAAATTTGAAGCGCGTGATGACGTATCCTGCCCCAACGGCCAGAATCACGGCTATCATGCTGGCAATCCCTGAGATGATCAGGCTGTTTAGCAGGCCGCCTGCGAGATTTACCGTGGTCCACATCTGAACATAGTTGTCAAAGGCCCAATGCGACGGCAGCAGATTGTCTCCGCCAACCTCAGAGTCGGGTGTGACCGAGAGCAAGAGCGTATAGATGATGGGAATCAAGGCAAAAACTGCCAGCACGATAGTTGCCACAATACGTACTGGTGGCGATAGGAGTTCCTGCGAATTTCTATGTTTACTCTTCGTCATGCTGCTGTCTCCCCTAAACGTAGTGTGCGGATATACAAAAAACCGGGGATCAACATAATGATGAGTGTAATCACAGACATAGCACCACCTAAGCCAAAGCTAAAGAGCTGAAACGAGGAAACATAGATGTTGAGCGGCAACACATCGGCCTGTACAGGAGGTGGTGTGCCGAACATCACAAACGGCAAGGTAAAGTTGTTGAAGTGATTCAATGTTGAGAGTAACAGGGCTAACCCCAGAATGTGTCGTAACTGGGGCAAGACGATCCTGGTCAGCTTCTGCCAGGCGTTTGCACCATCCACATCAGCAGCCTCATAGAGTTCTGCGGGAATCGACTGCAAGCCTGCCAGCACCATAATATAGATGAATGCCCACGAGGCCCAGACATCTGTAATGACCATTGCCCAGAAGCTATTTGGTCCTAGCAACCAGTACGTGTTGATGTTTGCTACATGTATCCCGGCAAGGAAGCGATCAACCAGCCCGGTTTTGTTCAGAAACATCATGCGCCAGACGAGTGCCGTTACAAAGGTGGGCAGTACATATGGTACCAGATAGAGCGCTCGAACAATGGTGCGACCCCGATACTCTGTATTGACGGTGAGTGCGGCCAGTATGCCGATGGGCGTGATAAGCAGGGTTGTCAGCAAGGAAAATGCAACACTGATCCCTAAAGATGTCAGAGTTGAAGCGCCAACCACATTACCGGCAGTAAGTGCCGTCACGTAGTTGCTCAAGCCAACCCAGGGAGCATGAATCCAGCTCCGCAACGTATACTGATCAAGGTCCAGGAAACTGATGTAGAAGGCAATCAGAAAGGGTACGCCGATAATCAAAACGAGCAGCGCAACGCTCGGCCACATCAGCCACAAAGGCCGTCTACCGCCTACAGGGCCTTTGCCACGTACAGGCTGTAGTAGCGCGGGAGCTTCCTGGGCGGTTTCTGGGACAGGTTGTATGGACATGGTTACTATCTCCAAGGGCAGATAATGTCGTTACGGGGTTGGACCAGGAACTTGAATAGCAGCCTATTTTATAACAGCTGAGGTCAAATCGCCCACAAGGGGCGGCGCTACGCGGTCAGCGCTAGCGCTGACCGCGTAGCGCCGCCCCTTGTGGGCGATTTGACCTCAGTTGCCATCCTACTTTGTTGTATAACAGGCTTTAGTGTATCTGGCTTTGAATCTGCTGGTTGGCCTGGTCAAGCAGCGGCTTGATATGCGATGAGTCGTAGTGATTTGTCGCGACCTCGTTTGCCAGCTTGGAACTCACACCGGCCAGTGCGACCTCCAGTGGACCCCAGACTCCCGAAAATGGCGTGGGTGTGGCACCTTGCTCAGCCTGGATAAAGGCTGCGGTTTGTGGGTCCTTGCTTGCCAGATCGTTTGCCGCAGTCACATTGGCAGGCAGATCACCAAATGTCTTTGTCCAGGCAATCTGGTGCTGGGTCTCCGTGACCAGGTTGATAAATTTGAAAGCCAGATCTTTGACGTTGGAGTAGTCGGCGACCGCGAGCATATCACCAGAAACGATGGTCGAGGCTGCTACGCCGTTAGCAGGCCGCTGCTGCATACCATAAGGAACGGTCGGCATGGGAGCGAAGGCAAATTTGCCATTTACTGCCGACTTCTGGAGCGTAGGTGTAATGGTAGGAGATACCATGATCAGCATGCCTACTTTGCCGTTGTCAAAGGCCCGAACGGCATCAGCAGACTTCCAGGTCATCGAGGCTGGATCGGCTATCTTGAATGTAGTGACCCAATCGAACCAGAACTTGGTGGCGTTGACTGCCTCGGGCGTATTCATTTGCGCTTTCTTGCCGTCTGCTGAGAGATACTCGTTGCCTTGCTGCCTGACAAACGTCCACCAGATCTTCCAGGGGTCGAACGAATCCGAAGGGTCTACCTCGGCACCATAAATCCCAGCAGAGGGATTGGTCATCTTCTTAGCATCATCAACGAACTCGGTCCAGGTGGTCGGAGGAGTAGTGATACCGGCCTTCTTGAACAAGTCTGTGTTGTAGACCATGCCGAAAGGACGCATCACCCAGGGGACAGCGATCAATTGATCGGGTGAGGACCCGGCCATCGTGAGCTGCTGCTTGAAGAACCTGTCTTTGCCACCAACCAGTTTCCAATCATCATCGGTAAGTACTGTGAAACCTTTTGTAGCTTGAGCGGTGGGAACAAACGTGGTGCCCAGGCTGAATATGTCGGGACCACTTCCATTTACGATAGAGGTTTGTAGCTTTGTCTGCTCTTCGCTACTGCTAGCGAAGGTATCAAAGGCAACGGTCGCGCCGGTCGATTTATGGAACTCGTTACCGATCTGCTGCATCCACTGCTTCTGTTGTGTAGGGAAAGTAGTGTTATAGCCCACCAGCACATGCAGCGTCTGACCATTGCCACTCGGCTGACTACTGCCGCCGCTGGAACTGCCGCCGCAGGCTGCCAATACAAGGGATAGCAGCGTAAACAAAGATAGACAGAAATAAGAGTACCGGGTGTTTTCCTTCATTGTCTTGTCTCCTTCTTGGACACCGATATCAGCACCCGCCAACACATTCCGCACATCACTGTGTAATGAAAAAATTCGCCTGTGTCATGCTCGCCTGAGTATAGCATACCAAGGATACGGCTTCAATATCTCTACTTTACTACTTTGCCTACCTACTATGTTTTCTCAAGATAGTGCTAGTCGCTTTTCGTTTCGCTATTGCCGGTCCAGTATGTCTTGAGATAGAGGAAATATCGATGCTCTATGCCAGGCATCCTTGTAAGGAAGAAGAAGGCGTGCCATTGCTCGTTATGAAGAACTTAATATCTCAAGTAGTAAAGTGAAAAAGAAGATTTTATTGTTCTCTTGTGCGAAGCGCAAGAGAACAATAAAATCTTCTTTTTCACTTTACTACTCAGCAATCAAAGTTGCTAGACGTTTCACACCTTCCCTGATTTGCTCAGGAGTGAGGGCGCAGAAAGGAAGACGAACAAAGCGCTCGCCCAGGTGTGCACCCTCGCTCTCATCGAGCGCATCAGCGAAGAAGCCTCGTCCATCGGTCAGGGCCAGGCCGCTTTGTTGCGCTCTTACCAGCAGATTAGCGTAATTGGCCTGCTCTGGTATGGTGATGCTGACAAAGAAGCCGCCCTCTGGTTTGGCGAATGACACATCGGGCAGGTACGTTTCGAGCGCCTGAACAGTGGCTTGCAGGCGTGGTGCATATAACTGTTTCAAGCGTTCAAGGTTGGAAGTGAAGTAGCCCCGCTTATGGAACTCGACTACCGCAGCCTGCGTTGGCAGCACGGGCGCAAGGGTCGTATCCTCGGCCAGAACCGTCAGCGTCTTCACCAGATCCCGCGGACCAACCAGGTAACCAACGCGAATGCCAGGACTGATCAGCTTGCTATAAGAGCTGACGGTAATCACACGCTCATCATCCAGGTCGCGCAGCAGAGGCAGTGACTCGCCAGAATAGCGCAGCGTGCGATAGGGCACGTCCTCTACCAGATAGAAACCGTAACGTTTAGCAAGATCGACCAGCGCTTGACGCTTCTCGGCAGAAGTTGTCACGCCAGCAGGATTCTGGAAGTCGGGGACGATGTACATGAAAGCCGGCGTTTTTGTCCGGGCTATGGCCTGCTCAAGTGCTGCCAGATTTACCCCGTCGTGCTCCAGGGGGATACCGATGACTTTAGCGCCGCGCCGCCGAAATGTCTTGATGGCCCGATCGTAGCTAGGCTGCTCGGTGAACACCACATCGCCCGGCTTTACCAGCAGTGCCGAAAGCAGGTCTTGCAAGTGCAGCGAACCGTTGCCGACCACTATTTGTTCCGGTGCTACCTCGTATTGCTCAGCCAGCAAACGACGCAAGGGCAAGTAGCCGCCATTGTGGCCGTACTGGAGAATTGTTTTGCCATCGGCACCTTCCAGAACTGCTTGCAAACATTCGCTCATCAGCGTCGTCGGTAGAGCTTCAATTGCGGGAACGCCTCTTGTGAAAAGAATTTGCTCACTTCCAACCTGGCTCTGCATATTCAAGATATCTCCTTTAGTAATATTCTAATGTTGGTAAGTCAGGGTGCCATTCTCTTTTTTAGGAATGGACAAGCACGATCTTGCCCTGTAGTTCACCTGCTGCCAGGAGACGGTGTGCCTCAACTGCCTGCTCGACAGGGAGAGTGCGAGCGATCACTGGTGTAACGGCCTTTTCCGCAACCAGGCGCAGGATCTTCTCCTCGTTGGCAGCGGAAGTATGCAGTACACCGCCACCGATCACATTGACGCGTTTCAGACGCCACGCCTGTGTATCGACCTCCGCCTTCTGGCCTCCCAGGTTGCCGATCAAGACAACTCTGCCTTGGGGCGCGCAGGCAGCTATGCTAATGGGCAACGTGGTCCCAACGAGTTCAATGACCAGATTCACCCCGCCCGCATCCTGAAGCGCCTTAGCGACATCCTGCTTACGCTGATTGATTACCAGATCAGCACCCAGTTTGCGCAGCGTCTCCGCGCGTTCGTCCGAACTTGTTGTGGTAGCGACCCAGGCACCGGCATGTTTCGCGAACTGGATGCCATTGGTAGCAACACCGCTTGAACCTGCCCAGATTAGCACGCGCTCGCCTGCCTGCAAATTGCCCAGATCAAATAAACTGCCCCAGGCAGTTGAAGCAGCCAGCCCGGCAGCTACTGCCTGCTCGAATGTCACATTATCAGGGATGCGTGACAGATCAGATGCAGGAGCAGCAATTTTGCTGGCATAGCCACCACCGCCTTTTGCTGCCGCTGCCCACGTTGTGAACACGCGCTCGCCCGCGCGAAAGCCATGCGCATCTTGTAGCACAACCCCGGCAGCTTCCAGGCCAGGAGTGAAGGGCAGCGAATTTACCGGTCGGCTGCCATCGCGCTGAAAAAGGTCGAGACGATTGACAGTAGTTGCCTTTACCTCTATCAGCACATCGTTAGGGCCGGGGGTAGGATCAGCTACCTCTCGTACCTGAAGAACGTCAGGACCGCCATAGCTGGCGAATTGTACCGCCTTCATAACAAAGCTCCTTACTACAAGTATCTCTTACTCAGTGCATATTCTTGCTTTTTTATTGTATGCCCATCAGCGTGCTATTGCAAAGAGCCAATCGCGTCTTGTAAAGAGTGTAGTTCCCTGCTCAATAACGATGGTTAGACATTGACGGGCGTAATATTTTTGTCGAGCCAGCCAATAAAATCTTCGACCGACGCAAATGTGGCAAAGGGTTTCATCGATGTGAGGCGATGCAGAGTCGATGTTTCAGCCCATCCAGCTCCG
>Ga0070741_10017626_pt1 | contig 11704 bp, 6 predicted proteins | sample Coa_R1_4_FD_66440 | JGI IMG/M metagenome (GOLD analysis project Ga0070741, IMG submission 66440) | Surface soil microbial communities from Centralia Pennsylvania, which are recovering from an underground coalmine fire - Coalmine... | ecosystem: Environmental > Terrestrial > Soil > Unclassified ...
CGGTATCGGGCCTGAGTCTTTCGCCGCCTGCCAATCGGCTGGCGCTGCGGGCGTGGTGATCGAGCATGCCTCCCTTCTCGATCCGCTGCACTCGCTGCCGCTCATTGTGGGTAGTTGGAAGCAGGCTGCCGGAAACGCCTCGGGGGTCGCAGCCGCTTCGGTGATGCAGCAATTCCAGCAGCTCATGGGACAGTTCCTGGAAACACAGGCTGCCGTCATGACCGCTTATCTGAAGAGCGGAGCGATGCCGCTAGATCCGCTGCCTGTGCCTGTTGCATCCGTGCCATTGCCGGTCGCTTCTTCAGTGGAACGGACGGAACAACCGGCCATTCTGCCGCGAGCACGCGATTACAGCAGTGAGTTGTGCCAGGTTGCCAGCGAGCGTACCGGATACCCGCCGGACATGCTCGATCCGGATGCCGCCATCGAGTCGGATCTGGGCATCGATTCCATTAAACGTGCCGAGATCCTGAGCGCATTCCAAAAGCTTTGCAGCGCCGCCGAGCAGGAAAAGGTCCAGGCAATTATGGACAGGCTCGCGGCCGCCCGCACGCTGCGCGAAATCGCCGAGCACCTCGCGGTCGTGCTTCCGGGACCGGCTGAGGGCAAGCCGCGTCCTTCCATAGCGGCCGCACCCGTGCCCCGGTTCGTTCTCACCACCACGGCCAAGCCGCGCCGCTTGTCCAAGCCGCAATATTATCCCGGCCGCATCTCCATCGTCACCGATGACGAGACCGGCATCGCCGCGGGGTTGGCGGATCAGTTGAACGGCGCCGGCGAACGAGCCTTGCTGCTCCGGCACAACCCCGATGCCATGTTCGATACCGGGGATCTGTTCACCACCGACCTGACCGACGCGGCCGCTATCGAATCCGCGGTCGGCATGATCCGTCAGGAGTATGGACCGATCGGAGCGGTGATTCACTTATTACCGCTACGGTCCGGCTCCGGGCTGCCGCCCAATAGCACTCTGGCTCACTGGCATGAGTTGGTGCAGTTGGATGTCCGTACGCTATACGCCTTGGCCCGCGCTACCGAATCGGACCTCAAGCGGACCGGCCGCGCCGGCGGCGCGCTGTTTGCCGTAGCCACCGGGCGGGGCGGCGATTTCGGACTGCACCCCGACAGGTCTACGTCTCCCACCCATTTCGGGGCGGCGGACTTCACCAAAGCGCTGGCCCTCGAATTTTCCGGCGTTCTGTGCAAGATCATCGATCTCGACCCCACGGATCCGGTAGTCATTCTGCAGAAAAAAGTCAGCGAGGAACTGACTGCGCCGGATGAGACCTTGCAGATTGGTCTCCCGGGTGACCGGCGGCTCACGATCGTCCCGCAATTCGAACCGCTCTCCTCACCCGGAGCACGCACCGTACAGCATGACTGGGTCATTCTGGTGACCGGAGGCGCTCGCGGCATCGCCGCCGAGATCGCCCGCCATCTCGCCGGGCACTGTCAGCCCACTCTCCTGCTCGCGGGCATATCGCCGCAGCCCGAGGCGCAGGAGTCTGCGGACACTGAAGGCCTCATCGAGACATCTCGCATCAAGGCCGCGCTGGCCGCCCGTCTGAGACAGTCCGGAGCGACGCCTAAACCCGCCGCTGTGGAAACTGCATACCACCGGCTAATGAAGGATCGCGAGATCCGCCGCACGCTGGAGACTCTAAACCGCAGCGGTTCCCGCGTCGCGTATTGCTCCGTCGATGTGCGCGATGCAGCCGCCTTCGGGGGCTTGCTTGACTCGATCTATCGCGATTACGGGCGCCTGGATGTCGTTATCCATGGCGCGGGCATCATGGAAGACAAGCTTATCCGCGATAAGACGCCCGAATCGTTCGACCGCGTAGTGCAGACCAAATCCGACAGCACCTTCCTGCTCAGCCGAAAGCTGCGCCCCGAAAGCCTGCAGTGCCTGGTGTTGATGTCCTCGATCACGGCTGCGTTCGGCAATCGGGCACAGGCCGACTACGCCGCCGCCAACGGTATTCTGAATGGCTTTGCCGGTATGCTCGCCGCCCAGTGGCCCGGCCGTGTCGTCGCCATGAACTGGGGACCCTGGGACCACTCTGGAACGGTTTCCGACGAGGTGCGCCAGCAGTTTCTCGCCCGCTGTGTACACATGATTCCGCTTGCCGCGGGCGCTGAGGCCACCCTCCGTGAAATCGAAGCAGGACCGCCGTACGATTCGTTGATCGCCCTTGGCGAAGGGCCGTGGGTAAAATCGGCGCTACCGGCCGGCACTCCGCGCTTGCAGTTGCATGCCTTCGGGAGTATGTTATGAACCCGGTTCCCGGAGACATCGCGATCATTGGTTTGGCAACCGGCGCTGCGGAAGCCCTGGCCGATGCCGGCTACGGCGACGCGGCAAAGCAGCGCGGCCTTCGTATTGAAACTGTAATCGACGAGGGAAACGTTCCCGGTACGGCTTCCCGGCTCAACGTACCGGGTCCTCGCTATTCCGTGACGGCGGCCGGCGACTCCGCTGTGCTGGCCCTCCATTTGGCGGTCAGCCACCTCCGTGAAAACCGCTGTGACATTGCTTTGGTAGGCGGCATGCTGCCTTCCGCGGCTCAATCTACAACGATGGCCGTTCTGGAGAGCCTGGAAACAGCGGAGCGCACCGGAGATCGTGTGTACGCCATCATTTCCGCGCCGGAACGCATGTCGCATCTCTCTGCCAGCCCAACTACACGGCTTGTCACACCCAGGGATATGGCCGGAATTGTACAGGCGATTGGGTCGCTGCACGAAAAAGTGGCGCATTCCGACATAGCCGGCAGTAATGGCTATGTGAGCCCTCCCTTGCGGCCTTGGATTCAGGGAACCGGGACGCCTCGACGGCTGGCGTTGCAGACTTCCGACTCCGATACGCGCCTGCTGCTTGAGGAATATACCGGGCTTCGGCCTGCGCTCAGCCGGGTGCCCGATTGGGATAGCGAGTTGGTCGTAATTACCGGCGACAGCCGCGCCGAAATGCTGCGCGAAGCAGAATCACTGCTCGAATCCTTATCCAAATCGGTCTCCCCATCGCTGAAGGACCTCGCTCAACGTCACAACTTGGTCGAGGGACTCTCAAGCCGGTCAGCCCGGCTCGCTATAGTGGCTGCTTCGGTCGATGACCTGAGGCAAAAACTGGCCCGCGCTATCGAGCGCCTGAGTGACGAGCGTGTAACACGCATTCGCGCCATCGAAGGCATCTACTACTTCAGCCGGCCGCAATCCGGGAAGGTCGCACTGGTCTTCCCCGGCGAGGGTGCTCAATACACCGATATGCTCGCCGATCTCTGCGTCTACTTCCCTGAAGTGCGCCGCGCTTTTGACCTGATGGACCGCGCCTTCGCGGACCACCCGCGCGGGTACGTGCCGAGCGAATCAATATTCCCGCCCGCGCAGCCTGGAGCACGTGCCGCTGCCGATCGCCTGTTCAGCATGGACGGGGGCGCCGAGGCAGTGTTCGCCGCCAACTATGCTCTGTTCACGCTTCTCCGGAATCTGGGCATCGAGGCCGACGCTATGTCCGGACAGAGCATCGGTGAGCACTCAGCATTGCTCGCAGCCGGGGTTGTGCGGATCGAGGATGACGACGAGTTCGTCCGGCATGTTCGTGGCGTAAACCATGTGTTCGAGGCGATCAAAAACTCGGTTGGCATTCCGCAAGCCACCCTGCTTACCGTATCCGGCGCCGATCACGTTCTACTCGAACAGCTCGTCACGGAAAGCGGTGGCGAACTGCACATCGCCCTCGATAACTGCCCGCATCAAGTCGTGATCTGCGGCTCCCAGTCCGCCGTTGATGACATCGCTCGGGAACTGACCGGTAAAGGCGCAATCTGTCAGAAACCGGCGTTTGCCCGTGCCTACCACACGCCCTGGTTTGAAATCTTCAATGAACCCCTGCGGCAGTACTTCGATTCGGTCACGATGGACCTGCCGCATACAGCCGTTTACTCCAGCATTACCGCAGCGCGCTACCCTGACGACCCCGACCAGGCCCGCGAGATTATCTCTACAAGCTGGGCGGCCACAGTACGTTTTCGCGAAGCCGTTCAAGCCATGTATCAGGACGGAGTACGTATCTTCATCGAGGCTGGACCGCGCGGGAACCTCACCGGCTTCATCGACGATGTCTTGCGCGGGAAGCCCTATGTGGCTGTACCAGCCAACCTGCCGCAGCGTTCCGCCATTCAGCAGTTGCACCACATGCTGGCCCAATTGGTTGCGCATGGCGTTCACGTAAACCTGGCGTATCTATACGAGCGCCGTGGCTCTCCGCTGTCTGTTCGAGCCGCCGTTGATGCTCCCCATCGCAGTATCATTTTGCAGCATCATCTCCAGACTATGTCTCGCTTCCTGGAAGTGGAGCGCGAGGTGATGTGCGCCTATCTCCGGGAGATGCCGGTTCCCGGGGAACCCACAGTTGCTGCCCCCATTTCGCAGGAGCCCGTCAACCGGCCATTCATTACCGAGATCCTGGAAATCACCCCACGGGCGCGTGCCCGCGTACGCTGCCGACTTTCTCTGGATCGCGATCGCCTGCTAAACGATTACACGCTCGGCCGCCGCATTTCCGACGACGACCCCGACCTATCCGGTCTGGCAATGGCGCCCTTCGCACTTTTGATGGAGCTTCTGGCTGAAACGGCCTCGCTAATCCGTCCGGCTGAGGTTCTCGCTGGAATTCGTGACCTGAACGCGAGCCGTTGGATCACCTTCGAACAACCGGTTGTTACGCTCGAAATAACCGCCGAACAGCGCGGCCCCGAAGCTGTCCATGTCACGCTGCGCGACGGCCGCTCCGAAGAACCGCTCCGGCCGATTTGGGCCGAAGGGACCATGCTCTTCGGACCGCAATACCCGCCGGGCAGTTCACCGCACCCGCTAGTCCTCGTGAACGAACGCCACTCGCGCTGGACTTCCGACCGCCTCTACATGGATGGCCTGTTTCAGGGACCCGCGTTTCAAATGCTCCGGGCTATCGATCGCACAGGCGAAAACGGGGCTACCGCGACTCTGGAAACCGCACCCCGGAATGCTTTACTCTCGGATCTCTCCGATCCGGGGTTCCTGCTCGATCCGGTCCTGCTGGATGCAGCCACCCAGGTGATGTTTGCTTGGTCCCAGGAACAACTGGACCCCACGGCCGATGTCTTTCCTTTCCGGTTGGATGCGCTGGACTGCTTTGGCCCCCCGCCTGAGCCATTCCAGACTCTCGAGTGCCGGGCCGCTGTCACCCGCGTGACCGATCAGGAAGTCCATTCGAATATCGAAATCGTAGATCAACGCGGGAACGTGCTCTATCGAATTCATAACTGGGAAGCGCGGCGATTCTCGCACGCCCCGGAATTCTGGCAGCTTCGCACCGCGCCGCAAGACGCTTATTTATCTGATCAATGGAATGAGCCTTTGGCCGCGTGGGGGTCCTTTTCTCGCGGGCATCATCGGCCTCTGGTGTGTTGCCGGCTGGATAGCTTTTCCCGCGAATTTTTCGAGTCATGGCAGAACGTTTGGCGCAAGACTCTTGCGTATTTGGTGCTCAGCCGCCGCGAGCGTGACGTCTGGATGGCCATGCGTGCCGTCGACAAGCGCCGCCACGAGTGGCTGCTAGGCCGTTGTGCTGCCAAGGATGCCGTACGTCTCCTGCTCGAACGGCATTTGGGTGTCCGCATCCCGCCCGCTGACATCGAAATTGTGCCTGACCCGTATGGCCGCCCGCAGGTCGAAGGCGCCTGGACCAAGCGCCTGCATGTGCGCCCGTGCATCTCGATATCGCACAGCCATGGCACTGCCGTCGCATTAGCCGCACTCGATCCAGGCCAGTTGATCGGCATCGATCTCGAGAGCTTGGACCAGCAGCGGGAAGGTTTCGAAACCATCGCGTTCAGTCCCGACGAACGCCTGTGGCTGGCCGGCATGCGCAAGGAACTACGTCATGAGTGGGCCTTACGGCTGTGGTGTGCGAAAGAGTCGGTCGGTAAGGCCTTGGGCCGCGGCGTGTCCGCCGGGTTGCAGGCATTCCACGTTACTGATGCCGAAATCTCTACCGGCGTTGTGCAACTGGAACTGCGTGAGGCCGCTCTCGACCAGTTTCCCCAAATGCGAGGCAAGCCTGTGATTGCGTACACCGCCCGTGAAATGGATTTCGTTTTCTCGACAATTATTTATCAACAGGGAGCAGTGCAATGACGCCAAGACGGCAGGAGATCCTGGATTACCTCCTGCAAAAGATGAGCGAGTTAACGCAGGATTGGGACTACCCCGATCCCGTTCGCCCGGAATCGCTGCTGTTTTCGGAGCTGGGTTTTGAATCGCTCGACGCCGTGGTTCTCTGTACCGCCATTCAGGAGCACTACAGGACTGCTATGCCCTTTGCGGAATTGCTGGCGGAGATCGGCCAGCAACAGCGAGATCTTTCCATCGACGAACTGGTGACTTTCGTGGATACCCATCTCAATGGCCAGACCCACAATGGACACCCCCACCCTATGAGCGTTTCAAGGCAGGTCCAATGAGCATCAAAACGCTGTTCATCGGTCTGGATGGTGCGACGTTCTCCGTCCTCGATCCCCTGATACAGGAAGGCGTGATGCCTTATCTTCAGTCCTTCTTCGCCGAAGGCGTGCGCGCCGGCCTGCGTACCATCGTGCCGCCGTTGACACCCCCGGCCTGGACCTCCCTGATGACCGGCCGCACCCCAGGCAATCACGGCGTATTCGATTTCTTCCGCATGGATTCGCCCACCACGCGGCACATCCGCTTCTTCAACTCCAACGACGTCCAGTGCGAAACCATCTGGACCTTGGCATCGTCGGGCGGCCTGCGGACCACTACCATCAATTTCCCCGCCATGTTCCCGCCTCCCCATATCTCCGGATACGTGGTCCCGGGTTGGGTGCCGTGGAAGCAATTGCGCCTGGCTTGCTGGCCCGAAGGCCTTTTCGAAAAGCTGAAAGCCATTCCCGGCTTCAATCAGCGCGAACTGGCGATGGATATCAAAATGGAGGAGAAAGCCACCGAGGGCATCTCCAACCACGTCGAACTCGGGCCCTGGATCGAACTCCACACCCGCCGCGAACAGAACCTATTCCAGGTTCTCCGTCACTTGAGCCAGGAGGATCCCTCGGAACTGACCGCCGTCCTCTTCGACGGCGTCGATAAACTTCAGCACCTGTGCTGGCGCTTCCTCCGCCCCGAAGACGATAAGCCACTCACCGAAGAATGGGAACACCAGATTCGCCAGCTCTGTCTGCAATACTTCTGCTCCATGGACAACCTCATCCGGCAGCTTTGTGAATTGGCTGGGCCGGAAGCAACCGTGGTGCTGGGCTCCGACCATGGCTTTGGACCCACGTACGATGTCCTGCACCTCAACACATGGCTTGAGCAGCACGGCTACCTGGCGTGGTCCGACGCGGCCCACTCCCGGGATTCCGAAGGCGCCCTCTTGGGTGTGGGACAGGTGGCCAAGCATACCTGGTTGATGGACTGGAACAAGACCAAGGCATTCGCTACCACTCCGACCAGTAACGGTATTTATGTCGTCGTCAGCGACGGCACATCTCCAGGGGTGCCGGCCGCCGAATATCCGGCGTTCATCCGGAAGCTCTCGGACGAGTTGCGCACCATCCCCGACCTGCAAACCGGACAGCCTCTGGTGACCGAGATCTACACTCGGGACGAGGCCTTCCGGGGACCGCATTCCAGCGCTGCCCCGGACCTGACCCTGGTTTTGCGCGATGGAGGACTCGTTTCTATCCTTCCATCGCCAACTGCCGTCTCCAAGCGCCCCGTCGTTTCCGGTTCGCACCGGCACGTCGGGATATTCGGCGCTAAGGGCCCTGGCATCCGGAAAGGCTTTTTAGCCAACGAGTTGTCTATTCTGGACGTTGCCCCCACGGTACTCTATAGTCTCGGTCTCCCTGTCCCCGAAGATCTGCAGGGTAGGGTGCCGCTGGAGATTTACCAGGACGGTGTTTTAGAAAAGCACCCCATACGGAGGACGGCTGCCGGATCCACTGGATCCGATGGCCGGACCGGGAGTGCAGAGTCTGTGCCCGCGGAAATGGAGGACGAAGAGACGGTTCTGGAACGTCTCCGCGAGCTGGGCTACATCGAATAGAGGAGTTGATGAACTGAGATGCCGAAAATTAAAGCAAACGGAGTCAACTTACACTACATAACCGTCGGCATGGGCCCGGATATCGTGATGCTTCACGGTTTTCTGGGCAATCTTGCCGTATGGCATCTGTACATGGCGCCCATTCTGCGCCGCGAGTTCCGCGTAACCACCTACGACCTGCGCGGCCACGGGTACAGCGATGTCACCCCTACCGGCTACACCGCCGCCGACATGGCCGAAGACCTGCGGTGTTTTCTCGATGAGATGGGAATCGAAAAACCCATCCTCATCGGCCACAGTTTCGGGGCGGACATTTGCATGTACTTCAGCCTGCTTTACCCGGAGCGCGTGCCCAAACTGCTGGCCCTCGAACCCGGCCTCGCCGCGCTGGTCCACTTGCGGCAGGACAAGGATTGGATCGGCTGGGCGGCATGGGTCGCCAAGTTGGAAGAAGCGGGGATTCATGTTCCCGAAGATAAGCGCACCGACGCCGAATTCCTGCTGCAACTCAGCCTCGAAACGCCCAAATTTTACGGTCCGGCGCGCGGTCTGCCGCGCAATCGCGAACCGCTGCTGAACCTGATCCGCAATACCACGTTGCTGAAGGACTACGAAGAAGTAGGCGCCATGACCCTTGACGCGGTCCAGACCATTCGTACCCCAACTCTGCTCGTGTACGGGCGCGACTCGCACTTCATCAGCTCCTACGAGTTCCTGCACAAGTCGCTGCCCAACTGCAAACCCGTCCTGCTTCCCGGGGGCGAACATTTCGGCCCGCTGGAGCAGCCCGAACTACTCACCGAGCATATCTTGCAATTTCTGCGTGAACCCGTAATGACCGGCACCGAGCGCACCGTTGTGGAGGCTGGCCGCTGAGTTATACGGCACGCTTAAGCCGTGCTCACGTTAACCGGGGTCCTTCTTTTTTGGTTCAAAGCATGAGCGCATTATCCACTCCCCCGACCTTGGCCGCGGAGCCCCGCCCGCTCCCGCTCTCCGCCAAGCTGCTGTATGGGGTCGGGGAAATGCCCATCACGGTCCTGATGTTTTTGTCCGGCTTCTTTTTGCTGTTCTTCTACAAATCCGTCATGGGATTGCCCCCGGTGTGGGTGGGCGCCGGCCTGTTCGTCAGCCTGGCATTGGATGCCATCCTCGATCCTTTTATCGGGCACCTCTCCGATCGCACTCATCATCGATTGGGCCGCCGCCATACGTTCATGCTTCCGGGCGCGCTGGCCATGGGACCCTGCTTCTTTCTCTTGTTCTGGCCCCCTCGGAGTCTCGGACCCCCCGGTCTATTTGCCTGGCTGTTGATCTGCTCCATCGGCCTCCGCGCCACCAGCGCCATGTACCGCATACCCTACCTGGGAATGGGCGCCGAACTCAGCCGCGACTATGATGACCGTACCAGCACGATGGCCATTCGCGCCGTTTTCGGCCTGATGGGAACCCTTTCCGCCGCTGGTCTATCGTTCCTGATCTTCTTCCCAAATGCCGCCGACAAACTACAGTATTCCGGGTACCCGCGCCTCGGGCTTGCTTTCGGTGCGTTGATGTCCGTGACAGCCCTCATCAGTACTTTCGGCACGCTTCCATACCGCACCAACGGCGCGCCCAAAAGCGCCTCCGCGCCGCCTTTCTTTTCCGCTTTCCGCATCTCCATGCGGAACGCTTCTTTCCGTAAGATCTGGCTGGCCAGCACCATCTTTTTCCTGGCCGTCTCGCTGAATTTCAGCGAGGCGATCGACTATTTCACCTGGTACGCCAAGATCAATGGCGGCGCCATTCTCAGTACCATCCAGGTCTGTTTCTGTATCGGAGCCCTGATCGGCGTTTTCGTCTGGATGACACTCTCGCGCCGGGCCGAAAAGCGGAATCTGTACCTCACTTCGATGGTGGCGCTCGCCAGCGTACTCCTCTGCGCCACGCTCCTAGTGGGGACAGGTAAGTTGTTTGGCACCGGCCATCCACTGCCGCTCATGGTCGGCCATGTGCTGGCCGGCATCTTCGCGAGCGGCTATTGGGTGCTGCCGCCGTCCATGGTGGCCGATGTCACCGATATCGACGAATTATCTACCGGTCTGCGCCGCGAAGGCATCTATTACGGCATCATGAATTTCGGCGAAAAGATCGCCGCCGGGGGCGCCCTGTTCCTCGCGGGCCTCCTGTTGACGGTGTTCCGCAAACTCTCTCACGGAGTCGCCAGCGCGGCGGGAGCGCCACCCGTAGACATTCCGTACCTGGGGTTCCTATATGGCGCGGTCCCGGCAGTTCTTTTGCTGATCTCGTTGATTTCCCTGTTTACCTATCGCCTGGACCGCCGCGCCGTGCACAGCATCCAGCAGCAACTCGCAAGTCGCGCGGCGGCGCAGGCTTATTCTTCCGAAACTGAATGACCCACGATCAACCCATAGCACTGATCACTGGCGCCGGCTCCGGATTGGGCCTGGAGTCCGCCCTGTTCCTGGCGGCCCGTAACTTCCGCGTCTATGGCACCGTGCTGACGGAAGCCGAGCATAATCATCTGAACGAGCGCGCCGCCGCACGCCGCGTAAAGGTCACCCCTCTGCGCATGGACGTGACCCGCCGTCCGGATATCGACCGCACCGTTGACACGATTATCCGCGAATCTGGCCGCATCGACGCAGTTGTGCACTTCGCCGGAATGGGCCTGCGCGGCTTTCTCGAGGATCTCAGCATGGAAGAGATCCGCCGGCTGTATGACGTGAACGTGTTCGGCATCATGGAACTGACCCAAGCCGTCCTGCCCCACATGCGCGCTCACCGCTCTGGACGCATTGTCATCACGGCCTCCGCCGCCGGCCGCATGGGCGAGATGAGCATCTCGGGGTACTCTTCCGGAAAATTCGCGGTGGTGGGTCTCGGCGAGTGTTTGCGGCAGGAAATGGCCATCTTTGGCATCCATGTTTCGATCCTCGAGCCCGGGCTGATCTACACGCCCCACTTCGGAATCAACCGGAATCGTGGCCGCCGCGCCCAGGATCCGTCCAGCCCTTACTACTTCTATTTCTGCCAGCACGAAGCCATTGTGGACAAACTGCTGGCCGCCAACAAGTTCACCGCAGAAGATATCGCCGGCGTGGTGTATAAAATTCTGACTGCGCGCAAACCTCGCCTGCATTACATGGTGGGCCTCAAGCTGAAGCTCATGGTGGCGCTGCGGAATATACTGCCCTTCGAAATCTACGAACGGGTTCACGAAAGAATCATCGTCCGCATGGTGACCAAGCCGCGCCATCCGGCCACCGGCCTCAGCGGTTTGGATGCCGGCATCGGCCAGCGCGCTAAGTCGCACCATGCCACGGAGGCTTTGTCACAAATTCATGATTGACCTGCACACACATACCGACCGTTCCGATGGCACCGCATCGCCCGCGCAACTGGTGCATGAAGCCAAGGCGATGGGCCTCCAAGCCCTGGGAATTACCGACCACGACACCCTGGATGGCTACGACTTTGCCGCGCCGTTAGCGGCCGAAGCTGGCCTGGAGTTAGTCTGCGGCATCGAGTTGAGCACCCGTCCTGATCCTCCTCCGGACGGCTCCCGGCCGCCTTCGGTACACTTGCTGG
>Ga0070741_10017627_pt1 | contig 11702 bp, 8 predicted proteins | sample Coa_R1_4_FD_66440 | JGI IMG/M metagenome (GOLD analysis project Ga0070741, IMG submission 66440) | Surface soil microbial communities from Centralia Pennsylvania, which are recovering from an underground coalmine fire - Coalmine... | ecosystem: Environmental > Terrestrial > Soil > Unclassified ...
CCGGCGCCCTGGAGTTGATCGCAGGCATCGATTTGAAGACCTACGAAGCGCTGCGTCCCTTTCACTACCTGGCGGGTGGCCCATTTCAGGGGCCCTATGATGTGCTGGTCGACGATCTTTTTGCCAAGTCACAGCATGTCGAAGTTGGCGACAAGGTCGAAATCCTTAATCACGAGTTCAGAGTTTCAGGGATCGTGGAACAGGGCAAAGGAGCGCGCAAATTTGTGCCGCTGGCGACGCTGCAGGACCTGATTGGCGCGCAGGGCAAGGCGTCCCTCTTCTATTTGAAGCTGGACGATCCCCGGTATACAGATCAGGTCGTGGACGAGATCAAGCACATACCTGGCATGGGCCGGTACGTGGTTACGTCGATGTCGTACTACCTCTCCATGATGACTCCGTCGAACTATCCGGGACTGTCGAGCTTCATCACCGTGGTCATCATTATTTCCGTGGTAATCGGGTTCATCGTTATATTCCAGGCTATGTACGCCGCCGTGATGGAGCGGACGCGCGAGATCGGAATATTGAAATCGCTTGGCGCCTCCAAGCTGTACATCGTGAACATCATCCTCCGAGAGACTGCGCTACTCGCGCTCGGCGGGATCGTGACGGGCATCGTCATCAGCCTGCTCGCGAGGTGGGGAATTCTGCACCGACTTCCGTTACTGCGAGTGAACGTGACAGGTGGATGGATTCTGCGGGCGACGATAATCGCCATCGTAGGCGCCCTGGCGGGAGCCATTTACCCGGCCTATAAGGCTGCTCAGAAGGACCCAATTGACGCGCTGGCGTACGAATGATTCGGCTCTAGGCTTTCGGCTCTTGGCTCTGAATAAATCGGGCGCTGGGCTTTGGGCTCTGGGCTCTGAATAAATCGGGCGCTCGGCTTTGGGGGCGCTGGGCTCTGAATAAATCGGCGCGGGCTCTGGGCTCTCACACGTAAGCATTAGTTTTCCCGTTTTGACAACCGACGCTTTTTAGGTGACCGTCATCACTCTTTCCGCGGATCGCAAAGCGGTATGCTCGAACGCAGGAGCACTATGAGTGGTACTTACGAAGATCTTGAAGTCTGGCGAGAGGCTATGTCTTTTGTGGTTGAGGTTTATCGGGCCACCCACAGTTTTCCCAAACAGGAAACCTATGGCCTCTCAGCCCAGTTGCGTCGGGCTTCGATTTCTATACCGAGCAATATAGCCGAGGGGAAGGGCCGCTCGTCCGACAAAGAGTTGTTGCATTTTCTCAGCAATGCGCGCGCGTCGCTCTATGAACTGCAAACCCAAGTAACCCTTGCGCACCGGCTCGGACTGCTGAACATAGAACAGGCCAGAAACTTATCCAGTAGGGCAGCTTCTGTTGGCAGATTATTGAACGGATTCATCAGATCGTTTCACGTAGTTGAGAGGGCGGCCTGAACCATATCGAACCGTGTTGCCCTAGAGCCCAGAGCCCAAAGCCGAGAGCCCAGAGCCAAGAGCCAAGAGCCCAGAGCCCAGAGCCAAGAGCCCGAAGCCCGGTTCATTGACAAGCTCTCGCACCCTACGTTATCTTTAAATCTTCGGTAGTCCTGCGGTTGCCCGCCTGAATAGCCTGCGCTTTCAGCGCATGTTGGGTTGCTCAGCGGTCTTCTTTGCGTTTTTCTATTTCTGGGAGATTTTCGATGTCAACCTATTTCCCCAAAGCGGGGGAAATTGCGCGCAAGTGGTACGTCGTGGATGCTACGGGACAGGCTTTGGGCCGGCTCTCCTCGCGTGTAGCCCGCATTCTGATGGGCAAGGAGAACCCCAAGTACACGCCGTTCCTCGATACCGGCGATCACGTGATAGTCATCAACGCTGACAAGGTCCGGCTGACCGGCATGAAATCGGAAGCCAAGGTTTATCAGCACTATACCGGCTACCCGGGCGGGCTTCGGACCGAGGCTTACACCAAGCGGATGAGCCGCAAACCCGAGCTAGTGATCGAGGACGCGGTGAAGCGCATGCTGCCCAAGAGCAAGCTGGGCAAGCAGATGATCAGCAAGCTGAAAGTTTATCGCGGAGACAAGCATCCGCACCAGGCGCAGAAGCCGGAAGGCTTGGCGCTGGCGAAGTAAACACGGGAAACAGAACAGAAGGTCCCTTCCTCGGGCTGAAGGCCTCGGTCGGGATGACAGGTTTGAGAATTAAACGAATTCATTGAAAGGTCAAGGCTGTAGCTCAGTCCGGATTGCCAGGAGCTAGCAGCTAGAAGCTAAAAGATGGCTGAATCAGTTCAGTATTACGGTACGGGGCGGCGCAAGTCGAGTGTGGCGCGTGTGTTCTTGCGGCCAGGAAGTGGAGATTTCCAGGTAAACGGCCGTCCCTTCGACCAGTACTTCGTCACCGCGGCGCAACGCAATATGGCTAAGCAGCCGCTGGCGACGACCGAAACAGGAGCCAACTTCAATGTAGTGGCGAACGTATCCGGCGGTGGCGTGAATGGCCAGGCCGGAGCGTTGAAGCTGGGTATTGCCCGGGCCTTGATGGAGTTCAATGTGGAACTTCGCAAGAAGCTGAAGGCAGAAGGCCTGATTTCGCGCGATTCGCGCAAGAAAGAGCGCAAGAAGTACGGCCAGAAGGGCGCACGCAAACGCTTCCAGTACTCGAAGCGATAGGTTCAGGTTCCTGGTTCCTACATTTCTAGTTCCGCTCGCCGGCAACTTGAAACTGGAAACTGGAGTTAAGAGGAGTAAAATTCTTCCCGTCGCCTCGCAAAGGAGACGGGGCATACGGGAATGGAAATCCGGAAAGCAGTTGAAAGCCGGATGCAATCCACATAGGAGGTTTTTTGGCTAACATCACCATGAAGGAGTTGCTCGAAGCGGGTGTTCACTTCGGGCATCAGACCAAGCGCTGGAATCCCAAGATGAAGGAATACATCTTCGGAGAGCGCAACGGGATCTACATCATTGATTTGCAGAAGACGCTGAAGATGTTCAAGGAAGCGTCGAAGTTCGTGACCGACCTGGCCTCCGGAGGGAAGACAGTTCTCTTCGTGGGTACGAAACGCCAGGCTCAGGATGCGATCGCAGAAGAGGCGCAGCGCTGTGGCATGTTCTACATCAACCAGCGCTGGCTGGGCGGGCTCCTGACCAACTGGGTCACGGTACAGAAATCTGTTAAGCGGCTCAAAGAGCTGGATGAGATGGCGACCGACGGCCGCTACGAGCTGCTCCCCAAGAAAGAAGTCATCAAGCTGGAGCGCGAGCGTAAGCACCTCCAGGCCAATTTGGCAGGAATCAAGGAACTCAATCGCCTGCCGGACGCGATCTTCGTGATCGATTCCAACAAAGAGCAGATCGCCGTCCGCGAGGCGCGGAAGCTGGGCATTCCGGTGGTTGCGGTGGTTGACACCAATTGCGACCCCAGCGAAGTGGATTACGTGATACCCGGGAATGACGACGCGCTGCGCGCCATTCGGCTGTTCGCCTCCAAGATCGCCGATTCGGTCGCAGAGGGTTCGCAGCTGGCGAAGGACACGCAGACTGCGGAACTGGCCGCGGCTGCAGGGGCCGCACGGCAAGCTGAAGCGGCCGTTGCAGAGGCTCCCGCCGAAGGTGCGGTTGATATCTCCGGCAGCGAAGCCGATTCCGGCGAAGACATCAGCATGGAAGACGTGCTCGGCACGGGAACTCGCAAGCAGCCCGCAAAGGAAGAGCGGGAGGAGCCTGAGGTCCACGTCGAGAGCCAGACGTTTTAGAGCCCTATTCAGTCGTCAGCTGGACGCATTAGATTCGGACGAACGGCATGTGGCCCGCGCGGGGTCGTCTGGCGCGGGTCGAATTTTGTAAGGCAGTTTCGCGTTCGAGTTTCCAGTTTTGAGGCGACTTGTAGCCGAATACTTGAAACCGGAAACTTGGAACTAGAAACGGAATCTATATAGCAATGAGCACAACTACAGTGAATATTTCTGCCGCACAAGTGAAAGACCTCCGGGACAAGACCGGAGCTCCGATGATGGACTGCAAGCAGGCGTTAACGGAAGCGAAGGGTGATACGGAGCAGGCTATCGTCATTCTGCGCAAGCGGGGCGCTGCCGTTGCCCAGAAGAAGGCGACGCGTGTGACCAGCGAAGGTTCGGTGGCCAGCTACATTCATGCGGGAGGCAAGATCGGCGTTCTTGTCGAGGTGAACTGCGAGAGCGATTTCGTAGCGCGTACCCAGGACTTCAAGGAACTGGTGCACGACATTGCGATGCACATCGCCGCCTCCGACCCGAAGTTCATTCGCAAGGAAGACGTGACTCCCGAGGCTTACGAGCGCGAGAAGGACATTTACCGCGCGCAGGCTGCCGCCACGGGCAAGCCGCCGCAGGTTGTCGAGAAGATTGTCGAAGGCAAGATGGGCAAGTTCTATGAAGAGGTCTGCCTCTACGAACAGCCCTTCATCAAGGACCAGACAATCTCGATTTCGCAGCTGATTGCCAGCAAGATCGGCAAGCTGAGCGAGAATATCAGCGTCCGCCGGTTCGCCAGGTTTAAAGTTGGCGATGTAGGCGAGACGGTTGCGGTCAGTAATCCGGAACAAAAAGCTGAGTAAATGAAAGGGCGCCTTGGGCGCCCTTTTTTAGTCTCCAGTTTCGGGTTCGTAGAACTGCCTTCGTGATTTGCCGTTCGTTTCTCGGCGGATGGTTCGCGGAGAGGCACGGTCCTAGCGCTTTCAATGAAGGCCAACGGGTTGGAGTGGCCGCGGATTCAGTGGTGCCGACGCTGGACGCTACGCGCGGGGGCTTTAGCCCGCTGAGGCTTTGGGCCCGTACGTGTTGCGTGGCCAATTGCAGTATGCTGGACGCCGGGTCCTTTACTCGAAACTGGACACTGCACACTAGAAACTAATTTCATGTCGACTGCCATCTTCAAGCGCATCCTTCTGAAACTCTCGGGCGAGGCCCTGGCGGCAGAGCAGGGGTTCGGAGTTGATTCTGCACGCATTCACGAGATCGCCGCTGAACTGGCCGACGTGCATGCGCTGGGCATTCAGATTGCTATTGTCGTCGGGGGCGGCAACTTCTTCCGCGGCGTGGCCGAGCAGGCGCGCGACATGGATCGCGTATCGGCCGATCACATGGGCATGCTGGCCACCGTCATCAACGCGCTGGCCCTGCAGGACGCGCTGGAGAAGCAGGGAGTCTATACGCGCGTACAATCCGCCATCGAAATGAATCAGGTGGCCGAGCCGTTTATTCGCCGACGCGCCATGCGGCACCTGGAGAAGAACCGCATCGTAATTTTCGCCGGAGGCACGGGGAATCCTTATTTCTCGACCGACACGGCAGCTTCGCTGCGTGCCATGGAGATCAAGGCCGACGCCATTCTGAAGGCTACAAAGGTAGATGGCATCTACGATGCCGACCCGCTCATCGTCAAAGACGCCAAGAAGTTCACCGAGATCACCTACATGGATGTGCTGAAGCGCGGCTTGAAGGTCATGGACTCCACTGCCATCTCACTCTGCAAAGACAACAATCTGCCGATCATCATTTTCAATCTCAATCAGCGGGGCAACATTCGGAAGGTGGTTACCGGCGAGAAGATCGGTTCGCTGGTCAGCGCTGGAGTGTAGGCTCTGGGCTTTTGGCTTTTGGCTTTTGGCTTTGGGCTCTGGGCTTTTGGCTCTTGGCCTCAGGCTGTCTTCTAGTCAGCGTTAACAAGTAAGCAGGGGTACCGCTACGGAAAGCCCAGAGCGAATAGCCCAGAACCAAGAGCCCAAAGCCAAGAGCCCAAAGCCAAAAGCCAAGAGCCCAGAGCCCAGAGCCCAGAGCCTTCCTACTTCTGCCTTCCGCATTCACCCTGGGTTTATAATTCAACGTTTCATTCTGATCTCTTACGGAGTTGGAGATGGCTCAACCAACGATGGCAGCAGTCGCTGGACTGAAAGACACCTATGTTCAGCTGAAAACCCGCATGGAAAAGGCGGTGGAAGACTTCCGCCAGCAAATGGCGGCGACGCGCACCGGGCGAGCGAACGTCCACATGCTGGACACGGTCAGCATCGACTATTACGGATCGCAGATGCCGCTGAACCAGATCGCGCAGATTCATGCGCCTGAACCCCAGTTGATCACCGTGCAGCCTTTTGATCCCTCGTCCTTGGCGGCGATTGAGAAGGCGATCCGGTCGGCAGAGTTGGGCCTGAATCCGATGAACGACGGGAAAATCATTCGTGTTCCCGTGCCGCCGCTGACGGAAGAGAGACGGCGCGACATGGTCAAGCACCTGCACAAGATACTGGAAGAGCACCGGACCGCAGTGCGCAACATTCGCCGCGATGGAAACGACGCCATAAAGAAAGCGCTGAAGGATAAAAAGATCACCGAGGATGAAGAGAAGCGCGCGCTGGATGAAATCCAGAAGCTCACGGACGACGAGATCAAGAAGATGGAAGAGATGAGCAAGGGCAAAGAGAAGGAAGTGATGGAGATCAAGTAGTTCGGGCTTTAGGCTCTGGGCTTTCGCATCTGGAGCTGACCAAAAGCCCAACCATGACCCGCGAGCGAAAAGCCGCAAGTCACCTATCTTCAGTCATCAGCCCGAATGAGCAAAAAAGCCGAAACCAAAGCCCAAAGCCCAAAGCCCAGACCCCGCCTTATAATGTCTGCTCATGAAGAGGGTGGTACATGCTGCCTGCCCACACGACTGTCCTGACGCCTGTGGTGTCCTGATCACGGTCGAGGAGGGCAGAGCTACGAAGATCCAGGGCGACCCGGCGCATCCCGTTACGCGCGGATTTCTGTGCGCCAAGGTGGCGAAGTATCTCGATCGCGTCTATTCACCGGATCGCGTGCTCTATCCCATGCGGCGGATTGCGGCGAAGGGGGCAAGTCATCAGTCGCCAGGCCTCAGTCCTCAGCAAAGCACGAGCGCAGCCGGAAGTTCCCAGATATGGCAGCGCATTACCTGGGACGAGGCTCTCGACGAGATCACCAGCCGGTTCCAACGCATCGCTCAGCAATTCAGCCCAGAGGCTATCCTGCCGTACTCCTACGGCGGCACGCTTGGGACGCTTAACGGCGGCTCGATGGACCGCCGGTTCTTTCATCGGCTTGGCGCTTCTCAACTCGACCGCACCATCTGTTCCGCAGCCGGAGAAGCTGGGCTGAAGTCGGTCATTGGCGTGAAGCTTGGAACCGAGCCCGAGCAGTTTCGCCAATCGCGCTACATCATGGCCTGGGGCGCCAACATTCACGGCAACAATGTCCACCTCTGGCCGTTTATTGAGGAGGCGCGGCGCGCCGGGGCAAAGCTGGTTGTCATAGATCCATATCGGACGCGCACAGCAGCCTGCGCTGACTGGTATGTGCCAATCAATCCGGGTACAGATGCCGCACTGGCGCTCGCGATGATGCACGTCATCATTGGAGAAGGGCTGCATGACCGCGATTACGTCGCAAGGTACACAGTCGGCTTTGAGCAGCTCGCGGAAAAGGTGAAGGAGTATCCACCGGAACGTGCAGCCGAGTGGACCGGGATTTCGGCTGCCGACATCAGGACTTTAGCACGGGAGTATGCGACTACCCGCCCGGCTGTGATCCGCCTGAACTACGGCATCCAGCGCTCGGAAGGTGGAGGCATGGCAACTCGCACCGTGGCGATGCTGCCGTGCATAACGGGTTCGTGGAAAGAAGTTGGCGGCGGCCTGCAGCTCTCGACCAGTGGCGCTTTTGGCCTGAACAAGGAGGCTCTGCAACGGCCTGATCTGATGATGCAGGCACTTGGCCGTCCCGCACGCGTCGTGAATATGGTGGAGCTCGGTCGGGCGCTCAACACGCTGACGGATCCCCCGATTCAGGCGCTGTTTGTGTACAACTCCAATCCGGCAGCGGTTTGCCCGAACCACAATGAAGTGGTGCTAGGCCTGCTCCGGCCAGATTTGTTTACGGTTGTCCACGAGCAGTTCTTTACCGACACCACCGACTATGCTGATATCGTCCTGCCTGCGACCACCTTCTTTGAGCAGACCGACCTCCAGGCTGCATACGGACACTACTATTTGCAGATGTCGGATCAGGCAATCGAGCCGCTAGGCGAGTGCCGCCCGAATGTCGAGGTCTTCCGCGCACTGGCAGAGCGGATGGGTTTCGCGGAAGAGTGCTTCCGCGAACCGGTCGACACAATGATCGACATCGCTCTGGACAGTCGGCATCCATGGCTCAGCGGAATCAATCGTGAGCAGCTGGAAAGCAAAGGACATATACGTCTTAACTTCGCAGGCGACAAGATCCAACCCAAGGCGACTGGCGATATCTCGCCACCAGCATTTCTTCCGTTCGCGCGCGGGAATTTCGGGACAACGAGCGGGAAGGCGGAACTTTACAGCGAAGCGTTGATGGCAGAAGGCCTGGATCCGGTGGCGTCGTTTGTTCCGCCAGCGGAGTCACGGCACGGCAAGCATGCCAAAAGTTATCCGCTCGAAATGCTGGCGCGCAAGGCCGACAACTTTTTGAATTCGACGTTTACAAATATTCCATCAGTCCAGCAAATGGAGGACGACCCTGGGCTGCTCGAGATCAACAGCAGCGATGCCAAGGGGCGGAACATCGCCGATGGCGATCGGGTCAGGGTGTTCAACGGACGGGGAGAAATTCACCTGGTTGCACGAGTCGACGGGCGCGTACAGCCCGGAGTGGTTTCGGCCCGGCTGAATTGGGCGAAGCTGAGCGAGTCCGGCAGGAACATCAACGTGCTTACTTCAGAAAAACTTTCCGACATGGGCAACTCTGCCACGTTTTATTCCGTCTTGGTTGAAGTAGAGCGTTTTTGCGCAGACAGCCCGGCAAGTTGAACCGAAACAGAACACCCGCAACACTGAGCGCAGGTTTTGGACGCTGCGCGCAGCTCTACCGTATAATGGCCGTTTTCCCATACTCCTAGAGTCTGAGGTCGTCGCAATTCTTCGTCTTCAACAGGATAGCCCTGCCGCTGCGAAGAGTAGGTTTAATCCTGCTCTGATCAGTTCGGCGAGGAAAGTCAGTTTAGCTGCTTATCTGCCCACACGCAGCTCATGGCTGCCCTGGTTCCTCTTATTAGTTTCAGCGCTTGTTCTAGCGCTTACCAGCGTTCCCTCGCTTGCCCAATCGAACCTCATCGTAGACGTCAGGGTGCACGGGAACCGCCGCATTCCGATCGAAACGGTCAAGCAAAGAATCTTCACCAAGCCGGGCGATGTTTACGATCAGGCCGCCCTGGAGCGCGATTTCAACTCTCTGTGGAACACCGGGTATTTCGAAGACGTTCGCTTTGAACGTGAGCAGACGCCCAAGGGCTGGGTCATTCACATTTACGTGAAGGAGCGGCCCACGATCCGGGAAATCAACTACACAGGCCTGAGTTCGGTTTCCACGAGCGACGTTCTGACCCGGTTCAAAGATCGCAAGGTCGGCCTCTCCGTCGAGAGTCAATACGACCCGACCAAGGTTAAGAAGGCGGAAGTCGCGATCAAGGAACTGCTGGCCGAGCACGGGCGGCAATTCTCCATTGTTCGCAGCGAAGTCCGGCCGATCCCCCCGGCGGCGGTGGGAATCACATTCGTGGTCAAAGAAGGCCCGAAGGTGAAAGTGGGGAAGATCCGCTTTGAGGGCAACAAGCATGTCCCAACGCGCGTGTTGCGCGGGGCGATGAAGAACCTGCGGCCCATCGGCATTCCGCACTCGATCTTCCTGGAAAACATTTTCGCGCGGACCTATGACGCGAGCAAGCTGGACGAAGACACCGAACGTGTCCGCGCCGAGTACCAGAACCGCGGATACTTTAAGGTCCTGGTGCAGCAACCCAAGACGAAGATTCGCGACACTGGCGGCGGAATCACGATTCCATGGATTCGCGGCAAGGGAAAAGCGGTGGACATCACCATGCCGGTGGAGGAAGGCGACCGCTACCGGCTGGGCTCGATTACCTTCAGCGGAAACAAGCACATCACAAATACCGCCGCATTGCGCAGCATGTTTCCAATCAAAGATGGCGATATTTTCAGCCGCGAGAAAGTTGCCAAAGGTCTTGAGAATCTTCGCAAAGCGTATGGCCAGGGCGGGTACATCAACTTCACGTCCGTTCCGAACACCAACTTTGATGAAGACAAGAAGCTGGTGAATCTGGAAATCGATGTCGACGAGGGCAAGCAGTTCTCCGTTCGCCGGATTGAATTTCAGGGTAATACCACTACCCGCGACAAGGTCATCCGCCGTGAACTCGCCCTGGAGGAAGGGCAGATCTACAACTCCAACCTGTGGGAACTGAGCCTTCTGCGCCTGAACCAGCTCGGCTATTTTGAACAGCTGAAGCCCGACGATCCTAACGTGACCGACCGAAAGCTCAACGAAAAAGACGGCACGGTTGATCTGACGCTAAAGGTCAAAGAAAAGGGCAAGAACAGCATCGGCCTGACCGGCGGCGTCAGCGGACTGGAAGGCGCATTCGTCGGCATCAACTATTCCACCAACAACCTGTTTGGTCTCGGCGAGACCCTCAATGTGAGCGCCAGCATCGGCAACTTCCAGCGCAGCGCCATGTTTGGGTTCACGGAGCCCTACCTGTTCGACCGGCCGCTGCAATTCGGCTTCACGGTTTTCACGCAGAGGTACAACTTCAATCAGGCGTCGCAGTATCAGATCTTCACCGGGCAGAGAGTTAACTTTTCGCAAAACGTGTTGAACGCATTGCAGAACTTCACCCAAGCGGACACCGGTTTTACAGTTTCGGCCAGCTACCCGCTGCACCGGTCATTCAAGCGGGTGGGCATTACTTACTCGTTCGATAATTCGAGCACTGAAGTGTTCAGTACCGCGTCCAAAACGTTATTCCAGAACTTGGCATTCCGCGGCTTTGCCGGTCCGAATGCCCTGAACGGAGTGAAAACCAGCAAGGTTATCCCCAGTTTCAGCTTCAGCACGATTGATAGCCCGATGACGCCCCATACCGGCAAGAGTTTGTACCTGGGTGGCGAGATCGCGGGCCTGGGTGGCAGCGTCAAGTATGTGCGCCCGATTCTGCAGTGGAAGCAGTGGTTCCCGATGCAGAAGAAGCATGATCCTCGAGGACGCAACACCTTCGGTTACAACGTTCAAGCGTCGTTCCTGAGCGGTTACGGAGGGCTGGTGGCGCCGCCCTTCGACCGTTTCTATACCGGCGGCGAAAACGACCTGCGTGGATTCGACATTCGCAGCGTCTCGCCCTACGCATATCTGCCGACGACCGTCAGCATTAACCTGACAAATCCTGACGGCACGGTGGTCCCGAAGGATCCCACGAATCCGCGGCGTGGCGCCTACACCATTCCGATCCCATTCCAGCAAATTGTGGAGCCGGGTGGCGACTTCAGCGTGAGCGGGAATGCCGAGTACCGAATCACCATCGTGGGACCGGTCGCTATCGCCCCCTTTGTCGACCTGGGAACGAATGCCATCGTGCGCAACTCTCAGCTGCGTATCAACTCGGGACAGTTGCAGGAGATTAACAGCGTCTTCTTCGGGTGTCCGGGAATGGATGCGGGCTTTAACTGCGTGGGCGGCAAACGGCTGAACTTTCCCGCGGACCTGAGGCCGATCGGCGGCACTAACTGGACGCCGCGAATGTCCACCGGCATTGAACTGCAGGTCTTCCTGCCGGTTATCAATGCGCCGTTCCGCATCTACTATGCAATCAACCCGCTTCGGCTGAACACGATAACTTCCACTCCAACACCTATTAC
>Ga0070741_10017628_pt1 | contig 11702 bp, 12 predicted proteins | sample Coa_R1_4_FD_66440 | JGI IMG/M metagenome (GOLD analysis project Ga0070741, IMG submission 66440) | Surface soil microbial communities from Centralia Pennsylvania, which are recovering from an underground coalmine fire - Coalmine... | ecosystem: Environmental > Terrestrial > Soil > Unclassified ...
CTCGGTTCCCACTTACTCTATCCTACATGTAGGATAATTATGAGACCCGAGGAGGGCGGCATGAGCTTCAACGACATCCGACGCGAGCGGCGCGCGCCGATCGACATTCTCGTCAACAAGTACATCGAGGGCGAGCCGCACGTGTGCCGCGCGGTGAACCTCTCGCGCGGCGGCATGCTGCTCTACAAAGTGTTCGAGCCCGACGTGCCGCACTCGGAGGTCTCGCTCGAGTTCATGCTGCCCGGCTCGCAGCGGATCGTGCGCGCCGACGGCGTGACGCTGGCCGAGCACCCGTGGGCGCGCGCGCACGGCGTGCGCTTCACCCGCATGGCCGACGAGGATCGCGAGCTGGTGGCGCGCTACCTGCGCGGTGAGTCGCTCGACGAGAACATCGCCGCGCAAGGCTAGCCCGCGCATTTTTTCGCTTCCGCGCTGTCGGCCTCCAGGAACAGCCGCTCCAGCTCTTCGCAGACCTCGACGGGATATTCGACCGGCGTGTAGTGCGTGCCGCCGGGCAGGACGCGCAGCCGCGCGTGCGGGATCCTCGCCTGCACGGCGCGCGCGGTGGCGAGCGGCGTGAGCATGTCGCGATCGCCGGTCACCAGCGTGAACGGCACGTCGATGCTCGAGAGCACGTCGTGCGCGTCGTGGCGGCCGAGCGCCTGCAGCGTGGCGCCGTAGAGATCGAAGTCGAGCGTCGAAAAAGTCTTCGCGAACTCGGCGAACAGCGCGAGGTCGAGCGTCGCGCCGACGAGGCCGAGCCGCTGCATCGCCGGCAGCAGCCCCGACCACGACGTCGCCAGCGCGGTCATCTTGCTCACCCAGCGGGCGCGCCGCCGCATCTGGCGCAGGATGGCCGGAATCACGTGGCGCACCAGGCGCGAGCCGAGGGCGGTGTCGAACGGCTTGCCCGCCACGCCGTTGATCGCGCCGATGGCGGCGATGCGCGACGGCAGCCGCCGCCACGCCTCGAAGTTCACCTGCACGCCCATGCTCCACCCGACGAGGATCGCGCGCTTCCAGCCGAGCTCGTCGAGCAGCGCCTCGAGGTCGCGCGCCTGCGCCGGCGGCCCGAGCGTGCCCGGCGTGCGCGGCGGCCCCGAGCGATACAGCCCGCGATAGTCCCACGTCGCGAGCGGCCGCGTGCGATCGAAGCGGTCGAACACGTGCTTCCAGGCGCGGTAGTCGCCGCCGAGGCCGTTCGACAGGATCACCGGCAGGCCGGGTCCGTCGCCGCGAAGCTGATAGGCGATGTCGGTCTCGTCGAAGCTACGTAGAGAGCGGAGGACGAAATCCACGCGTGCCGACTATATCACGGCGGCGGCGACGGCGACTTGAAGTATTACTTTAAGTTTAGAAGTAGACCGCGAAGCCGAGGCGGAACTGCCCGCCGTACTGGTCGCCGAGCGGCGCCACCGGCTTGCCGTTGAGCGAGGTGGTGAGCGCCACCGCCGGCTCGGGATCGTTCACGCGCTTCTTGCCGTCGAAGCGCGCGTCGGCGGTGATGGCCACATGCTGGCCGAGCCTGAGCTCGAGCCCGCCGCCCACCTGCCCGTCGAAGTAATAGGCGGTGTCGGTGGCGAAGCGCAGATCCTGCCACGCCACGTCGAGGCCGGCCGCGGCGACGAAGTACGGCGACACGACCCAGCTCGGGCGCCCGATGTGCAGCCGCACGCCGAGCGTGGTCGGGATGTCGATGCGGTCGACCGGGCCGTTCACGTTCTTCTGGTACTCGCACGCCAGCTCCGTCGAGACGTGCGCCGAGACGCGATAGAGCAGCTCGCCGCCGATGCCCATGTTGTTCCACTGATCGTTGACGACCTGGCCGGTGCCGCGCACGCCGAGGCCGAAGCGCGCGCTCCACGGCGGCGGCGGAGCGTACGGCCGCGCGAGCGCGAGCACCGGCGCAGGCGCGGCCGGCGGAGCGGGCGGCGCGTAATAGACCGGCGGCGGCGCCTGCTCGACGTAGACCGGCTGCGGCGCCGGCTGAACGTAGACGGCGGGCGGCGCGATCACCACCGGCGCCGGCTGAACGTAGACGCCCGCGCGGCGCCACCAGCGGACCTTGGTGCGAATGATGATGTGCGGCGCCGGCTGAACGTAGATCGGCGGCGGCGCGTAGTAGCGCGGCGGAGGCGGCGCATAGACCGGCGGCGCGTAGACCGGCGGAGGCGGCGGCGCGGCGTAGACCGGAGCAGGCGGCGCCACGTACGCGCCGGGCGGCTCGATCACGACCTGCGCGCTCGCGATCGCCGGGACCGCGAGGATCGAGCTCATCATCAGAAGCATCCGGGTACGCATCGTGGTCGTCTCTCCTTGGCGGCGCTTGAAGCAGCCGACGTGCCACTGGTCGCCGGCGCGATCGCCGCGGCGCGCGCGCTTTCTGCAACAACGCGGAGGCGGTGCGGAACTTTCGTTCACAGCGGGAACCGTGAACGTTTCGCGGGGTCTCAAGCTTGACTTGCTCGATAACCGTCGGTAATACTTCGCCGCACCGTCGGAGGTAAGATCGTCTTGGACGACAACAAGAAGCCGGGGCAGCGCGACATCAGCGATCTCAAGGCGCGCCTCGGGCTGAAGAAAGCCGCCGCGGCGCCGGCCGCGGCTCCCGCGCCGCAAAGCCCCACTCCACCGCACGGCCAGCCCGCGGTTCCGCAGCCGGTCGGCCAATCCCCGTCGGGCCCGACCGGTCAGCCCGCGCAGCGCTCGGTGCCGTCACCGTTCGGCGCGCCGCCGCCGCCGCAACCGGCCGCTCCCGCGCCGCCGCCCGATCCGCGCCGCGATCCGTTCGCGCAGCAGCAGGCCGCCAACCTCGCCGCGTTCTACGGCGTCGGCCAGGTGCTGCCCGGCTCGAGCGACTCGGTCTCCGACGCGCCCATCTCCAAGCCGAAGCCGTGGGGCCGCATCGCCTTCGTGCTCGGTCTATGCGCGGTGGTGTTCGGCGTCGGCAACGCGTGCGGGCGCATCTACGGCTCGCGCGTCGAGTTCAACCGCACGATCGATCAGGCGGTGCAGATCCGCGAAGAAGTCGAGCGCATGCAGAAGCAGCTCGGCTCCATCGCCGACAAGATCAACGGCTCGGCCGACACGCGGTCGGGGGGCGTCGACTTCGCGCTCACCAAAGAGCTGGGCGACATGGATCTGAAGAAGCCCGACTCGCAGAAGCTGTTCCACACCAACTACGCGCACCTCGAGGACATCGCGATCGATCGGTTGTTCAACTACTACAACCACACGATCATGCTCTACGACGAGATCACGCTGCACGCGAAGAAGACCGACAACGACGCCGACGCCATCAAGCGCGCGCTGGCGTCGTCGAACAAGGGCGGCGAGAAGAACTACGGCATGATCCTCGAGCAGCAGGGCGGCCTGCAGCTGGCGCACTTCGTCGAGATGGGCACGCCGGTGTGCCCCGACGAGAGCAAGACCGACTGCGCGCCGAACGAGTGGAAGGGCTTCAAGTACCGCGTCGACCCGGGCGGCGCGTGGGGACAGCGGCCGCTCAAGGGCGCGATCGGCGCGATCGTGATGCCGATGCAGAAGACGCCGCTGTTCAACACCGTCGCTGCCGGCAACCCCGACGTGCTGGCGCTGCGCGACTACGCGCGCCGCATGGACAACATCCGCCGCCTGATCGCGAGCCTCTCGGCCGAGCAGAAGGAAGTGCTCGGCGACATGAAGCGCGCCTCCGAGCGCGCCAAGGTGTTCACGTTCTGACGTGAGCCGCTCCGCTCCCCTCCTCGCCGTCATCGCTCTCGCCGCCGCCGCCGCTCCGGCCGGCGCGCAGCACGCCGTCTTCGACTTCGCCGCCAACCGCACGCTCGCGCACGGCCAGCGCGCCGGCGGGCTCGTCATCGCCGCTGGTCTGCCCGGCTTCGCCAAATACGTGCACTTCAGTAGACCAGTCCCGTCGTGGCGCTTGCGCGTGGTCGAGGACGGCAAGAAGGTGGCGCTGGCGCAGACGCAAGCCGTGCTCGAGGTGCCGCTCACCGCCGACCAGGCGCGCCGCGCGACGCTGACCCTGCGCCTCAAGTCCTCGGTCAAGCAGACGGTGCGCGCGACGATCGGCGGCAAGGCGTCGCCGGCGGTGCCGCTCGGCGAGGGCTGGCAAACCGTCACGGTGCCGCTCGCCGCCGGCGCGCTCACCGAGGGCGAGAACAAGATCACGCTCACGTTCGCCGAGTGGGGCCACTTCGCCGGCCAGCGCGCCTCGGCGGCCGTCGAGTGGATCCAGCTCGGCGGCACGTCGACCGACGGCAATTTGCCGCAGGCGGGCGACGACGGCCTGGTGCTCGCGAAGGACACCGGCGCCGCCTACTATCTAATGGTGCCCGCGCGCGCGCAGCTCTCGCTCTCGGGCGACACCGGCGGTTGCGCGATCCAGCTGCGCGCCGGCACGCGCGGCAAGCTGGCCGTCGACGCCGAGATCAAACCCGGCGCCCCCGTCGAGCTGACGCCGCTGTTCGACCGCGTCGCGCGCCTCGAGCTCACCGCCTCCGGCGCCGCCTGCACGCAAGCGAAAATCAACGCCGCGCTGACCATCGACGGCGCCGCCCCGCAAGCCAAGTACGAGAAGCGCCCGCGCAACGTCGTCTTCTGGATGACCGACGACACGCGCTCCGACAAGTTCAAGCTCTTCAACCCGAAGACCCGCGTCGAGACGCCGGTGATCGACGCGCTCGCCAAGTCCTCGACGGTGTTTCGCGTCGCCTACGTGCAGGGCAACGAGTCGCGCGTCTCGCACGCCAGCCTCTGGACCGGCCTCTACCCCGCGCAGCACCACTTCATCGCCGAGAAGGCCAAGCTCGATCCCAAGTTCGTCACGCTCCCCGAGGCCATCAAGCCGAGCGGCCTCTACACCGCCGGCTACATCGCCAACGGCTTCATCGACGCCTACTGGGGCTTCGCCGAAGGCTGGGACATCCTGCACAACCACATCCACGAAGGCGGCGGCCTCAAGGCGGAGGACCTGGTCAAGGCGGCGCGCGGCTTCCTCGGCCAGCACGCCTCGAAGCCGTTCTTCCTCTACCTCGGCACCATCGACGCGCACGTCTCGTGGCGCGCACACGCGCCGTGGATCGACAAGTACGATCCCGAGCCCTACGCCGGCCCGTTCGCCAAGGCGTGCCTCGATCCGCAGCTCGACAAGATCGTCGGCGGCAAGCTGGGCGTGAGCGAGCGCGACAAGACGCGCATCATCGCGCTCTACGACTCCGACGTGAGCTACAACGATCAGCAGCTCGGCGAGCTGATGCGCGCGCTCGACGCCTCGCACTGCGCCGACGACACCATGCTGGTGTTCACCGCCGATCACGGCGAGGAATTGTGGGACCACGGCAAGATCGGCCACGGCCAGTCGCTGCGCGAGGAGCTGGTGCACGTGCCGCTCATCATCCACTACCCGCCGCTGTTTCCCGCCGGCAAGGTGGTGCCCGAGGGCGTGGAGATCATCGATCTGCTGCCGACCATCGTCGACGCGATCGGCGGCAAAGTGCCGCAGGACGTGCAGGGCGAGTCGCTGGTGCCGCTCGCGCAAGGCGTCGGCGAAGGCTATCCGCGCCCGGCCATCGGCAGCCAGTACGAGCTGGCGCACACCATGCGGCTCGGCCGCTGGAAGCTGTGGGTCGGCGGCTCGGGCGACGTGCGGCTGTTCGACGCGATCGCGGACGCGGCCGAGTCGCACGAGCTTTCGATCGAGAAGCCGTACGAGCGCCGCTTCGTCACCGACGCGCTCGGCGTGTGGATGGCCTATCAATCGAAGTGGAAGAAGTCGCGCTGGGGCGTGGCGTCCAACCACAAGCGCGAGCTGGCCGACGATCTCGAGAAGTAGCCGTTCGGCGATTCGAGGCGTTTTAGCCGAGCGGTCTCAGTTTCCCGAGAGGCGCACATGTGGATGTCCGCCGCCGCCGCGGCGCGCGCGCTGGCGCGACGTTTGCTGAATCGAGCGGCGTGCGTGCGCTGTTGATCGCGACCTTGTTGTTGAGCTGCGGCGGCGAGCGCTGGGCGCGGCCGACGATCGCGCAGGGCGTCTACGGGTTCGGCGCCGTCGAGCTCGACATCTCCGACGCGCGCGGGCTGGTGAAGTCGACGCGCGCGCGCGGGTTCTTCGAGGTGGCGCTCGACGCCGGCGACTACCGCGTGTGCGTGAGCGCCGAGCGCTGCGACGCGCTGCACGTCGCGCCCGGCGAGACCGTGCGCCTCGATTACGGCGCCAGCCGCTTGTAGCAGATCACCTCGTCGGTGTCGGCGCGCACGAACGCCGGAATGGTGCCTACTTCCACATAGCCGCGCCGCGCGTAGAAGCGGCGCGCGCCCTCGTTCCAGTGCGACACCAGCAGGAACAGCGAGCGGCTCGCCTGCGCCACGCGGCGCTCCACCTCGTCGAGCAGCGCGCCGCCGGCGCCGTGGCCCTCCTCGCCCGGCGCGAGCGCGATCAGCCGCAAATAGCCGCCGGCGGCGAACGTCCCCGACGGCAGAAACCACGCGATCCCGAGCAGGCGCGCGCCGTCCTCGGCGACCAGCATCCCCTGCCCCGCCTCGAGCGCAGCCGCCAGATCGCGCGCCAGCTTCGCCGCCTGCGTGCCGTAGCGCTGCAAGAGCGGCTGCGTCGCCACCGCGGCCGCCAGCTGCGGCAAATCGCCGCTCGTCGCGTCGCGGACGATCATGCGTGCTCGGCGCCGCTCTCGAGGCGGCCGCCGACGATCGCGGCCCACGGCATACGCGGCGTCGACGTGAAGTGGCCGATCGCGCCGTCGCGCGACACCAGGATGATCCCGCCCTCGCCGCCGGTGCGCGCCACCAATTCGGCCACCGCGCCGCGCGCCGCCGCGTCCGCGCTCGCGCCCGCGCGCAGGCGATCGACCGCGTCGCGCGCCATCACCACGCGGATGATCGACTCGCCGTGGCCGGTGCACGACGCCGCGCCGGCGCGATCGTCGGCGTAGTTGCCGCAGCCGGGCAGCGGCGAGTCGCCGACGCGGCCGGGGCGCTTCCACGGCGTGCCGCCCGTCGAGGTGGCGGCGGCCACGCGCCCGTCGCGATCGACGCAGCACGCGCCGACGGTGTCGCCGACTTTCGGGAGGGCGGCGGCGCGCGCGGCGGCCTCGCGCTCGTGACGCGCGCGCGAGCGCGGCGCGATCATCGACTCCGGCGGATCGCCCGCCATGCCGACCTCGCGCGCGTAGAGCAGCGCGCCGCCGCCGACGAGCAGCACGTGCTCGCCCGCCTCGAGCAGCCGGCGCGCCAGCGTCACCGGGTGGCGGAACCACGGCACCGCCGCCACCGCGCCCGCGCGCTGCGCGCCGTCCATGATGCACGCGTCGACCTCGACGGTGCCGAGCCGGTTGAGCACCGCGCCGTAGCCGGCGTTGAACTCCGGGTCGTCTTCCATTTCGCGCACGGCGGTTTCGACCGCGTCGGTGGCCGAGCCGCCGCGTTCGAGCGCGTCCCAGCCGGCGCGCGCCGCCCGCTCGACGCCCGCGAGACACGCCGCGCGCCGCTCGTCCTCGACGGTGCCGGCGCCTCCGTGCACGATCAGCGCGGGAGTTGGCATCGCGCGATGCTAGCATGTTCGCCGCATGCGACGCCTCGCCCGCACGCTCGTGCTCGCGGCCCTCGGCCCGGCGCTCGCCGTCTGCGGCGACGCGGGCACGGCGATGCTGCCGCTCTCGTGGCAATTCGCCGACGGCCGCCGCTGCGACGACGCCGGCGCGTTCACCGTCTCGGCGCGCTCGGGCGATCGCGTGCTCCTCGACTTCCCCTGCGAAGCCGGCCTCGCCCCGCAATCCGCCACCCTCCCCTCCGTCTCCGCCGCCGGCCTCGACCTCGAGCTACTCGCCCTCTCCGCCGCCGGCGACGAGCTCTACCGCGGCCACGTCCACCTCGACGCCATCCCGCCGTCGACGACCATCACCCTCTACGCGACCGCCGCACGCTAGGACGGCGCACGCGCTGGACGGCGGCGCGGCCGATCGCCTGCGCGCGCAGCTTCGCCTCGTAGCCGAACATCACGCGCTCGTCGGCGGGGGTGGCGTGATCGTAGCCTTGCAGGTGGGCGAGGCCGTGCACCGCGAGGTGGAGCAGCTCGTCGAGGAGCGGGCGGCCGCCGGCGCGCGCCTGGCGGGCGGCGGTGTCGACCGAGATGACGATGTCGCCGAGCGGCCCGCCGCGCGCGCCTTCGCCTTCGCGCTGCGAGAACGAGAGCACGTCGGTGGCGTGATCCTCGCCGGCGTACTCGCGGTTGAGCGCCAGCAGCTCGGCGTCGCGCGTGAGCGACAGCGCGACCTCGGCGCCGTCGAGCCCGGCGGCGGTCATCGCGCGCCTGAGGCGTCGCGCCAGCTCGCGCACTACCGCCGGCGAGACTCGCGCGCGCGCGTCGATCGACAGCGCGCTACGCCGGGATGACACGCTGCCAGACCTTCGCCTCGACGAAGATCCGGAACAGATCGGCGTCGCACTTCCCGTCCTTGACCTCGAAGCGGATGATGTCGAGCGCCTTCTCGACGGGCACCGCCTTCTTGTACGGCCGATCGGAGGCGGTGAGCGCGTCGAAGATGTCGGCGATGGTCATCATCCGCGTCTCGACGCGGATCTCCTCGCCCTTGAGGCCGCGCGGATAGCCGGTGCCGTCGAGCTTCTCATGGTGCCCGCCGGCGATCAGCGGGATCTTGCCCAGCCGCCGCCCCCACGGAATGTTCTCGAGGAAGTTGAACGTGTGCACCACGTGGCTCTCGATCTCGCGCCGCTCCTCGACGGTGAGCGAGCCGCGCGGCAACTTCAGCGCGGCCACCTCCTCCTCGCGCAGATACGGATGCGGCTGCCCGCGCCCGTCGAGGTACGAGAGCCGCGCGATCTCCGCCAGCCGCTCGAACGAGCCCTCGGCCAGCACCGTCGGCTCGTTGGCCTTGAGCACGAACGCCATGTGCTCGTCGATCTCGGCGGTGCGCCGCCGGATCTCCTCGTCGATCTCGGCGAAGCGCCGCTCGGCCGCCGCCGCGCCCTCCTCGAGCGTCGCCTTGAGCTTGCGCTGCAGCCCCTCCGCCTCGATCGACTTGCGGATGAAGTCGAAGCGCGCCAGCACCATCTCGCGATCCGGCTCGTACAGCTTCTTCGCCTTGACCAGCACCTTCTCGCGCACGCCGACTTTTCCGAAGTCGTGGAGCAGCCCCGCGTACTCGATCTCCTTCAGATCGTCGACGGTGAAGCTGATGCCGGAGAACGGCCCGGTGGTCTCGCGGTCGATGGTCTCGGCCAGCCCGACGGTGAGCTGCGCGACGCGGTGCGAGTGGCCCGACGTGGTCGGATCGCGCGACTCGATGGCGGTCACCGACGCGTTGACGAACCCCTCGAACAATTTTCGGATGTCTTCGTAGAGCAGCGTGTTCTCGAGCGAGATGCCGGCCTGCGACGCCAGCGTCGCCGATAGATCCTCGTCGCGCTTATCGAACGGGATCACCCACTGCGCGAAGTCGAGCGGCTGCTTCAGCTTCGCCGGCGCGCCCTCCTTGCGCTTGTTGATGAGCTGGATGACGCCGATGACCTCGTCGCGCTGGTTCACCATCGGCACGGTCAGCATCGAGCAGCCCATGTAGCCGACGCGCTTGTCGAACGTCTTGTCGTGCTTGAAGCCCCACGGATTGGTGCCCGGCTCGTCGAGCGCGTACAGGTTGGGGATGTTCATCACCTGCCGCTCGATCACCGAGCGCCCGACGATCGACTTCTCGTCGACGGGCAGGGTGAACTCGCGGAAGTCGATCTTGACCGAGTCGTTCTGCGAGACCACGAAGCGCAAGGTGCGCTCGCGCGGGTTGAGCGAGCGGCCCTCGACGGTGTAGACCGAGCCGGCGTCGGCGCTGGTGATGTAGCGGCTCTTCTCGAGGATCAGGCCGAGCAGCTTGGAGATGTCGCGCTCCGACGAGAGCGCGCGCGAGATCGCCACCAGCTCGCCGATCTCGTCGCGATAGCGCCCGCCCTCGGCGGCGCGGCGCCTGAGCGCGATCAGGTCGAAATAGTTTTTCAGCGTGACGTAGAGGCGCGCGCGCGAGATCGGCAGCGACACCACCGCCAGCTCGTAGCGGTCGCGCACCGCCTCGACGCCGGCGAACTCGTCGTCGGCGCCGACGATGATGAGGAACGTCGAGCCGGCCTTGGAGCGCACCAGGTGCGGCTCGATCGCGGAGCGATCCTTCGCCAGGCGCGCCTCGGCCAGGATCACGCCGCCTTCGCCGACGCGCAGCTCGATGAACCCGTCGCCGCGCGCGGTGAGCTGGAAATCGGCGAAGCGCTTGTCGTCCGAGAGCGCGACCGCCAGCTCGCTCAACGTCCGGATGTCGTCGTGGGCCATGGGACAGACTCCGCAGGCCTACGACGATATCACGGCTTCTTGGCGGCGCGCTCGGCGTCGCGCTTGTCGTAGGCCTTGATGATCTGCTGCACGAGTGGGTGGCGCACCACGTCCACCTCGGTGAAGTAGCAGAAGCTGATCCCGGGAATGTCGGCGAGCAGGTGCTGCGCCTCGAGCAGGCCCGAGCGCTGCCCCGACGGCAGGTCGACCTGCGTGACGTCGCCGGTGATCACCGCCTTGGACTCGAACCCGAGGCGCGTGAGGAACATCTTCATCTGCTCGCCCGTCGAGTTCTGCGCCTCGTCGAGGATCACGAACGAGTCGTTGAGCGTGCGGCCGCGCATGAAGGCGAGCGGCGCCACCTCGATCACGCCGCGCTCGACGAGCTGCTCGGCGCGCTCGAAGTCCATCATGTCGTGGAGCGCGTCGTAGAGCGGCCGCAGGTACGGATTGACCTTCTCGGCCATCGTGCCTGGTAGAAACCCGAGCTTCTCGCCCGCCTCGACCGCCGGGCGCGCCAGCACGATGCGCTTCACTTCCTTGGACAGCAGCGCGCGCACCGCCATCGCCATGGCGAGGTACGTCTTGCCGGTGCCCGCCGGGCCGATGCCGAAGACGATGTCCTCGGCGCGGATGGCGTCGACGTAGCGCTTCTGCGCCAGCCCCTTCGGCGCCACCGGCCGCGCGCGCGAGCCGGTCAGCACGTTGTCGTGAAAGATCGTCTTGATCTCCGCCTTGCGATCGCCGCGCAGCACCGAGACCGCGCGCGCGATGTCGGCGGCGTCGAGCGGCGCGCCCTTCTTGCCGAGCGCGTAGAGCTGCTCGAGCAGCGAGCGGGCGAGCGCCACGGTATCGGCCGCGCCGACGAGCGTGCACTCGTTCCCGCGCGCGTGGATGGCGAGCCCGATCTCGCGCTCGATCAGCTTGAGGTTGGAGTTGTTGTGGCCGTAGAGCGCCATCGCCAGGCCGTTGTCGTCGAAGATGATGCGCTCTTTGGCGTCACCATTTCCCGCGGGACGGGCCGTGCTGGTCTGTGTCGAGTCGCCTATGTTACTGCTCCTCCCTCGATCATTAACATTCTGGAGCTTTCATGGCTATCGTGCAACGCGGTGAAAAGTTCGGCGAGCTGGTGGCGATCATGCAGCGCCTGCTCGCGCCCGACGGCTGTCCGTGGGATCGCGAGCAGACGTTCGCCAGCTTGAAGGGCTTCCTCGTCGAGGAGGCGTACGAGGTGCTGGAGGCGCTCGACGCCGGCGACGTGCCGGGCCACTGCGAGGAGCTGGGCGACCTCTTGTTCCAGATCGTGTTCCAGGCGGAGCTGCGGGCGCGCGAAGGCCAGTTCGGCATCGACGACGTC
>Ga0070741_10017629_pt1 | contig 11701 bp, 12 predicted proteins | sample Coa_R1_4_FD_66440 | JGI IMG/M metagenome (GOLD analysis project Ga0070741, IMG submission 66440) | Surface soil microbial communities from Centralia Pennsylvania, which are recovering from an underground coalmine fire - Coalmine... | ecosystem: Environmental > Terrestrial > Soil > Unclassified ...
CGTCCAGGCCCAGCACGAGCGGCGCAAGTATCTGGACTGTAGCGGGGGCCAAAAGCAACTGCTCAAGTTCGCCGGCCTGGGGCGCTATGGCAGAGCACGCCTGCAACGGGCGCGGCAATTGTTCGAAGCCGGATTCGGCTCGCGCGTATACGGTCTCAAAAATGGATTCCTGCTGGCCGAATTTTCCCCAGGAACCCCGCTTTCTGCGGACGGCGCGATCGGGCTCGGCGCTGCCCGGGATTCTTTCCTGGACTATCTTTCGCGTTATCTCTCCTGGGTCGCTCAGAACTGCCCCTCAGGCCGGGCGATTCCCTTTGATGACCTGCTCCGGATGATTGAGACGAATGTTTCCGAGCTTCTCGGACCGCAGTGGACGGGGCGCGTGGCCGCTTTCGAGCGGTCCCGCGGCCTGATAGCCGGCGGCAAAAGCATTGAGCTCGACGGCCGCATGCTGCCGCACGAGTGGCTTGCGACGCCTGACGGCTGGCGAAAAACGGACGGCGTGGAGCACCATGACGACCATTTTTTCCCGGGCTGCCAGGACATCGCGTGGGATGTCGCGGGGGCGCAAATCGAATTCAGCCTGGGCGCCGGCGGGCGAGACGGTTTAACTCGAAGGTTCCTGCTGTTTGCCCCGGATGCCGCCTTGCCAGCGCGCCTGCCGTTTTACCGCCTGGCCTATTTGGCCTACCGGGCAGGCTATTCAGCCATGCAGGCGGATTCACTGAAGGAAAGTCCGGACGGGCGCAGATTTCGCGCTCTGAGCCGCCGTTACACCGCTCTTCTCAAGCGGGAAATCAGGCGTTCCCCTCGATCCCCGCGGGCATTCGGCGGACCGTTTTTGTGACGGCCCGGTTGAAGGCGCCGCTTGTGCGTCCCGGGCGCAGCTGTTCCCTAATGCCGTCTCTTGTACGCTTCCGTGCGGGACGTGTGATCGTCGCCGCCGGTGAAGCTGCGCGGAAGGGGCTTGTCGCTGCGGGCGTAGTCGGCTTTGGCCTCTCCCGCCGTAGATATGTCCTCGGCGCCGGTACGCTCGAGCAGCCGTTTGGCGCGCTTCGCCCAGTTTGCATCATCGCAATGGACCGACAGCAGGATGCCGCCTCTCTTGATGCGTCCCTCATAGCGCTTCGCTTCGTACTCGGGGATTTCGAGCCCGATCAGCGCGCCGGCCAAGCCCCCCACAGTCCCGACCGCGCCCACACCGGCCAGAGCCGATACGATCGGTCCCGCCGCAATCAGCGGCCCGAGCCCAGGGATGGCAAGGGCGCCCACACCCACCAGCCAGCCCAGCGCACCGCCGATGACCGCGCCGGATGCGGCGCCAGCGGCGGCCCGCTCGGGAGCTTTCGTGGCCTTTACATGGGCCAGGTCCTTGGAGCCTGCATTCTCCGGGAACAGCACCGATATATCCGTCTTGCGGAAACCTGCCGCTCTCAGGGCATCGACTGCGCTTTCTACGCTCGCGTAAGTAGGATAAATTCCGAAGGCTGCGATGTTCCCCATTGACTCCTCCTCTGGCCTTTCTTACGACGCATTTTGATCGCCGAAGTGAAACCTCCGGATTATAAAGGCGCGCCCTCCAGCCGCTTGTCCTGCGAAATACAGAAGCGGAAAAATCTTACAAACCGCAAAAGAAATTACATGATCGGGAGCGGCGGATCTGCCGGCGAAGCTCATGCGCCCCCATGCTTTCGTTTGGACGGCTTCTGGCCGGCGGCACGCCGGTTGATTCTGCGTTTTTGTGCTGTGTCTAACAGTGGTACCATGCATGCGTGGCTGCGGGTAGTGCGAAAGCGGGTGATGCCATGTATATCGAGGAGAAGATCGTCTGGCACTGCGGACGCGACGTCAGGGCACGCCTCACGTACGAGCTCCGGCGGGGAATTCGAGGCTACACCGAGGCACGGCTCGTGGGGATTGAGGAACTTGCAGAAGAATCGCCGGAAATCGATCGCGCCGAGGAGCTTGTTTTGCAGCAATGAGTCGTCTTGCCACCGCCTCGCACCTTAGAAGGCGGTCGAAGACCTTTCGTTTTTCGTATATACAATCCAACAAAACACACTCGGCAGACTGATCCGAGGCGGTTCCGGCCCCGGCGCCGTGCTTCCCCCTGAGCGGGCGAGCGTTTCAGGCAGCGCCGCGCTGGGCGGACGGAGGAGACTCTGCATGATGTTCCGGCTTTTCGTGCAGGTATAGCATCTTGACCAGCACCAGCGCAGCGGCGGTCAGGGGAGTGGCCACCATCAGTCCCAGAAAACCCAGCAAAATACCCATGAGCAGTTGGACCAAGATGGTAAGCGCCGGGGGAAGGAACACGGCCCGCTTTTGGACAATGGGTGTCAGGAGGTAGGCTTCGGCGGCGTGAATGCCTAGAAAAAAAACGGCCGAGTAAAGCACCAGGGTGGCGCTTTGCGTGAGCGCGACCAAGACGGTCGCCAACAACGCGATGAGTGAGCCCAGGTACGGTATGAAGACCATCAGGGCGGTGAAGAGTCCGAGGGTAAACGCCAGGGGCACGCCGAGCAGCCATAAGCCGGCCATGGTCGCGGCGCCCAGCACGATCATTGGTACAAGCTGTCCGAGAATCCACCAGCGCAGCGTGTAGCCCACCTCTGCGAGAACGCGTTCGGCCATATTGGCTTTATCGGGAGGAAACAGCCGCAGCAGACCGCGAATATAAAATTGCGGGTCGGCGCCGACATAAAGGCCGACGATCAAAGCCACCACAACGCCCGAGATCGCCTCGAATGTTTTCGAGGAGAGCGCCGTGGCTTTGCCAATCACGTTGGTTCCGAGCTCGGCGGGCATCTGGCGCAGAATGACCTTCCCCCACTCGTATTTCCCCAGGTATTGGCGGACGTTGCCCAGCAGCCGAGGCAAGCTGCCCACCAGTTGATTGGCTTGCAGAATCACTCGAGGTCCAAGCTGCCAGATCCCGATCGCTACCAAGGCGGCGACGGCCAGCACGACGAGTAGAAAACACCACCCGCGCGCAAGCTTGGTGCGAGCCGCCGTCCACTGGGTGAGCGCGTCGAGAAGAATCGCCAGCAAGATTCCAAGAAATGCCAGTATGAAAACGTCGGCCGCATACCAGATCAGAGCAAAGCCAGCCAGCAGGGTCAGCAACAGCAGCGAGCGGCGCAGGAACGGGCCGTCGCTGGAAGTATGCAAAATCGGGATGGGATCCACGTCGTGAAGTCGAAGGGAATCTCGTTCTACGCTCCATTATGACTGTTTCCTCCGGGCCGCACAGTTGCTGCCGAGCCGCTCGCGCGTGAAAGGACACGGTGCAGCGCCGGGATGCGTGTGAACGGATGCGGCTGTAGACCGGGACCGTGCGCCGGGCAGGCCTCTGATGTTTTGGCAGTCGGTCTGGCACGTCGCTTGCTGACGGAGACGAGGGAGAGCCGCCGGGCGCCGGCTGCGCTGAATTCTGAGGTCACTCGGAGCGAGTGGATCTCCCGCCTAGCTCCGAGGTCGTTGCTGCCGGGCCGCCGCGGCGCTCCCTATCGCGCTGCTCGTATAGGATGACCATGACTATCAGAGGTGAAATCTACTGTGACAGTTGTTTTCTGCATATAGGCTTGCAGAAACACACAAAACTGCAAATGCGCGGCCGAGAGCTTCATTTCCACAACCGCGCTCCGGGTGATTGCTGGGAGAAACACAAGTCCGGCTCGCGGAGACCGGCCTTGCTGGAAACTTTCGAGCGTCAAGCCGCCGCATGATGGGAGAGGATAGAATTTCGCGAGCGAAGAAGCGGCCGGGTATGCCGCGCGCCAGCCCAAAAGACGATTGTTCGCCGCCGCGCCTGGCTCAGCGCGGCCCGGTTACGCCCGGCCATTCCATTCCATTGCTGAGAGCGCGATCCAGATTGAAAGCCGCGCTGATGAGAGCCAAATGGGTCAGCGCTTGAGGAAAGTTGCCTAAAGCTTCCCCGCAGGCGCCGGTTTGTTCGGCATACAAACCCAGGTGGTTCGCAAAGCCCAGCATTTTTTCGAAGACGAGCTGGGCCTCTTCCAGGCGTGCCCGATCGGTTCGCGCGGCCCGGGTCAGAGCTTCCACCAGCCAGAACGTACACATATTGAAAGTCCCCTCATCCCCTTCCAGGCCGTCCACGTCCCGTTTCGCATGGTAGCGGTAGACCAAGCCGCTCGAAACCAACCCACCTTCTTTCAGCGGCCGGTTGATGGCGTCGAGGGTCGCCAGCATCCGGGGGTCGCTGGGGGACAGGAAGAACACCAAAGGCATGATCAGAGTGGAGGCGTCCAGCGATTTGCTTCCGTAGTATTGGGTGAAGGCGCGCATCTCCTCGCTCCAGCCGTTGTTGAGGATGTCTTCGTAGATTGCATCGCGGCTGCGCAGCCAGCGCTCGCGCTCGGCGGGAAAAGACCGTTTGTCAGCCAGCCGCAAAGCCCGGTCGAGGGCGACCCAGCACATGACCTTCGAGTAGACGAACTGCTGGGGCTGGCCGCGCACCTCCCAGATGCCGAAATCCCTTTGCTGCCAGTTGTCGCACACCCAGCACAGCAAGCGGCATAGATCTTTCCAAAGCTCGTAGGAAATAGGGCTGCCGTACTTGTTGTAGAGATACACGGAGTCCATCAGCTCACCGCAAATGTCCAGCTGCAATTGGTTGTAGGCGTTATTTCCGGCGCGCACCGGGCGCGATCCCCGGTAGCCTTCGAGGTGGGTAAGCGCTTCTTCCCGCAGCTCATGACGGCCATCAATGCCGTACATGATTTGCAGAAAGCCGTCCGGCTTCAGCTCGTGGCAGCGGGCCTCAAGCCATTGCATGAAGCTGCCCGCCTCCTCAATGAACCCAATGCGCATGAGAGCATACAGGGTGAAAGCGGCGTCGCGGATCCACGTATAGCGATAGTCCCAGTTTCGGATCCCGCCAATGCGCTCCGGCAAGCTGCAAGTCGGCGCGGCGACGATGGCTCCGGTGGGCTGATACGTAAGAAGCTTGAGGACCAGGGCCGAGCGGTAAACCATCTCCCGCCAGCGTCCCCGGTATGTGCACCTGGCGATCCAGCGGCGCCAATACTGGACTGTGGCCGTGAACAGGGAGGCTTCTTCCTCCGCGGAAAGGACATGGACAGAGCTGTCTCCCACCGCGACCTGCGCCAGCAGAAAAATGGCCGCTTGGCCTTCGCCCAGCGAAAATTCGGCCGTCACGCCGCCTTTCTCATCCGGAGTGAGAGCAATCGTCGAGCAAAGCGCCAGACTGAGCGCCGGCGACTGAAAGCAGACGCCCTCGGAGCTTTTGTGTATGCGATGCCGGTCCCGGGCATAATTGAAGGCCGGCTGGCACTCCAGGCGGAATGTCATATTGCCGCGTGTCACGCTGATGCGGCGCACCAGTTCCCGGCGATTCCGGCTGGCCTCGCCCACGGGCATGTAGTCGGTAACTTCGCCGACTCCATCCTGCGAAAAAAAGCGGGTGACGAGGACGTTGGTCTCCGGCCAGTAAAACTGCTTGTAAACCACGTCTCCAACTTTTGGCGCGATTTGGCAGCGTCCTCCTTTCTCGTCGTCCAAGATGGCGCCGAATACGCTGGGGGAATCGAAGCTCGGAAGGCAGAGCCAGTCGATGGATCCGTTTTTACCCACCAGGGCGGCAGTGTGCAGGTCGCCTATGATGCCGTAGTTCTCGATGGGCTGATAAGCCATGCGCCTCACTACCGAAGTGACCGCAGACCGCAAGTTCAAGGCTAACCCCTGACCGCGGAACGGCGCCGCACCGCCCGGGGATCCGGCACGCCGGCGCGCGGGCTCACCGGGGAACGCGCAGCGGCGCGAAGGATTCGGCCGCGCCACCCTTTTGTGCGACGCGAGGTCTATTATCTCCGAAAGGAAAAATTTCCGGCGAGTGGTGAGTTTATTACACTCGCAGGGTCGATCCTGCGCCACAGCTTTGGCCCCGCCGAAGTGTTTCCAAGAGGTTGCGAATACCGGTAATTGGCAGTGCGATTGCTCGCATGGCCGCAATGTCAGGTATCTTCGCCCCGTGCGGAATTCGTGTTCCAAGCCAACTTACAGTCTGCGCATTCTTCGCGGATCTGGGTGCGGGAAACCGGGCAGAGTGGTTATTTTTGAGATCTGGGAAAGAGGAGGGGCATAGATGTGGGGAAAGAATGAGAGCCCGAATTCACCAGCCGTAAACAGACCGCCGGCGCCTGCGCCGGCACGATCTCCTGCGAGCACCCACGAGGACCACACACCGCCGGCGCTGCATACTGCACCGGCTGACCGGACCGAAGTAGTACGGTCTGGACAGTCTGTCATCGGGAAGTCTCTGGTTTTGAAAGCCACCATCTCGGGAAGTGAAGATCTCTATATCGACGGAAAGCTGGAAGGCTCGGTCGAGATGCATGACCACAATGTGACGATCGGTCCCAACGGCAATGTGAGCGCCAATGTAGTGGCCCGCAACATTACTGTTCACGGCGCCTTGCGGGGCGATCTCCGGGCAAGCGGGAAAATAGAAGTTTGCAAAACCGGATCGCTCCTGGGCGATGTGACGACAGCAGGGATCAGCATCGAAGACGGAGCGTATTTCAAAGGCAGCGTCGACATCATCCGGCCCGACCAGAAGAAGGAGGCGGATTCCAAGAAAGACCGGCCGGACCCGATGAAACCGGAGCCCCCGATAAAAGCCCCCCTGAAAGTCGGCGCATCCTGACTTTGTCCGCTGCTGCAAGGCGGCCGCCGGAGATTCCAGCCGCCCGTGTTGCGTCAGATTTTCGAAGACGGAAGCGGCCCCCGGCCCACTTCGCCGTTCTGCCTCCCGGCATCGCGAAGGGATCCAAATCGCGGGAATGGAAGCCGCTTTTGCGGGAGAAGTTCTCGGGGCCGCTCTTTCTACCGGCTTGCCGCGGCCTACCGGCTTGCCGCGGCGCAGCCCGGCGGCCCAGGCCGGTGCGGCGGCGCCAGCTTTCGCGCGGCTTTCTCTCAACCCTCATCAGTACTATCGACGACCTTCCGTCGGCAGCGATTTTGTAACGATGGAGAAGGTACTCGCGTCCCCAGGGAATGCAGGCGAGAGGTAAGGTGGCAAGTGGGGGGCGCCCCCTGGGCGCACTCTCTTTGTGGAAAATTTCCCGGCCCCGCAAGTCGCGCCTGGACCGGGCAGCTCCGCCGAGCGGGGAGAGTTCCATTCCCCTAAAGAAGCGACCGAGGGCGCATGATTTTCGGCAAGGCCCAGAGGCATAAATTATCATCGCGGCTGCAAGCGCGCTTTCATAGCTTCGGCCAGCAGAGGCCAACGGGTCTTCGAGCCTGGGCTGCCCCGATCTCCCGAGGCCATTGGCCGGTTGCCGGCATTGGAACCCTTTTCGCAATGATCCTGTTCGCCGCTCCCGTCGGCCAAGTCAACGTGGAGACCATTATTCAACGCTCCACGGAAGCCAACCAGGCCGATTGGAAGGCTGCGCCGGATTATTCCTACTTCGAGGAGGATAAATACGAAGACGGAAGCAGCAAAACCTATGAAGTGCGAATGATTCTGGGATCCCCCTACCGCGAACTGGTGGCAGTGAATGGCGCGCCGCTCTCGCCCGAAGATCAAGAGCGCGAAAAGAGAAAACTGAACGAAGCCATCCAGCGGCGGCAGCAGGAGTCGCCGCGCGAACGCCGCCAGCGAGTGGGAAGGTACCAGAGAGATCGGCAGCGAAACCGGCTCCTGATGCAACAACTGACGAAGGCCTTCGACTTTCGCCTTTTGGGCGAGGAAAAGCTGGACCAGTATGAAGTCTATGAACTGGAAGCAAAACCGCGACCCGGTTATCAGCCGCCCAACCGGGAGGCCCAGGTCCTGACCGGCATGGAGGGCAAGCTCTGGATCGACAAGAACACATTCCAGTGGGTGAAGGTCGAGGCTACAGTGATCCATCCCGTCTCCATCGCAGGTTTTCTAGCGCGCGTCGAGCCAGGCACTCGTTTCGAACTGGAGAAGGCGCCTGTGGCGGACGGCATCTGGCTCCCGAAGCATTTTGCCGTCAACTCCCATTCACGAATCCTCTTCGTGTTTGGCCACTCGACGCAGGCCGATGAAACGTACTTTGGCTACCATAAGGGTTCGGAGGCCGCGGGAAACGCGTTGCAGCCCAAAGTGGGCCAAGCCAGGGCCATCCAGCCGTAATTGCGAAAACTCACCCCCCGGAGGACGCCGACGGCATACTGTCTGCGGGGTTGTGACAGCGCATACGGTGACGCCCGTCGCAGCGCCTTTTTTCCGTCCTGTTGCCTACTAATACACTCTAAACCGAAGGACGCAGACCGTGCATGGCAGTCGGCTTGCAGCGATTAGGGCGGAGGACGCTGTAAGCGGGAGATCGAAAGTTCGCGCGCCGGTCTGCAAGCTGCGGGCGCGAGCATCCGGGCGCAGAATTCTGCGCTTGGGAGCCACGAAGACGACTTCTCCCGCGAGCCCAAGCGCGCCCATTGCATCAGGAGATTGAAAATGAGACGAGCACGAACCTGTTTATTGCTGGTCGCGGCTGCGTGCCTGACGCCCAGTTTTGCGGCCAACGAGAAGCCCAGTGAGCCGGTCGAGCGGCTCAATCAAGCGGCGAAAGTGTTCGATGAAGTGATGAACACGCCGGATAATGGCATCCCGAAAGACCTGCTGGATGGAGCATCCTGCGTGATCATCATTCCGGGCTTGAAGAAGGCTGGATTGGTCATCGGGGGCCAATACGGGAAAGGTGTGTTGATTTGCCGCGGCAAAAATGGGGTGGGCTGGACCGGGCCCACTACGGTCAGAGCGGAGGGCGGCAGCTTTGGTTTCCAAATCGGCGCATCGGAAGTGGATGTCGTGATGCTGGTGATGAACCAAGGCGTGCGCGACAAACTGATCCAGAGCGGATTCACCCTCGGTGCGGATGCCGGAGTGGCGGCTGGGCCGGTGGGCCGCAATGCGGCTGCCGCCACCGACGTGCAGATGCATGCGCAGATTCTGTCGTGGTCCCGTTCGCGCGGAGTTTTCGCTGGCGCCGTGCTCCAGGGCTCCACGCTGCGGCGCGATGACGACGACAACAAGGCGATCTACGGCAAGTACGTCGACCCCAAGGCGATCGTGAACGGAGAGGTGCCTCCGCCGCCGGCAGCGAAACTGCTGATAGCTACTCTCAACAAGTACTCGCCGAAGCTGGCACAGCCGCACAAGCCGGTCTGAGGAGCTCTGACCAGCAGAAAGAGCCCCGAGATTGCCTCGCCGCTATTTCCCGTCGCCAGTATCTTGTGGTGAAAAACGGTCGGCTCCGGACTCGGCTTCCCGGCGCCGCCGTTTCGGTCCCCGAGGCAAGCCCCGGGCATCTTTGCTCTTCGCCGGATCTACCTCACCTTGAGCCGGTCGAGTCGCCGGCTCAACCGGGGGAAAAGTTCCCGCCGGCAGCGATACAGGCATCATGGTAGTTGGCCTCCTGGCCCTTTTTTTCGGCGTGAAGAGGCGAGACCTTTACATGCCCATATTTGCTCTTACTTAGATTTCGTACTCGGGTGGCTTGGCCAAGCCGAATTTGATGCGGGCCCAGAGCCGCTCGTGCAGAAAATATCCAAACAGTTTGGTAGCGCTGTCCAACAGGCCGACCTTGACGGCTAGCGTAGGGGCGCCGGTCAGGCCCCAAGTAATGACAGCCGTGGTGATAGAGGCGATCACCCGCCAGCTAATGGCTTTAGCCAGGCTTCTGCGTTTGCTCTCGACCAGCATCCAATATCCCAATCTCTATCGGGAATGGAATCATTATCGCAGATGACAGCCGATTTGAGGCGCGCCCATGCCCGTGAAAGCGCGGTCAAGCAGAGACATCCGCCGTGCCCTATGATGTAAGTTCACGCCAGCGGGCCGGTTTCGTTCGCTGGCAGGAGCCAAACCCGACTTGGCCTTCCGGCGGTTCGCGGGAACGCCGGCGTTTCACCGGCGTGCAAGGCGGCCCTTTGGGCCGCCGTCCCGGCAGAGGCGCCGCTGGGGCGGGAAGGCGTGTGGTATATTTATACATCGAACTGAATATTTAATCATGCAGCCGCCATCGAAAATCCGCGCGGGGATCATCGGGCACACCGGCTACAGCGGCGGGGAACTGGTGAAAATTCTGCAGCGTCACCCGCGCGTGGAGCCGGTGCTTTTGGAGCACCGCCGGAACGCCGGCGAGCGGGGATCCGCGGACGGCTTGATCCCGGCGCCGATCCCCTGGCAAGCTGAGGCCTCAGCGGACGGCGGAATTTCCGTTCTTTTCCTCGCTACGCCTCCTGAAGTTTCTTTGGAGCTCGCGCCACCGGCCTTGGAGCGAGGCCTCCCGGTTATCGATTTGAGCGGCGCGTTCCGGCTGCGCACGCCAGAGAATTACCGCCGTTGGTACGGCGCAGAGCACCCCCGGCCGGATTTGCTGGCGGAAGCGGCTTACGGCTTGCCGGAATTTTGCCGCGAGCGCATCCGCGGCGCGCGGTTGGTGGCAAACCCGGGTTGCTATCCCACGGCTGCCAATCTCGCGCTCAAACCGCTGATCGAGGCTGACGTGATCGACCGTACGGCTGGGGTGATATGCGACGCCAAGTCGGGCGTGAGCGGGGCGGGGAAGAAGCCCACGGCGAAAACGCACTTCTGCGAGGTGGCGGAGAATTTTTCCGCTTACTCCATCCTGGAACACCGGCATGTCCCGGAGGTGCTGCTCACCTCGGGGCTGGCGCAGAGCGAATTCAGCTTTACCGCCCAGCTTTTGCCTCTGCACCGGGGCATTTTGGAGACCATCTATTTCCGCTCCAAGGAGCCGCTCGATTCGCAGTCGATCGCGGCCATTTACCAAGGGCGTTACCGGAACGAGCCGTTTGTGCGGATCTACAGCGATGGTGCTGTTCCCGACCTGCATGCCGTGGCACACTCCAATTTTTGCGATCTCGGGATCCGGTCTGATCCGGCCTCCCGCCGCGTGGTCGTTATTTCGGCCATTGATAATCTGGTCAAAGGCGCCGCGGGCCAGGCGGTGCAAAACATGAACCTGCTGCTCGGTTTTGATGAGGTGGACGGCCTCCAGTGAAATTGCTGATCAAGCTGGGCGGGACCCTTTTGGATTCTGGAGAAAGCCGGTCGAGCATCGCGCGGCAATTGTCGGATCTCGCGCAAGACCACCGTGTGGCGGTTGTCCACGGGGGCGGCAAACGGCTCAGCCGGTATCTGGCAGCCCAGGGCATTTCCAGCACCTTCATCCGGGGATTTCGCGTGACTACCCCGGAGACTCTGGATGCCGTCATTAAAGTGCTGGCCGGCGAAGTGAATCTGCAACTGGTGGCCGCGCTCCAGCAGGCGGGCGTCCGCGCGGTGGGGTTGACCGGCGTCGACGGGGGCCTGGTCGAAGCCGCGCCCCTTTCCGAGGAACTGGGCGCGGTGGGCGCGATCCAACGCGCCCGGGCCGAACTGCTCGATCTTCTCACGGCGCAGGGCTATCTTCCCGTGGTGGCCTGTCTGGCCGGCGGCGCGCGCGGCGAAATTTATAACGTCAATGCCGACCAGATGGCGGTGGCCTGCGCTATTCACTTCAGGGCGGAGAGACTGATTTTCCTGACCGATGTCGAAGGCGTCCTGGATGCCGAACGGAAGCTCATCCCGGAGCTTACCGCCGATCAAGCCGATGAACTGATCCACCGTGGGGTGGCTTCCGGGGGTATGGAAGCCAAGCTGCGAGCTTGCTGTAGCGCGATC
>Ga0070741_10017630_pt1 | contig 11701 bp, 11 predicted proteins | sample Coa_R1_4_FD_66440 | JGI IMG/M metagenome (GOLD analysis project Ga0070741, IMG submission 66440) | Surface soil microbial communities from Centralia Pennsylvania, which are recovering from an underground coalmine fire - Coalmine... | ecosystem: Environmental > Terrestrial > Soil > Unclassified ...
CTGAAGAAGAACAGGAAGGCAAAGGCGGCGTTCGACGCGTTCCCGCCCAGCCACCAGCGCGAGTACAACGAATGGATCGGCGAGGCCAAGACGGAGCCGACGCGCGACAAGCGCGTGGCACAGGCAATCGAGTGGATCGCCGAAGGGAAGTCGCGCAATTGGAAGTACGCGCGCACGTAGCGCTCCTCGTGCGCCGCGGCGCGGCGCGCACCGCGTGGGCGTGACGCTCGAGATCGTCGACTACGATCCGCGCTGGCCCGCGGCGTTCGACGCCGAACGCGCGCGGCTCTCCACCGCGCTCGGCGATCGCGCGCTCCGGATCGAGCACAACGGGTCGACGTCGGTGCCGGGGCTCGCGGCGAAGCCGATCATCGACATCCAGATCTCGGTCGCCGCGCTCACCCCGCTGGCACCGCTGATCGCGCCGCTCGCGCCGCTCGGCTACGTCCACGTGCCGCACGCCGACGATGCGTGCTGCCCGTTTCTGCATCGGCCGGCGAGCTGGCCGCACACGCATCACGTGCACATCGTCGAAGCGGGCGGCGTCGAAGAGCGGCGCACGCTCGCGTTTCGCGATTACCTGCGCGCGCACCCCGGGACCGCCCGCGAGTACGAGCAGTTGAAGCGGACGCTGGCGGCGCAGACCGCCGCGGACGATCCTGCCGCGCGCGAGGCGTACGCGAACGCGAAGACGGCGTTCATCGAACGGATCATTCGGCGGGCGCTTCGGCCTGCCTGAGCCGCGCCGCGAGAAACCGCCGCTCGGGCTCCGAGCTCGGACACTCCAGCGCCGCGCGAAACGCCTCCGACGCTTCCGAGTGCCGGCCGAGCTCCAGGAGCAGCTGACCGCGCACCGCCAGCAGGTGGTGGTAGCGCCGCAGCGTGCGATCGCGCTCGAGCGGCGCGATGGCGGTGAGCGCGGCCGCGGGTCCGTGGACCTTGGCCACCGCCACCGCGCGGTTCAGCGCGACGATCGGCGACGGGTTGATCGCCAGCAGCTGATCGTAAAGCGACAGGATCATCGGCCAGTCGACCGCCTCGGGACGCGACGCGCGCGCGTGCGTCGCCGCAATCGCCGCCTGCACGTGGTACTCCGACGGCCGGTCGCCGGCCATCGACCGCTCGAAGTGATGGAATCCGAGCGCGATCAGCTCGGCGTCCCAGCGGCTGCGATCCTGGTCCTCGAGCAGCACCAGATCGCCGGCGGCGTCGACGCGCGCCGGCAGGCGCGCGGCCTGCAGCGCCATCAGCGCCACCAGCGCGTGGACCTGCGGCGCCGCGAGCGGCGATTGCGCGATCAGCCCGCCGAGCCGCAGCGCCTCGGCGCAGAGGTCCTGCCGGATCAGGTCCTCGCCCGATCCCGACGCGTAGCCTTCGTTGAACATGAAGTACAGCACGTCCAGCACGGCGTCGACCCGCGCCGCCAGCTCGCGCTCGGCTGGCAGGTCCAACGTCGCGTGCGAGTCGCGCAGCTGGCGCTTGGCGCGAACGAGCCGCTGCGCGATCGCCGATTCGTCGGCGAGAAACGCGCGCGCGATCTCGCGGATGCTGAAGCCGCCGACCGTCTTGAGGCTCAGCGCCACGCTGGCCTCGCGCGACAGCGCCGGATGGCAGCACATGAACACCATCCGCAGCTCGTCGTCGCGGAGCGCCGCCAGCAGCTCGGGCTCGACGGGCGCCGACGACGCCGCCGCCATCGACTGGGTGAGGTCGGCGACAATCGCGTCGGTCTTGGCGCCGAAGGTGCGATCGCGCCGCACCGCGTCGATCGAGATCCGATGGGCGACCGTATACAGCCAGCCGGCGGGATTGTTCGGAATCCCGTCGTACGGCCAGGTCTGCAGCGCCCGGATGAGCGCTTCCTGTACCGATTCCTCCGCGACCGCGACGTAGGCGGGGCCGAGCACACGCGTCAGGCGGGCGACGAGGCGGCCCGCCTGATGGCGGAAGAGGTGTTCGACTAGGCTGTCGGCGGTTCCCACAGCTTGCGGACTTCGATCGTACCGCCGTACTCGATGTGCGGGTGCTCCGAGGCGCGCGCCACCGCCTCGTCGTAGTCGCGCGCGTCGATCAGGTAGAAGCCGCCGAGCACTTCCTTCGTCTCGCTGAACGGCCCGTCGGTCGTCCGCGCCTTGCCTCCGCCCGGCCGGACGACCTTGCCGCCGTCGCCGCCGAGGCGCTTGCTGTCGACGGTGAACGGCTTCTTCGTCCACGCCATGTACTTCTCGATCGCTTTCTGCATCTCCTCGGGGCTCAGCTTGGCAAATCCGGTCGGATCCTGATACAGCAACAACATGAACTGGGACATGGAATCACGTCTCCTTTCACCTGAGAGACGAACGCGCGGCCGGGAAATCGACACCGGCAGCATGTGATTGGCGTACAGGATGTTACCTCTCGCGATCGCGGCGACGCTGGCGATGCAGGGCGGGCTCGACCGGACAGCGGTCGACCGCTTCGTCGCCGAACTGCGCAGGGCGGTGGCGGCGGGCGACCGCGCGGCGGTGGCGGCCCGCGTCCAGTACCCGATCACGGTGTTCGCCGGCGGCATGCGAATCCCGATTGCGGACGCCGCTGCGCTCGGCCAGAGCTATGCCGTGATCTTCACGTCCGCGCTCACGAGCGCGATTGCGCGCGATGCGCCGATCGTCAGCGGCGACACGGCCACGATCGGGGCGGGAGCGATCGAAATCCGGCGCATCGGCGGCGCGCTCGAGATCACGCGCATCACCGTCCCCGTCGGTGGCGGCGGCGCGGCAGCGAGATCGGACGCTCGTGGACGCGGCGCCTCGCCGCCGGCCGACGCAGCGCCCGACCGGATTGGCATCGACGTCGGCCGCGCCCAGCGCGCCGGATCGCTGGCGCCGGGCGCGCGCGCGAGCTACGTCGTCTTCGTGCCGAAGAATCGTCTATTGGACGTCCGCATCGAAGGCGTCCGCGGCCGCGACGTGGTGGCGCGCATCGTCAGGGCGACAGATGGCGCGCCGGTGGATCCGCGCGCGAAGGACGGCGTCCGCACGTGGAGCGGCCGCGTTCCCGAAGACGGCGACTATCGGATCGAGGTCGTGCGACGGTCGACGGGCGCCGACCGTCAACTGTTCACGCTGATCGTCACGCTTCGCTGACCGGCCGGCGCGCCGGCGCGCGCGACACTCGCCCGCGCCGGTGGATCGCCGAAGGGACGCTGACGCTTACTCGTACCGCAGCGCGAGCATCGGGTCGACGCGCGATGCCCGAACGGCGGGGATGAACCCGGCGGCCAGCGCGACGATCGCCAGCGCCACGGTCGCGGCGATCAGCACGACCGGGTCGTAGCCCTTCATCTGGTAGAGCAGCGACTGCGCCAGCCGGCCGAGCCACGCGGCGGTGACCAGGCCGATCGCGCCGCCGACGACCGTCATCATGCCGACCTGCCGCAGGATCATCGCGCGCACGCGGCCGGCGTCGGCGCCGAGCGCCATGCGCAGGCCGATCTCGCGCGTGCGCTGCGACACCGTGTAGGCGAGCACGCCGTAGAGCCCGACCGCGGCGAGCAGCGTGGCGAGCACCGCGAACGCCGCCGACAGCACGCTGATCATGCGATCGAGAAAGGTGTTCTGCCGCACCTGTTGCGGCATCGTCCGCAGCGATTCGACCGGCAGGTCGGGATCGAGGCGCGCCACGAGGCGGGGCACGAGCGCGAGCGCCGCGTTGGTGTCGGTGGTGCGCACGTAGAAGGTGAGCGATCCGATATCCGCCGTGTCGCCCTGACGGATCGGGCGGAAGAAGAGCGGCGGCGGCTCCTGCTTCACTTCGCTGTACTTGGCATTGCGCACGAAGCCGACGATCTCGGTGTCGAGCGGGCTTCCGGGCCGCCGATCGCCGATGTGCTTGCCGATCGGGTTCGGCAGCAGGTTGAACTTCTTCGCGAACGCCTCGTTGACGACGACGACCTTCGCGCGCTCCTTGGCGTCACCCCGTGTGAACTCGCGCCCCGCGATCAACGGCAGGCCGAGCGTCGAGAAGTAGCCGGGCATCACTTCGTTGTACCGGGAGTTGACGTCGGTGTCGGGCCCGGCGGAGAACCCCTCCACCTGGACGCTGTTGCCCCAGTTGTCGCCCGCGAGCATCGGGACGAGCGACGCCGTCACGCCGGTGACGCCGGGCGTCGCGCGGAGGTTGTCCTCGAGCTGCTCGAACAGCTGCATGGAGCGCTGCGGCGAGTAGCCGTTCAGGCGCGGCGACACGCCGAACGTGATCACGTTGTCGGCCTTGATCCCGAGATCCACGCGGCTGACGTTCATCAGGCTCTTGGTGAAGAGCCCGGCGGCGACGAGCAGCGCCAGCGACAGCGCGATCTGCGCCGTCGCGAGCGACATCCGGAATCGAGCCGCGCTGCGCGCGCCCGACGGCTGTCCGGATTGCCCCTTGAGCGCCGACGCGAGGTCGGGGCGCGTGCTGTGGATTGCGGGAAAGAGGCCGAACAGAAGTCCGGTTGCGATCGTGAGGCCGCCGGCGAACAGCATCACGGCGCGGTCGAGGCGCCAGTCGAATCCGCTCGCGGCGTCCGCGGGCAGCAGCGAGGCGATCAGGTCGAGCGTCCACTGCGCGACCAGGAGGCCGGCGACGCCTCCGATCAGCGCGAGGATCAGCGATTCGGTGAGCAGCTGGCGCACGAGCTGCCAGCGGCTCGCGCCGATCGACAGCCGGACGGCGATCTCGGCGGCGCGTCCCGCGGATCGCGCGAGCAGCAGGTTGGCGATGTTCGCGCACGCGATGATCAGCACGAAGGCCGTGACGCCGAGCAGCAGCCTGAGCGACGGGCCGCTCTGGTTCGGGATGCCGCTCTGGCCGCGCGCGCCCGGCTCGAACTCCAGCGGCTTGGCCTTGAAGCGCTGCAGCGTCTGCGGGCTCATCCCCTTCTGCTGTGCCGCCTCGACGTCGACGAGGATTGCGCGGTACTGCGGTTCGAGCTGCGCCCGCGCCTGCGCGATCGACACGCCGGGCTTCAGGCGGCCGAACAGGTAGTAGTGATAGCTGCTCCGGTCGGCGAACTTCGTGTAGGTCGGGTCGAGCAGCGTGCGGATCGTGATCGGCACGAACACCTTCGGTTCGCCGCCGAGCGTCGTGCCGAGGAAGCCGCGCGGCGCGACGCCGACGATCGTCAGCGTCTGGCCGTTGACGACGATCGACTGGTCGACGACGTGCGGATCGGCGCCGAGCTGCGTCTCCCAGTATCCGTAGCTGAGCACGGCGATGGCGGAGGCGCCCGGCGCCGGGTCGTCGCCAGGCGCGATCAGGCGGCCGAGGGCGGGCTGCAGGCCGAGCACCGGAAAGTAGCTGCCCGACACGAGCATCGCCTGCCCGTTGATCGTCTGCTTGTTGAACGAGAGGTTGGCGCCGATGATCCGATGCGCCGCGAGGCCCGTGAACGCCGTCTGCAGCCGCTCGAGGTCCCGGTACATCGGGTAGCTGAACACGTCGTCGCAGTTGCCGCGCGTGCTCGCCTGGTTGCACGACTGGTTGCCCGGCTTCGGCCCCGGCGCGAGCAGGTTGACCAGCCGCTCGGGCTGCGGCACCGGCAGCGGCCGGAGCAGCAGCTGGTTGAAGAGCGAGAAGATCGCCGCGTTGGCGCCGATGCCGAGCGCGAGCGACACGATGGCCACCGACGTGACGAACGGGGTTTTGAACAGGGTCCGCAGCGCAAACTTCATGGCTTCGGGTTAGACGGATGCGCCAGGGGAATGGTTTAGGCGAGAATTGACGGTCATGACCGCTGTCGAATGGCTCGCCAAGCACATCGAGCGCACGGTGAGCGGACCGCTGTGGCACGGTCCGGTCCTCGACGAGCTGCTGCGCGACGTCACGGCCGAGCAGGCCGCGGCGCGGCCGATCCGCGATGCGCACTCGATCTGGGAGCTCGTGCTCCACGTTGCCGCCTGGGCGGAAATCGGTCGCGCGCGGCTCGACGGCCGCGCCGTCGGCGACCCGCCCGACGAGCTGAACTTCCCCGCGGTGCGCGACGCGAGCGACGCCGCGTGGGAGCTGGCGCGCGAACGGATGCGCGAGAGCTACCGCGACCTCGCCGCGCGCGTCCGGCAACTGGACGAGGAGACGCTGGCGACGCGCGTCCACGGCCTGCCGTACACCGTCAGCTTCATGCTGCACGGGATCGTCGAGCACGGCACGTACCACGGCGGGCAGATCGCGCTGTTGAAGAAGGCCGCGCGGTGACGCCGAAGTTCTTCGCGTCGGCGCGCGCGTTCCGCGCGTGGCTCGAGCGGCACCACGACCGCGAGACGGAACTGCTCGTCGGCTTCCACAAGAAGGCGTCGCCGCGCCGGCGCGGCGCGAAGGCGCGCGCGGGGATGACCTACGGCGAGGCGCTCGACGAGGCGCTGGCGTTCGGATGGATCGACGGCGTGCGGCGCAACATCGACGCCGATCGCTGGTCGATCCGCTTCTCGCCGCGGAAGCCGCGGAGCATCTGGAGCAACGTCAACGTCCGCCACGTCACGCGGCTCATCGAGGCGGGGCGCATGGCGCCGGCCGGCCTGCGCGCCTTCGACGCGCGCGAAGAGCGGCGCAGCGGCATCTATCTGTACGAGCGGACGCCGGCCGCGCTCGAGCCGGCGCTGGAGAAGCGCTTCGCGGCGCGCCGCGCGGCGAAGGCGTTCTTCGACGCGCAGCCGCCCGGGTACCGCCGGATCGTCACCGGGTGGGTGATGCAGGCGAAGAAACAGGAGACGCGCGAGAAGCGGCTCGCGCGCCTGATCGAGAAGTCGGCGCGCCGGGAGCGCGTCGACCTGATGAAGCCCAACGCATGACCGACGCCATTCACATCCGACCCGCCACCGAGCGCGACGCGGCGCTCGTCCTCGACATGATCAAGGCGCTCGCCGAGTACGAAAAGCTCGCGCACGCCGTGACGGCGACCGAAGCCACGATCCGCGAATCGCTCTGGGGGGCGCACCCGGCCGCCGAGGTGATCATCGCCTTGGTCGACGGCCGGCCCGCCGGCTTCGCGCTGTTCTTTCACAACTACTCGACGTTCCTCGCGCAGCGCGGGCTGTATCTCGAGGACCTCTTCGTCACGCCGGAGCACCGGGGCCGCGGCATCGGGCGCGCGCTCCTCGAGCGCCTGGCGCGGATCGCCGTCGAGCGGAATTGCGGCCGGTTCGAGTGGTCGGTCCTCGACTGGAACGAGCCGGCGATCGGGTTCTACAAGAAGCTGGGCGCGGTTCCGCTGGAGGATTGGACGATTTTCCGGGTGACGGGCGACGCGCTGAAGCGCCTCGCCGGTGTGCCGGGATAGCGCGCTCCGTGGTGTCCTTTGCCTCGCCCGTGCGCTAGAATCGCGCGATGATTGCGAAGCCCTTCGCCGCGGCCGCGCTGGCCGCCGCCGCCCTCACCGTGCTGCCGTCGGCGGCCGGGCCGGCGGGACCGGTCGATTTCGTCGGGCACGACATCGCCACCGAGTTCCGCGGCGGCTACGCCGTGGCGGTCGCCGACTTCAACAAGGACGGCAAGATCGACGTGATCGCGAACACGCTCGCGATTCCCGAGCTGGCGTGGTACGAGAACCCGGGCTGGGAACGCCACGTGATCGTCAGCGACACGCCGCAGATCGTCAACCAGGCGATCGCCGACATCGACGGCGACGGCATCCCGGAGGTTGCGTTCCAGAGCGGCTTCGCGATGCAGGCGGCCAACAGCCCCGGCTTCAACTGGATCGCGCGCAGCGGCGGCAACCCGAAGCAGAGCCCCTGGAAGGCGGAGAAGATCGACACGTTTCCGACGTCGCATCACGTGGCGTGGCTCGATCTCGACGGCGACGGCAGGAAGGAACTGCTCAACGCGCCGCTCATCGGCGAGAAGTCGCTCGCGCCGACCTACGACCAGGACAAGGCGTCGGTGTTCTGGTACAGCCCCGCCGACTGGAAGCGCCACGTCGTCACGACCGATATCCCCGGCATCATCCACCGCGTGCGTCCGGTCAAGTGGGACGGGAACGGCCGCGATCAGTTCCTCGTGGCCAGCTTCGAGGGGATCGCGCTCTACCGCCCGACGGGCAAGGGCGACGCGATGACGTTCGAGAAGACGCTGCTGTCGCACGGCCACGAAGAGAAAGCGCCGCGCCTCGGCGCGAGCGACGTCGGCGTCGGCCGCAACGACGGCAAGCGGTTCTTCGCCTCCGTCGAGCCGTGGCACGGCAACGAGGTCGTCGTCTACACGCAGAACGGCAGCCAGTGGACGCGGCGCGTGATCTTCGACAAGGTGACGAGCGGCCACGAGATCGCCGTCGTCGATCTGAACGGCGACGGGCGCGACGACATCGTCGCCAACGACAACAGCCAGGCGACGCCGCGCAATCCGAACGCGCCGGCCGGCGGCGTGCACGTCTTCTACGCGCCGGCCGATCCCGCGACCGGCACCTGGCAGTATCAGCGCATCGAAGACAAGCTCGCGATGAACAGCTGCGTCGGCGCCGACATCAACGGCGACGGCCGCAACGACATCGTGTGCACCGGCGCCGGCGGCACGATCCGCTGGTACGAGAACAAGGGACCGGCCCGTCCATCCACCGCAGGCAGGTAGACGCCGGGTCCATCGGACCCGGGCATCAGGGAGGCAGCTATGAGCGTTTCTCGCCGCCACTTCTTCGGAGGGCTCGCCGCCGCCATCGGCGCGCTCAAGGCCGCGCCGGAACTGGACCTGCTCGCGCAGGCGCGCCAGCAGGGCGCGGTCGCGCCGGCGCGCATGCGCCAGTCCCTGGACGATTACGACAGCTACGCCAAGCTGGCGAGCAACGAGAACTGCTGGGGGCCGCCGGAGAACGTCATGCACGCGATGACGAACGCGTGGAAGTACGCGAACCGCTACGGGTATCCCGACGGCAACATCGTCGGCGAGATCGCGAAGCATCACGGCGTGAAGCCCGACAACGTCCTGCTGACCGCCGGCTCCGGCGAAGTCCTCGACGTCGTCGGGACGACGTTCCTGTCGGCGAACAAGAAGGTGCTCGGCGTCGAGCCGTCGTACAGCTCGGTGTACCAGCACGCCACCAGCATCAAGTCGACGGCGATCAAGCTGCCGCTCGGCAAGGACTACCGCCAGGACATCGGCGCGATGGTCCGGGCGGCCAACGAGCACGCGAAGGAGATCGGGTTCGTCTACCTGTGCAATCCGAACAACCCGACGGGCATCCACGTCACCAAGTCGGAAGTGAAGCAGCTGCTCGACGGCATCCCGCAGGGGATGCCGGTGCTGATCGACGAGGCGTACCACCACTTCGTCGAAGCGCCCGACTACGCGACGTCGGTGCCGTACGTCATCGAAGGGCGCCCGGTGATCGTCGCGCGCACCTTCTCGAAGATCGCCGCGCTCGCCGCGATGCGCCTGGGCTACGCGATCGCGCCGGCCGAGATCATCCAGAAGATGCGCCCGTACAGCATGGGCAGCATCAACGCGCTCGTGAAGTGGGGCGGCGTCGCGTCGCTCAAGGACGAGGAAGGCCAGGCGAGGATCCGCAAGATGGTCGTCGACCTCCGCGAGAAAACGAGCAGCGAGCTCCGCGCGCACGGGTACGACGTCATCCCGTCGCAGACCAACTTCTTCATGGTGTCGATCGGCCGCGAGATCCAGCCGGTCATCGAGGAGTTCCGCGCGAAGAAGGTGCTCGTCGGCCGGCCGTTCCCGCCGATGACGACGCACATGCGCGTCTCGATCGGGACGGCGGAGGAGATGGAGCGGTTCACGAAGGCGTTCAAGGAGATCTTCCCCGCGAAGTCGCCGGTGAAGACGACGGCGGCGCTCTAGTCGAGCGCCGCGCCGTGGCGGTGCGGGCCGCTTGACGGCCCGCACGGCACTGCCATCCACGGCGGGCGTCCTCCGGGCGCCCGTCGTCTTCTTTCCATGACGAACACCGAACGCTCACGACGCAGCTTCATCGGTTATTTCTCGTCGATCGGCCTGGCATCGACGCTGCTGCCGGGCGCCCTGTGGGCGCAGGTCCAGGAGCGGGGCGCAGCGACGATCACGCCCGAGATGCTGCAGCACGCGCTCGACGTCGCCGGCCTCGAGTTCACCGACGAGCAGCGGCAGCAGATGCTGAGCGGCGTCAACCGAAACCTGACGCAGTACGCCGAGCTCCGCGCGATCCACATCGATCCGAACCTCGCGCCGCCGCTGTACTACAGTCCGCTCGTCCCGGGGACGAAGCTCGATCGGACGCCGAAGCCGTTCCGCGCCGCGGCGTCGACCGCGGTGACGCGCCCGGCGAACCTCGAGGAGGCGGCGTTCTGGCCGATCGCCGACCTCGCGCACCTGGTGAAGACGCGTCAGGCGACCTCGGTCGAACTGACCGAGATGTACCTGGCGCGCCTCCACCGCTACAACGCGACGCTCAATTGCGTGGTCACCTTCACCGACGATCTCGCGATGCGCCAGGCGCGCGAGGCCGATCGCGAGATCGCGGCGGGACGCTACCGCGGTTTGCTGCACGGCATCCCGTGGGGCTGCAAGGACATCATCGCGGTGCCCGGCTACCCGACGCAGTGGGGCTCGGCGGCCTTCAAGGACCAGACCTTCGACGTCGAAGCCTCCGTCGTCCGCCTGTTGCGCGAGGCGGGCGCCGTCCTCGTCGCGAAGCTCGCCACCGGCGAGCTGGCGAGCGGCGATCAATGGTTCGGCGGACGCACGAACAACCCGTGGGATCCGAAGGAAGGGTCCAGCGGATCGTCGGCCGGGCCGGCGAGCGCCACCGCGGCCGGCTGCGTCGCGTTCGGGATCGGCACCGAGACGAGCGGATCGATCCTGAGCCCGTCGACGGTGTGCGGCGCGACCGGCCTGCGGCCGACCTTCGGGCGCGTGAGCCGCTACGGCGCGATGACGCTGTCGTGGACCGAGGACCGGCTCGGCCCGATCTGCCGCACCGCCGAGGACTGCGCGATCGTCTTCCACGCGATCGCGAAAGCCGACGAGCAGGATCCGAGCGTCCTCGACCTGCCGTTCAACTACGACGCGACCCTCGACGTCCGCAAGCTTCGCGTCGGCTACCTCGCCGCGGGCTTCGCCGAAGCCAACCGGGATCCCGACTGGAAGAAGAACGAGGCGCTGACGTTCGACACCCTGAAGGCGCTCGGCGTCACGCCCGAGCCGTTCGATCTGCCGCCGCTGCCGACCAACGTCACCGGCGGCATCCTCGGCGCCGAGTCGGGCGCGTCGTTCGACGAGTTCATCCGAGCCGGCCGCGACCGCGAGATGACCAATCCGCAGCGCGCCAACGGGATGCGCACCAGCCGCCTCGTGCCGGCGATCGAATACCTGCAGGCGCAGCGCGTGCGCGCGATGGTGATGCGTCGCTTCGCGGGCGCCGTCGGCAGGTTCGACGTGTACCTCGCGCCGTACATGAACATGCGCGGCGCCGGTGCAGGCCGGGGAGACGGAAGAGGGCAGCGTGGCGCCGCGGCGGGGCGGGCCGGCGCCGATTTCACGCCTCCGCCGAGCGTCGTGCGGGATCACTTCGCGGTCGCGAACCTGTGCGGGTACCCCGCCGTCGCCGTGCCGAACGGGTTCACCGCCGACGGCCACCCGACGAGCGTCACGTTTCTGGGGCGGCTGTACAACGAAGGCGAGATTCTCGCGCTCGCGCGGGCGTATCAGGAGAAAGCCGGGTGGCACCGCCGCCGGCCGGCGCTGCAAAGCTGAGGATCGACGGCGG
>Ga0070741_10017631_pt1 | contig 11701 bp, 15 predicted proteins | sample Coa_R1_4_FD_66440 | JGI IMG/M metagenome (GOLD analysis project Ga0070741, IMG submission 66440) | Surface soil microbial communities from Centralia Pennsylvania, which are recovering from an underground coalmine fire - Coalmine... | ecosystem: Environmental > Terrestrial > Soil > Unclassified ...
AACGCTAAACAACTGTCCAGGTCTTTTGACGGCTATGGGATGAGCTAATCGAAGAGCGAAGTATATCAAGACACCTGTGACGATCAACAAGATGACCGCCAGGATGATGGAACTGCTTCCTGCATAGGGGCTCCAGGCTTGATGAGTACTCATGGTTAAACCTCCACACTCTGCTTGAGAGAAACAACGGATATAGATTCTTGAACAGGGTAGTCTCTTGAAGCTCGGTCCTGGGACGCTAAGGGCAAGCCTTGCGCTTTTGCAGGTGGGTCAGATGACAGTCTCCTGCTCATAAACACCCAGCAACGCATACCGAAAAACGAGAGCGCCATCGCGCCCACAATGGCTCCCAGTTTGAGCGCGTTGGCTCCCAGAGCACCGCTTGCCATAAGTGCAGGGAAGAGGTCGGAGAGCGCCAGCAGCACCAGATCGTTGAGACTCGCCGTGCCAAAGGCCACCACGATAAAGCGCGCAACCTCGCCCGCCTGGAGCGGGCCGCACACACGGAAAGTGAAGTGTCGATTCCACACGAAGCTGTTGGTTGCCGCCAGAACGACGGCAGCAGTGTTGTAGGCCAGCAGCGGCACGGTTGCCCGCGTGGGGAAAACAGCCAGAGCTACGTTGAGAACACTGAAGTCAATGATGGCGTTACTCGTCCCGACTACGCAGAAGCGGGCGAATTGTCCCAGCGCTCCACCAGTCTTGCCCACGCTTTTCTCTTTAAAGAGCCTCGTCAGTATCTCATCTCTTGCCCGTACGTCAGACCCATGCACTCCATACTTTATACCTGTCCCCCATACGTCCTGATGGCCAGTCTCACGTGTGGCTTTCATAAATTTCTTCCTTATCAAAATGATTCTGTTACGATCGATATAGCAGTTTGTTAAATTTATTATTACTAATAGCTATATTCAAATATAACAGATAGTTATTACATCTGTCAAGAGGTGAATCAAGCAATTGCTCAGGATTGTACCCTTTCTCTCATATCCGTACTAATTTCAGCAATTGTCTCAGGCCTGGCCTTTGCCCGTACATCAGGACACCGTGGCGATACAGGCGCGCGGCAAACCAGATGCTAGCGCAAATAGTCACCAACATCAACACGATGGTCACGATGATCTCCCACCAGACAACTGTGCCCCGCGCAATGCGTGCCATCATCAGCATCGGAGTCCAGAACGGAATATAGGACAGCACCTTCGTCACGACCGCATCAGGAAAAATGATCACGAAAAAGAACAGCAGATAGCCACTGAGCATTAGCATCTGTGGAAGTATGATCGTGCTTTGCACCTCCTCCTGCCGTTTAACCATGGCACCTAGTCCGGCATACAGGGTGGCATACAGGAAAAACGCCAGCAGAAAGTAGACCAGGAACAGGAGGTAGAACGGGATGGACACGCCAATGAGATACTGGGTAAAGCTTCCTACGGGAGCCCCGAACAACTTGGCCTGCAAAGGGGTTTGGAGCAGGAGTGCAGCTATGCCGACCAGCACCACGCAACCCATCTGCGTCAGACACGCCGCCCCAATGCCTACGATCTTGCCAGCCAGGAGTTGGTAGGGGGTCGCGGCATTTACCAGGATTTCCATCAAGCGGTTGCTTTTCTCTTCCGCCACTCCCGCCGCCACGATCCCGGCATAGGCCGAGACAGAGACGTAGATCAGGATAGTACCGACATAGGCGAGCACAAAGCCTGCTGCAATTTCGCTCGCCGGGCGAGTCGTCTGACTCTGCTGCGTGTGCACAACCGTCAGGTCAGGTGGAGCGACCAGGCGCTGAGTCTCTTGCGAGGTGAGGCCCAAACGATGCGCGGTATCAAGAAAAGTGAGCTGCTGGGCCAGAGCCTGAATCTTAGGCAGGTTGCTGTCATTGGTTGCGCTGGCGTTAGTGTCATAGGTCAAGCGTAAATCCTGGTTCGTCGCGCGAGCGAGCACCAGCAGAATATCCAGTTCGCCGTTTTTGACCTGGTTTTGCAGGCTGTTCAGATTGGGAGATGGCTGGCTGGAAATCGCATAGGGGGCGCGGTTGCTGGTGTTCGTCTCGTTCAGTTGCGAACTGATGAAAGCGAGCAAACTCGTCTCATTCATGTCTGCGACCGTACCCGCGTTGTTCACGACTATGATACTCGTTTGTGAAGTGGTCTGCGAAGTGATGAGCTGCACAATCGTTGGGATAAAAGCACCCAGGAAGGCAATCACCAGAAGGATTACGCTGGTGATGATGAAACTGCGCGCTTTCACGCGGTTTTTGTACTCACGTGCGATAATCAAGCTAATATTGCGCAGGTTGTTCTGAGCAGCAGCACTCGAACTCACCGCTATGGCCCCCTGATCCTGTTCGCGACGTTCTTGTACCGGCGTTTGCTGTGGTATCATGTCATTCCTCTTTCTCTATGCTGAAAGCTCAGAAGATGGAGCGTCTGGCAAGGAAGCAGCGCCGACTTTTTCGATGAAGATATCTGTCAGTGATGGTTCGGTCAGTTCGAAACAGCTGATGATTCCACTGTGTTGCAACGCGGCTTCCACGATCACGTTGGGGTTGAGATTGGCCTGGATCTGCATTTCGATATAATCTTCCCGGCGCTTGGTGACCTGCACGCCATCCAATGTATCAAGCCAGGAGGCTTCGGGATCGTTGTCAAGTTTGAGGCGTGCTACATTACGCCCGTGCTGGCGCTTGATTTCCTGCACGCTGCCCTGAACAACCGGTTGTCCCTTATTGATGATCACGATATCCCGGCATAATTCCTCAGCTTGCTCCAACTGGTGAGTGGAGAAGATGATGGTCTTGCCGCGTCGATGCATCTCTAAGAAAGCCTCCTTTAAGACCATCGCGTTAACCGGGTCCAGGCCGCTGAATGGCTCATCCATGATCAGGATAGTCGGATTATGCAAAATGGCAGCGAGAAATTGCACCTTCTGCTGGTTGCCTTTGGAAAGTTCTTCGACCCTCTTGCTGCGATTGACGCTGATCTGAAAGCGCTCCAGCCACTCATCCAGCGCTTTCCGGGCCTCCGGCTTCGACACGCCTTGCAGGCGCGCCAGGAAGAGCAACTGTTCATCCACACGCATTTTCGGGTAGAGGCCGCGCTCTTCGGGCAGGTAACCCCACTCTCTGCGCGGCACCTGGCGGACATCCCGGCCATTCCAGGTGACCCTCCCACTATCGGGGCGCAGGATATCCAGGATCATGCGCATCGTCGTCGTTTTGCCTGCTCCATTGGCCCCCAGGAAACCGAAAAGTGCGCCCTCTTTCACTTCCATAGAAAGGTCTTTGATGGCCTGAAACGGCCCAAACCATTTGTCGATGTGCTCAACTTGAAGACTCATAGACTCTCCCTCGCTCCAAATTGCGTTGTCTATACAAGATGGGGTTCTGATGCTCTTGCTTGCACATCACACGGGGGCTTTGCGTAGCAGCGCATAGGACGCCAGGGCAAAACACATTATCAGCGGCACCAGCCACAAACCGAGCGCTGCCGCGGTCTGCGGAGCGAGCCAGCTGGAAATAGCGCTCCACCAGTGCCAGTAGGTACTCATCAGCGCAAAGACGCTCAGGAACAGAAAGGCGATACCAAAGAAGATGACCTCCCCTGTGCGGCCAAAGCGCTGGTAGATGCTGCCGAGCAGCAGCCCCAGCAAATACATGAACAGCAGGAGGACGAAGTAGACCCAGAACTGCTGCAAGGACGAGCCACCACTGGAATAATTTGGGTCCGATTGTACGCAAGCCATGTCGTGATAGTATGACCAGCAAAACTGCCGCAGGGGTGAGCCATCGCTGAAAAAGGGCAAGTGGAAGAAGTGGAGGCCCACGCCCCAGTTCTTGATCACGTTAGCCTCAATGAGCGAGAGCAGCCCCAGCAGGGTCACCCAGCCAGCGCAGAACCCAAGGCCCCATGCCAGCGTGCCTAGAAGGTAATCCCTTCGGCGCGTGCCAAAGCCAACGGCAAACGGAAACGTTCCGACGACAGTTCCGATGCCCTCACCCACCATTACGACGTAGATGGAAGCCAGCGCGCCGGTATAGACTGGTGTTGCATCTCCCCAGAGCAGGTCAATGGTCAGGGCAATCAGCAGACAAATGACGAAGGCAATGCCCAAAACGATCCAGGGACCCAGAAGCCAGGTCATCCGATCCCTGGCATGCATAACCATGACACTTGCAATGCGGTTCATCGGACTTCCACTGCCTTTCTTGTGGATGGTTCACTGGTCAGATAGACAATCAGCTGCTGTAACGAGACCGGGGCAAGCTCCAGGCCGAGCTCTTCGGCGCACTTTCGGTCTTCCATATTCCCATTGCCCATGATGGTGGCCGAAACCAAGCCGCCTAGCGGCTCACGAGCAAGCAGTTCCTTACCCGCCGTATAGGTGTCGACCCTGGCCTCCGGGCCAACGACGGTAAACGCTCGCCCGCGCAGCGTTTCGGCCTCCTCGTCGAGCACCAGCCGGCCCTGATCTATGACGAGGATATGCTCCAACAGCCGGCTGACCTCGTCGATCAGATGCGTCGATATGATGACGGTGCGCGGATGCTCGGCGTAATCTTCAAGCAGCCGCTCGTAAAATATCCCTCTGGCGACGGCATCCAGGCCCAGATACGGTTCATCAAAGATGGTCAGCGGCGCGCGGCTGGCAAGACCAACGATAATCCCGGCTGCGGAGAGCATGCCCCTGGAGAGCGCTTTCATCCCTCGGGAGAGCGGCAAGCGGAACGCTTCGACCAGGGCGAAGGCGTACTCCCGGTCCCAATGGGGGAAGAACAACGCGGCTTGATCCAGTACGTCGAGCACACGATAGCCGTTGGGATACTTCTGGCTGTCCTTGATGAAGCAGATCTGGCTGAGCACGCGGCTATTTTCATAGGGGTGTTCCCCGAGTACCAAAACCTCACCGCTGCTGGGAAAGAGCCGGGCTGTGATGATCTGCATGATGGTCGTTTTGCCCGCGCCGTTGCGCCCCAGAAGCCCATAGATTTTTCCAGCTTCGATGGAAAAACTCATCCGATTGACCGCCAGAACGCTACCATACGCTTTGGTCAGATTTCTGACTTCAACGACCTTGCTCATTGCGCTTTGACCCTTCTTTGCATCATCTCTGTCAACTGCTCTATCGTGATGCCCAGTTTTTCGGCCTCCTGAAGCATCGGCACGATGTACTGCTCGAAGAACTGTTCGCGCCGCTTCTCCAGCAGCTTGGCACGAGCACCTGGCGCCACATACATGCCAAGTCCTCGCTTTTTGTACAAAATGCCCTGATCCACCAGCAGATTCACGCCTTTGGCCGCTGTCGCGGGATTGATCTGATAAAACGACGCGAACTGATTGGTGGAAGGAATCTGTGATTCTTCGGGCAGTTCCCCGTCGATGATGTCATTTTCGATCCGCTCGGCAATCTGCACAAAGATCGGGCGCTTCTCGTCTATCAAATACTCCATCGCTTCATCGCTTATCCGGTTAGTTACTCGTGTAACTAACTATAGAACAAAAGATGATCACTGTCAAGAGGAATCTTCCCACTCGATACTGGAGGAAGAGAAGATGTTGAACTCTACTTAGTTCTCCTTCCTTACTAACATGCACACTGTCCCTTTGATCAGGTGCCTCCTGGCCTCTCGTCCGATACATTGGACCGAGCAGTGCTGTAGACTCAAAGCGTGCTCTGTTCCTCAGGCTGAAACGCAGAGATCAGGGAGAGCATGGAGAATTCAGCTATTGCTCAAAAGGATAGGCACTGCTTCCGATTCTTCACCACGATCACTCTCTATGGATATCTGGAGTATGACCATACGGCGACATCTCTAGTCATCTCATTTTAAAGATCATCGAGAAAGGCACTCTTCTATAGAAAAGAGGCAAGTATTATGTCAATAAAATTTGGAATCGCGCTGCCGCAGGGCACATTGATGGAACTGGCAGAAATCACAGACCCGGTAGAAGCCTATGAGACCATGATGCAGGTCGCTCTGACTGCCGAAGAGGTGGGATTTGACTCGCTCTGGCTTTCTGATGCTTTCTGGGCTGGTGACCCTTCCCAAAATCTCTTCGAGTGCTGGACGACGGTGGCCGCACTTGCACGTGACACCAGACGCGTGCGCATCGGTCAAATGGTCACCTACAGCGGGCTGCGCCAGCCCTCGTTACTGGCAAAAATGGCCTCGACCGTCGATGTGATGAGTCATGGTCGGCTCACTGTAGGGATCGGATCAGGATATCCTGCTCTTGAAACGCAATTTCGAGCGTATGGCTACGATTTTCCTGATATTCCTGTTCGCTCACGGCAACTACGTGAAGCAATCCAGATCTTGCTTGCCATGTGGACGCAGGAAGAAGCCACATTTGAAGGGGTGTATTATCAGGTGCATGGTGCCATCAATCAGCCCAAAGGTGTGCAGCAACCCCATATCCCCTTGCTGATTGGAGGCAACGGCGAACAGGTCACGCTCAAGCTGGTGGCGCAGTACGGTGATGCCTGCCATGTATTTGGCGATCCTGCCACCATTGCACACAAGTTTGCGGTGCTCAAACAACACTGTGAGGCCATTGGGCGAGACTATGAGAGCATCAGACGTGCAACCATCGCGATCTGCTCGCTTGCTGATACCGACGAGCAAGCCCAGGCTCGCCTTCCTGAGGCTGCCCGAGCCTTCGGTGGAGGGTTGATCGGCAGTCCCGACACGATTCGCAAAGGGATCACGGCGTTAGAGAAAGCTGGCGTACAGGAGTTAATGCTCAGGTTCCCCAACGCTCGCGACATCAATGAACTGCGGCGCTTCGCACAAGAGTTTATCGCGTAGAACAATGGCAAAATAGGAGAAAATGATAATGCTCAAACAAATCATGCAAGCGGTTCGTATCTACGGCTATGGTGGAGCAGAACAACTCAAGCTCGAACGGATAGAACGCCCACAGCCACAGGCAGGCGAAGTACTTCTGCGTGTCTACGCGGCAGGCGTAAACCCGCTCGACTGGAAAATCTGTCAGGGCTTGCTCAAAGGGTTCATGTCCATAACGTTTCCCTATACACCTGGCATCGAGGTGGCAGGAGTGATCGAAGAGGTTGGGCCTGGTGTAAAGATATTCGAGATCGGACAAGCCGTTTTTGGGCAGTGCGCAAATGGGGGCTACGCCGAGTACGTTGTGGCTTCCGTCGATGCCCTTGCGCTCAAACCGCAGAGCATGAGTTTCGCCGAGGCTGCTACCATCCCAGTGGGAGCAACAACGGCCTGGCGCGCACTTTTTGAGCATGGAGGCTTGACCGCTAGTCAACGAGTGCTGATTCAAGGCGCAGCTGGCGGGGTTGGCTTGTTCGCGGTCCAGTTGGCGAAATGGAGAGGCGCACAGGTGATCGGCACAGCCCGGACGGCAAACCTCGATTTTGTGCGCGATCTTGGTGCCGATACGGTCGTGGATTTCACGACAACACCAGTTGAGAGTGTGGTTCAGAATGTGGACCTGGTACTCGATGGTGCGGGAGGAGAAACCTTGCTCAGTTCTCTGGCCGCACTTCGGCGCGGAGGAACGCTGATCTCAATCGCCGGTCCACCCCCGCAGGCAGAAGCGCAAGCGCACGGCGTTCGTGCGATGATGATTCGCTCCCAACCTTCGAGCGTCATCTTACAAATGTTGACACGATTGATCGATGAAGGCCACCTCAAAGTGACTGTAGGAAAGACGTTTGCGCTCAGTGAAGTGCGCCAGGCCCATGAATACGGTCAGAACGGTCATGGACGTGGCAGGATTGTGCTTCAGATCGCAGACGAAAGAGAGGACACGTTTGCAGCAGAATAAGGCCCACGATAAGCGAAGCCACAACTGGATGCCAGGAAACAGAGCAAGAAAAGAGCGAGGTGCCATATGAGTACATTTACTAAGGCAGAATTTGAGTACTTACAGTCGCAACAGAGGGGAAGACTAGCGACGGTTTCTCCGCGTGGGGAACCACAAGTCAAAGCGGTCAGCTTCCGTTATAATGCGGAACTTGACACGATTGATATTGGTGGATTTGACATGGAAAAATCCCAGAAGTTTCGCAATGTTGCCAGCAATCCCAGTGTGTCTTTTTTGGTAGATGATGTCTTGCCAGATGGCAATCCAGGCTTCATCGAGATACGAGGACATGCCCAAGCTCTTCCCTCAGGCGGGCAGAACATTAATCCTGCCCTCAGTCCAGCTATGATACGTATCATCCCCAGGCGTATTATTGCCTGGGATCGGTCGGGTCGGTTCCCTTCATCGTTCCGCAATGTCGAAAAAGGCGTCATTTAAGAATGAAATGGCCTGGTGGAACGAGGCGAACAATCCTTGTAGTTGTCCGCCTTTATCCACCAGAATCCCCGAGTTATGCACACGTGTATCCACAATATTCCTCAGAAATTGGTGGATAAACGGGTTGTCATCCAAACCATTTTCCAGGTACACTTTCTCTATCAGTTCCATCAATCTTCTTCTTGCTGTCTGATGGTGCTTATTTCATCTTGAGCGTTTTTTATCACAGAGCAACAAAGGCAGGAGAAGATTTATGTCAACGTGGACCTTACACGATCTCTACCGTCTTTCGTCACTGCTTGCCAGTGAGCAACGACTATTCAAGGCACTCCAGGCGGCATACACAAAACGTCGGCGTTATCCTCATACAGCTGGTGGGCTTCCTTTCCTCGTCATACCTCTTTCTACTGTCGTCTTATTGTGTGTGCCATTGAAAGGCCTCGTATGAAGATGGAGGAAGAATGCCATGCCAGCCACATCATCACCGCTAACTCCCAGGAGTGCCTTACGCCATCGTCCGATTAGTTCTTCTGAGAAGACGGAGGAACCGCCGCGCGTCTCGCGTGCCTCGCGCACCCACCAGACAAAAGAAACGGTAGAACCATTCGTACGTACCACTTTGCCACACACAGCAAGCCAACAACGCCAGGGGGTCGGATTGGTCTGGTTGGGGACAGGCATGCTCATGGCCCTGGCAGCCGTCTTGCTTGGACAGCTGGTCGTGGGCTGGATAACCATCACCTGGGACGACTGGCACTATGGACGACCACGAACGTTCCAGTGTGACGCGGTCGTAGGACACGCTGATAGCCCAGCACAACCCAGTCACTTCATCGCGCTCAATCTCAAGGGGCACATAGAAGTGATCGAACTGCCTGGCGGCGATCCATCACACACCAGGATCTACCAGGGGCCACAGATCTACGGACCTGGAGCTGATCTCGTCCCGGTCACCCTGCAATTTCCCGATCCCGGCCATACCCATCACCCGGACATGCTCATCCTCTTCCAGGGCACCCAGGTCGTGCTACACAACGTCGACGGCACCTTTCGCTCTGATTGATTGCCTGTGAGGGGAAGGCAAATTTTACATCTCAGCAGCAAATGCGTCTATTAATTATGTCTACTACAAGCGTCTATCATTAGGATATTGATAATCTTTCTATGTAAATAAATATATGAGCGAGCAGAGAGAAGGGGTGATAAGGATGGATCTAAAACCAATCAAGTACCACGCCTGTACACAAGATCAGGGACAGGGCATTCTCCTTGTGGATATCGAAACCGAGACCAAACCCCTGAAGGATGTACACGGCAACAGACTGTATTACTGCATGCTCAACCATCATATCTTCTCTGTTGGTACCCACCAGCAGCACGCGACTCAGGAAGGATATCAGGAAACGTCTGACATGCTTCTTTGATAAAACACCAGGATGCCATATTGACAATGGCTTACCTTATGAATAAAATATGCAAAGGCGGCTCATAAGATATTAACCAACGAGGAACATGAGATTTGTATCCTCAAAAAAGTCTTGTGGAGCCGCCACGCAGCATCTGGCATTACCCCATCACCTCTACCAATTTCTCTCTCCCAGGCAATAATCCCGCTGCAATAGCCAGTTATCGACTCATTTGTTGATCAGTAGTCGGGTTACTTTTCCTTTTGCTCTTCTTTTTGTTCATCAAAGGCATAAGTGCGGAGAAATTGCTCACGTTTAAGTGAATCTATCTTATCTTGAAACAGTTCAAATGCTCCCTCATCAGTAAGTGTTTTATAAGGTCCCCTTTTTGACTTAAACCAATTATATTCTCGCTGCATGTCTTCCGCGCTTCGATACAGGTCGCGGCTCCGTTCACCAAATTTATAGTAGCTTGTGATTGCTGTTGCGATAGTAACAACCCCACTAATAAGAGGAGGAAGCCATGCGGGAATGTGGGGAAAGCCTATAGAGATAGAAACGAGAGCAGCTCCTACAAGAATGACCGTTTGTAAGATATTATGTATCCAGCGCAGCCTTAAAGCTTTTTGGCTGGAAAATTGAATACGGAATTTAACATAGTCCTTATACTGTTGTAGAGGTGTTTGTGGTGAAGCATATTGAATGAGGCCATACTGAACTGTATTTACCGGCCTCTCGTAATCATAAGCAATTGGTGTCGGTTGTGGCCTTCGTTCATAATCAGTTGGGGCAGATGGAGATGGAGGTTGAAATGGTGGTAGTCGATAATCACGTTGAGTGTTAGGTGGTGGTGGTGGGAATTGTTGTGTATTTCCCCACTCCCATGGGTCGGACGAATTCTGATATGTGTTATTTTGCTGTTGGAGAGGCAACGTAGGCTGTATCTGCTTCCCAATTGCAGGCAGATTGGAAGCAGTATCATCTGTTGCAGAAGATCCAGCGGACTCTTGCTTGTCCTGCATTTCATCCATAATCTTTTACCTCTATGTTAGTAGAACGTCTTTGGCTCTCTATCATTCCCCAAAATCCGCATCAGTAGAAGTATATCATAGGTTGAGCTTCCGATAATAGATATTATTTGAAAGTGGATGAGCAGACCAGGCAGATTTCAACATCGTAAACAGCAAGCAGATTGACCTTGCGAAACAAAATAGTCTATAATTCATACTGTAAGAACAATTTCATACGTATTTCTAATGCGGGAGCTTGGGAAAGCCAGGCTGAGAGGGTGGCCCATTCATCGCCACCGACCGAATGAACCTGTTCTGGGTAATACCAGCGTAGGGAGCAACACTTCATAAGGAACCTCAGGAGCACTGGCTGCATATTTGCTAGTGCTTTTTTGTTGCCCCTTGCAGTCTCGAACACGGATTCCTTTTATTTATGAAGGGGGAAAACATGCAACAAGAAAGAATCAGCAAGGACGTAAACGACAACGTAAACGTTCTTGGTGTGCGCGGCGTTGCCTCCGACGACTTTCTCAAGGTCGAGCGGCACGGCATGGAGCCGGTGCCAGATGCGGACCGACATGGCTCGCCTCGCGAATTATCTCTGGTCTGGGCTGGCGCGATGGCAAATTATGTCTCGCTGCTGACCGGTGCGCTGGTGATCGGCGCGCCACTCGCTCTGGGCTTGAGCCAGGGCCAATTAGGGCTGCTCGATAGTGCTATTGCGATCATCGTTGGATCTGCCCTCGCTGCACTTGTACATGGCCTGACCAGCGCTACAGGGGCAAAGACCGGCACGCCACAGATGATCTTTGCGCGTGGCGTCTTTGGTCATCGCGGCGCATACATCGGTGCGGCACTGACCTGGTTGATGGCTATCGGCTGGTTTGCCGTCGATTGCGTAATCGGCGGTTGGGCATTAGTGCAACTACTGGGGATCTTTGGCGTTCCCAAAACAACAGAGGTTGCGATGGGAGCAATTACATTTGTACTCATCGTCTCGGTGATCGTC
>Ga0070741_10017632_pt1 | contig 11700 bp, 9 predicted proteins | sample Coa_R1_4_FD_66440 | JGI IMG/M metagenome (GOLD analysis project Ga0070741, IMG submission 66440) | Surface soil microbial communities from Centralia Pennsylvania, which are recovering from an underground coalmine fire - Coalmine... | ecosystem: Environmental > Terrestrial > Soil > Unclassified ...
TGACGGCAATCGCCAGGGAACTCGGCTTGTCGGTGTCGCGGGTGAGCCGGCTGATCGCTCGTGCGGAACAGGCAAAAGACAAGGCCTGACCCCCACGCCGTGTGACCCCCACGCCGTGTGACCCCCACGCCCCGCTCATGCCGGACCCCCATGCCGCAAGGCCTGACCCCCACGCCGCGCTGGCGTGGCCCCCGGCCGCAAACGTTAGAACCGGATCTTGCCAACCTTTTTTACTCATCCGACTGTTCCCCTCGCCATGGCCTGGGGTCTCGGCAGCGAAGTCGTTTCAAAGCGCCTGCTCGCCGCGGGCGTTCTGGTTTCTATTCGTCGCCGGTGCCTCGCACGGCATACTCGACGCCTTTACCAACGGTGGCCTTGGCATCGCCTTCTTGTGGCCCTTCTCGAGCGAGAGATTTTTCGCGCCCTATCAGCCCATCGAGGTCGCTCCGATCGGGCTTTCTCGTTTCCTGTCTCCGAGGGGCGTGGCCGTCCTGTGGTCCGAGCTTCTTTGGGTCTGGTTGCCGGTTTCGTGCGCGGCAGCCATCGTTGTTGCGTACCGCCGTCATCGGTATAAAACACTGCACCCCGAACAAGTTTCGAGCGATTAGCCTTCAACAGTTCCCGGAGGCAAGACGACATCAATGAGCGCCATCGCGCATCTCGTGCCCGCGCGCGTGCGCGACCTCGGCGGCTTCGCGGTCCGGCGCATCCTGCCGTGGGGCGGCGGGCGCATGGTCGGGCCGTTCATCTTTCTGGACCACATGGGGCCGGTCGGATTTCCCGCCGGACAGGGAATCGACGTGCGGCCGCATCCGCACATCGGGCTCGCCACGGTGACCTATCTATACGAGGGCGAAATCGTGCATCGCGACAGCCTGGGTGTGGTGCAGACGATCCGGCCCGGCGACGTCAACTGGATGACCGCCGGCCGCGGTATAGTCCATTCGGAGCGTACCGATTCGGCGCTACGCGCCCGCGGCCACCGCGTGCATGGGCTACAGTCCTGGGTGGCGCTGCCGCTGGACAAAGAGGAGAGCGAACCCTGGTTTCGGCACTACCCCGCGAGCCGGCTGCCTGCACTTGCGCGCGACGGCGTCGAGCTGCGCGTCATCGCCGGCAAGGCATTCGGGCTCGTCTCGCCGGTGGAAGTGTTCTCGGGGTTGTTCTACGTCGACCTGAAGCTGCGAGCCGGGGCGGGCATCGATCTCGCCCCTGAGCACGCGGAGCGCGCCGCACATGTCGCGGAGGGAGAAGTGGAGATCGAAGGCGAGAGGCTCGGTGCGGGGACGATCGCGATTCTCGAGCCCTGCGAAACGGTGCGCGTGGGTGCGCGCGGCGACAGCCGGCTGGCGCTGCTCGGCGGCGCGCCGCTCGAGGGACGGCGCCTGATCTGGTGGAATTTCGTCTCCAGCTCGAAGGCGCGCATCGAGCAGGCAAAGCGGGACTGGGCGGAGGGAAAGTTCGCGCCGGTGCCTGGCGAGACCGAATTCATCTCGTTGCCCCGGGACTGAAGCGAGGAGAAGCGAAATGCGAAGCGCGATGTTGTTGGCGGTGATGTGCTGCGCGGCGGGCCTTGCGCTTGCCGAAGAGCCGAAAAAGAAGCCCGGCATCTACAAATGCATCGGCGCGGACGGCTCGGTAACCTACTCCAGCGAGCCGTGCAAGGGAAAGAGCAAGACGTTCCTCTCCGACAAGGATCTCAAGAAAAAGGCCAGCACCGTGCGCGGCGGCGGCCGCCAGACCGTCTATCCGGCGGGCACTGGCACGGCGGAAGCGCCGCCCGCTTCGGATGAAGCCGACTCGAAGCAAGTCAAGCAGCCCGCTGCGCTCGTCAATCCGGTAACCGGTACGATCATCAACGAGCAGGGCATCAAATAGCGCCGCCGCGCACGCGAGCAAACTCGGCCGCCGTCGATCGAAACGGCGAACGACCAACCGACTCCTGAACCCATAAAATCTCCAACCGCGGAGGAAACGCGATAACCGAACCACCAAGGGCACGAAGATCACCAAATAGCAACGCAACCGCGCCGCCTCACGCGAGCAGCAGGGTGTCGAGTTCGGCTGCCGCCGACCGCAGCAGCGGAAGAAACTGCGCCTCCATCTCGCGCACCGCGATGCGCCCCGCCTGCGCGCTCACGTTCATCGCCGCCACGACCTTGCCCGCGGCATCGCTGACCGGCACGGCGATCGAGCGCAAACCGATTTCGAGTTCCTGGTCGACGACCGCATAGCCCGCCCTGCGCGTTCCTTCGAGGATCTGGAGCAGCTTCTCGCGCGAGGTGACGGTCCGGTCGGTGAGCGGCTTGAGCCGCACGCGCGACAGCAGCGCGGACAGCTCGCCGGAGGCGAGATTCGCCAGCAGCACACGTCCCATCGAAGTGCAGTACACCGGCAGGCGGCTGCCCACGCTCAGATCCACCGACATGATTCGGGTAGTGGTCGCCGCGCGCGCGACGTAGAGGATCTCGTCGCCGTCGAGCACGGCGAGCGAGCAGGATTCGTGCGCCGCCCGGCTGACGCGGTCGAGGAAGGGCTGCGCGGAGACGGCGAGCGGCGTGGAGGAAAGATAGGCATGGCCCAGCGCCAGGACCTTGGGCTGGAGCGAGAAATACCGCTCGTCGGCCGCGACGTAGCCGAGCCGGAACAGCGTGTACAGGCAGCGCCGCACCGCCGCCCGCGGGATCCCGGTGAGCCGGCTGATCTCGGCGATCGACTGCCTGCGCCGCTGCTGCGAGAAGGCGCGGATCACCGCCAGGCCGCGGGCGAGCGAGGTCATGAAGTTCGGATCCCCGCCCAGCGCGTCGATCTCGACCGCGGGCGTCGCCTCGGCGCGCGCCGGCGGCATCCTGCCGCCGGCGGGACTCGATCCGGAGCCGCGTTTGCCCATTGTTCCTCCTTTGCCGTCGTGCCCCGATGCTAGCACCGCTTGGGGCGATAATCGAACGGTATTTCGCTAACCGCCCTTGACGGAAGAAGCAGGCGAGGCATAGAGTCGGGTGCTATTAACGCACTTTCGTGCGAATAACGAACAAACGGCAATAGACAGGTACAGGGAGGAAGCGTCCTGCGCCCCGTGTTGCGGACAAGGTCCTTGCGGTTGGCGATCCATCATCCCGCGCAAATGAAATCCCCGCCCGAAGTGCTGTCGCTGTATCCCGCGCACGACGGCTCCCTGACGGGGCTGCTGGCGAGCCGGACGGCGTTCGGCCGCGACCGGCCGTTCGTGATCTATGCGGAGCGCACCTGGCGCTGGGGCGAATTCCAGGACGCGGTGCAGCGCGCCGCCCGCATGCTCGCGGACCGCGGCATCGCGAAAGGGGACCGCGTCGCGGTCATGGCGCCGAACAGCGATTCCTACGCGCTGCTTTTCTTCGCGCTCGCGCGCCTCGGCGCGATGCTGGTCCCGGTCAACCCGGAATTCGGCGTCGAAGAAGCCGGCTACGTCCTGCAGCACGCGGAAGTGTGCGCCGTGGCCTGTACGCAGGCGGCGTATCCGGTCGCAAGCCACGCGTGCGAGGGCATGCGGGCGCGTCCCTGGTTCACCCTGCTCGACGGGCACGAAGAGGCCGCGCCCGGCTTCGACCGCCTGCTCGCCGCCGCGCCGGAAACTTCGCTGCCGGCGCCCGCGGGGCCGGAGGACGTCTGCCTCATCCTCTACACCTCGGGCACGACGGGATTCCCGAAAGGCGTGATGCACAGCCAGCGCAACTTCGTGATGGCGGGCGAAGGCTTCGTCGAGCGCATGCACCTGCAGCCCGAGGATCGCCTGTTGTGCGTGCTGCCGCTGTTCCACATCAACGCGCTGTTCTACTCGCTGGGCGGCGCGGCGGCGGCGGGCGCCTCGATCGTGTTCGCGCCGCGCTTCAGCGCCTCGGGCTTCTGGCGGCTCGCCGCGCAATCGGGGGCGACCGAGGTCAACATCATCGCCGCGGTAGGAAACATCCTCGCTCGCCGTCCGCGCGCGGAATTTGTCCCGGCGCACCGCCTGGCCAAGGTGTACGGCGCGCCGGTGAGCCCCGAGATCGCGCGGGTATTCCGCGAGGAATTCGGTGTCGGGCACGTGATCGAAGGCTACGGCATGACCGAAGTGCCCGGCGTGTGCAACGTTCCTTTCGACGGACCGTACCGCAGCGGCAGCATGGGCCGCGCGGCGCTGCATCCGGATCGCGGCATCCGCTTCGCCGAGCTGCGGGTCGCGGACGAGGCGGGCCGCGACCTGCCCGACGGCGAGGTCGGCGAGCTGCTGGTGCGCACGCCCATCGTCATGAAGGGCTACTACAAGGACCCGGAGCAGACCGCAGCCGCGTTTCGCGACGGCTGGTTCCTGACTGGCGACCTCGTCCGGCGCGACGCGGACGGGTTCTTCTATTTCGTGGCGCGCAAGAAGGACATCATCCGGCGGCGCGGCGAAAACATCTCCGGCGCCGAGCTGGACCGCGTGATCGGCCAGTGTCCGGGGGTGGCGGAGGCTGCCGCGATCCCGGTGCCCTCCGACCTGGGCGAAGACGAGATCCTGGTCGCCGTGGTGCCCGCCGCCGGCGCGTCGCCGAGCGCGCAGGAAATCCGCGACTGGTGCGCGCGGCATCTCGCGGCGAGCAAGCTGCCGCGCTACCTCGTCTTCATGGAAAGCCTGCCCAAGACGCCGACGCACCGGGTGGCGAAGTTCAAGCTGCGGTCCGATCCCGGCCTGCTCGCGCGCGCGGTCGATCTGCAGGGTGCACAATCGAGCTTTCCGGTTGCCGGCGCAGGGGAGGGCCACTGATGCGCGAAGTATTCATCTGCGACGCGCTGCGCACGCCGATCGGCCGCTTCGGCGGCGCGCTCGCCGGCGTGCGCACAGACGACCTCGCCGCGGTGCCGATCCGCGCGCTGGCGGAGCGCAACCGCGCGGTGGACTGGGCGCGGCTGGACGACGTCTTCCTCGGCTGCGCCAACCAGGCGGGCGAGGACAACCGCAACGTCGCGCGCATGGCGCTGCTGCTCGCGGGCCTGCCGCCGGAAGTGCCGGGCGTGACGATCAACCGGCTGTGCGCCTCCGGCCTGGACGCGGTGGGCACAGCGGCGCGGGCGATCGCGGCGGGCGCGATCGATCTGGCGATCGCGGGCGGGGTGGAGTCGATGTCGCGCGCGCCCTTCGTCATGGCCAAGGCCGAGGCCGCCTTCCAGCGCGCGGTCGAGATCCACGACACCACGATCGGCTGGCGCTTCGTCAACCCGCTGCTGAAGACGCAGTACGGCGTGGACTCGATGCCCGAAACCGGGGAGAACGTCGCCGAGGAATTCAAGGTCTCGCGCGAAGACCAGGATGCGTTCGCGCTGCGCAGCCAGCAGCGAGCGGCAAGAGCGCGCGCCGCGGGCTATTTTGCGGAAGAGATCGTGCCAGTGCCGGTGCCGGGGAAGAAGGGCGCGACAGCGGTCGCCGAAGACGAGCATCCGCGGCCCGACACCACGCTGGAGGGGCTGGCGAAGCTCAAGACTTTTGTGCGCACGCCGGGCACGGTGACGGCGGGAAACGCCTCGGGCGTGAACGACGGCGCGGCGGCGATGATCCTCGCCTCGGAGCAGGCGCTGAAGACCCACGGCCTGAAGCCGCGCGCGCGGGTTCTCGGCATGGCCGCCGCCGGCGTGCCGCCGCGGATCATGGGCATCGGCCCGGTGCCGGCCACGCGCAAGCTGCTGCTGCGGCTGGGGCTCGCGATCGCGGATTTCGACGCGATCGAACTGAACGAGGCGTTCGCGAGCCAGGTGCTCGCCTGCCTGCGCCAGCTCGGCGTGCCCGACGACGCGCCGCACCTGAATCCGAACGGCGGCGCGATCGCGCTCGGCCATCCGCTCGGCATGAGCGGCGCGCGGCTGGTGCTCACCGCGGCGCATCAACTGGAAAAAACCGGCGGCCGCCGCGCGCTGGCGACGATGTGCATCGGCGTGGGGCAGGGTGCGGCGTTGGCGCTGCAACGCGTGTGACGGGTAGGATGAGCGCGGGCGGCGATTGAATGCGCCCGCGCGCCGGGCGAGAACGAAAACCGAGGAGGAACACCATCATGGCCGACATCGCGGGCTATCGACGGCCGATGCCGGGTACGCAGCCTGAGTATCTGTATCCGCCCTACGCCTCGACGCCGAAGCGCGCGCCGACGCGCCCGCTGGTGCTGCTGCCGCACACGCTGTCCGAGGTCACCGGCCCGGTGTTCTGCCACGACGAGGTGAAACCCGCGGACGCGGACCTCACGCGCCAGCACGTGGGCGAACCGATCGGCGAGCGCATCATCGTCGCTGGCCGCGTGATCGACGAGAACGCCCGCCCGGTGCCGCAGGCGCTGGTCGAAGTGTGGCAGGCGAACGCCGCCGGGCGCTACCGGCATCACAACGACCGGCACGACGCGCCGCTCGATCCGAACTTTACCGGCTGCGGGCGCGCGCTCACCGACGGCGAGGGCCGCTACCGCTTCGTCACCGTCAAGCCCGGCGCCTATCCCTGGCGCAACCACTACAACGCGTGGCGGCCGCCGCACATCCATTTCTCGCTGTTCGGGCGCGCGTTCCTGACGCGGCTGGTGACGCAGATGTATTTTCCGGGCGACCCGCTGCTCGCCTACGATCCGATCTTCAACAGCGTGCCCGACGAGAAGGCGCGCCACCGCCTGGTGGCGAGCTTCGACTGGGAGCACACGGTTCCCGAGCGCGCGCTCGGGTACCGCTTCGACATCGTCCTGCGCGGGCGCGAGGCCACGCCGATGGAGAAATGACATGAGCCTGCAGGCGACTTCCTCGCAGACCGCCGGCCCCTATTTCCACATCGGCGCGGCGCCGCTGTACCGTCACGTCATCGCGGCGCCGGACGTTCCCGGCGAGCGGTTTTCGATCCGCGGCCGCGTGCTCGACGGCGACGGCCGCGGCGTGAACGACGCGCTGATCGAGATCTGGCAGGCGGACTCGCAGGGCAGTTATGCGCACGCCGAAGAGCTGCGCGGCGGCGCGCCCGAGCCCCGCTTCCGCGGCTTCGGGCGCGTGGCAACCGACGACAACGGCGCCTTCCGCTTCGTCACCGTCAAGCCCGGGCGCGTACCCGGACCCGGCGGGAATCCGCAGGCGCCGCATCTGCTGGTGGCGGTGTTCATGCGCGGCCTGCTCAAGCACCTGGTCACCCGCATCTACTTTCCGGACGAGGCCGCCAACGCGCAGGACGCGGTGCTTCGCCTCGTTCCCGCGGAGCGGCGCGCGACGCTGATCGCGAAAAAGATCGGCGCCGGCGAGCTGGAGTGGAACGTGGTCCTGCAGGGACCCGAAGAGACCGTCTTCTTCGACTATTGATCGCCATGCCGGAGCAGTCCGCGGGAGCCGCACCTTGACCGTCGCGCAGGCCACACGGCTGCTCGATCCGCTGTTCGCCACCGAGGCGATGCGCGCCGTCTTTTCCGACCGCGGCCGCGTGCAGGGCATGCTGGAGTTCGAGGCGGCGCTGGCGCGGGCGCAGGCGCGCCTCGGCATGATCCCGGGCGCGTGCGCCGAGTCGATCGCCGCGGAATGCGGCACGGAGGCGTTCGACTTCGAGGCGCTGGCGAAGGAAACCGCGCTCGCCGGCAATCCCGCGATTCCGCTCGTCCGGGCGTTGACCGCGCGGGTGGCGGCGAGAAGCGAAGAGGCGGCGCGCTACGTGCACTGGGGCGCGACCAGCCAGGATGCGATGGACACCGGGCTCGTCCTGCAACTGCGCCAGGCGATCGAGCTGATCGAGCACGATCTCGACGCGCTTTCCTCGACGCTCGCCGCGCTGGCAGAGAAACACCAGCGCACGCCGCTCGCGGGACGGACCTGGCTGCAGCAGGCGCCGCCGGTGACTTTCGGGCTGAAAGCCGCGGGCTGGCTGAGCGCGATCGGACGGCATTGCGTGCGCCTGCGCGCGCTCGAGCCGCGGCTGCTCGCGGTCCAGTTCGGCGGCGCGGCGGGGACGCTGGCCTCGCTCGGCTCGCGCGGCGTGGAAGTCGGCGAGGCGCTGGCCGCGGAGCTGAAGCTTGCCATGCCCGCTCTTCCCTGGCATGCACAACGCGACAACGTCGCCGAATTCGCCGCCGCGCTCGGGCTGCTGGGCGGCACGCTGGGGAAGATCGCGCGCGACGTGTCGCTGCTCGCGCAGAACGAGGTCGGCGAGGCGCGCGAGCCGGACGCGCCGGGCCGCGGCGGATCCTCCACGTTGCCGCACAAACGCAACCCGGTCGGCTGCGCGGTGGCGCTGGCTGCGGCAACGCGGCTCCCCGGACTGGTGTCGACGATGCTCGCTGCGATGGTGCAGGAACACGAGCGCGCGCTCGGCGCCTGGCACGCGGAGTGGGAGACGCTGCCGGAGATCTGCCTGCTCGCCGCGGGCGCGCTGGCGCATATGCGCCAGGTTCTCGCCGGACTGGAGATCGATCCCGCGCGCATGCGCGAGAACCTCGATCTCACCCGCGGCCTGATCCTCGCCGAGGCGGTGACGATGGCGCTCGGCGCGCGCATCGGCCGTTTGCCCGCGCATCGGCTCGTGGAGCAGGCCTGCCGGCGCGCGGTGGGAGAGGGACGGCATCTGCGCGACGTGCTCGCCGAGGATGCGCGGGTGCGGGAACATCTCGCCGGCGCGGAACTGGACCGGCTGTTCGATCCTACGGCTTACCTCGGCGCGGCCGAGCAACTGGTGGCGCGCGCGCTGGCGTCGCGGGGAGAAGCATGAGGGACGAACGCAGCCGCGGCCTCCCCGCGCCGGCGGCGAAGCCCGCGCAGACCGGGATGCGGGAGGATCGACCGCCCACCGTCGCGCAGTCGCTGCTCGAATGCGCCGCCCGCCTGGGCGTGGAATACGTCTTCACCAACCTGGGCAGCGATCATCCGGCGTTCATCGAGGCCTTCGCCCGGCTGCGCGAGCGTGGAGCGACGACGCCGAAGGCAATCGTCTGCCCGCACGAGATGACCGCGCTGTCGGCGGCGCACGGCTACGCGATGATCGCGCGCCGGCCGCAGCTTGTGCTGGTGCACGTGGACGTCGGCACGCAGAACCTCGGCGGCAGCGTGCACAACGCCGCGCGCGGGCGCGTGCCCGCCCTCATCGTCGCCGGGCTGTCGCCGCTCACCGCGGGCACGCGGGTCGGCGCCCGCAACGAGTTCATCCATTACATCCAGGACACGCCGCGCCAGCACGAGATCGTCGGCCAGTACGTGAAGTGGGCCTACGAGCTGCGCGCGCCGGAAATGGCGGAGGCGGTGCTGCTGCGCGCGATGCAGGTGGCGAGCACTCCGCCCGAGGGGCCGATCTACCTGACCGGTGCGCGCGAGATCTGGGATGCGCGCGTGCCGGCCGCGCCCGAATCCGCGGCCGACTGGCCGCCGTCGCGCCTGGGCGGCCTGCCGCAGGAGGCGCTCGCGGAACTGCATGGCGCGCTGGTGGCGGCGAAGCGGCCGATCGCGATCACCGCCTATCTGGGACGGCAGCCGCAGGCGGTGCAGCGCCTCGCGGCGCTCTCCGAGCGCATCGGCATCGGCGTGTGCGAGGTGAGCCCGGAATACCTCAACTTCCCCGGCGATCATCCGCATCACCTGAGCTACCGGCGCAACGCGCTGGTGGACGAGGCCGATCTCATCCTGATGCTCGACGTGGACGTGCCCTGGATCGCGACGAAAGTGCAGCCCGCACCGGACGCGCAGCTGTTCCACGTCGACGTCGATGCGCTGAAGCAGTCGCTCGCGTTCTGGCACTTTCCCGCGCAGCGCAGCTACCAGGCCGACACGCTGGCCGTGCTGGAACAGTTGCTGGAGGCGACGCCGCCGAGCGTGCCCGGGCGCGAGGCGCGGCTCGACTGGATCGCGGACGCGAAGCGGCGCCAGGTTTCGACGCCGCCCTCCGCCGACGGGCCGATCGGCGCGGAAGAGCTGACCGAAGCGGTGCGCGGGCTCGTCAACGAGCGCACCGTGATCCTGTTCGAGGAGCCGTCCGGCACCGAGCTGATTCCCTCGATGCTGCGCCTGCAGCGGCCGGGCAGCTTCTTCGCCAGCGGCGGCGCCGGGCTGGGCTGGGGCATCAATGCCGCGATCGGCGCCAAGCTCGCGCGTCCGGATGCCGAAGTCATTTCGCTGGTGGGCGACGGAAGCTATCTGTTCGGCGTACCGAGCAGCGCCTACTGGGTGGCGCGCACCTACGGCGCGCCGCAGCTCACCGTCATCTACAACAACGGCGGCTGGCATTCGCCGAAGCTCTCCACGCTGTGGGTGCATCCGGAGGGCAGCGCGAAGCGCAACGACACCTACTGGGTGACGATCGGCGCCGGGGCGCGGCTCGCGGACATCGCCGCCGCCGCCGGCGACGCGGAAGCATTTCGCGTGAGCGAGCGGCAGGCGTTGAAGGAAACCCTGCGGCAGGCGCTGCACACGGTGCGCGGCGGGCGCTGCGCGGTAGTGGACGTGGCGATCGCGCCGATATCCGCCCAGGTGTTGGGCTGAAGACAAGAGGGCACGGTGATGCGCCACATCGCGATTCGACGCCGGCGGTGACGGAAGGAAGACGGATGGCCTTGCGCACGCAAGTCGGAATCGTCGGGGCGGGCCCCGCGGGGCTGCTGCTTTCGCACCTTCTGCACCTGCGGGGCATCGAGTCGATCGTCGTCGAGAACCGCAGCCGCGACTATGTCGAGCACCGCGTGCGTGCGGGCGTGCTCGAGCAGGGCACGGCGGAACTGCTGCTGGAGGCGGGCGTAGGCGACCGGATGCGGCGCGAAGGCCTCGTGCATCACGGCATCGAGCTGCGCTTCGACGGCCGCGGCCACCGCATCGCGCTGTCCGAGCTGACCGGCGGGCGCGCGATCACGGTCTACGGCCAGCAGGAAGTGGTCAAGGACCTCATCCGGGCGCGGCTGGAGACCGGCGGGCAGATCCATTTCGGCGCCGCGGACGTCGCCGTGCACGATATCGATTCGAGCGCGCCGCGCCTGCGTTTGCGCAGCGGCGAGAAGCGGCTCGAGATCGAATGCGATTTCATCGCCGGCTGCGACGGCTTCCACGGCGTGTGCCGCGAGTCCGTCCCCGCCGGCGCGCTCGCGGTCTACGAGCGCACCTACCCGTTCGCCTGGCTCGGCATCCTGGCCGACGCGCCCCCGGCGGCGGACGAGCTGATCTACGCCTATCACGAGCGCGGCTTCGCGCTGTTCAGCATGCGCTCGCCGGGAATCACCCGCCTCTACCTCCAGGTGGCGCCCGAAGAGGACATCCAGAACTGGCCGGACGACCGGGTCTGGCAGGAACTGCACACCCGGCTCGAGATCGGAGACGGCTGGCGGCTGAACGAGGGGCCGGTCGTGGAAAAGGGCATCACCGGGATGCGCAGCTTCGTCGTCGAGCCGATGCAGTACGGCAGGCTGTTCCTCGCCGGGGACGCCGCGCACATCGTGCCCCCGACCGGCGCCAAGGGATTGAATCTCGCGGTGGCCGACGTGCGCGTGCTCGCCGGCGCGCTGGCGGAGTTCTATGCCTCCGGGCGGCGCGATCTGCTGGAGGCGTATTCCGCGACCTGCCTGAAACGGGTCTGGCGCGCGGAGCACTTTTCCTGGTGGATGACCTCGATGCTGCATCGCTTCCCGGCGCACGACGGATTCCAGCGGCGCCTGCAGCATTCGCAGCTCGACTACGTGGTGCGCTCGCGCGCGGCGGCGGCGAGCCTCGCGGAGAACTACGTCGTGA
>Ga0070741_10017633_pt1 | contig 11700 bp, 9 predicted proteins | sample Coa_R1_4_FD_66440 | JGI IMG/M metagenome (GOLD analysis project Ga0070741, IMG submission 66440) | Surface soil microbial communities from Centralia Pennsylvania, which are recovering from an underground coalmine fire - Coalmine... | ecosystem: Environmental > Terrestrial > Soil > Unclassified ...
GCCGGCAAGACGCTGGTCGGCGCGGCCGCGATGGCCAAGGCCGGTGCGACGACGCTGATCCTCGTCACCAACACCGTCGCGGGGCGGCAGTGGAAACGCGAGCTGATGGCGCGAACGTCGTTGACAGAGGACGAGATCGGCGAGTACTCCGGGGAGCGCAAGGAGGTTCGGCCGGTCACGATCGCGACGTACCAGGTGATGACGCGCCGGACCAAGGGCGCGTACCGGCATCTCGAGTTGTTCGACAGCCGCGACTGGGGTCTGATCATCTACGACGAGGTGCACCTGCTTCCGGCGCCGGTGTTCCGCATGACCGCCGATCTGCAGTCACGGCGCCGCCTGGGTCTGACCGCGACGCTGATTCGCGAGGACGGCCGCGAGGGTGACGTGTTTTCGCTGATAGGACCCAAGCGCTACGACGCACCGTGGAAAGACATTGAGGCACAAGGGTGGATCGCGCCCGCGGAGTGCATCGAGGTGCGGGTGACGCTCACCGACAACGAGCGGATGCTGTATGCGACAGCCGAGCCCGAAGAGCGGTATCGGCTGTGCTCGACCGCACACTCGAAGATCGCGGTGGTGAAATCGATCCTCGACAAGCACCCCGGTGACCAACGCCTGGTTATCGGCGCGTACCTCGACCAGCTCGACGAGCTCGGTGAGGAACTGAATGCGCCGGTGATCCAAGGGTCGACAAAGACGGCTGAGCGGGAGGCGTTGTTCGACGCGTTCCGCAACGGGGAGGTGTCCACGCTCGTCGTGTCGAAGGTGGCGAATTTTTCCATCGATTTACCGGAAGCGGCTGTGGCGGTGCAGGTTTCGGGGACATTCGGTTCGCGGCAAGAAGAGGCGCAGCGGCTGGGCAGGCTGTTGCGACCCAAGGCCGGCGGCGGGGGCGCGTTCTTCTACTCTGTGGTCGCGCGGGACACGCTCGACGCGGAGTACGCGGCGCACCGGCAGCGGTTCCTGGCCGAACAGGGCTACGGGTATGTGATCCGCGACGCCGACGATCTGCTCGGGCCGCCGGTCTAGGCGAACGCCTCAGATGCCGAGTGGCCAGTTATGGCACGAATTCGCCCCCAATTCGTGCGTTAAGTGGCCACTCGGCGCATCAGGTCAGCGCGGGGAGCACTTTGCGTTCGAACAGCTCGATGCCTGACCGGTCGTAGGCGGCTTCGGGGAAGTAGCAGATTCCGTACTCGCAGCCGAGATCGCGTGCCTGCTGCATCTTTTCGACTACCTGCTCCGGTGTGCCGGTCGCCGCCTCCGTCGCTGTCGCGGCGATCATCGCGTCGGCGCCCTTCTCGCCGACAAAACCGACGAAACGGTCACGGATGCGCGCCAGCCGGTCTTGCACGTCCGCGTCCGACTCGCCCACGATTGCGGTGAAGTTCGCCGACCGCACGATAGCGTCGAAGTCGGTGCCGACGTCGCGGCAGTGCTGCTCGAGGATCTCGGACTTGCGCTTGAACTCCTCGGGCGTCGGAGTGAAATTGGTGTATTGCGCATACTGCGCGGCGATCCGCAACGTTTTGCGCTCACCGCCGCCGGCGATCCACAGTGGAATACCATTGGGCTGCAGCGGCTTCGGCGCGACGATCGCGCCGTCGGCCTGGTAGTGTTTGCCGTCGAAGCTGACCTTTCCGTCGCGCCAGGCGTCGCGCATGATCTGCACGCCCTCGTCGAGCCGGGCCAACCGCACACCAGCCGACGGAAAGCCGTAACCGTAAGCGCGCCATTCGTGTTCGTACCAGCCGCCGCCGATCCCCACCTGCACGCGTCCACCCGCGATCACATCGACCGTCGCAGCGACCTTCGCCAGGTATACGGGATTTCGGTAGCTCATCGCGGTGCACATCTGCCCGAGCTTGATCCGCTGCGTCGACGCCGCATAGGCGGCCATCAGACTCCACGCCTCATGGGTGGCTTCATCAGTCGGAACCGGAACGGTGTGGAAGTGGTCGTACACCCACAGCGAATCCCAGGCAGCCGCATCGGCGTACTGCGCGAGGTCGCGCATCACCTCCCAATGCCGCTCTACGGGAATGCCGACAAGATCCAACCGCCAGCCTTGCGGAATAAACAATCCAAAGCGCATGTCATGAGACTGTATGCCCCTGTCGAAATCCGAACGCGAACAGTTCCTGTCCGAACCTCACATCGCTGCGCTCTCGGTCCATGCCGGCGACGGACGCGGCCCGCTGACCGTGCCGATCTGGTATCAGTATCTGCCCGGTGGCGAACCGTGGATACTCACTGGCGCGCAGTCCCGGAAGGCGCGTTTCATCGAGGCGGCAGGCCACTTTTCGTTGATGGCCGACCGCGTGGAGCCCACCGTGCGCTATGTCGCGGTCGACGGGCTGGTCAGTCACATCGAACCGGGCACCGACGAGCAGTTGGTCGAGATGACGCAGCGTTATATGCCGCCGGAACAAGTGGATGCATTTCTCGAGTACGCCCGCGCCGAGCACGGCGCCCAAGTGGCCATCTACATGAAGCCGCAGCACTGGGTGTCCGCCGACATGGGTTAGGCGCACTGGCTACCGTGGACGTCATGAGTTCGCGGCACTTGGTGTTCAAGGTTTTCTACCGGCTCGGCTTCACCCCTTGGGATGGCCATGAGATTGCGACCAGCCTCCGCAGCCTCGTCGAACGTGACGGGTTGGCCCCGGGCAAAGCGCTCGACGTCGGCTGCGGTACCGGCGACACGTCGATCTACCTCGCGCAGCACGGATGGCAAGTCACCGGAATCGATTTCGTTCCGCAGGCCGTCGAGAAGGCTCGCGCCAAGGCCAGTGCCAAGAGCGTCATCGTCGACTTCCGGCAGGGCGACGCGACGAAGCTCTCGGCTGAGGGCATCGGCACTGGCTTCGACTTGATCGTCGACAACGGCTGCCTGCACGGGATGAGTGACGACGACCGCGCCAGCTACGTCCGCGAAGTCACAGCGGTAGCAGCGCCCGACGCGCGGCTGTTGCTCGTCGAATTCACGCCCCGTGGGTCGATCGCGGTGCCCGGTATCTCGCAAGACGAGATCGAGCGACGGTTCACCCCGGCGTGGAAGCTGGTGTCGACCGGCGACGAGGTCTGGGCGAAGAACCTGCGGCACTACCTTCTTCAAGCGATTTCGGTGCGCTAACCGGCGCTCAGCGCATGAAAACGCACCGAAATCGCAAGGGCTACGTGAAAGAGGCCGGCGGCGTGAACCGGTCGCCGTACTTGGCGGCCAGCTCGCGGGCACGCGCCACGAAGCCGTCCTTGCCACCCGGATAGCCGACGATGTACTGCGCGGTGCCGCCGGTCCACGGCGGGAAACCGATGCCCATGATCGAGCCGATGTTCGCGTCCGCCGTCGACGTCAGCACGCCCTCGTCGAGGCACTTCTGCGTCTCCAGCGCCTCGGCGAAAAGCATCCGGTCGATCATGTCCTGCAGCGGCAGCTGCGACGTCCCCGATTTGAACGTCTCCCGCAGCCCCGGCCACAACCCGACCCGCTTGCCGTCGGCGTACTCGTAGAAACCCTTGCCGCTCAACTTACTTGGGCGGCCCAGCTCGATCATCTTGCTGACGACGGCCTCGGCCGGATGCGGCTCGTAAGTGCCGCCGGCGGCTTCCACACCCTCACGGGTCGCCCTCGCGATCTTCGCCATCAGCTCCATGTTGAGCTCGTCGGACAGCTGCAGCGGCGGCGCGGGGTAGCCCGCCTGCGAGCCGGCATGCTCGATGCTCGCGGGCTCGACGCCCTCGCCGAGCATCGCGATCGCCTCGTTGATGAACGTGCCGATCACCCGGGACGTGTAGAACCCGCGGCTGTCGTTGACGACGATCGGGGTCTTGCCGATCGCGAGCACGTAGTCGAACGTCCGGGCGAGCGCCTCGTCGGATGTCTTCTCGCCCTTGATGATTTCGACCAACGGCATCTTGTCGACCGGCGAGAAGAAGTGGATCCCGATGAAGTCCTCCTGCCGCTTGACGCCGGTCGCCAGACCGGTGATCGGCAGCGTCGACGTGTTCGAGCCCAGCAGCGCATTCGGCTCGACGACGTCTTCGATCTCACCGAATACCTTGTGCTTGAGCTCCTGGTTCTCGAACACCGCCTCGATCACGAAGTCGACACCTGCGAGGTCGGCCGCGTCGCCGGTGGGAGTGATCCTGTCCAGCAACGCTTTTGACTTCTCTTCCGTCGTGCGACCCTTCGACAGCGCCTTGGCCTCAAGGCCCTCCGAGTAGCTCTTGCCTTTCTGCGCCGCCTCGAGAGAAACGTCCTTGAGCACCACGTCGTAGCCGGCTTTGGCTGAAACGTAAGCGATTCCGGCGCCCATCATGCCCGCACCCAGCACGCCGATCTTCTTGATAGGCGTCTGGCCGATGCCGTCCGGGCGAGAGCCGCCGGAGTTGATGTGCTGCAGGTCGAAGAAGAACGCCTGGATCATGTTCTTGGCGACCTGGCCGGTGACCAGCGAAGCGAAGTAACGGCTTTCGATGCGCGACGCGGTGTCGAAGTCCACCTGCGCACCCTCGACCGCGGCGTCGAGAATCGCCCGCGGCGCCGGCATCGGCGCACCCTTGAGCTGCTTCTTCAACAGCGCCGGGAACGACGGCAGGATCGACGCCAGGCCTGGCGACGACGGGGTGCCGCCGGGCATCTTGTAGCCCTTGGCGTCCCACGGCTGCACATGCGCGTCCGGGTTGGCCTTGATCCACGCCTTCGCGGCGGGCACCAATTCGTCGACAGAGCCCACGATTTCGTCGACGAGACCAATCTCCTTGGCCTGCGCAGGCTTGAACCGAGTGCCTTGCGACAGCACGTTCATGAACGCGTTCTGGATGCCGAACATCCGCACAGTGCGGGTGACGCCCCCGCCGCCGGGCAGCAGCCCTAGCGTCACCTCGGGGAAAGCGACGACCAATCCCTTGACGTCGGCCGCGATGCGGTGATGACACGCCAGTGCGATCTCCAGCCCGCCGCCGAGCGCGGCGCCGTTGAGAGCGGCCACCACTGGCTTGCCGAAGGTTTCCAGCGTGCGCAGATCGCGCTTGACGGCTTCCACCGTGTCGAATGCCTGGCCGGCATCGTCGGGTCCGAGCTGGATCATCCCCTTCAGGTCACCGCCTGCGAAGAAGGTCTTCTTCGCACTGGTGATGACGACCCCGGTGATCGAATCCTTCTCTGCCACAAGGCGTTCGACGGTGTTGTGCATCGACTCGGCGTAGTGCTCGTTCATCACGTTCGCCGAGCCCGTCGGGTCGTCAAGCGTCAGCGTGACGATGCCGTCGGCGTCCTTTTCCCACTGAATGGTGTTCTCTGCCATTTCTGCTTAAACCCTCTCGATGATTGTCGCCACGCCCATGCCGCCGCCGACACACAGAGTCACCAGTGCGCGTCGGGCGTTGCGGCGCTCGAGCTCGTCGACCATCGTGCCGGTGATCATCGCGCCGGTGGCGCCGAGCGGGTGGCCCATCGCGATCGCGCCGCCGTTGACGTTGAGCTTCTCGTCGGAAATGTTGAGGTCCTTCTGGAACTTCAGCACCACCGACGCGAACGCCTCGTTGAGTTCGAACAGGTCGATGTCGTCCACTGTCAGACCCGCACGATCCAGCACCTTGCGCGTGGCGGGCGTCGGGCCGGTCAGCATGATCACCGGATCCGAGCCGCTGGTCGCGGTGGCGACGATTCGTGCGCGCGGGGTCAGCCCCTGCGACGTGCCGGCCGCCTCGGACCCGACGAGCACAAGCGCGGCGCCGTCGACGATCCCGGAGCTGTTGCCGCCGGTGTGCACGTGGTTGATCTTCTCGACCCAGTGGTACTTCTGCAGCGCCACGTCATCGAAGCCGCCCATCGTGCCGATGCCGTCGAACGCGGTCTTCAGCTTGGCAAGGCCTTGCATTGTCGTGTCGGGACGCATGTGTTCGTCGTGGTCGAGGATTACCAGACCGTTCTGGTCACGCACCGGCACAACGGATTTCGCGAAGTAACCGCCCGACCACGCCTCGGCGGCCTTCTGCTGCGAACGCAGCGCGAACGCGTCGACGTCCTCGCGGGAGAAGCCTTCGATGGTGGCGATCAGGTCGGCGCCGATGCCCTGCGGCACGAAGCCGATCTGGTAGTTGGTCTCGGGGTCGGTCGCCCATGCGCCGCCGTCGGAGCCCATCGGCACGCGACTCATCGACTCGACGCCGCCGGCGAGCACCAGGTCGTCCCAGCCGGACCGCACCTTCTGCGCGGCGGTGTTGACGGCCTCCAGGCCCGACGCGCAGAACCGGTTCAGCTGCACGCCGCCAGTGGTGTCGGGCAGGCCGGCCGCGAGGACCGCGGTACGGGCGATGTCGCCGCCCTGGTCACCCACCGGCGAGACCACGCCGAGGATCACATCGCTGATCAGCGTCTCGTCGAGGTCGGGGTAGCGGCGCCGCAGCTCGTCGACCAGGCCGGTGACGAGGCTGATCGGCTTGACCTCGGTGAGCGAGCCGTTCTTCTGCTTTCCGCGTGGCGTGCGGATCGCCTCATAAATGAAGGCTTCTTCGGACATGACGGTATTCCTCTTCATTGGTCAGGAAGGCGGGGCCGGCGGCAGCCCGCCTGTGCAGAGCGTAGACCTCTGCGTTCGAGCCTAGCAGCGCGTAAACCAACCTGTTGGTTGGGTACGTCACACCCCTCGCGAGCAGGCGCGGATCGCATTACCACTGGGCCGGTAATGCGATTCCGCGTCTGCTCGGCAAGATGTGTGCATGACGGTTCGGAGGTTGCAGCCGTTCGCCACCACCGTTTTCGCCGAGATGTCGGCGCTGGCCGCTCGGATCGGCGCCGTGAACCTTGGCCAAGGCTTCCCCGACGAGGACGGTCCGCCGGCGATGCTCGAGGCCGCGCGCCAAGCGATCACCGCCGGCGCCAACCAGTACCCGCCCGGGCTCGGCATCGCCGCGCTGCGCGAAGCCATCGCCGCCGACCGCCAGCGCAAGTACGGCGTCAGCTACGACCCCGAGCGTGAGGTGCTGGTCACCGTCGGGGCGACCGAGGCCATTGCCGCCGCGGTGCTCGGATTGGTCGAACCCGGCTCGGAGGTTCTGCTCGTCGAGCCGTACTACGACTCCTACGCGCCCGTGCTCGCGATGGCCCAGGTTCAGCGCCGAACAGTTCCGTTGGTGCCGGACGACGGCGGCTTCGCGCTCGACGTCGACGCGCTGCGGCATGCGATTACGCCGCACACCAAAGCGCTGATCGTCAACTCGCCGCACAACCCAACCGGCGACGTGCTGACAGAACCGGAGCTGGCCGCGATCGCGGAGATCGCGGTCGACGCCGACCTGCTGGTGATCGCCGACGAGGTGTACGAGCATCTGGTGTTCGACGACGCCGTCCATCGTCCGCTCGCCACCTTCCCCGGAATGACGGACCGCACCGTCACGATCTCCAGCGCCGCGAAGATGTTCAACTGCACGGGCTGGAAGATCGGATGGGCTTGCGGCACCGCCGAATTGATCGCAGCCGTGCGCGCTGCCAAGCAGTTCCTCACCTATGTCGGCGGTGCGCCGTTTCAGCCGGCAGTCGCGTTGGCGCTTCAGACGCAGCAGGATTGGATCGTCCAACTGCGAAACACCTTGCAAGCCAGGCGTGATCGACTGGCGGCGGGATTGGCCGACATCGGCTTCGACGTGCACCACAGCAGCGGCACGTACTTCCTCTGCGCCGACCCGCGGCCACTCGGCTACGACGACAGCACCTCGTTCTGTGCCGAGTTGCCCCATCGCACCGGCGTTGCTGCGATTCCGTTGTCAGCGTTCTGCGACCCCGACGGCCGGCATGCTGCCGCGTGGAATCACCTGGTGCGCTTCACGTTCTGCAAACGAGACGACACCCTCGGCGAAGCGCTGCGCCGGCTAGAAACGCTCAGGCGTTGAGCAGCGCCTCCTTGGCCGCGTTGTAGCCGGGGATGAACGTAATCCCCGGGCCGCCATAGCATCCCGCGCTGCCGAGGTACAGACCGCCGATGCCGATCGGCTGGTCGACGAACCCGGTTGGCCCCGGCCGGTTGATGCCGATCTGGTCGGGGTGCAACAGGCCGTAGCAGTAGTCGCCGCCCGGCGCGCCGAACATCGTGCCCATGTGCCGTGGCGTGAAGGTGGTGTGCAGAGTGATCAACCGTTCGAAGTTCGGGGCGATGCGGCAGATCTTCTCGATGACTCGTTGGCCCATTTCCTTCTTCAGCTGGCCGTAGTCGTAGTTGTCGCCCTCGATCGGGAACCACAACGAGAACGCCGACGCCGCGTGCTTGCCTTCCGGCGCAAGCTCACAGTCGTGCACCGACGGGATCTGCAGTGCGACAGCAGGATCCGCGGGCACGATGCCTCGGCGGCACTCCTCCCATTGTTGTTGCAGCTCTTCAGGAGTGGAGAACATGCCGATATTGGCTTGCATCTCGGGATCGTTGAGGAGTTCGTACGGCGCGGCGAATTCCGGGATGCCGTCAAGCGCGAAGTGCATTTGCAAGTAACTGCCGCGGTGATCGGTCCGAGAGAACCGTTCACGGACGTCGGCCGCGAGCGCATTCGAGTCGACGAGCCGGGTCAGCGTGACGTCCGGGGCGATGCCGGAGACGACGATCGGCGCGTTGATCGTCGTCCCGTCCTCGGTGCGCACTCCAGCCACTCGCCCGTCGACAAGCACGATCTCTTCGACCTTGGTCCTCAGCCGCAGTTCGCCGCCACGGGAGACGAACAATTGCTGGAGGTGTGACGTGAGCGCGCCGATCCCGCCGCGCAATTTCTTTGTCAGGACGGCGTTTTCGTTCGGCACGGCCAAACCGAACGCGAACGCCGCCGCGGTCCCGGGTGTGGCCGGCCCGCGGTAGGTGGTGTTGACCGCGAGGAACGCGAGCATGCCGCGAAGGGCGCCGTGCTTCTCGCGGTCGGGCAAATACCTGTCGAGCACGTCGCTCACCGAACCGAACAGCATGTCGGTGATCGTCGACCGCTCGAATTCGTTTGTGGCGCAGGCATACATCTCGTCGAGTGACTTCGGCGGCAGCCCAGCGTCGAAGCGCCCCAGAGCGCGCGCCGGGGCCTGGCTCCACGCCATCAATCCGGCCATGCCGTTGACGGCCTCGGCGCCATGCTCCTCGTTGAGATGGGTCAGCAGCTTCATCGGGTCGGTGTAGTAGACGACGGGGCTATCGCCGACGCCCCGCAGCGACACCGACATCACATCGAGGTCGACCGTCGGCAACGCGTCTAAGCCCAGTTCTGCGCTGACCACCGCCGACGTCGTCAGTTGCAGCGACCCCGCGATCTCGAACTGGTAGCCGTCGAACAACTCCACAGTGGACGCCATCCCACCCGCGTAGAGCTTCGATTCGAGGCACAGCGTCCGAAGCCCCGCCCGTTGCAGCATTGCGGCGGCGGTCAGGCCGTTGTGGCCGGCGCCGATCACGATCGCGTCGTAACTTGCCATCATCGGACCGTGCCACGCGGCGCGCAGTTTTGTCAATATTGACGAAACAGCGGACCGTCGAGCAAGCCGAGCGCGGTTTGGCACATCGTCGCCAGGTCCGCCAGTGACCTTTCCTCGGAGACCATCCACAGCTCCATCGCGCCGAAGACCGCCGCGGCGATGCAGCGGCCCGCGACAGTTATCGGCAGGGACCCGTTACTACTCTCGGGCCTGCGACGGCGAAGGTGCTCAGCGATCGCGTCGGCGAAGTCGCCCTCGACCTGGCGGATTGCCCGCGCGATGCGGTCGGGTTCCAGCTCTGATGACCGCAGCGACGCGATTTGCGTGACGCCCTCAACGTCGTAGGGAAATGCGAAGATTGCCGCTTGGACCGACCCGAGCAGCGGTTCGTCGACCGGTCGCGCGGCCAGTGCAGTGCGAAACCAGTGCAAGCCGGCGTCGTAGTCGGCGAACAGCAGATCATGTTTCGACGAGAAGTGCCGATAGAACGTGCGCAACGAGACTCCCGCGTCGGCGGCGATCTGCTCGGCCGACGTGCCCTCGACGCCTTGCGCCAGGAAGCGGACCACGGCCGCGCGGCGCAGCGCCTCACGAGTGCGCTCGCTGCGCACCGTCTGTGCCGGCCGGACCATGTGCGTACGGTACCGCACACAGTTTTGTCACTATTGACATAACTTCGGCCGCGGGCCAGACTTCGGCAGCATGGTCGCGCTAATAGTTCATTTCGTCATCGCCATCGTGGTCGTCACGGTCATCGCGGCGTTGAACCCGCACATCTTCCGGCGCCCCGCGGTCCCAAAAGTGTCTGTCCTCGAAGTCGTCTATTACGCGGCCGGCATTGTGGCGACTGCAATCGGCTATTACTTCAACCTCAAATATGTGAATCAGTACTCGATGGGCAGCCACAACGCGATTTGGGGAGACCACGGCAGCTGGAAGGAATTCATCCAGCTCGGATGGGCCAACCCGGCCGTCAGTTCGGCGAGCTCGGACTACTACATCATGAGCCTGATCCTGCTGCCGCTGTTCGCGATCGTGGACGGCCGCCGCCGCGGCATTCGTCATGCGTGGCTGTATCTACTGTTCGTCCTTACCGCGAGTTCCTCGTTCGGCTGGGCGTTTTACCTGGCGACGGTTGAGCGGCAGCGCCGACTCATCCCTGCGCGCGAACCCGCCACAGTCGAAGCGAACTGACAACGGCGCTAACAGCGTTGGGCGAAAGCGACCATCGCGACACGCGCTCGAGCCCGAACGGTGACCTCACTGTGTTGTAGATGTGACAGAAGTGAATCAATGTTGTTGCCGTGACAAAAGTGCCGTCGGCGCACTTCAAACATTTGAGAAGTGGGATGCCGGCGCTGAACGATCGTCGGGGCCGGAGTTCGCGGGCACCGATCTCGCTGTGGCGGCGTGCGCTTGTCGCTGGGGGCGTGTGTGCGCTCGTCAATTGGGGGGTAGGTGCGGCGCACGCTGCCCCGACTCCGGCGGTCTTGCTCGTCGGCAGCTATCAGGGGATCCCCGGGCAGTACTCGAACATCCAGGCGGCGGTCGACGCCGCCCAACCCGGGGACTGGGTGCTGATCGGGCCGGGCGACTACCACGAGACCGGCAATCGCGTTCCGACCGGGGCCGTCGGCGACGACACCGCGGGGGCCGCCGTGCTCGTGACCACGCCCGGCCTCCACATCCGCGGCATGGACCGCAATGGCGTGATGCTCGACGGCACCAACCCTGGCGCGTCTCAGTGCAGCTCGGCACCGGCCGACCAGGACTTCGGTCCTCTTGGTTCGGACGGCGCCCCGACGGGACGAAACGGCCTGATCGTATACAAGGCGTCCGGCGTCAGCGTCGAGAACCTGACCGCCTGCAACTACCTCTCGGGCGGGGCCACGCCCGGCGATGAGATCTGGTTCGACGGCGGCGGCTCGAGCGGCACCCAGCAGATCGGAAGCTGGCGCGGCGCGTTCCTGTCGGCCACCTCTACGTACTTTGCAGGTGAGAACCAGCCGTTCGCTCAGTACGGGATCTACGCCTCCAACACCTTCGGCCCGGGGCTGTTCACGCAGGTGTATGCCAACAATATGGGCGACGCCGCGTTCTATATCGGCGCCTGCCCCGACTGCAACACGATCCTGGACAACGCGCACGGCCAGTATTCGGCCCAGGGATATTCGGGGACCAACTCCGGCGGCCACCTGATCGTCGAGAACTCCGAGTTCGACAACAACCACACGGGGTTCTCCACCAACAGC
>Ga0070741_10017634_pt1 | contig 11699 bp, 10 predicted proteins | sample Coa_R1_4_FD_66440 | JGI IMG/M metagenome (GOLD analysis project Ga0070741, IMG submission 66440) | Surface soil microbial communities from Centralia Pennsylvania, which are recovering from an underground coalmine fire - Coalmine... | ecosystem: Environmental > Terrestrial > Soil > Unclassified ...
CAGGAATTACCCACCTGCGCCGTATTTGCGGTAGGAGCGATGTCGCAACCGCAGGTCATCGTGAACGCGATGCGGGTAGGCGCACGGGAGTACATCGAGAGGCCGACGACGACCACCGAGTTACTGGAAGCATTCGTCCGGCTGACTGCGGCACAACGCAAGAAGACGGTCGAAGGCGCACGGGGAAAGGTATTCACCGTCATCAACGCCAAAGGTGGAACGGGCGCGACCACGGTGGCGGTCAACCTGGCGCTCTCCCTGCAGTCCACCCATGGGAACGTAGCCCTGATCGATCTGGCGCCCCTAGGCCATGCCTCGCTTCATTTGAATCTCAAGCCCCTGTTCACCGTGGCTGACGCGGTGCGCAACCTGCACCGCCTCGATAGTTCCCTGCTCGAAAGTTTCATGACCCGCCATCCCGATGGCTTGCAGTTGCTGGCGGGGACCAGCACCCCCGGAACCATGGAGCCTTCGAGCGCAGAATTTGCCCGCCTGTTCGACATGCTGGTGAGCCATTACCGCTTCGTGGTGGTCGACGCCTCGACGCGGCTCGATGGAGCCACCCGCCTGGTTTGCAACCTCTCGGAGTGCGTGTTGCTGGTCGCCCATGCCGACGTGGCCTCGCTGTGGAGCGCGTCCCGCGTGCTGCAGTACCTGGGGGAATCCGGCGGGCGCGAGCGCGTAAAGCTGGTGTTGAACCGGTTCCGCAAGATTCCCGGCTTCAGCGAGAGCGATGTGGAGTCGGCCACAGGGGCGAAGTTGATCTGGAAGATTCCCAATCATTATTTTGCAGTATCCAACGCCATCGATCGCGGCGTGCCGGTCATGCAGCAAAATCACTCGGAAATCGCGCGCTCCTTCACCGGGCTCGCCTCGGTGCTGACCCAGGAAGAATCGGAAATAAAACGCAGTAGCTGGTCGCTATTCAAGACGGTTTAGGAAATAAGACGGTTTAGGAAAGAGGAACATGTCTTCGGGATCGGGAATTTCACAAACGTTTGAACGGTCGGAGTACCAGCAGGTCAAAGCTGACCTGCACCGGAAGATTTTGGATCGGTTGAATCTGGAGCGCCTGGGGCGTACGCCTAGTGACGCCGCCCGGGATGAAGTGCTGGCGCTGATCCGGAACTCCGTGAATAGCGAGGCCGTACCCCTCAGTTTTGCCGAGAGAGAGCGGCTGTCGCGCGAGATTCTGGATGAAATCTTCGGGCTGGGCCCCCTCGAGCCCCTGCTCAAGGACCCCAGCATTTCCGATATTCTGGTCAACCGCTACAACTCGGTCTTCATCGAGCGCGCGGGCAAGCTGGAGCCCACCGGTTTGACCTTCAAAGATGATCAGCACCTGATGCAGATCATCGATCGCATCGTGTCGCGCGTGGGCCGGCGCGTGGATGAATCGTCGCCCATGGTGGATGCGCGTCTGCCCGACGGCTCCCGTGTCAACGCGATCATTCCTCCGCTGGCCATCGATGGCCCTTGCCTCTCCATTCGCCGTTTCGGACGCGATCCTCTGACCGCCCGCAACATGATCGAGAACAAGAGCATCACCGAGCCCATGCTGGAACTGCTCTCCGCCATGGTTAAGGGGCGATTGAACATCCTCATCTCGGGCGGAACCGGTGCCGGCAAAACGACGTTGCTGAACGTGCTCTCCGGTTACATTCCCAACTCGGAGCGCGTGGTCACCATCGAAGACGCGGCCGAATTGCAGCTCAAACAGGAACACGTAGTACGGCTGGAAACGCGTCCGCCCAACATTGAAGGAAAGGGCGCGGTCCGGCAGCGGCAACTGGTCATCAACAGTTTGCGTATGCGTCCCGACCGCATCGTGGTGGGCGAGGTCCGCGGCGAAGAAGCGTTCGATATGTTGCAGGCCATGAACACCGGTCACGAAGGGTCGCTGACCACGGTTCACGCCAATTCCCAGCGCGATGCGCTCTCCCGCGTGGAGAACATGGTTTCCATGGCGAACCTGAATATTCCCGAACGCGCGGTGCGGCAGCAGATCGCGTCGGCCATTCATGCAGTCGTACAGATCGCGCGTATGTCGGACGGTACCCGTAAAGTGATCTCCGTTTCCGAGGTCACCGGCATGGAAGGCGAAATGATTTCCATGCAGGACATTTTCCTGTTCGAGCGCAAAGGCCTGGGTGAAGGTGGCAAGGTCAAGGGCGCTTTCAAAGCGACCGGGATTCGTCCCAAGTTTTCCGATCGGTTGGCGGCGGGAGGATGCCGGCTGCGACCGCAACTGTTCGATTCCATCCTCGAAGTCTAGGAACTGGGGTATAGGTCAAGGGGCAGGTAATGATCTTCATCATTGCAATCGTCGCGTTTCTCATTGTTTTTGCCGGAGTGTTTGTGATGGCCTCGCTGCTGGATTCGCGGCGGTCACGCGCCCGGTTGCTGCGCGAACGGTTGGCCACCGTGCAGCAGGCGGCGGAACGCGCGCCCACCGAGGAACTGGCGCTGTTGCGCGATGAACTGCTCAGCGAGATTCCAGCCTTAAATCGGCTGTTGCAACGTTCCGGACGAGTATCGCGCCTGCGCCGCTTGCTGCAGCAAGCCGACATCAAGATACGCGCCGGCAATTTCCTGCTCATCAGCATCTTCTCCGCCTGTCTACTGGGAATGATTGTCATGCTGTTGACCAAGGACATGATGTTCGGCTGGGTGGGTGCGGTGGCCGGACTCATGATTCCTTTTGGTTATGCCTCCTTCCTCCGTTCCAAACGATTCCAGAAATTCGAGACGTTGTTTCCCGAGGCCATCGACACCCTGGCTCGCGCAGTCCGCGCCGGACACGCCTTCACCACCGCCCTCGAACTCATCGCCGGAGAAATGGCGGAACCGGTTGCGGGTGAGTTTCGCAAACTCTTTGAAGAGCAAAAATTCGGTTTGCCGGTGCGCGATGCCCTGTTGAACCTGGCCGAACGCATTCCCATCGTTGACGTGAAGTTCTTCGTCACGGCTGTGATGCTACAGCGCGAGACGGGCGGTAACCTCGCAGAAATCCTCGACAACCTTTCCTACGTCATACGCGAGCGCTTCAAAATTCAGCGGCAGGTCCGGGTCTATACGGCACAGGGCCGCTTGACCATGTTGTTGTTGATGGCCCTGCCCCCCATCATCATTCTCGTCATGGAAGTCATGAACCCGGATTTCATCAAGCCGTTATTTAATGATCCGATTGGCCATCTCTTGATCGTGGTCGGCGTGATCCTGCAGACCATTGGCTTCTTCATGATCCGGAAAATTATTCAGATTCAGGTGTAGTCCATGGAAACTTTTCTAGCAGCATTGCTGTTTCTAACCATCGCCACTGCCGTCTTCACTTTCGGAGCGGCGGTGCTGGCGCCCAGCTCGGTCATCGGCACGCGCCTGCGCTCCCTCGGCTTCCAAAAGGACCACGAGGAAGAAAAGCCGGCCATCAAGGAGCGTCTCGAACAAGCGCTCGACCCCTTAAGCAAGGCGCTGCCCAAGTCGCCCGACGATGTCTCGCGCACCAGGGTCATGCTGATGCAGGCGGGTTATCGTGAGCAACGGCACGTGACTTATTACTACGGCATCCGGACGCTGCTCGCGCTGTTCGGACTTGGCTTTGTCATTATTTCCGGCGTCGGCCTGAATTCCCCGCTCATGTTGCTGGCCGCGCCCGCTGCAGGGTTCATTCTCCCGCGCTTTATCTTGAAGCGGAGGGTCAAGGCGCGGCAACTGAGACTGAGGTTGGGATTGCCCGATGCGCTCGATCTGACCGTGATCTGCGTGGAAGCCGGACTGGCGCTCGATCAGGCCATGCAACGCGTCGGCGAAGACCTGAAGCACGCCCACAAGGAATTGAGCGAAGAGTTTGGTCTGGTGAATCTGGAAATGCGGGCCGGCAAGGCTCGCGCGGAGGCATTGCGCAATCTCGCCAACCGCACGGGGGTAGACGATATCCGCGCCCTGGTCGCGGTGCTGGTTCAGACCGACCGCTTCGGTACCAGCGTGGCGCAGGCTCTGCGCGTGCACTCCGACGCCTTGCGCACGGAACGCCGTCAACGCGCAGAAGAACAGGCCGCCAAAACCACCATCAAAATGGTTCCGGTGCTGGTGCTGTTCGTGTTTCCCTCGATGTTTATTGTGAGCATAGGTCCGGCAGCCATTCAGATGATCCGTATCCTTCTTCCGGAGCTTAAGTAATGTTCACGCCCGCACTGGCTGTAGTGCTGATTTTTCTGCTCTTGGGTCTGGTGGCTTACAACCGGCAGAAGGATGAAGTGTAAGAATCAATGCGGGTACCCCTCAAGGGCTATGCTTTTAACCGCACCCGGCAGTCGTTCCTGGCCACGGAACTGGCGGTCGCGAACACACACTGGACACGCCTGCGCGGTTTGATGGGGCGAGTTCCGGGGCAGTTTCGCCTGGGACACGGCCTTTGGATCGTGCCCTGCCACGGCGTGCATACCATGGCCATGAGGTTTCCCATTGACGTGGTGTATCTCAGTTCCGATAGGGTCGTGCTTCACCTTGAGGAGAATGTCAAGCCCTGGCGCATTACTCCGGTACTGATGGAAGCGGCCACAGTGCTGGAAGTTCCCACCCACACGGTGTGGAATACGGGAACTACTTTGGGCGATCAGATCGAAATTGTTTTTGGGACGAACCATCACAAAGGGGAAGCGGCATGAGCAGTCTCGCAACCGGACCGGCCGCCGATCAAATCGAAGTCCGCGAACCCAGATTCCTGATCGAATGGGAGCCGCGGTGGCAGGCCTTCACCAGCGCTGTCGGACCCGCCATGGAGCGCTCGCCGGCTCATCTGGCGGGAGAGCTACAGCCCGGACTCTTCCCTGTTCACGGAATGGTGACGACCTGGATCCTGGAGTTCGCCCTGCTGGTCGCGATCATCACCATTCCCTCGACGCTCATGCGGATGGGCCTCTTCGTGCCTCCGCCCATGCCCAAACCCAAATACGACGTCATCTACTTCTCCGGCGACGAGCTTCCCAAGGTAAACGACGCAGGAGGCGCCGAAGCCGGCCACGAAGGACGTTCCGGTGGACGCGAGCACTTCAGCCGTAAGCAGACGATCAAGGTGGCGCGCGGTGATTCGCTGGTCGAAAAGGTGATGGACGCGCCTAAGTTGAAGCTGCCTCACAGCAGCGATCCGGTAAAAAACCTTCTCGCGCTGACTACGCCGCAACCCGGTCCACCTCCTACGGAAGGACTGCAGAACGCGCAACCGGTACATCCGCCACAGCAGACGGTAGTGCCGCCGCAGCCGCAGGTTCGGCGCGAGCGGCTTCCGGCGGCACAAGCAATGACCGCGACCGTAATCCAGCCCGCGCCTGACACGCGGCGCGAGATTGCTCGCACTCGCCTGCCCCAGTTAGATAACAACGACATCGTTCCCCCACCTGTGGCTGTGCCTGCGAATGACTCTGCAGTTCCGAAGCTAGCCTTACCGGCGACTCTGGTCGTACAGCCGCCACCGCAGGTGGATCGCGAATTGTGGGGAGCAGCACATCCCCTGCAGGGCACGAAAGAAACCGCGGGCGTCATTCCGCCTCCCGTGCAAGCGATGGGACATGGAATGGGACGGGCCACGCGAGCAGTTGGCACAGTCGGCGGCGGAACTGAAGTCATACCACCCCCGGCAAATGCGGTATCGGGTGGCACAACAGGGCTTGAGTCCGGCGTGGGTAATGGCATGGGAAAAGAGTTGGCCTCGTTGAGCTCCCCTGCTCTCGGACCGCCGGGCGCCGGCGGCGCGGGCGCAGCCACGGGCAGCATCGTAATTTCAAATTCACCCGGGTCGAAGATGGGCATCGGTGAAGGCGGCGCAGGGTCACTCGCCATGTCACCGTCAGGCGGAGCCAAAGCAGGATTGGGTGGCTCGGGCGGAGGCGCGGGAATCGGCAAAGGCAGCGGCTCAGGTAGCGGCAAACAGGGCGAAGGATCGGGCGGAGCGAATACCGGCACGGGCTTTGGTTCAAGCCGCACCGCACACGGCGGAACTTCGGAAGGACCAGGGCCGGGCGGTGCGGGAACCGGTGCTGGGTCCGGCAATCCGATGATGGCGGGCATTTCGATCAAAGGGGGAACGGTGACGCTGCCCAGCTTCGCCACCGGCTCTGATGACGATCCCAGCGTTCCCGGGCACACGCTCAGCAACCGTCCGATTCATAAACCCGCAATCACCGTGATCGCGACCTCCCGTTCCGGCGGAGCGATGCGTGAGTACGGCGCGCTGAAGGGTGCCAAGGTCTACACCATTTATCTCGACACCAAGGCAGGTCCGGCGGTCCTGCAATTCGCCGATGCCGCAACCCACCCCCACGGTTTCGATGAGGACCTCGTACCACCCGAGGCGATCTCTGACGATTTACCGGTTGGACTGAAGGGATCGAAACTGGTGATCTCCTGCGTGATGGACCGCTCGGGAATTCTGCGGCACGTGAAAGTCATTGAAGGCGCGAATTCGGAGAACAGCTCGCAACTGCTCGATGCGGTGCTGAACTGGCGCTTCCGTCCGGCGCTGCGCGGCGATGACGCTATCGAAGTCAATGCCATTATCGGCTTCGCGGTGGACACACACTAGCCCTCACCAGCACGACCCAGGAACTCACACTTAACAAACCAACGTCGAGATTTGTCTCCCCCCTTTAGAGAAATTTGTGTCGGGTACTTGACACATCCCTTCTCCGGGTTGTACTTTGCCGCCCTCGACCAAAGCAGTCCCCGCCTAAGTCGGGTTCGGCCCTTTTCACAACCGCTCTTAGTTCTTGGGGAAAGTCATGAGACATCCCTCTTCGGTATCACGAACGTTTGCCTGATGTTGCTGACAGCAGATTGAAAGGAACTGCATGAAGAGAGTGCTGTTCAGCTGGCACGGCGTCAAAATCTACGCCTACCCCTTCATGCTCTATCTGGGGGTCACGTTCGGCATGATGACAGGCACCTACGCGGCCACTCAGCGCGGCCTGGATCCCGCGCGAAGCTACGCCGCAATGTTGCTGTTGAGCGCAGCGGCGCTGGCAGGGGCGAGACTGCTCTTTGTCGCCGCGAATTGGCGCCTCTACAGGCATGAACCGCGAAGGATCTGGAAACGCTCGGAAGGCGGCTACGCACTGTACGGCGGCCTGCTGCTGGCCCTGTTGCTTTCGGCGCCTCTGCTCTGGGCACTGCAACTTCCGCTGGCGAAGTTCTGGGACGCGGCGGCGATCACGATTTTGACGGGAATGATCTTCGCCAAGATCGGTTGCTTCCTCAATGGCTGCTGTGCGGGACGCGCGACTACCAGTGTGTTCGGCGTCAAGCTTCCAGATGCGCATGGCGATTGGCGTAAGCGTATCCCATCTCAGCTGATCGAGGCGGCATTCGCCGCGGTTCTACTTCTGATAAGCGTTGAGCTGCCGGGGCGTACGCGCCTGCATGATGGGACGGTGTTTCTGTCCGCCACGGCGGCGTACGCAATGGGACGCTGGATATTGGAATCTTTTCGCGAAGGCGTCGGCGGACTATCGAAGGTAACGCTGAGCCGCGCGATTTCCGCGGCACTGGCGGCGGCAACGGTCATCACCATTGTCGTTTTGCACTTGTTCTAACTGCGGCGCAGCCTGCGATGTCGCAGCCAAGTCAATTTTTTCATTTTGGATTTTAAGCAATGCAAAAGCAGAAACACTGAAGCGGAGATCAAGGAGAAGATATGCCATCTGCACAGGACATCTTAGATGCGATCAATGGAGCAGATTCACGGCTCGACGACGTCAAAACCAAGATCGACACCACCAACAACGATCTCAACGATATCAAGGGCAAACTGGATGCGATCAATGCGTCCGTGAACAACCTGGCGAGCATAATGCAGTGGGGATTCACGCAGACCATCACCCTGCTGCACTATGCCGACCAGGCGTTGTTCATCAACGATCAACAGAACGACACGATCATCTGCATACTCGAACACATTTCCAAGAACACGTGCGCCCTGCTCAACGAGGCACACCAGCAGACCGCGTATCAGAAGTCCATCAAGTATTCGACGAAAGAACTTGAGGGGCTGTACGAGGTGACGCACGGGGAGGCGGCGATCGTGTTTGAACGCGAAGAAAAATTGCGCAAGCAGATCGAAGAGTGCTGCCCGCCGAAGCAGGAGGCGCCGCCGTGCTCGTACGAACCGTGTCCGCAGGCGAAGCCGCTGCGTGAACCACCACCGAAGACAGATCCGCCGCCACGGCCCAAGACCGGCGGAATCAACTAGGGTGAAAGAATGTCTCGCGGATCAGCCACCGGTTGGTCCGCGGGACAGCTTTTTGCTTTCGCCGCAGCCAGAACTGCGATCAGCGCGGCATTGGGAATCAGCGAGCTCTCGTCCCACGAAATGGCGCGTGGAAAAGTTTAGACGCTTTTGCGCTGTATTCGACCGAGGCTGATTAACTTCTTTGTTGAAGGAGCGCTCTTGAGTGCGTGGATGTTATTGCTAACCCCGTCAGCCGTTCTGCTCGTCCTGATCTTATTCGGGTTTGTGGGCTGCGACCACTTCTACGGCCTCGAACAGAACCCTTTGCCGGGGTACTCGGACAACATCAAAAGCGAGCCCAGCCTTGTCGCATACTGGCGCCTGGGGGAGCCCTCCAGCACGCCCGTGCCGAGCACCGGCACCGCAATCGACCAGGTTGGCGGCCGCAACGGCAATTACAACAGCATTCCCATTAACGCCGACGCTAAGCGCCACTCTTTCGGTGCTCCCGGCACGATCACACTGGGCAACACTCCCGGACTACTTGAGCTCACCAGTCCCACAGACGAGACGAAAGATCCCTGCATTGAAGTGAACGGAGGCTTTGTCGAGGTTCCCTTCGACGCGGTATTAAATCCATCGCCGTTCACCTTCGAAGCGTGGGTATTTCCCGAGTTTGGTGGTGACCCGCCCAATAATTTTTACTGTCTGGTCGAAAGCAGCGCGCCCGAGGGTGGAGTCCAGAAAAAGCTTGGTTTCGCTCTCTACGCCGGTCCGGCAAATCCGTCCAGCGTGCAGCCTCAGCCGTATCAGTGGCAAGTGTGGATGGGCAATGGACAAAACTTTCAGCAGGTCGCGGTGGCCAGCGACAACGTAAAGTTTGACCAGATCACCTATCTGGCGCTCACCTTTGATCCGGGAGCACCCGCCCCGAATTTAATTCTGTACGTCTATTATCCGGGGACTGGGCAGGACATCAGCTTTAACTCGGTTGCCAAGATTCAGGGCAGCGTCACAAATTACCGGCCCAACAATCAGGGGGGAGGCGGCACTCTCCTGATCGGCATGGGCCGCAATGTCTTTCCCGGAGTACAAGTGGATCCCGTTGCCCTGCAGCCATTGCTGTACGCTTTCTCCGGCAAGATCCAGGAAGTCGCGCTCTACAGTACGGCCTTGATCATCGACACACTGGCTAAGCATGAGATGGCAGGCGGAATGATTTAGAGGACTCAAAACGAGCGTGAAAAACTCATGATCGCTTCGGTTTACTTGCTGACTCCGCTGGTTGTCCTCATGATCGTGCTGCTATTCGGCTTCACTGGCTGTCAACTCGTCTTTCCTTTGGACGAACACCCGGAAGAGACCTACGCTAAAACTATCGCTAAGGAACCCACTCTGGTGGCGTACTGGCCGCTGGGACAACCCGACACCACACCTGTGCCGAGCACAGGGACGGCGCTCGACCAATCCAGTTCGCACGCCCATCCCGGAAATTTCAATGTCGCGACCATCACGGCAGACGCGAAACGCTTTTCGGCGGCCGCGCCCGGCACCTTCACACCGGGAATCAAGCCCGGGCTGCTGCAACTCACCAAACCAGTGGATGAAACCAAGGATGCCTGCATCGAAGTGAACGGCGGATTTGTCGAAGTCCCATTCGATTCTCTACTCAACCCTGTGCCTTTCACCATCGAGGCATGGATCATTCCCGAATTCGATGCTACGCCTGACAAGAATTATTACTGTCTGTTCGAAAGCAGCGCGCCCGAGGGCGGGGTTCAGAAAAAATTTGGTTTCGGACTGTATGCCGGCCCCGAAAATCCCTCCAGCGCCCAGGTTCAACCGATTCGCTGGCAGGTCTGGATGGGCAACGGCCAGGCATTTCAGAGGGTGGGTATGTCGACCGATGTGGTCAGATTCCATCAGCTGACGTATCTCGCCCTCACCTTTGATCCCGGTGTTGGCACTAACAATCTGATCCTTTTCTTGTACTACCCGGACACCGGACAAGACCTGTCGATGGCTTCCGTCGCGCCGCTGCAGGCGACCGTCACCAACTTTAAAGCGAATAATCAGGCGCCGGGAGGTAGTCTTCTGATCGGCATGGGACGAAATCTGTTTCCCGGGGTGCTGGTGGATCCCGTACCTCTCCAGCCGTTCTTGTACGCATTCCCGGGAAAAATCCAGGAAGTTGCGCTCTACAGTTCGGCCCTGGATCTCAGCAAGCTGGCCAATCACGAGTTGGCCGGCGGAAATGTATAAACCCTGATCACAGGGGGAGAACCGGACATGAGCGCCTCGTTGCTACTGCTGGCACCAATCGCTGTGATGCTGATCGTGCTCCTGTTCGGGTTCACCGGTTGCGACCTGGTGTTCCAGGTTAACGAGCTTCCGCAAGCGACTTACGAAAAGACCATCACCACGGAATCTGGTCTCATCGCCTACTGGCGATTGGGCGAAGCGGATACCACAACGGTGCCCGGTGGTACAGCCATCGAGTTAAAGGGTGGCCGTAATGGGACGTATAACACGGCGATCATCACGGCTGACCCCAAGCGCCACTCTCCCGGCGCTCCCGGCGCTATCACGCTGGGAATTAAGCCGGGACTGCTGGACCTGACCAACCCGGTGGATGAGACCGTGAACCCGTGCATTGAGGTGGATGGTGGATTCGTCGAGGTTCCTTTCGACGCCGCGCTCAACCCTAACCTGTTCACCTTCGAAGCATGGATAATCCCCGAGTTCGCCACCGATGCTCTCAACAATTTTTACTGCCTCATGGAAACGAGTTCGCCGCCCGGAGGTATACAAAAGAAGCTCGGGATTGGGCTTTATGCCGGGCCGGCCAATCCGTCCAGCGTTCAGCTCCAGCCCTACCAGTGGCAAGTGTGGATGGGAAACGGACAGAATTTTCAGCAGGTCGCGGTGGCTGCCACCGGCAAGAATGTAAATTTCAATCAGTTGACCTACATTGCCCTTACCTACGATCCCGGGGTGGCCAACAACAATCTCATTCTTTACCTTTATTACCCGGGTACCAGCCAGAATCTAGACATGGCCACAGTGGCGCCGTTGCAGGCCACGGTTACCAACTTCAAGCCCAACGATCAGCCGGGAGGCGGGAGTTTTCTGATTGGCATGGGCAGAAATCTTTTTCCCGGCGTCGCGGTGGACCCCGTACCTCTCCAGCCTTTTCTCTATGCCTTTAAAGGAAAAATCCAAGAGGTTGCCTTGTACAGTGCAGCTCTCGGAATCACCACGCTGGCCAATCACGAGATGGCAGGAGCGAGCATTTAATTCGTCCCACAAGGAAGACACCGAAATGAGTACCGCATTGCTATTATTTCTCACACCGCTTACCGTCCTGATCATCCTGCTGCTGTTTGGCTTCACCGGCTGCGCCAGTTTTACTTCGTCTCCCGACGTCGTTCCTCCGCCCACCGGCACGCCTTACGATCAGGTCATCAAAGGCGAATCG
>Ga0070741_10017635_pt1 | contig 11699 bp, 9 predicted proteins | sample Coa_R1_4_FD_66440 | JGI IMG/M metagenome (GOLD analysis project Ga0070741, IMG submission 66440) | Surface soil microbial communities from Centralia Pennsylvania, which are recovering from an underground coalmine fire - Coalmine... | ecosystem: Environmental > Terrestrial > Soil > Unclassified ...
CCCGAGCGCCACAACGCCATGTCGTTCCAGGTCATGTCCGAGCTGGGCGAGGCCTTCGCCGCGGCCAAGGCCGACGACGGCGTCCGGGTCGTGGTGCTGACCGGCGCCGGCGAGCGGGCCTTCTGCGCCGGCGCGGATCTCGGCGGCATCGGCAGTAACGCCGGGCCCGCCCGCATGCACGAGGCCCGGGGCGGGCCGGCGGCGCTGTTCAAGGCGCTGTGGCACCTGGGGAAGCCGACGATCGCCCGGGTGCGGGGCTACTGCCTGGCCGGCGGCTTCGGGCTGGCACTGTCCTGCGACTTCGTGGTGGCGTCGGAGGACTCCACGTTCGGGGCGCCGGAGATCGACATCGGCCTGTGGCCGTACCAGATCACCGTCCCGCTGATCCGCTCGATGCCGCCGAAGGTGGCGCTGGACCTCATGCTCACCGGCCGGAAGGTCAAGGCGCCCGAAGGTGAGCGGATGGGGTTCGTGTCCCGTCTCGTCCCGGTCGACGAGCTGGACAAGACGGTCGACGAGCTGGCCGCCACGCTGGCGGGCAAGTCGGCCGTGGTGACCCGCTGGGGCCGCAACGCCTTCTACCGGGCCCTCGACATGGCCGGCGAGGAGGCCCTCGACTATCTCCACGCCATGCTGACGGTGGCCACCCACACCGACGACGCCGCCGAGGGCCTGACCGCGTTCGCGGAGAAGCGCCCGCCGCGGTGGACCCATCGATGACACTGCCGAGCATCAACGGCCTCCCCGGAGGCAGACTGTCTGGCGCCCCGGTGCCCCCAGGAGATTCGACGTGAAGAAACCTCTGATCGGTCTCGCGCTCGTGGCGGTCCTCGGCCTCGGTACGGGCGCCTGCAGCAAGGACTCCGGCGGCGGGTCGAAAGCCTCGGCCACGACGCCGTCGTCGGCGACGGCTTCGTCGCCCACCACTCCCGCCGCCACCGGTCCGGTGACCGACGCCGACGTCACCGAGGTCGACCAGCTCCTCCACAGTCTCGACACCGAGCTCGGCCGCCTCGATTCCGACATGGCCACCGGCGAGGGCGAGGTCCAGCAGTGACCCCGCCCGCCGTCCGCAAGGCGCTGGTCGTGGCCGCGGCGCTGGCCGTCGGCGCCACCGGATCCGTCGGGCTCGGTCCCCGACCGGCGGGGGCGCAGCAGGTCCGCCTCAACGCCGCCAAGCAGGTGGCCACCGCGGCCATCACCCGCCGGGTGCTGGCGCTGCGGGAGCTCACCACCGCCGCCAAGGCGATCGTCCGGCTGAGCGAGGCCGACCGCAGTGCCCTCACGGCGCAGCTGCAGGACCAGGTCAACGGCCTGACGAGCCTGAACGCCAAGATCCAGGGCGACGCCGACGAGGCCACGGTCCGGGCCGACGCCGGCACGATCGTCACCGACTACCGCGTCTACGTCCTCACGATCCCGAGGGCCCGGGGCGTCGTCGTGTCGGACATCGAGCTGACGGCCGAGGACCGGCTGTCGAAGCTGGCCGACCGGCTGCAGGCCATGATCGACCAGGCCTCGGGGAAGGACACGACCAAGGCCCGGGCCGACCTGGCGACGCTGCGGGCCAAGCTGACCTCGGTGACCGGCACCGTGTCGCCGCTGCCGGCGGCGTTGCTGGCCCTCCAGCCGTCGGGCTACCCCGGGAACCGCACGACGCTGGAGCAGGCCCGGGCGTCGTTGCGGACGGGCCGGCAGGCCCTGGGCGACGCCGCCACCCTGGCCCGTACCGTCATCGCCGATCTGAAATAGAGACAGGAGCAACCGGACGCCGATGTTCGATCCCGCCGTCGCCGCCGTCGAAGGAGCGCTGGCCGCCGGCGCCGAGTACGCCGACGCCCGCGTCGTCGTCTCCCGCCGCCAGAGCCTCGAGGCCCTGAACGAAACGATCGAGGCCCTCGACCAGTCCGAGTCGGCCGGCGTCGGTGTCCGGGCGCTGATCGGGTCGTCGTGGGGCTTTTTCGCCACCGCCGAGGCGGAGGACGCCGGCCGGGCCGGCGAGGCCGCGGCCGCCATCGCCCGGGCGTCGGCCACGGTGGCCGGCCCCCCACTGGTGCTGGCCGACGTCCCCGTCCGGGAGGACAGCTACGAGACCCCTCATCACGAGGACCCCTTCGCCGTCTCGCTGACGGAGAAGGCCGACCTCGTGCTCGGGGTGACGAAGACGATGCGGGCGGTCGACGGCGTCGCCCTCGCCCACGCCTTCCTCACCGCCTGGGACACCCGCAAGTGGTTCGTCTCCAGCCAGGGCCACCGCATCAGCCAGCATCTCGTCGAGTGCGGCGGCGGAATGGACGCCACAGCGGTCGGTGAGGCCGAGACCCAGCGCCGCTCCTACCCCCAGGCCTTCGGCCAGTTCGAGGCGGGGGGCTACGAGGTCATCCGGCGCTTCGACCTGCCGGGCAACGCCGAGCGGGTGGCGAGCGAGGCGGTGGCCCTGCTGTCGGCCCCGCAGTGCCCCGAGGGCACCACCGACCTCGTGCTGGAGTCCAGCCAGCTGGCCCTCCAGATCCACGAGTCGGTGGGCCACGCCATCGAGCTCGACCGCATCCTCGGCTGGGAGGCGGCCTTCGCCGGAACGTCGTTCCTCGAGCTGCCGCGCCTCGGCAGTCTGGTCTACGGCTCGCCCCTCATGAACATCACCGCCGACGCCACGCTGCCGGGCGCCCTCGGCACGTTCGGCTACGACGACGAGGGCACCCCGGCGCAGCGGGTCGACATCGTGCGGGACGGCACCTGGGTCGGCGTCCTCTCCGGGCGGGACTCGGCCGCCGTGGCCGGGCTGCCGCCGGGCGGGATGGTGCGGGGCGACGGCTACAACCGCCTGCCGATGGTCCGGATGACCAACGTCGGGCTGCTGCCGGGCGAGTCGTCGCTGGAGGAGATCCTGACCGCCACCGACGACGGCGTCCTCATGGCCACCAACCGGTCGTGGTCGATCGACGACAAGCGGCTGAATTTCCAGTTCGGTTGCGAGATCGCCTGGGAGATCACGGGCGGTCGGCTGGGCCGCATGCTCAAGAACCCGACCTACACCGGGATCACGCCCCAGTTCTGGGGCACGATGGACATGCTGGCCGGGCCGCCGGAGTGGATCCACTGGGGCGTGCCGAACTGCGGGAAGGGGCAGCCGATGCAGACCGCCCACACCGGCCACTCGGCCGCCCCGGCCCGGTTCCGGGGCGTACGCGTCGGGGTGCGGGGATGACCGCCGCCCCGATGGAGCTGTGCGACCAGGTGCTGGACCTCGTCGGCGGCCGGGCCGACGCGCAGGTCACCGTCCAGCAGGGCCGATCGGCGCTGACGCGCTTCGCCAACTCCTTCATCCACCAGAACGTCGGCGAGATCGGCGTCTCCGTCAGCCTCAAGCTGGCGCTGCCCGACGGTCGCGTCGCCGCCGCCTCCACCACCCGGGCCGACGGCGATGGGCTGGCCGCCCTTGTCGAGGGCACGCTGGCCGCCGCCGCGCTGCGCCCGGTGGATCCCGACTGGCCCGGCCTGGCGCCGCCGGCACCGGTCCCCGACGTCGACCACCACGACGCCGCCACCGAGGCGGCCACGCCCGACGAGCGGGCCCGCCGGGTGCGGGCCTTCGTCGACGCCGACAGCTCCCTGCGCGCGGCCGGCTACTGCGACACCGACGGCGGCACGACGGCCTTCGCCAACTCGGCCGGCCAGCGGGCAGAGGGGCGCAGCAGCCGGGCGACGATCGACGGCATCCACCAGACCGCCGACTCCGCGGGGTCGGGTCACGGCACCGCCGTCCGTCTGACCGATCTCGACGCGGGGGGCGTCGGGGCGGCGGCGGCCGACCGGGCCCGCCGGTCGGAGGCGGCGGCCGACATCGAGCCGGGGGAGTACGAGGTCGTCCTCGAGCCGGAATGCGTGGCCACGATCCTCATCTTCCTGGCCTTCTACGGGTTCAACGCCAAGCAGGTGATCGAGGGCCAGTCGGCCATCCGGCTCGGCGAGGCGCAGTTCGACCCGGCCGTCTCGATCTGGGACGACGCCACGAGCCCCGAAGCGCTCGGCGTGGCCTTCGACGCCGACGGCACGCCGAAGCGCCGGCTCGACCTGGTGCGGGCCGGGGTGGCGACCGCCCTGGCTCAGGACCGCCGCACCGCCAGGAAGATGGGCGCCGAGAGCACCGGCCACGCCGTCGGCGAGAGCGACGCCTTCGGCGCCATCCCGTCGAACCTCTTCCTCGGCCCGGCCGACCCCTCCTTCGGCGCCGGCACCGCCGACCTGATCTCGGCCGTGGGCCGGGGCCTGCTCGTCACGACGTTCAACTACTGCCGGATCCTCGACCCCAAGACCCAGGTGGTGACCGGGCTCACCCGCAACGGCACGTTCCTCATCGAGGACGGCAAGGTCCGCGGCGGGGTGAAGAACCTGCGCTTCACCCAGAGCTTCCTCGAGGCGCTGGGCCCGGGCAACGTCCTCGGCGTGGCCCGGGAGGCCCGGTTCGCCGACTCCGAGTTCGGCCCCGGGCTCGTCCACTGTCCAGCCCTGCGGCTGGGCTCCTGGCGCTTCACCGGAGGGGCGAGAGGCTAGGAGTCGGCCAACGCCAGCCTCACGACGACGGGGTTGAGGACGCCGAGCATCATTGCCGGCACGGCGATGCCGGAGTCGTTGAGGGCCATGCCGAGGACGGCGGCGACGAGCACGCCGACGAAGGCGGGCCGCATCTCCGGAGCCCGGTGCCGGATGGCCTCCAGCCGGGGTGACGACCCGTAGGCCAGCCAGGCGATGAAGGCCAGCACCGACGGCACGAGCGGGATCCAGATCGACGTCGGGAGCACCGACAGGTTCTCGGAGACCTTGCGCTGGACGGCGTCGCTGAACGGCTGCAGCCCCTGGTGGCCCATCTGCTCGAACAGGCGGCCGAGGTGGGTCCGGTCGCCGGCCGGGCGGCGGAGGTCGAGAAACCCCAGGGCGATTACGGCGGCCACCGTTCCGGCGCCCAGCGCCGCCGCCCGCCGCCAGGACATCCTGACCCCGCTGAGTCCCAGCAGCACGAGGGCGAACGTCGGGACCGAAGAGAGGACCCCGCCGACGTCCGAGCCCCAGAACGGCATCCCGTCGGCCAGCAGCGCCACGGCCAGGACGGCGGCGGCGGCGGTGACGCCCCGTCGGCCGCCGAGGAGGTGGGCCAGGAGCCCGGCGAGCAGCACGGCGGCCGCCGCCACCTGGGCGTAGGTGAGGTTGCCGAAGCCGGCGAAGCGCCCGCCGACGGTGGGGGAGTAGCCGAACACGGTGCTGATCTGGAGATGCCCGCCGGTGACGATGTCGACGACGTGGAAGGCCAGCAGGAGCCCGAGGAGCGCCACCAGCGGCCGTATCGTGCCCCGCAGCGCCAGCGCTCCGGCGGCGAGCACGACACCCCCGCCGATGACCAGCGCCAGGTACGGCCCGACGCTGTTGAGGTCGAGCACCGCCCCGAGGAACGTGAGCGGCACCACGGCCAGGAGCCAGAGCCCGACGAAGTCCAGCGCCCGGCGCAGCCGCCGCCGGCCGGGGAGGCGGGCCAGGACGAAGGCGACGACCAGCGACAGCAGGATCTCGACGGCCACGTAGGTGCCGGCCACCGGGCCCAGCATGCGATCCCGGAACCGGGCCTCGCGGTCGGCCTCGACGAAGCGGGCCACCGGCGGCGCCGTCCACGACCGGGGATGCACGTCGTAGGCCCGGCCCTCCATGGAGTCGGGCCGGGGGAGGCCGAGCAGGTCGAGGACGGTGGGGGCCAGGTCCGGCAGCGTGACGTAGCCGGCCCGCCGGGTCGTGGCCGAGTCCAGCAGCCCCGGCCGCACCCCGGGCGCCCGCAACGCCGCAACGGTGAGATGCACGCCGTCCCAGGGATCGGACGGCCCGGTGACGATGACGGCGTCCCGCTCGAAGTCGACGTCCGCCAGCACCTGCCCGATCAGCCGATCCGTCGCCCGGAGCGCGTCACGATGGGCGCGGACCAGGTCCGACGCCTCCAGCAGGACCACCGTCCGACCGGCGTCGTCCCACGCCCGCTCGAAGGCCTGCAGCGTGAGAACCGGGTCGAGATGGAGCGCGGCGCCGTCCTCGGCGAGGAGGCGCCGGTCCATCTGGCCGTACTGCACGGCGCCGTGGCCGTCGGCCAGCGCCAGTGCCGCCTCCCGGTGGAAGGTGCGGGGATCGTCCGACCGCAGCGCGGTGTCGGCATTGCCCACGACGGCCCGGTCGACGCCGGCGCGGGCCAGCGCCGTGCCGAGGGCGCCGATCTCGGCGCCGCGGTGCTGGTGCCGGGCGTCCCGGGCCAGCTCGGGGATGGCGACTGAGACGATGGCGCGGGTCTCCGTGACCGGGGACCGGCGGCACTCTTCCTCGATCCCGCCCGGGGGCTCACGGCACTCGTCGGCGTTGAACGCCAGGCCCTCGAGCCGAGCGGGCCCGGCGACCGCCGTCCCGGCGCCGATGGTGGCGTACCCGTCGCCGGGGTCGGTTTCCTTCGTGACCGCCCGAACCGACGTGCTTCCGACGGCGGCGCCGGCGAGGAGGTGCTTCAGGTTGGGCACGTCGGCGCCGGCGATGTCGGCCCAGGTCGTCCCGGGCAGCGAGAGGATCAGCACCCGCCGCACCGGCGGACGGGTGGCCGCGCCCGCCGCCGGCGCCAGGGCCACGGCGGCGGTGGACCCCGCCACGGCGGCGGCCGCGACGACACCGCGGAGTGGAAGGCGCCCGGGCATGGCCATAGCCTCTCGCGAATGTCCCCGGAAGACGCGGCAGCGGCGGTGGAACCGGTCCGGGCCGCCGGCGGGGTCGTCTGGCGACGGGACGGCGATGGCACGGTGCGGGTTCTCGTCGTGCACCGCCCCCGCTACGACGACTGGTCGCTCCCGAAGGGCAAGTGCGACCGGGGCGAGAGCGACGAGGACTGCGCCCTGCGGGAGGTGCGGGAGGAGACCGGCCTCACCTGTCGGCTCGGGGCCGAACTGCCCTCCACCCGCTACCGCGACAACAAGGACCGGGACAAGGTCGTCCGGTACTGGGCCATGGAGCCGGTCGCCGACGACGGGTTCACCCCCAACGCCGAGGTCGACGACCTCCGCTGGCTGGCGGCGCCGGAGGCGCTGCGCCTGCTGTCCTACGCCCACGACCGCCCCGTCCTGGAGGCCCTCGACCGCGGCCGCCCCGCCTGAGTCCGCCGAAATCGGATCGGCCAGTCACGTGCGGTTCCCGCACCGGCGTTCATAACGAACAGGGGGTGTTCGCCAGGAACGCCGGTCTGCCGAGAGCACTCGCACCGTCCCGGTCGGTATTGTCGGCCCGGTGCGTTCCGCCGAGTCCCGCCGTCGCCTCGCGGCCGCCGCCGTGTGCCTGGTGGTCGCGGCCGGCTGCGGGCAGAAGGCCGGAGTCGGCGGGCCCGACCCGTCCGGCGCTCCGGTCGCCGCCGCCGCACCGGTCGCCCCGCCGGCGGCCGGCGCCGCGCCCCCGTCCGCCGACGCCACGAGTCCCGGCGGCGCCCTGCCGCTCGATCTCCCGCAGAGATCGGGGGCGCCGGCGGCGAGCGGCCCGGCAACGGCCGTCCCCGACTCCCCCACCCGGTCGAGCGGACCGGCCTCGCGGGCGAGCTCCGCATCCGCCCGTCCCGCGGCGGCCGCGGGCCCTGCCGGGCCGGGAATCCCCGGCCTGTCGCCGACCTCCACCACGGCCCCCGGCCCGGCCGTGGCCGTCGCCGGGCCCCACGACCGCGACGGCGTGTCCGACAAGGAGATCGTGATCGGCATCCACGCCCCGCTGACCGGGGCGGCGCCCGTGCCCGAGGACAGCGTCGACAAGGCCAAGGACCTCTACTGGAGATGGCTCGCCGACCGGGGCGGCATTTTCGGCCGCAACGTGCGGATCGTCTTCCGGGACGACCAGTACAACCCGTCGCGGGCGGTCACCGTCTGCCGGGAGCTGGTCGAGCAGGAACACGCCTTCCTCCTGATCGGGGTCGGCACCGACCAGGTCGTCTCCTGTGCCCGCTACGCCAGCCAGGCGGGCGTGCCCTACATCTCGAGCGGCGGCGGCCAGGCGGCGGTGGCCGGCCTGGCCAACTACTTCGCCATCTCCATGAGCTTCCCGCAGCAGGCACCCCTGGTGGCGCAGGCGGTCAAGCGGGCCGGCAAGACCAAGGTGGCCGTCGTCGTCATCAACACCCCGAACTACGACGACACCTTCGCCAGCCTCGTCCAGTCGGTCAGGGACGTCGGCCTCACCCTGGTTCGGGCCGACCGGATCGGCAAGCAGGCGTCGCAGTCGGAGGTCCTGGCCGAGGCCAACAACCTCCGGGTATCCGGGGCCGAGGCGGTCGTGCTCATGGTCGCCCCGGTCACGTTCATCGACCTGGCCCACTCCGCCCAGGGCCAGGCCTACTCGCCCCTGTGGGCCGGGCCCGGCCTCTCCAACGGGCTGAACCTGGTGGCGGAGTTCGGCTGCCCGTCGATCGCCGGGGCCCGGTTCCTGTCGCCCTTCCCGCAGCTCGATGTCATCGACCGCTTCGACGCCGACTACAAGCCCGCCTACCGCAAGTACAACAACGGCGCCGAACCCGACGACCTGGGCCTGATGGTGTGGGGCCTGTCCAAGACCATGCACCGCTTCCTGGCCGCCACCGGCCCGGAGCTGGGCCGGGCCCGATTCATGGCGACGCTCGACTCGGGCCAGGAGTTCTCCTCCGGCGTCTTCCCGCCCGTCCGCTTCACCCCCGGCCACCACTTCGGCGCCGGCCAGGTGAACCTGCTCGAGGCCGACTGCGCCAACCGCCGCTACCGCACGCTGGCCAGCTTCGCCGCTTCCTTCTAGCGGCGGCTCAGAAGTTGGCGGGGAGCAGCAGCTCCAGGTGGGCGTAGAAGAAGAACAGGGCGATGAGGAAGGGCACCGCCGGAGCCACGTAGCTGACCCAGTGCCGGCGCCGCCGGATCGCCAGCCACCACCCCAGGCCGATCAGCGCCGTGAAGAGGCCCCACAGGACGGTCGGCACCTTCGACCGGCCGCTGGCCAGCCCGGCGTCGCCGAGGCCCTCCCCGGGAAGTGTCTGCGGCTTGCCGCCGGCCGTGGGGCTGGTGGGCGGCGGCGTGGCGGCGGTCGCCGTCTGCCCCGGCGCCAGCGTCGAAACCACGATCAGCCGCTGGCTGGCCGAGTACTTCGGGTTGCAGGTGGTCAGCGTCAGCGTCGGCGTGGGGGTCGGGTCGAGCACTTCGACCTGGTCGGGCTTGACCACGTGGGTCGTGACCACCTTGTAGGTGTAGCTGCCCTTCACCGTGGTGACGAGGATGTCGTCGCCCGGGGAGAGCTCGTCGAGCCGGTTGAACGGGGCGCCGTACGTCGTGCGGTGACCGGCGATGGCGGCGTTGCCCTGCTCCCCGGGCATCGGCGTCTGCGGGTAGTGGCCCGGGCCCTTCCGGAGGTCGGCCTCCCCGACGCCCTGCACGACGTACTTGTCGACGCCGATCTTCGGAATGCGGATGTTGGCCACCGCGTCCCCGGTTGGCGGGGCCGGCGGCAGATGGAGGGGATCGACCGTCGTGGACGTCGTCGACGACGCCGGCTGGTCGATGTGGGCCTGCTGCTTGAACTGCGACCGCAGGCTGTCCTGCTGGCGGGCGGTGTAGAGCCCCGTCCCCCAGAGCTGGTAGGCCACGAACAGCAGGATGAGGACGCCGGCGCCGGTGAGGGCGGCACCCAGGGCGCTGAGCACGGAGCGGAGGCGATCCACCACTTCAGGCTACCGGCGGAATGTTTTGCTCTCCGTACACTTGGGAGGTTCACCTGCCTCCAGGGGGGCAGTTTCCTGAATCGGACCACTTGGAGTCGTTCTGAGCCCTTCCGCCGTCCATCTGCGGTCCGCCGTCTGCCTCATCGGCCGCTACCCGGCGCTGGCCGGCGTCGACTTCGACGCCGCCCCGGGCGAGGTGGTGCTGGTGGCGGGGCCCAATGGCGCCGGTAAGACGACGCTGCTCCGGCTGCTGGCCGGGCTGCTGCCGCTGGCGGCCGGCACGGCCGTGGTCCTCGGCCACGACCTCGCCGCCGATCGCCACAGCGTCCGCTCGGAGCTGGCCCTCGTCGGCCACGCCCCCGGCGCCTACGACGACCTGACGGTGCGGGAGAACGTGCGCTTCTGGGTCCGGGCCGGCGGCGGCCGGGCGGCCGACGCCGACGGCGTCATCGACCAGCTCGGCCTCGGCCGGCTGGCCGGTGTGGCCTTCGGACGCCTCTCGGCCGGCCAGCAGCGGCGGACGGGCCTGGCCGTGGCGCTGGCCCGCCGCCCCCGGCTGCTCCTCCTCGACGAACCCCACGCCGGGCTCGACGCCGCCGGCCGCGACCTCCTCGACGGCCTGCTGCGCAGCACCGCCGACGACGGCCGGACGGTGCTGCTCGTGTCCCACGAGCTCGCCCGGGCCCGGTCGCTGGCCGATCGGGAGGTGACGCTGGTGGCCGGCTCGATACGATCCCAGGATCATGAAGCCGTACAGGACCGAACTGACTCCGATCAGCTTCCTCCGCCGGAGCGCGTCGGTGTTCCCCGACCGGACGGCGGTGGTGCACGGTGAGCGCCGCTACACCTACCGGGAGTTCGAGGACCGGGTCGACCGGCTCGCCCGGGCCCTGACGTCCGCCGGGCTGGAACGGGGCGACCGGGTCGCCTTCCTGTCGCCCAACACGCCGGCCATGCTCGAGGCCCACTACGGCGTTCCGGCCGCCGGCGGCGTGCTGGTGGCCATCAATACCCGGCTCAGCTCCGAGGAGGTCGGCTACATCCTCGGCCACTCCGGCGCCCGCTTCCTGTTCGTCGACGCCGAACTGCAGCCGGTGACCGAACCGCTCGACCTCGACGGGATCACCGTCGTCCGCATCGACGACTCCGGCGCGCCCGGCGACCCCTACGAGGACCGGCTGGCGGAGGCGGGCGGCCGTCCGGCCGGCGACGCGCTCCCCGAGTCGTGGCTCGACGACGAGGAGGAGACGATCTCGATCAACTACACCTCGGGGACGACCGGCCGGCCGAAGGGCGTGATGTACACCCACCGCGGCGCCTACCTCAACGCCCTCGGCGAGGTGGTCACGACGTCCATGGGGTACGACAGCGTCTATCTCTGGACCCTGCCGATGTTCCACTGCAACGGCTGGTGCTTCACCTGGGCGGTGACGGCGGTGGCCGGCCGCCACGTCTGCCTCCGCAAGGTCGACCCCGGCCGGATCTGGGAGCTGCTCGGCAGCGAGGGGGTGACGCACTTCAACGGCGCCCCCACCGTCCACATCGGCGTGGTCAACGACCCGGCCGCCCACCGGCTCGAACAGCCGGTGACGATCACCGTGGCCGGCGCGCCGCCGTCACCGACGTTGCTCGGCCAGCTGGAGGAGCTGAACTTCCGGGCCGTCCACGTCTACGGCCTCACCGAGACCTATGGGCCCTACACGGTCTGCGACTGGCACGACGGCTGGGAGGATCTCCCGGCCGACGAGCGGGCCCGCCTCCTCGCCCGCCAGGGCCAGGCCTACGTGATCGCCGATCCCGTCCGGGTGGTGACGGAGGACATGGATGACGTTCCTCGCGACGGCGAGACGCTCGGCGAGGTCTGCATGCGGGGCAACGACGTCATGAAGGGCTACTACGACCAGCCCGACGCCACCGCCGAGGCCTTCCGGGGCGGCTGGTTCCACTCCGGCGACATCGCCGTGATGCA
>Ga0070741_10017636_pt1 | contig 11698 bp, 9 predicted proteins | sample Coa_R1_4_FD_66440 | JGI IMG/M metagenome (GOLD analysis project Ga0070741, IMG submission 66440) | Surface soil microbial communities from Centralia Pennsylvania, which are recovering from an underground coalmine fire - Coalmine... | ecosystem: Environmental > Terrestrial > Soil > Unclassified ...
GGCTATGTGCATCAATGGTCCCTGGAATCTGCCACCTGTACAGCAAGGGGCAAAATTTGCCTGGGGCGTTGTCCCGCTGCCGAAAAATCAGCAGTCAGCCTCCATTCTCGGCGGCGAGAACTGGGCGATTTGCAAAACCAGTTCGCACATCAAGGAAGCCTGGGATTTCGTTAAGTGGACCCAGGAACAGGCTCAACTCAGCAGCTATATTGTCACGGATGTCCGGCTTCCTAGTGTCAAGTCCTTTGCCAAGGACCAGGCTTTCCAAAAAGATCCGAATCTTGCCGTTTTTGCGGACTCCTTGCTGACTGCGAAACCACGTGCGTATGGTCCAAACTATCCCAAGATCTCCAATGCGGTCCAGCAAGCCTTCCAATCAGCAGTCAGTGGGCAGGCCTCTCCAACCGCTGCACTTGGGCAAGCGGCACAGACTATTAAACCCTTGCTGCCATCGTAGCAGATCTTCACATTGCAAGGCGAGTTCGATTTGCAAACGCCGACCAATGGCATCGTGTTTCTGATTTTTCCATCGTCGGTGTTTGCAAATACACAGCTACGCTGGCATTTCGTTCTTGCGAGGGGTTTTCTAGAAAGGAGAATGTAGCCTGTGTCTATGACCATGATTCCTCCTTCACAGGTTCCTAAAACATCTGTTGCCCATCACAAAAGAAGGCGACGAGCCAGAAAGGTTGTTGGATACTATCTCTTCGTGTTGCCAGCGACCTTGTTTCTCATCATATTTCTGCTTTACCCTATCTGTACCATGCTGTTGTTTAGCTTTGAACAGGTGAATGTGGGTGGTTTGCTCACCGGCGATACGCCCTTCGTCGGTCTTGAGAACTATCGGACTGTCCTGTCCGACCCGGTCTTCCGCTCTTCTGTGGGAAGCTCCCTCCTGTTTACTATTGCATCCCTGGTATTTCAATTTGGCATTGGTTTCCTGTTAGCCTTGCTCTTTCAGCGACGGCTTCCACTCGTTGGTTTGATGCGTGGTTCAGTGATGATCGCCTGGATGCTGCCAATTGTGGTCAGTGGGACGATCTTTAAATGGATGCTCCAGAGTGATTCCGGCATCATCAACTATGCTTTGCAAAGCATTGGTGTCATTCATACCCCTATCCACTGGCTGTCTGAGCCTAAAATTGCCATCTGGGGAGTGATTATCGCCAATATCTGGATCGGCATTCCTTTTAACATGTCATTGCTCCTGGCAGGCTTACAGAGCATTTCTCCTACGCTCTATGAAGCTGCAACCGTTGATGGGGCCAATTCCTTCAGGCGGCTTTTACATATCACACTACCACTCATGCGTTCGACAAGCCTGATCGTGTTGATGCTGGGATTCATCTATACACTCAATGTGTTCGATTTAATCTATGTGATCACCGGAGGGGGGCCAGTGAATGCCACAGAGGTAATGCCACTCTATGCCTATAATCTCGCCTTTGTGCAGATTGATCTAGGATCTGGCTCTGCAGTAGCCGCTCTCATGTTCCTACTGCTGTTCGTTGTGAGTACGATCTATTTGGTTCTCATTCGACGGGAGGAGACGGCTTAATGAGTACGCAAAAGAAATTTTCGCAGACACTACTCCTAACAGTGCTCGGGCTCTTCTGTATGGCGATTATGCTCTTTCCTCTCTACTGGGTGATAGTGAGTTCGCTCAAAAACACGGTTGAATTGTTTCGTTCACCACCCACGCTCTTTCCGCAGCAAATTGATTGGAGTCCTTACATCGCCAACTTTGTGCAAAACCAGGACATGTTGCACTACATGGGCAATAGCTTACAAATTGCTGTAGGCACCATGCTCCTGAGCTTGCTGCTGGGAACTCCCATCGCTTATGGGCTGGCGCGGTTGCCTGTTGGTGGCAAAAACGTATTTCTACTCGCGTTCCTGGTAGCACAGATGTTTCCCAGTATTATGCTCGCCTTGCCTCTTTTTGTGATGTTTACGCGCATTGGTTTAATGAACACGCTTCTGGCGGTCATTCTCGCGATCACGACACGCACACTGCCTTTTGCTGTCCTGGTCTTGCGTCCGTTTTTCTTGAGCTTACCCCGAGAGTTGGAGGATGCCGCCTTTATTGATGGCTGTGGCTTGTGGGGATCTTTCTATCGCATCATTCTGCCACTGTCGCGACCTGGTCTGCTGACGGTAGCCGTACTTACCTTCCTGATGGGGTGGAGCGACTTTCTCTTTCCGCTGGCGTTTATTTCTGACGACACGAAACGCCCCTTAACGCTCGGCCTCTATAAATTCATTAGTGAGTATGGGACGCGTTGGAACGATCTTATGGCCGTCTCCACTGTCGCGGCCCTTCCGATCATTCTCGTCTTCATGTTTGCTCAAAGATACGTCACATCTGGTTTAGTCGCTGGAGCCGTGAAGGATTAAATCCACCCTCCTAAACAGGAAAGGTTTTTCTTATGCAACTATTCAGGCAACTGAACAATACGTTACTCTGGGAAACTCATAATAATAAACTACAAATAGAACCCTGGGGGCGCGATAGCCTGCGGGTGCGTTCAACGGTGAGCGCGGAAATTCGTGATGATTTGTTTAGCGTACTCCTTCCACCTACCTCTGACACGGATGTTCAGATTGTCATCAGGGAAGAGGGAGCGGTGATCAGCAATGGAGCGCTTACAGCAACTATCTCTCCGCAGGGGATATTGCGTTTTTCCAACACGATCAGCGAGACTGAATTGTTGGCAGAATCCCAACCGGCAACAGCTACACGTATTCCCCCACGTTTTTTTAAGGCAGTAGCTGGTGAGCTGTTTCACCTGGAGGCTCGCTTTCGGGCGTACGATGGCGAACGCTTCTATGGATTGGGACAGCATCAGCACGGGCGGTTAGATCAGAAGGGCTGTACGATTGATCTCATCCAGCGCAATACAGAAGTGTCTATTCCATTTTTCCTCTCTAGCCGGGGCTATGGGTTTCTCTGGCATAATCCTGCGGTAGGTCGTGTTGAATTGGGCAATAACGAAACCCGTTGGGTGGCAGAAGCGACGCCTCAACTCGATTACTGGATTACTGCAGGAGCAACACCGGCAGAGATTATGGAACATTATGCCGACGCGACTGGTCATGCTCCTGAGTTCCCTGAATGGGCGGCGGGTTTCTGGCAGTGTAAGTTGCGCTATCGTACTCAGGATGAGCTTTTATCTGTGGCACGTGAATATAAACGGCGCGGTCTGCCCCTGTCAGTGATTATTATCGACTTTTTTCACTGGACGTTACAGGGCGATTGGCGTTTCGACCCAGAAGCGTGGCCTGATCCAGAGGCAATGGTTCGCGAGTTGAAGGCAATGGGTGTTGAGTTGATGGTCTCTATCTGGGCGACTGTCAATCCTCTGAGCGAAAATTTTCCGGCCATGCAGGCTCGCGGTTTGCTCATCCGAACGGAGCGGGGCAATAATGCCTTAATGCCCTTCTTTGATCATCGCCCTGAAGGACCTGCCTATCTCCACTATTATGATGCGACCAACCCGGAGGCTCGCCGATTCGTCTGGGAACAGGTACAGGAGCATTATTACCAACAAGGCGTGAGACACTATTGGTTGGATGCCTGTGAGCCGGAGATGTTCCCAACAGACCCGGATAACTTGCGCTTTCACCTGGGACAGGGGTTGGCCATCGCCAATGCGTATCCGCTGCTGCATGAACGCGGCTTCTATGAGCATATGCGTGCCGCTGGTGAGACGGCTGTACTCAATTTATGCCGTTCGGCGTGGGCGGGGAGTCAACGTTATGGGGCCGCTGTCTGGTCTGGCGACATCAGCAGTACGTTTGAGGCGTTACAGGCACAGGTCCGTGCTGGCCTGAATATGGCTCTGAGCGGCATTCCCTGGTGGACCACCGATATCGGCGGCTTCCACGGGGGCAATCCTGAATCGCCTTCATTCCGAGAGTTGGTCGTGCGATGGTTCCAGTACGGTGCCTTCTGTCCACTATTCCGACTGCATGGGCATCGTCAGCCAGTACCGCAGGAAGGGATGTTGATGTTTACCGGGGGACCCAATGAGGTCTGGTCCTTCGGCGATGAAGAGTATGCGATCATCAAGGATCTTCTCTTCCTGCGTGAGCGCTTGCGTCCCTACATTCTGGAGCAAATGCAGTGCGCACATGAACATGGTATTCCCCCCATGCGCCCGCTTTTCTTTGATTTTCCAGAAGACGAGGCATGTCACCACATAGATGATCAGTTCCTCTTTGGTCCTGATCTGCTGGTAGCTCCAGTAGTAGTCGAGGGCGCACGCCATCGTGAGGTGTATCTCCCTGCTGGCACGACATGGACCGATGCCTGGAGGGGACAGATCTTCGATGGCGGTCACTATATCACCGCTGATGCACCTTTAGAGCGGATTCCGCTCTACTTACGTGGTGACGCAGAGTTACCCATTCGTGAGGGAAATACACGCCAAATGTAGCAGCCTCTACTGGCTTGCGGCGTCAGCGTCCTTTGTTGTTGCTCTAGCCGAGCACCAGAACAGTCAACGAGTAGGGGGCGACGGTCACGCTGGAAGACGAGCCGGACGTGGAAGTAATCCCACCACCGCTGGTCCCGTAGGTGTAGATCGTCGCCGTCGGGCTTGCTGTGTAGCCAGACCCGCCTTTGTTGGCATACTGCACCCAGCCAGCTGCCTCCTGAGGTGAGCCAGATCCATAGTTCACCGTAATCATTGGCCGGACATCAGCCTTTTGGGCAGCCTGCATGAAGGCGTCAAACGTATTGTTGGGGTTGGCCCAGCCTTGCTCGAAGGTATGCGATTGCCAGTGATAGGCGTCCGAGAGCGAGTCACCGGGCCAGCGTATAATCCTGGCACCGCCTGTAGGAAGTTGCGCTTCAGGCCCCTTTTCCAGGGCAAGAGCACGCAGATGTTTATAGAGCTCATTAACCCTCGTATCTGCTCGCTCTACTTTATTTGTCATGAATAGACTCAATCCTTAGACGTTTGATTGGTGCCGTGGTGCAATTGTGCTTCCAAATCCTGGCTGGCCAGTTGAAAGCCTCGTCGGGAAGCCCCGAGGGAGATGAGGTCAGAGGCCAACCCCTTACTCTCTCCATGCACGACATATTGTATAAAAACTCATCGAGAAGAGCAAGTTTTGAAATGGTGTTTTCCAGATGGGAAGACGGACAGCTTTTGTCTCCCGTTTTGAACGGTGGCGACTTTTCAATTGCAGAGTACAGAAAACGAAGTTTATTGAGTCAATGGCCTCCTGACAAAACGCGCCCCAATGGCTTATCAGGCAAAAGTTTCCGACAATGACAAAAATGCGAATGAGCCTTCACCGACTCCACTGGCTTGTACAGGTTGAGATATCTTAACTTTTGAATGAAGTTATTTACAGCTTTAAAAACGTAATAACAAGCAAGGGGTATATACTACTTTAATTGGTTATACATAATATTTTTATTGCCATATTAAACATAAACTTTATAAGTAAAATGTAAATAAAACCATGATGTAGGTATATTTGGAGAATACCTGTAAATGGTTCAGGCAATGTTCGTAAATAAGATATGAATGCTCGTATTGCTTTTTTAATAGAAAGAAAAAAGATAAACTCTCGCTCAATATAAATGCATCTACACGCCAGATCCTTGTAGTTACCAGGATGAATTTTCAGAAAGCCGTTGGAATGTATTGCAAGGCGGCAAGATATCTTAACAATAGTGAAAGAATGGTTAAGGATCTCGCATTGACATATATATGTATATCAATGTAATCTCACCATGAGAGGTTTAAGGAGGCACCTTAGAAATGCGGATATGGATGTGATTGTTTCTACCAAACTCTTCCTAATTTACAATGATGTTCAATAAAGGGATTTGATGAACAAGTTTCACTACACAATTTTTTTGTACGGCAAGTTTCCTCCTAACGCTCCAAAATGCTGGTTACTAACAGTTGTCAGGACACGGTTGGAAGATACTATTTCTCGTACGCCTAAATTCTTCCGGCCTCTCTAAGCTGATCGATTTCCTGTATCTGTGACAGGGAAGGATGTCTCCTGTATATCGATTATTTATGGAACAGAATGTGGTAGATTTTTATGGAAGAGAATCGCCAATATAGTAGTATCAGTGTAGTCATTCCAACCCGGAATGAGGCAAAGAACCTCCCTCACGTTTTGCCATATCTCCCCTCGATCGTGAGTGAAGTCATCCTGGTTGACGGCCATTCAAGTGATGATACGATAGCAGTCGCGCAGCAGCTCTATCCCACTATTCGTATTTTGCAGCAAGAAAAAAAAGGCAAAGGCGACGCTCTCAGACAAGGGTTTGCAGCCTGTAGGGGAGATATTATTGTGATGCTGGACGCCGATGGCTCAGCAGATCCGCGAGAGATTCAGCGCTTTGTGGAGGCGTTGCGACAAGGGTATGATTTTGCGAAGGGTTCGCGTTTCGTCAAAGGTGGAGGAAGCCATGACATTACGCCGTTAAGACGTACAGGGAACCACCTGTTAAGCAGACTGGTCAACATCCTCTATAGCACGCATTTTAGCGACCTGTGCTATGGTTACAACGCCTTCTGGCGCTACTGCCTGGACTATATCGAAGTTGACTGTGATGGTTTTGAAGTCGAGACCCTGATTAACCTGCGTATACACAAAGCGAACCTCAAAATCATCGAAGTGGCCAGTTTTGAATATCTACGCGTACACGGGCAGAGCAACCTGAAGACCTTTCGCGATGGTTGGCGCATACTCCAAACGATTGCCAGAGAGCACAAGTGCGCTGCTTCATTTATCGAACCAAAGGTGAGCGTACTGGAATACAGCCCGGCGAAAAGAGGCTAAGGGGATGATGAGCGCCTCGCCCAGAAAAGTGCCCATTCTCATGTATCACAGTATCGCTCACACAACGAACAGCAAGTTTCAACCGTTTGTCGTATCTGTCGAGACCTTTGCTGAGCAGATGCGCTATCTGCACGAACAGGGTTATGTTTCTATGAGCACAACTCAGTATGTACATGCACGCATGGATGAGAAGGTGCCGCTGCCAGAGCGCTCAGTAGTCATCACGTTTGATGATGGATTTGCCGACTTTCTGATCCATGCTCTGCCTGTTCTGCAACGCTATCATTTCACTGCGACGCTCTATATCACAACTGCCTTTTTGGGCGGGACGAGTCGTTGGCTCTGTCGCGAAGGTGAGGCAGATCGTCCCATGCTGACATGGGGGCAGGTGAAAGAGGTACAGCGAGCTGGTATAGAGTGCGGCGGTCATACCCTTCATCATCCTCATCTCGATCTCCTACCCATTGCAGCCGTTCACGATGAGGTGAATGGCTGCAAACGCGTATTAGAAGAGCGGCTTGGGCAGGAAGTGAAGAGTTTTGCCTATCCCTTTGGTTATTACACCTCACAGGTGAGACGGATCGTACAGGAAGTCGGCTATAGCTCTGCCTGCGCAGTGAAGCACGCTATGAGTTCCTGGAGCAGCGATCCTCTGTCACTCGCTCGCTTGATGGTAAAGCCAGGGATCTCTCTGGAGGGATTCGAGCGCTTGCTTACAGGAACTGGGCTATCTCCAGTAGAAGCATGGTATCTACATAGACGAACGGACGCATGGCGCATCGTTCGACGCAGCCTGTTTTTTATCACAGAACATCGACCAGGAAGGAAGTTGGTAGGATGACGCCGGTTTCTTATGACATATCAGTTGTCATTTGCGCTTATACCGAAAAGCGTTGGAACGAGGTCATGGCAGCAGTCACATCAGTGCAGCATCAGACACTGCCTGCAAAGGATATCATTGTCGTTGTTGACCATAATCCAATTTTACTGCAACGAGTAAAGGAGCACATCTCAGAGGTAACAGTCATTGAGAATAGCGGAGATAAGGGCCTCTCCGGCGCGCGCAACAGTGGATGGAGGACTGCCCAGGGAGCCATTGTAGCGTTTCTCGATGATGATGCCATTGCTGCACCCGACTGGCTGGAAAACCTGGTTGCCTGTTATGCAGATCCTGAGATAGCTGGAGTTGGAGGTAAAATTCTTCCCCTCTGGAGAGCCCCTCGCCCTGGTTGGCTCCCGCACGAGTTCAACTGGGTAATTGGCTGCACGTATCGTGGCCTGCCCACCGAGAATACACGCATTCGTAACGTCATTGGAGCCAATATGTCGATGCGCCGCAGCATCCTGGAGGCTGTGGGAGGTTTCCGAGAATCCTTTGGCTGCGATAAAAGTACAGACACTTCTCAGGGCATCTTGAAGTGGTTTAATCATTATGCCGGTGACGAAGAGACGGAGTTCTGTATCCGCGTCTCTGAACAATTACCAGGCAGCGCCTGGCTCTATGCTACCACCGCTATCGTTCAGCACCAGGTCTCCCCCGAACGGACTCGCTGGGGCTATTTTGTGTGGCGCTGCTATGATGAAGGGCTTGGCAAAGCTAACCTTGTCAAACTACATAATGCTTCCGCCGCTCTCTCATCAGAACGCAACTATACCTTGAAGGTTCTACCCAGCGGTGTAGTGCGTGGCGTAGCCGATACATTCCTCCGTTTTGATCACACCGGCATCCTGCGTGCCGGGGCCATCGTGGCCGGGCTCGCAATCACAATTATTGGTTATCTCGTAGGTAGTATTTCCTTAAGACTAGAACGAGCATCATGAACAAAAAAGATAGGGCTGACGATATCATTTATGATATTTCTGTGATCATCTGCGCCTATACTGAAGAACGCTGGTCTCAACTTATACAAGCTGTTGCATCCATTCAGCGGCAAAGCATCCCGGTACGTGAAATCATTGTGGTCATTGACCACAATCCTGCCCTGCTTGAGCGTGCGCAAGCCTATGTCTTCAGCATGACTCCAGCAGCAACGATTGTCGAGAACAGCAGAAACAGAGGATTATCAGGCGCACGCAACAGTGGTATAGCGCTAGCTCAGGGGAAGTTAATTGCTTTCCTCGATGATGATGCTATTGCTGAACCGGACTGGTTGGAGCGCCTGGCCCACGGCTGCCAGCGTCCCAACGTCCTGGGCGTAGGAGGAGTGGTAGAGCCTCTATGGATGGTGAAAAAACCTGCCTGGTTTCCTCATGAATTTTACTGGGTGCTTGGCTGTAGTTATCAAGAACTGCACGACGCTATCATCGAGGTACGCAATCCCTACGGAGGATGTACCTGCATTCAACGCGAAGTCTTTGATACAATCGGGGTGTATTGTGAAGAGATTGGCCGCGTTGGCTCTCATCTCTTTGGTGGCGAGGAAACAGAGTTGTGCATCAGAGCTACACAACGCTGGCCCGATAAGGTTTTTCTCTGCGACCCTCACGCTCGCATTCATCACTATATTTCACCAGCACGTGCGCGCTTGAGCTATTTTCTAAAGCGCTGCTATGCCGAAGGCGTCTCCAAAGCCCTGATTACCGACCACGTAGGAGCAAAAGACAGCCTGGCCTCCGAACTCGCTTATACGCTTGTTACGCTGCCAAAGGGGATTGCTCGGGGCCTGATCTCTGGTATCTTCCAGTGCCAGCCAACCGGTTTTCTCAGGGCTGGGGCGATTATCGCCGGACTGCTTATGACTACAGTGGGCTATTTCGCAGGTCATTTTTCTCAGTATACAGCAAACAAAAAGATCAATATCCATGCTCATCAGAAGTCTGAAAAATCATTTCATATAAATTTTTTGTAAGTAGTCGCTCTGACAGAATCATTAGAGGAGATTATCACTATGCTGACAGCTCCAGCGGTGCAAGCAGCATCCATCATAGATCAGGCCGCAGAGAATATGCCAGTGTTGATACAAGAAATAGAGTTATCTCATCCCTTACCCGTATTATCAGCATCCAATGCAATAACTGGACTATTTTATAGAAGCGCTCGCTGCCTTATACGCCTGCATGATCAGCCGCTGGGAATAGTCGAAGTACTATTCGAGCAGGAGAGTCTCGCCGCCTCCGACTATATGCAGCAGATCTGGAACGAGTTAAGAATACAGATCAATGAACATCTGCGGCAGGACGGTCTGCCGTCCATCGCGCAATTGGAGCCGGGTGGCGTGAGTAGTTCAACACCTCCTGCTTGCATTCAGGAGCGCGAGGCATTCACTGCTTACGCTCCATTTGTCAGCATCATTGTCTCAACACACAATCGGCCAGAATCGCTCTCCGCCTGTTTGCCCATGCTCGTGACGCAGCGCTATCCCAACTACGAGGTGCTCATCGTCGATAATGCTCCCAGCAATAGCGCGACGGCTGATTTGATCCAGCAGAACTACACCAGCGTTGCGCACCTGCGCTATGTCCGCGAGGACCGTCCAGGGCTTTCCAGAGGGCTCAATCGCGGGATAGCCGAGGCCAGAGGAGAGATCCTTGCGTTTACCGACGATGATGTGATAGTGGACTCATACTGGCTGCTACAGCTTGTCCAGGCCTTCAACCTTGCCGATAAGGTTGCCTGCGTCACGGGTCTGGTATTGCCTCAAGAGCTGGAGACGCCAGCCCAATTCTGGTTCGAGGAGTATGGCGGCTTCAGTAAGGGCTTTCAGCGCCGCATCTATGATATGGGTGAGCATCACACACGGGAGCCGTTGTATCCCTATACCGCTGGGCGCTTCGGTACTGGAGCTAGTATGGCATTCCGATCAGCTTTCCTCAAGAGCTGCGGCGGCTTCGATCTAGCATTGCAGGCAGGCATGGATATCGCGGCCTTCTTCCAGGTGATCAGGCAGGGATATCAACTCGTTTATGAGCCAGCCGCGCTGGCCCATCATACCCATCGCCGCAGTTATAGTGATCTGCAAAGGCAGATTTACAGCTACGGTGTTGCTTTAACGGCGTATCTGACGAAGAATATTCTCGACAATCCACGCCTGCTGTTCGAACTGCTGATCAAGATCCCTTACGGCTTCTTTTTTACTTTGAGCGTGCGCTCTCCCAAAAACAAAAAGAAATCGCCTGGCTATCCCAAAAAGCTGACGCAGCTTGAATTGCGAGGGCTGCTATGTGGACCATTTGTATATATATGGAGAAGATCGGTGCTCACGTTCACGGCTCTCAGCCCTCATGCTGCCCAGGAAAACAGAGCACAATGAAGAAGAGACTTTCGCAGTGGTTCACGGCTAATAAGGCCATATTTCTTAATACAGGATCACTGATTGGCTCCTGGGGCGTGACCTCCGGCCTGGGCTTCGTCTACTGGTGGCTGGCGGCACGCGAGTTCTCCCCCCAGGATGTGGGTATTGCTTCTGCGTCCATCTCAGCTATGACGCTGATCGGCACGTTCTGCTTGATGGGATTGGGCACGCTGCTGATCACCGAGTTGCCTCGCCAGCCAGAACACACCGGATCTCTGATCAGCACGGCACTGATTGTGGTCTGCCTGGTCGGTGGATGTGTAGGTTTCCTCTTCGTGTTAGTGGCTCCCAGCATCTCGGCCAACTTCTCGCCGCTGCGTGCAACCATCAGCACGCTTCTTTTGTTTGCGTTTGGCGTCAGCCTCACCTCAATCACGCTGGTCCTCGATCAGGCTCTGATTGGGCTCTTAAAGGGCGGCATACAACTCTGGCGCAACGGCCTTTTTGCTCTGGGCAAACTGGTGATACTCTTCCTGGTCAGTCGCTTGCTCGCGGGAATGGGAGGCATCGGCATCTATGCGACGTGGGCTGTGGGCAATCTGATCTCCCTGATCCCGCTGGCCGCGATTGTCGTGTTCAAAAAGCAAACC
>Ga0070741_10017637_pt1 | contig 11696 bp, 16 predicted proteins | sample Coa_R1_4_FD_66440 | JGI IMG/M metagenome (GOLD analysis project Ga0070741, IMG submission 66440) | Surface soil microbial communities from Centralia Pennsylvania, which are recovering from an underground coalmine fire - Coalmine... | ecosystem: Environmental > Terrestrial > Soil > Unclassified ...
GTCGACGGCGAGCACCTTGCCCTCGAACGGGCGGAAGTCGCAGTAGGCGCCGGTTGCCGCGTAGACGCGGCCGCCGGCGAGCGCGAGCGCGCCCCAGACGAGCGCGTGCTCCGGGTCGTCGTAGAGCTGCACCGGCCAGCCGCTCCGCTCGGCTCCGGTCGCGAGCGCGAGCGCATGCAGGCGCCCGAGCGCGTCGACGGCGTAGAGCGTGCCGCCGGCCGCGTCGATCACGGGCGTCCCGGTGACGCCGTAGCCGTCGAGCTGCGGGCACTCGTTCGCGAGCTGGCCGAGGTCGACCCGCCAGCGGACGTAGCCGGTCTCCGAGAGCGCGTAGACGATGCCGGCCGACGTCGTCACGTACAGCGTGGTCACGCCGGCCGAGGGCACGTCCCGGGCGACGAGCACTTGAGACGTCACGCGACCGCGAAGCGGGAGGACGAACGCCGGCTTCACGGGCGGCGCGAGCGAAGGAGCCGAGCCGGAGCGCCCCGGGTCGCCGCCGAAGGTCGTCCACGCCGGCGCGCGGCCGGCCGCGGGGGCGCCCGCGACGAGGGTCACGGCGCCGATCGCCGCAGCGAGCCACCTCCCTCCCCGCACCCGCCGACAATACCCCGCGCTGCGGCTAGGGTTCGCGGCCATGGACATGCGCCGCCTGCTCCCGATCCTGCTGCTCGTCTTCGTCGCGCTCTTCATCCTCCCGCAGCTCTTCAAGGGTTCCGGATCGAAGACGCTCTCGACGAAGGACCGCGGCCGGCTGACGCTCGACGCGATCGAGCGCATCGACCGCGCGCAGCAGCGGACGCTCTCGGCGACGGGCAAGTACACCGAGAACCTCGCCGAGCTCGTGCCGCGCGACGAGGTGCTCGCGTCGGAGCTGACGATCCCGCTCACCGTCGACCTCGACGTCGGCGCCGACGGCAAGAGCTACCTCGCGCGCGTGTCCAGCGACGTCGTCAGCGTCGCCTGGAGCAGGACCGGCACGACGGTCGTTCGCAGCTGCCGGCTGCTCAGGTCGAGGACGGGAGTGGACTGTCCGGTCGGGACCGTCGCGCCGACGGCGACGACCGTCACCTCGACGACCGGCACGAGCACGACGACCACGACGACCGGCACGATCACGACAGTCACGACGAAGTGAGCGAGGAGCCGCGCTGGTGGGAGCTCCGGCGCGCGCAGAACCTGAAGCCCGCGACGTACACGTGCCCGCTCTGCGGCCGCCGGCTCGCGTCGATGAGCGACCACGTCCTGCTCTTCCCCGAGGGCAACCGCGCCGGCCGGCGCCACGCGCACACCGAGTGCGTGCGCCGCGCCCGCGAATCTGGACGCCTGCCCTCGCGCGACGAGTGGCGGAAGGCCCAGCCGCGCCGCCGCTGGCTCCCCGGGCGCCGCTAGCTCACCACGACACCCTGCGGCGGCCGCGTGCGCGCCGCCGGATCTCCTTCCGCGCCTCGGAGCGAAGGCGGGCATCCTGCTTGACCGCGAGGTGGCGCAGCTCCGCCTGGAGCTTCTTCCAGCTCGCGTAGCGCTCCTCGGGCAGCGTCCCGTCCGCGAGTGCCGCACGCACGCCGCACCCGGGCTCGCGCTCGTGCGAGCAGTCGGCGAAGCGGCACCGGGCGGCCGCGGCGGCGACGTCCTCGAACGTCTGCGCGAGGCCGTCCTCCGACTCCCAGAGGCGGAGCTCGCGCATGCCGGGCGTGTCGAGGAACAGCCCGCCGCCGGGGAGGAGGAGCAACTGGCGCGTCGTGGTCGTGTGCCGGCCGCGGCCGTCGGCGCGAACCTCGCCCGTCGCCATCAGCTCCTCCCCGGCGAGGCGGTTGAGGAGCGAGGACTTGCCGACGCCCGACGAGCCGAGCGCCGCGACCGTGCGGCCGGGTGCGAAGTAGGCGCCGAGCTCCGCGATCCCGTCACCGGTGAGGTTGCTGACGGTGTGCACGGGCACGCCCACCGCGAGCGATTCGACCGCGAGCGCCGCGGACTCCGGCTCCGGACAGAGATCGGCCTTGGTCAGGACGACGACGGGCGCGGCGCCGCTCTCCCAGCCGAGCGCGAGGTAGCGCTCGAGCCGGCGCGGGTTGAGGTCGCCGTCGAGGCCGGCGACGAGGAAGACGACGTCGACGTTCGCCGCGACGACCTGCTCGATCGTCTGGCCGTGGTCGGTGGCGGCGAGGCGCGAGAACTTCGTCCGCCGCGGCAACACGGCGTGGACGAGCGCCGGTTCGGTCGCCGAGGCCGCGACCCAGTCGCCGACCGCCGGCAGGTCGCCGCGGGATTCGGAGGCATGGCGGAGCCGGCCGGCGAGCTCAGCCGGCTGCTCACCGCGCGCGGTGTAGAGGAGGTACGCGCCCCGGTGCTCGACGGCCACGCGCGCGGGCTCGAGGCCGTCGGCGGCATACGGGGCGAACTGGTCTTCGCGGGCTGGGTCCCAGCCGAGTGCTTCGAGCACGGTGAGTCTCCTTTCGCGCAAGCGGAAATCAGGCCGGAGGCCCGGGACGCGGCGGCGCAGGCGCGCGGAGAACCTAGAGCGTGTGCGCCCTGCGCCGGAGGCGGTCGGCAAGCGTCTTCGTCATCTGTGCCACCTCCTTCGTCGCAGGGACGGGCAGATGCTAGCTGAGGGCGAGGCGGAACGCCCGCTCGCCGAGGAGGCGATAGCCCTCGACCGAGGGGTGGTCGCCGTCGGAGGTCCACTCCTCCTTCATCCGACCCGGCCGGTCGGGATCCTCGAGCGTCTCGTAAAACGGGAGCACCGGGATCTGCTCGTCGCGCGCGATTCTGCGGATCAGCTCGTTCAGCCGGCGGATCTTCGGGTCGGCCTGCGGGTAGCCGTTGTTCCACGGCAGCAGCTCGCAGATCGCGACGCGGAGGCCGAGCTGCTTGCCGCGCGCGACCATCGCCCGGAGGTTGTCGGCGGCGGGCTCGACCGGCCGGCCCTGGGCGATGTCGTTGATCCCGCCCTGGACGATCAGCATCTGCGCTCCTCGAGCGCACTCGTCGAGCCGTCTGGCGATCTCGTCGGTCCGCTCGCCGTAGACACCGCAGTTGCGGAACCGCAGCTCGGGGCGCTCGCGCTGCGCCCAGTACTCCCACTGGCTCTTCTCGTCGGCCCCGAAGCCGAGGTTCGCGCGCTGGTTCGGGTCGGGGTCGTAGCCGGGGGAGCCCGCGGTGATCGAGTCGCCGAGCGCCGCGACGAGCGTCGTCTCGGCGGCCGGCCTCGAGCCACCGCAGCCCGCGAGGAGAAGCGTCGTCATCAGTGCTGCGGCCGCCCGCCCCGGGCTCACGCCAGGTCGAGGTACTCGTCGGCGTCGGAGACCGTCAGCCCCGGCCTCGGCCCGCCGCCGATCGCGTAGACGCGGGTCGCAAGTGCCGCGACGCCGAGGCCGTGGCGCGGCGTCGGCAGGTCGGGCAGCCGCCGCCACCGGCGGGTCGCGACGCCGTACGCGTAGACGGAACGGACGGTCCCGGACGGCGCCTCGCCGCCGACGGAGACGATCGTGCCGCCGACGGCCGCCGCGCCGGTGCCGCCCCGGGCCTGCGGAACCGGCGGCAGGCGCGTCCAGCGCCGCGCGCCGGGCGACCATGCCTCGAAGGTGGTCATGTTCGTGTCGAGCCCGCCGATGCGTCCGGCCACGGCGTAGATCTTTCCACCGGCGGCCGTCACGGCGAGGTGCTGGCGCGGCGTCGGCGCCGGGACCTCCGCCCAGCGCCGCGTGCGCAGGTCGAGCGCGAACGCGCGGCGGGCGAGCCCGGCCGCGGCGACACCGCCGACGGCGTACAGGCGGCCGCGGAGGACGGCGGCACCGCCGGCCGCCCGCGGCTCCGGGAGGCGCGGAAGGCGCTGCCAGCGGCCGCCGTCGAGGACGAAGACGTCGCGGACCGGCCGCCCGATCCCGAGCGGCCCGCCGTAGCCGCCGAGCACGTAGATCCGGCTCCCGTCCGACGCGGCGAGGGCGTGGTGGACGGCGATCGGCAGGTCGGGGAGGCGGCGCCACCGGTTCTGCGCCGCCGAGTAGACGTCGACCCGGGCGGAGGCGTCGCCGCCGGCGGTCAGCCCGCCGACGACCGCGATCTCGCCTCGCACGGCTGCGGCGGCGACCTCCGTCCTCGGCTCGGGGAGCGGCGGGGCGGTCGACCAGGCGAGCGCGGCGGCGAGGACGAGGGCGATCATGCGAGCGCGACCTCGCCGACCTGCTCGCCGCGGCTGTTCTCGATCGCGACCGTCCCCCACTCCTCGGGCAGGCCGACGAGCTTCGCGAGCGCCGGACGCAGACCGCGCATCGCGCCGTCCTCGACCTTGAGCGCGATGCCGAGGCCGTCCGGCGACCCGGCGCAGATCAGGCCTTCGGCGCCGCCCTTCGCGATCCAGCCGGGACGCGCGCGCATCAGCTCCGTGTCGTTCGCGCCGTGCTCATAGCCGATCAGCTCCGGATGGGCGGTCATCGCCGCCGCGATCCTCTCCCCGCCGTCGAGCCGCGCGAGGCGCGCGAACGAGTGCGCCATGCGCTCGAGCGTGAGCGCGAAGGTGAGGACGCCGCAGCCGTCGACGGCGGTCGCGATCTGGTCACGCCGCAGCTCGGCGGCGCCGGCGACCTCGTCGAGGAGGAGTTGCTGTAGCGGGTGGTCCGGGAGGCGGTAGCCGTCGAGCGGCCACCCGCGCGCGCGGCAGACGGCGAGGAAACCGGCGTGCTTCCCGGAGCAGTTGTGCGCGAGGCGGCTCGGGCCGCGGCCCTCCTGCGGGCCGCACTCGAGGTCGTCCTCCGTCGCCGGCGCCTTCGCGAGCAGGCTGGCGGCGGCGGCGACCTGCGCCTCGGTGGCGCGGTGGGAGGCGCAGGCGATCGCGAGCTCGACGTCGGTCACGTCGGGGCGCTCACGCGCGAGCGGCAGCGCCTGGATCGGCTTCGAGGAGGACCGGTAGAAGGTGACGAGCTGCGGGTCGCCGGCGGCGTCGACGATCCGGCCGTCCTGCACGGCGACGGCGTGCACGCGGTGGACGGCCTCGACCACGGAACCGCGGCTCACGGTTACCCTGAACGGGCCCATGTGCAGGAGCGTACGTGCCTGAGCTGCCCGAGATGGAGGCGCTGCGGCGCGCGCTGGACGATCCCGTGCGCGCGTTCCCGATCGAGCGGGCGGGCCCGGCGCACATCGCGACGCTGAAGACGTTCGACCCGCCGCTCGCCGCGCTCGAGGGGCGCCGGTTCCGAGGGGTCGAACGCCGCGGCAAGCGGCTGTTGTTCCCGACCGACGACGGCGAGCTCGTGCTCGTGATCCACCTGATGTCGGCCGGGCGGCTGCGGTACCTGCGGGCCGGCGAGGCCGGGCCGAAGACGCCGGCGTTCCGGCTGCGATTCGAGGGCGGCGCCGAGCTCGTACTGACGGAGGCGGGGCCGAAGAAGCGAGCCGGCGTGTGGCTGCTGACGCCGGAGGCCGCAGAAGCAGAGGTTGCTCACCTCGGGCCGGAGGCGCTCGGCCTCGGCGCCGAGCGGCTGGGCGAGATCCTGCGCTCGGACGCGCGGCGGCTCCACTCGCTCCTCCGCGATCAGCGCGCTCTCGCCGGGATCGGGCGGGCGTGGGCGAACGAGATCCTCCACCGGGCTCGGCTGTCGCCGTTCGCGCTGTCGACGGAGCTGTCCGACGAGGAGGTCGAGCGGCTCGCGGCGGCGATCGACGAGGAGCTCGGCCGCGGGCTGGAGCTCCGCGAGCGGGGCGCGAAGGACAAGAGCGTCTACCTGATCCACGACCGGCTCGGCGAGCCGTGCCCCGACTGCGGCACTCCGATCGCGCGCGTCGACTACGAGGAGCACACGATCTACTACTGCCCGTCGTGCCAGACGGGCGGCCGGGTGCTGAAGGACCGGCGGCTGTCGCGGCTCCTGCGCTGAAGCGTCAGTTGCGGCCGCGACCCTTCAGGGCCTGTCCTCGTACCTAGCGATCCGAGGTATCACCAAGGGGCCGCAGCCCGTAGCGAGCGCCCCGGCAGTTGTAAAGGGTCTGACCCCTGGATGTCGGTTTCGGACTCGACGGGTCGAGCCCGTGTGCCGCTACGACGGGAGGCGGATCGTCAGCGTGCCGCCGTCGACCGTAACCGAGCCCCCGAGGCGCTCGACGTGCATCACGGCGACGGCGGCGCCGAGGTCGCGGAGGTCTTCGCCGACGACGACCGGCGCCGACGAAGCCGTGATCGGCGAGACCCGGATCTCCGTCCCGTCCAGCGCGACCTGCACCTCGTCCAGCCCGCCGTGTCGCAGCGCGCACTGCACCAGCGCCGAGACCGACCGCTTCGCCGCCTCGGCATCCACCGTCGCCTCGCCGCCGCTCCCGGCGACCGCCACGCGCTCGGCACCGAGCCGCTCCACCGCAGCCGCGGCCAGATCCGCGATCGGCACGCGCTCGAGCTTCGGCTCGTAGCGCCCGCTCTCGATCCTCGCCGCCAGCGACAGCTCGTCGATCAGCTCGCCGAGCTGATCCGACGCGACCTCGATCATCGACGCATACTCGGCCAGCGTCGGGCTCAGGCCCTCGCTGCGCGTCAGCGTCCGCGCGAAGCCGAAGATGGTCGCCAGCGGCGTCCGGAGGTCGTGACACGCGAGGCTGACGAGTCGTGGAAAACCTGTTTCTTCCAGCACATTCCCCCTGGTACGTTTGGAGCTTAGTGAAGCCGCCCGACTCGCTCAGCAGCCTGCAGCGTCGCCGGAGAGAGCCCGCCGACGTGCAACACGACCTTGGCGACCTGCAGTCCTCACAGCCGGAGGTGCGGATCGGGCTCTCGCGCGCCGGTGTGACGGGCGTGAGCAAGGCGATCCGGCTCCGCCGCGGCCGCCACGAGAAGCTCGTCTCCGCGGAGATCGCGTGCTCGGTCGACCTCGATCCGACGCAGAGAGGCGTGCACATGTCCCGCTTCCCTGAGCTCTTCGAGCAGGCGATCGACGAGCTCGTGCTCGAGGAGGCACTGCTCGTGGAGGAGCTGGCGGAGCACATCGCGCGCGCGATCGTCGGCCGCCAGCAGGCGCTGCGCGCCGAAGTGGAGGTGACCGCGCGCTACCCGATCCAGCGCGAAACGCCGGCGACCCGCATGCGCACGCAGGAGATGGTCTCCCTGATCGGCGTCGCCGCCGCCTCCGCCGACTCGAGCCGCCGGGTCGTCGGCGTCGAGGCGACCGGGATCAACGCATGCCCGTGCGCCCAGGGCCTCGTCCGCGGCAAGGCTGCGGAGCGTCTCCTCGAGGCCGGGTTCGGCGACACCGACGTCGAGCGGATCCTGGAGCTGGTGCCCCTCGCGACGCACAACCAGCGCGGCCGCGGGACGCTCTACGTCGGCACGGACCGCCCGATCAACGCCGAGGACCTGGTCGAGATCGTCGAAGGCTCGATGAGCTCGCCCGTGTACGAGCTGCTGAAGCGGCCGGACGAGCTGTTCGTGGTCGAGCACGCGCACCTGCAGCCGCGCTTCGTCGAGGACTCCGTCCGCGCCGCGCTCAGCGCCGCGCTCGCGAGCTACCCGGAGCTGGCCGACGGCGACTTCCTCTGGTCGCGGCAGGTGAACCTCGAGACGATCCACACGCACGACGTCGTCGCCGAGCGCTACGGCACGGTCGGGGAGCTGCGCGCCGAGCTCGAGCACGGCGCCCGGCCCGAGCGCCACACCGAGCTGAGGGAGTGGCTGACGGCATGACGCAGGTCGAGGAGCGCATCGATCACGGCTCGGGCACCGGCCTCGGCAAGCCGTGGCACGTGATCGTCCTGAACGACGACCACAACACGTTCGACGGCGTCGCCCACGCGCTCGCGCAGGTGATCGGCATCTCCTTCAACGAGGGGATGGCGTACGCAAACCGCATCCACACCAGCGGCCAGGCAGTCGTCTGGTCGGGCCACCGCGAGGTGGCCGAGCACTACTGGAACGGGCTCAAGCAGCGGGGGTTGACGATGGCCCCGCTGGAGACTTAGCCCGCCGCCTGAGCTCGAACCGGCTCTCGGTGCCCGTGGCGAGGCGGCGGATGTTCGCCCGGTGGAGGACGAGGATCGCCGCGGCGGCGGCGCCGGCGAACGCGATCACCGGCCACGGGTACCCGAGCACCGCTGCGAGCGCAGGGAGAGAGAGGCCGGCGACGATCGACGCGAGCGACGCGTAGCGGAAGAGGGCGAAGGTGAGGATCCAGACGCCGGCGCCGATCCCGCCGACGACCGGCGCGACCCCCAGGAACGCGCCGCCGGTCGTCGCGACGATCTTCCCGCCGCGGCGCAACCCCAGGAACAGCGGCCGCCAGTGGCCGAGCATCGCCGCGCCGCCGGCGAGCACGCCGGCGAGGTGCGAGTGCACCTGCGTCGCGACCAGCGCAGGGACGAAGCCCTTCGCGGCGTCGACCAGCACGACGGGCAGGCCGTACCAGCGACCGTAGACCCGCCACACGTTCGTCCCGCCGATGTTGCCGCTGCCGAGCGTGCGGATGTCGGCACGCTTGAACGCGCGGACGACCCAGTAGCCGGTCGGGATGCTGCCGGCCAGGTAGCCGGCGACGATGAGGATCGCCAGCGTCAGCGCGCGGGGACGCCGTAGCCCGTGACCCAGCCGTTGACCACGCCCCAGTCGAGGTTGTCGAAGAAGGCGTCGATGTAGGAGGCGCGGTCGGTCTGGAAGTCGAGGAAGTACGCGTGCTCGTACACGTCGAGCGCGATCAGCGGTGTCGCGTTCCAGATCGGGAACGTGTTCTGCGCGTCGCCGAGATAGTTGAAGAGCCGGCCCTCGTCCCAGTCGTACGCCGTCCAGGCCCAGCCGCGGCCAGCCATCCCGGTCGCCTTCAGGTCGGCGCGCCAGGCCTCGATCGAGCCGAAGTCGCGGCGGATCAATCCCGCGATCGCGCCGTCCGGGTCGCCGCCGTTGCCGCCGAGGTGCTCGAAGTACATCTCGTGGTTCTTGATCCCGCCGACGGCGAAGGTGAGGTCGACCTTCAGCGCGCGGACGTCGGAGTAGACCTGGTTGGCGGCGGCGACGTCGACCTCGGCGAGCCGGCCGAGGATCTCGTTCCGCTTGTTCACGTAGCCCTGGTAGAGCTTGTAGTGCGCGTCGATCGTCTCGCGCGAGATGCCGTCCAGTTCGTACAGGCTCGGCTTCAGCTCGCGGGCGACGATCTCCTGGAAGTTGTAGGCAAGCGTCGTCATGGCGACGAGCATAGACCACCGCAGCTCGGGACAGGATTAATCCTGTCCCGGGTTTTGCGCCAAAACCGTGCCGGCTTCGTGCCCGTAGCAAGGACGGATGGACGGAGTCCTGAGCATCGGTACGTGCTTGCCGGTGAAGGCCGGACGCGCGACGATGCGGCAGATGGCGGCGATCGAACCGACGGACGAGGATCTGCTCGCGCGCGTCGCCGACGGCGACCGAGACGCGTTCGGAGACCTCTATACGCGGTACGCACGGGCAGTGCTCGGGCTGGCGATGCGCCGGCTCGGCGACCGCGGCCGTGCGGAGGACGCGGCGCAGGAGGCGTTCGCGTCGGTCTGGCGGGCGGCGCGGACATACCGCCGCGACCGCGGGCCCGTCGCGCCCTGGCTGTACGCGGTCGCGCGCAACGCGATCGCCGACCGCGGTCGCGCGCGGATCGAGCCGCCGGCGGAGGCGGTCGACACCCCGTCCGACGCACCGGGGCCGCCCGAGCACGCCGAGCAGTCGTGGCTCGCCTGGCGGGTGCACAGGGCGCTGGAGACGCTGCCGGCGACGGAGCGAGAGGTGCTCGAGCTCGCGTACTGGCGCGGGCTGTCGCAGAGCGAGATCTCGGAGCACCTGGGAATCCCGCTCGGGACGGTGAAGACGCGCACACGCTCCGGACTGCGCCGGCTGGCAGACGACCTCGGAGACGAGCTGGGATGAGCACACCGCCCGATTTCCACGAGCTGGTCGGCGACGAGGGGACGCCCGAGGAGCTGGCGAAGCTCCGCCGGGCGCACGACCTGCTGATCGCCGCGGGCCCGCCGCCCGAGCTCTCGCCGCGGCTCGCCGAGCCGCCGCAGACGCACGAGCGCGAGCGGTTCGGCTGGTGGCACGCGCGCCGCAACCAGATCGCCTTCGGACTCGCCGCCGCCGCCGCCGCGGCCGCCTTCGGCGTCGGCTACCTCGTCGGCATGGGCCCGGACAACTTCTCGGCGAGCCGGTCGCTCGAGATGCACGGCGTCGGCCAGCTCGCCTCCGCGCGCGCGACGCTCGCGGTCGGCGACCAGGATCCCGCCGGCAACTATCCGCTGAAGATGACGGTGCGCGGCCTTCCGCGGACGCCCGACGGCGGCTGGTACGAGCTGCTGCTCTCGAAGAACGGCCGCCCGACCCTCCCCTGCGGCTCGTTCGCCGTATCGAGCGGATCGGTGACGGTCCGCCTGTCCGTCCCGTACGACCTGAGCAAGTTCCCGACCCTGTTCGACGGCTGGGTCGTGACGCGGCACGCGCCGAAGGAGAGCCACGTGCCGGTCGTGCTGACGACCTAGCTCAGGGAGCGGTGCGGTCGTTCGCGACGAACGCGGCGTGCGTGACGGGCATCAGCCGTTCGAGGAATGACTCGGCCGCCGCCGCGAGCTGGCGGATCTCGAACATCGCGTCGGGCGAGTTCCGCAGCATGCAGAAGTGCATCAGGCTTCGCGGGTTACAGCTCCAGTAGTACTTCGTGTACGTGTTGAGCGGCAGCACCGCACGGGCGACCTCTTTCGCGACACCCTGCTCCAGTAGTCGCTCGTACGTCTGGAACGATCGAGCGGCGTTCTCCTCGATCTCCCGCCTGGCGAGTTCGCGCACTTCGTCATCGACCGGCTCGAACGTGTAGGCACCGGGTTTCCCGACCTGAGTGCGAACGTTTTCGGGGACGTAGTACTCGGGGTCGATCTGCGAGTAGCGCCCGCTCCACTCGTTGTAGCTGTGCCCGGCGCGATGCCGATGGTGCTCGCGAACGACGAAGAGGGGCGCCTTGACGAGGAACCGGAAGTAGCCATGCTCAAACGGGCTTCCGTGTCTCTCTCGCATGAGGAACCGAATCAACCCTTCGTCGCGCTCGCTCATCTCGTCGGTTGCCTGGTTGAACGACACGCGTGCCGCGTTGACGACGGCGAGATCGGAGGCGAGTGCGCCGTCGAGCGCGACGAAGCCCCGGTCGAGAACCGGGATCGTGTTCTCCTGGGTCACCTCAGTCGCCGCCACCGGGACGCCCACTCTAGCGGCGACGTCTGTCGGAGCCACCGGGTGCGCAGAGGCGTCACGTGGGAACACGTGCAGCTGCCCTATCGTTTGATCGACGCATGTGGAACTGGATCCTGATCGCAGCGCTCTACGCCTTCGGCATGGGCATCTTCTCGCTGCTCGGCGGCCTGCGCGCCGCCGGCGACGCGTTCCGGCGCTGGGGCGAGCAGCACGCGCGCCGCGAGCGCAGCGCCTGCCCTAGCTGCTAGCGGCGGACTAGGCGCCCGTCGAAGAACGCGGCGGGGCCGCGGCTCTGCGCGATCGAGTTGTCGTCGAGCTCGGCGACCGCGCCGTAATGCGAGACGATCCCGTACCCCGCTCGTGTCAGGTCGTCCGACGCGACATCCGGGCGCGTCGCGACGACGGAGTTCTTCTCGACCATGCACTCCGAGTGGTCGCCGCAGAAGATCCCGACGCCCAGGGTGTCGATCACCTCGTTGTCCTCGATCATCCCCATCGACATCTCGGTCATGTCGATCGCGCG
>Ga0070741_10017638_pt1 | contig 11696 bp, 11 predicted proteins | sample Coa_R1_4_FD_66440 | JGI IMG/M metagenome (GOLD analysis project Ga0070741, IMG submission 66440) | Surface soil microbial communities from Centralia Pennsylvania, which are recovering from an underground coalmine fire - Coalmine... | ecosystem: Environmental > Terrestrial > Soil > Unclassified ...
CGTGATTCCCTCCGTTGCTTCTACGGACGCGCGCGGCACGAGCAGGTCATTTACAACGGTCGTAATCCAATCTATTTCAACCCGTACGTCAGCAAAGATGACTCTGTCCTGGCCGTCGGGCGTTTGTGGGACGCAGGCAAGCAAGTGTCCTTATTGACCCAGTACACGCACCCGCTGCCGGTCTGCATTGTGGGAAGCGAACCGCCGGTACACACGCCGAAGATCCCGATCCGCGCCGACGTGAAGGTAAATACCAACCAGTACTGCGTCGCGTTGAAGGGGCCGCAGACCGAAGCTCAGCTGCGGAATTTGTACAGCCGGGCGTCAATTTTTGCGGCGACATCACGGTACGAACCTTTTGGGATGGCGTCGCTCGAGGCTGCGCTGTCGCGCTGCGCCATTGTTGCGAACGATATTCCAACGTTTCGCGAGCTTTGGGGAGACGCTGCGATGTATTTCAGCGCCAACGACGCTTCCAGCCTTGCCGGGATCATTCGAGCGATGAGTGAGCAGCGCGACCTGTGCCGGGTGTATGCGTCGCGGGCATATCAGCGCGCGCGCGAACGATTCACCGCCAAGCGGATGATCGACGACTATCTCCATCTATATCGTGATGTGCTGGCCGGCAGGCTGGCAGCGGCATAACCTCTCAGCTGCCAGGCCTTCAGCTTTCAGAGCTGAAATCGTCATATGTGCCGGGCAAGTTTTGTACCGCGCTGAGCGCCGGCTCAGTGGCAGGGCGCGCCTGCCTCCTGATATGTTGGTAGCACCATATGGAGGCCTCATGGCTACTGTAAAGATCACTGTCAGGAAGAACGGGCCGTATCGCGTCGAAGCTCCTGAGGGTTCTATCGAGCTGGTCGATGCCGACGGCAACCCATACGATCTGACTGGCAAGACCGCCTTCTCCCTCTGCCGTTGCGGTGCCTCGGTGAATAAGCCGTTTTGCGACGGCACCCACAGCAAGCTCGGGTTCCAGGCAGCGGAATCGGCGGTGAAGAAGGCCGAAGGCGGCGACAACCCACAGGTTCCGCCTCAAGCCGACACCTCCCGCTTAAAGATCTAGACCGGCTCGGGTCAACCACCAGAAGGGGAGCAAGTGTGAGTGATCGCACTGATCGTGACTTAGGCATGCGCCGCAGCATCACGCGACGCGATTTTCTCAACGGAGTGGCGCTCACGGTGGGTGCCGCAATCGTTCCGCATCCCGCATACGCTGCTTTCGAATTTCAAAACGATCCCGAAAAATCGCCTTCTTACTACCCGCCGGCTCGGACCGGTATGCGCGGCAGCCACCCGGGATCATTCGAGACGGCACACAAGTTACGGGACGGCGGTTTTTGGGATCAGGTCGGAAAGCCCGTTGATACTGGCGAGAGCTACGACCTTGTCGTGGTGGGCGGGGGGATCAGTGGCCTGTCCGCCGCGCATTTTTTCCGCAAGCAAGCCGGCAGCAAAGCACGCATCCTCATCCTCGATAATCACGACGACTTCGGTGGACACGCTAAACGCAACGAATTCCATGGCAGCCGCTTCATGTTGGGCTACGGCGGGACTTACTCGATTGAGAGTCCCGCGCCGTACAGCGCAGTCGCCAAGGGACTCATCAGCGAGTTGGGAATTGACGTTGCCTCATATCCGAAATACGTATCCAAGAATCTTTATCCGTCGCTTGGACTTGCTCCGCAAATCTTTTTCGATAAAGAAACCTTCGGCGCCGACCGGTTGGTCGTCAATCCCACTCCCCACGCGGGCGGCGAGATGGCAGGCGAGACAGCATCGGACACGGCGTGGAAAACGTTCATGGCTGAAGCGCCCTTGTCCGACCGCGCGAAGGAGGACTTTGATCGTCTCCATCATGGCAATAAGGACTACCTGCCGGGTCTGAGTTCGAACGAGAAAAAGGCACGGCTGGCGCGGATGAGCTATGCCACCTTTTTGTCGGATGTGGTTGGCGTGGATGCGTCGGTTGTCAAACTGCTCCGGAATTTACCGCAGCCGCTATTTGGCCTCGGAATCGATGGGGTCAGCGCGCAAGATGCGTGGGGATTGGGGTTGCCCGGGTTCACCGGAATGGCGCTCGATGTCGCTCCGGGCAAAGGACAGAATCGCGACACCATATATAACGCTGAAGCAGAGAAATACTTCTTCCACTTTCCCGATGGGAACGCGTCGATCGCCCGCATGCTGGTACGCCAACTTATCCCTGGCGCTATTGCGGGACATTCCGCGACCGACATCGTGCTCGCGCGTGCGAAATACGCGAGGCTGGACGACCCGGCGTCGCCCATCCGAATTCGCCTGAATAGCACAGTGGTGCGCGTCAAACATAATGGTGACCCGGCGACGGCGAAGGATGTCGAGATTACGTATGGCCGCGGCGGTAAGGCCTACACGGTGCGTGCTGCGCATTGTGTGCTGGCGTGCTGGCATGTGGTCATTCCGTATATATGCGAGGAACTGCCGCAGCAGCAACAGGAAGCACTTTCATCGGCAGCCAAGGTGCCGCTGCTGTACACGAATGTCGCACTGCGCAATTGGACTTCGCTGCAAAAATTGCGCGCCAGTTCGGTGTACGCTCCCGGCGGATATCACACATTCTTTAATCTGGATTTGCCGGTGAGCATTGGCGGGTACGAATGTCCGACGCAACCCGAGCAGCCAATTGTCATCCACATGATGAAGACGCCGTGCAGTCCGGGGAAGCCGGCGCGCGATCAGCACCGGATGGGTCGAATCGAGTTATTCGAGACGACATTTGAGACGGTGGAGAAGAACATTCGCGAGCAGCTTGCTCGTACCCTGGGTGGCGGTGGATTCGACCCTGCACGCGATATAACGGCGATCACCGTGAACCGCTGGCCCCACGGTTACGCCTACGAATACAACTCACTTTGGGATCCCTTTTGGCTGGAAGGTGGAGTTACTCCTTGCGAGATCGCGCGCAAGCCATTTGGGCGGATTGCCATCGCGAATGCTGACGCGGCCGCATATGCATACACCGATGCGGCGATCGATGAGGCGTATCGGGCCGTACAGGAAATCACAAAGCCGCAGGTTGCGAAAGCAGGGAAGAGCTGAGAAGAGCGGGCTTTCGGCGCACCGTGAGCTTCGCTCCGCCGGATGGACGAGGGGCGTCCGTCCCTACGTTGATCAGTGAATTGTTTTCGTCTTACGCGACATGTAATCCATCAGCAGGTACTGACCGAGCGTGTAAGGCGTGGTGAAGTACGCTTTGCCGCGGCACATCTCGGTAACCTTCTGAACAAATTGCACCAGACCATAATCCGACGCCAACATGAACGTATTGATCAGCACTCCCGCCCGCTTGCATTTCGCAACTTCTTCCAACGTCTGGCTGACGACCAGCGGGTCGAGGCCAAATGCGTTTTTATAGATCCGGCCATCCTCGAGGGTGAGGGCTGACGGTTTGCCGTCGGTGATCATCACAATCTGCTTCATGTCCTTGCGCTGCCGCTGAAGGATGCGCTGCGCCAGCCGCAGACCTTCGCGCGTGTTCGTGTAATAGGGGCCGACCTTCACCCGCGCCAATTGCGACAGCGGGACCTCTTCCGCGGAATCGTGGAACAAGATCAGCGACAGCGAGTCGCCAGGATATTGTGTCCTGATCAGGTGCGACAACGCCATCGCGACTTTCTTCGCCGGCGTGAAGCGGTCTTCGCCATAGAGGATCATCGAATGCGAGCAGTCCAGCATCAGCACAGTCGCACACGAGGACTGGTATTCGCACTGGTGCACCTGCAGGTCGGAGTATTCAATATTCAGCGGGAGCGTGACACCTTCTCTCTGGATCGCACTCGAAAGGGTCGCGGTGATGTCGAGGTTCAGCGTATCGCCGAATTCATATCGCCGTGACGCGCCGCTGGCCTCAATGCCGGTTGCCAGGTCGCGCGTGTCGTGCCGTCCGAAACTGGATTTTCCTAACGATCCCAGCAGATCGCGCAGAGTCTTATAGCCGAGAAAATCCAGGCTCTTGTCGGTAATTTCGAATTTCGCCTGCTGCTGTGCCTGGCCGACTTGGGGGCCAACGCTAGGTTGCCGCGCCGGATCGTGCGGCTGGTCGATGCTGATGTAGTCCTCCTGCTGCATGCGCTCGATCAGTTGCTCGATCAGGTCTTCGAGCGTGCCGTCCATTTGCATTTGCTGCAGTTGGTCGCGCATTTGCTCGTCGAGCACATCGCTGTCGAGCAGGGCTTGCTCGATGGCCTGACGCAAATCGTCGAGCGTCTGCTCGCCATCGGAGAAGCCGTAATCCATGTAATTGTGAAAGCCGCTTTGCAGCAGGTAATCAGAAAGCGCGCTGAGCAGGTCTTCCATGCTCATCTCGCCTGCGGGATCGGGAACGTACTTGCTGTAACGAATGCGTCTCATGCCTAGTTATACGGTCTTCGTCCCCGGAACGGCGGCTCCTCGCGTTCGAACGGCTTTTCGGCGCGTTGCGGCTGTTTATCTCCCGCACGGAATACCCGCTCTTCGCTGCGCCCGATGCGCTTATGCGCGTGCAAGCCTTCCAGCACGAACTCGGCAGCAGAGACCTGTACCTCCGCCGCATCCTTCGGTCCGACGCTGACCTTGACGAGTTTCTCCATCAGTCCTTGGATGCCTTGCAGCGAGGGGAGAGCTTCCTGGGCGGCGGCTGTGTCAGGCAGCTGAATCTCGCCGCCGAGATCGAACCATTGCACCACTTGCTGCATGTTCGCGCCGCTGAAATATTCGTCGTAGGTCTTGGCGATGGCGGCGCGAATCAGTTCGCGTCCGACGTGATCGGCGCCCTTCATCTCGCCTTCGTACTCGAGTTCCAGCTTTCCGGTAATCGCGGGCAAGGCAGCGTAGATATCGCCGATACGCGGGACCACGAGCTTCTCGTCGCCGGTGATGGCGCGCCGCTCGGCGTTTGAAATGACGTTTTCCATGCAGGAAATCGGCAGCCGTTGGCTGACGCCGGAACGCTTATCGATCTTCTTGTCTTCACGGGCCGCGAAGGCGATCCGCTCCACCACTTCCTGGACATACTTGGGGACCTGCAGTTTGTAGCCGTCACGCTGCGTCCACGCTTCTTGCGCCGTGATCGCGATGCCTTCTTCGATGGTCGCGGGATAGTGGGTGCGGATTTCCGATCCAATACGGTCTTTCAGAGGAGTAATGATTTTTCCGCGTGCCGTGTAATCTTCCGGGTTGGCGCTGAACACCAGCGCGACATCGAGCGGCAGGCGAATGGGATATCCCTTAATCTGCACATCGCCTTCCTGCATGATGTTGAACAGGCCGACCTGAATTTTTCCCGCGAGATCGGGCAGTTCATTGATGGCGAAGATGCCGCGATTGGCGCGGGGTAGCAGGCCGTAATGCACGGTGAACTCGCTGCTCAGTTCGTGACCGCCGCGGGCAGCTTTGATGGGATCAATGTCGCCGATGAGGTCAGCAATGGTTACGTCTGGCGTTGCGAGTTTCTCGACGTAGCGTTGTTCGGGGGTGAGATAGGCAATCGGCAAATCATCGCCGTGCTTACGGATTTCTTCCTGGCAGCGGCGGCAAATGGGTGCGTACGGGTTGTCGTGGATCTCGCATCCCGCAATGTAGGGCATCTGAGGATCGAGCAACGTGGTCAGCGCGCGCAGGATGCGGCTCTTGGCCTGTCCGCGCAGTCCGAGCAGAATGAAGTTGTGCCGCGACAGTAAAGCGTTGATGATCTGAGGCACCACGGTATCTTCGTAGCCGACGATGCCGGAGAAAATCGGCCGATCTCCATCCTGGCGAAGCCTTGCCACCAGGTTGTCCCGCATTTCGTCTTTTACGCGGCGGGTCCGTAGACGTTGTTCGGAAAATGGACTGTGGCGCAGTTCGCCGAGCGTCCGCGGGAAACTCATGATGGAAAAACCCCCAGGGCAACAGCGTTTCTGCTTCGATTATACCCCGGCTGTCATCACAGGCCTGTGTGATGGCAAAGCAGATTCCTCGCTGCACTTGGAATGAGAAGGTGAGCGACTACGTCCCGTGTCCATTGCCGCCGGCTTTTTGACGAATGTGCAGGGTGCGGCGCAACTTGGGCAAAACGTTCTCGAAGTAAGTGGTCAGGGCCTCGACTCGCTCCACCTCCGAGCGCATCCCGAGCAGCACCTGCTTAAAGTCAAGATCCAGGGGCAAAGCGCCGGCCAGGCGGAATGAAAGTTGTGGGTCTGCGGTGACTGAGGCCTGCTCGGGCACCGCTCCCGCAAGCTGGAGAATCTCGTTGTGCAGTTCGAGCAAGCGGCTGAGCTGCTGGTTGCTTGGCGAGCCGGGTTCATCCTGAAGGTAAAACACCTCGGCCTGCAAAAACGACCGCTCCTGGTTGACTTCCATGACCTCAAACCGGTTCACCCCTTGGGTGACGATGTCGAGACGTCCGTCCTCGTATTCCTTGGTTACGGTGAGGATCTCCGCTGTACAGCCGACGCCGGCGAGCCCATTTTCCTGAGCGCGGACTACGCCAAACATCGTTTTCAGCTTCAGGCATTCGGCAATCATTTCTTTGTAGCGGGGCTCAAAAATATGCAGCGGTAGCGGCGCGCCGGGCAGCAGCACAACGTCAAGCGGGAATAGTGGGAGGAACGAGCTCATGGAGAACAGTAGTCAGCAGTCTCCGATTCTATCGCTTGACTTGCCACAGCGCCTCGAATAAAAGCTCGGCATGGATCTTTCCGGCAAGGTAGTAGTCGTGACCGGCGCATCGATGGGCATTGGCGAGGCAATCGCCAGAGCTTTTGCCGATCGCGGCGCTGGTGTCGTACTGCTCTCCCGCGATGCAGGACGCGCCGAGGCTGCCCGCGGGCGCATTGGTCACACCGACCGCACGCTGGCTCTGTCTTGCGACGTGCGAAATCGCGAAGAGATCGATCGCGTGCTCAGCCTCACCCTGCATCATTTCGACCGCATTGACGTTTGGGTGAATAATGCCGGGCGCGGGTTGCTCGATGGCGTCGCGACTCTAGACATGGCCGCCTGCCGCGACGTATTTGACACTAATTTTTTTGGCGCGGTAGCGGGGATGCAGGCTGTGATCCCGGTGATGCGACAGCAGGGCTCGGGAACCATCATTAACGTTTCCAGCGTTGCCGGCCACATTCCGTTGCCGTTTTACAGCGTGTATAGCGCGACCAAGTTTGCAATGAATGCGTTTGGTAAGGCGGCGCGGGTGGAGTTGAGAAAATTTGGAATTAATGTGTTGACCGTGTGCCCCGGCTACGTTCGCACCGACTTCAGCTCTAACGCCATTCGGGGCAGGGAAGTGAAGACGGTGCGGCCGCAGGCGGCTCGGGGAATCAGCGTGGAACGGGTTGCCCGCGCCACTCTCGATGGATATCTCAAAGGAAAACGCGAAGTGGTCGTGCCCTGGACCATGCACCTCGCCATCAAGCTGTATCAATTGTTCCCCGGCGTGGTGGAAGCCGGGATGAAGAGGATGGCGAGGAAGGTCGAGTAGCACGATCCCTACTGCTTCAGGTCCTCGAGCATGGCTTCCATTTCCGATTGCGCGTGAGCGTTGCCGGTCCTGCGGGCGGAGGCGATGCCGTCGATCAGCATGCGCTTGGCTTCGTCGCGACGATTGGCGGAGGCAAGGGTCTGCGCGGCCATGAAATACCCGGCGGTGTAATCCGGATGGGCGGCGAGCAAGCTCCCGAATTCGGCCAGCGCCTGCTCCGTCTGCCCGGCTTTCGAGTACTCCATGGCTAAGCCGTAACGAGCAAAGGCGTCGTTCGGATTTCCAGCCAGTATTTCGTTCAGCATTGCGATACGATCCATGAATTACCATCTCCGCGCCAAGATTACTACATTGCCGCTCCTCCTTGGCCCAAGGGCAGTTTTCCGTCGTACAATGGCGGCATCGCAAACAGGAGATTTCCCCTTGGCGTGTCCTTATTTCATGCCGACACGAAAGTCTGACGCGGCCGCGTGGCTGCATCCTTCACGTCTGCCGTTAGGCGCGGGATGGGAGGGGCGCTGCTTTGCGCCTGGGCAAGAGGGAAGTGAACCGTGCGCCGAAGAATTACGCGACGGCTGCAATATGGGCTATGCGGCGAACTGCACCAAGCTTCCCGCCGAACGCTCCTGCGACGCAGTGCGATTTGGGGTCGCGGCGGAGGGCGGCGCGCGCATGCGTCTGCTGTTTGTGTGCGAGGCCAACCACCTGCCGGTGGAACATGGCATTCTGGAGTACGACACAGCACGAGCAACCTGGACCTCGGCTCACCCCGATCCTCGTCTTCAAAAGATGGCCGAGTGTTATCTGGAGTCGTATCGCGCGCGCAAGAATCAAAATTCCACTTCGAGCACAACCGATGAAAGATAGCGATGAAATGATGCAGCCGCGGCCAGTCCGCGATTCGCAATCCGAGATGGCGGAAATTGTTCTTCCCAACGACGCCAATCCGCTGGGCGCTTTGCTTGGCGGACGTCTGATGCATTGGATAGATCTGGCCGGGGCGATGGCTGCTCACCGCCACAGCCGCCACTACGTGGTCACGGCGTCGGTGGACCACATGGACTTCGTTGTGCCGGTGAAGGTGGGCGATCTCATCATTCTTCGCTCGTCGGTCAATCGCGTCTTCCACACATCGATGGAAGTCGGCGTGAAAGTTTTCGTCGAGAACTACATTCACGACACCTGTCATCACGTCAGCTCGGCTTATCTCACGTTCGTTGCTGTCGACGCCGCCGGCAACCGCGTCAAGGTTCCGGCAGTTATTCCGGAAACAGATGAGCAACGGCGCCGCTATGACGATGCCGGCCGCCGCCGCGAAATTCGCCGCATGGAGTTGGACCGGCGGAACATGCTGCGCTGAGACTTTTCCGGCCGGCCTGACTTCCGCTTGGATCGTACAACGATCGATGGCAGTGCACGTAACGCCAGAGTCTTACACTACGCGCGGAGTGTAGCCGATTGTGATTCAGGTCACATCCATAGGTAATGGCAGTCCGGAATAATCTGCTTCGGAGTCTTACGCATGGATAACGCACTTCTACTGCACCGCCTGCATTTCGCTTTTACCGTCACTTTTCATTATCTGTTTCCGCAACTCACGATGGGGCTGGCGCCGCTCATTGTGGTGCTCACGACCGTCGGCTGGCGGCGCAACGATGCCAGTTACAATCAGGCCGCGCATTTCTGGGGGAAAATCTTCGGGATCAGCTTCGTGCTGGGCGTGGTAACCGGTATTCCAATGGAGTTTCAGTTCGGCACCAACTGGTCTCATTTCTCCCGGTTTGCCGGCGGAGTAATCGGCCAGACACTCGCCATGGAAGGCATGTTTGCTTTCTTCCTGGAATCAGCCTTCCTCGGGTTGTTTCTTTACGGCGCGAAGCGGCTCAGCCCAACGTTGCACTGGCTCAGTGCGGTTGCGGTGTTCCTCGGAGCCTGGCTCTCCGGCTTCTTCATCATCGCGACTGATGCCTGGATGCAATACCCCGTCGGCTACTTCAAGGACGCTGCCGGCTCGGCGCAGCTCAGCAGCTTCTGGGCATTGATTCTAAGTCCCTGGGCGTGGTGGCAGTACGCGCACAACATGAGTGGCGCTGCAATTACGGGTGCGTTTGTGATGGCATCCATCGGCGCGTTCTATTTGCTTTCCCGCAGGCACGAGGCGCAGGGACGCATATTCGTGAAAGTCGGCGTTATCGCTGGCTGCATCTTCAGCATCCTGCAGCTGTATCCCACCGGCGACGGACAGGGGAAGATGGTCACCTGGCATCAGCCAGTCACACTCGCAGCGATGGAAGCGCTGTTTACCAGCCAGGAGGGAGCGCCACTGGTGATCATCGGCCAGCCAAATGTGGCTGAGAGGAAAATCGACAATCCGATTATCGTACCCAAAATGCTGAGCTTCCTTACTTACCGGCGCTGGAATGCGCAGGTTAAGGGTCTTGACGCGTTTCCGCAGGATCTGTGGCCGCAAAACATTCCGTTGCTCTATTACAGCTATCACATCATGGTGGGGCTCGGGACGATCTTCATCGCGATTATGGTTGTGTCAGCCTTCCTGCTTTGGCGAAGAAAGCTGTACGACACGCGTTGGGTGCTGTGGGTGCTGCTGCTCAGCCTGCCGTTTCCATACATCGCCAACACGGCGGGATGGATTACCGCTGAACTCGGGCGTCAGCCTTGGCTGGTCTACGGCCTGATGCGCACCGCCGACGGCTATTCAAAAACCGTGTCGGCAGGGAATGCTATGTTCACCCTGCTCGGATTTATGGGCATGTACACGGTATTAGGCATTCTGTTTCTCTTCCTGGTGTGGCGGGAGATTGATCACGGTCCAGTCGCTGAATCCACAAGTCCGGTAGTCGATCCCGTTCTAGCCGGAGCTCGTTAGGGGTCATCATGGAAACTGTTTGGTTCATCATCGTTGCGGCGATGCTGGCCGCTTACGTCGTGCTCGATGGATTCGACCTTGGGGCGGGAGCGATCTACCTGGCAGTCGCGAGAACCTCCAACGAACGCGGCGCCATCCTGCGCGCCATCGGTCCTGTCTGGGATGGAAACGAAGTGTGGCTGCTCGCCGCCGGCGGCACGCTTTATTTCGCTTTCCCACAGCTCTACGCCACGGCCTTCAGCGGGTTCTATCTTCCGCTCATGATGGTTCTCTGGCTGCTGATTCTGCGGGCAATTGGAATCGAATTCCGCACCCATATCGATCAGCCTGTGTGGAAGAGCTTTTTCGATGTGGTGTTCAGCGGGTCAAGTATCTTGCTTGCGGTGTTCTTCGGAGCAGCGCTGGGCAATGTGGTCCGCGGCGTGCCCATCGGCCCAGACGGTTATTTTTTCGAGCCGCTATGGACCAACTTCCACGTAAGCGCGAACCCGGGAATTCTTGATTGGTACACGGTGCTGGCGGGAGTAGTTGCGCTGGTTACGTTAAGTGCACACGGCGCATTATATGTCGCGCTGAAAACCACCGGCGAACTCAGTCAGCGGGCACGCAGCGCCGCCGTGCTCCTCTGGCCGGTACAGTTTTTTGTGACTGCCTGTAGCCTCGTAGCCACCTATTTCGTTAAACAGGGCGTGATGGACAACTTCAAGGCGCATCCGATCGGCATTCTCGTCCCCATCATAGTTTTCGGAAGCCTTGGCGTGATGATCTGGGCGGGACCCAAGCAGAAAGACAAGGTCGCCTTCCTTGCGTCGTGCACGTACATCATAGGAATGTTGGTCGGCGCTGCGTTCGCACTGTACCCGGTGGTGTTGCCCGCCACAAATCCTGAATACAGCCTCACCATTTACAACAGCGCCGCGGCGCATCACGGGCTGAGTGTTGGACTGGTGTGGTGGAGCATTGCAATGGTTCTGACGCTCGGGTATTTCATCTTCGTCTATCGTATGTTCCGGGGGAAGGTAGCTGTGGAAGAAGTAGTGAGTAGCGAGTAGTGAGAAGCGATAAATCGGCTCATTGGATCGTCGGGGCATTGAGCGATTTCAAATCACCCGATCACCCGATGGCTCAATCGCCCGATCTCCGCCTCGCTACTCACTACTCCTACTACTTCACCCCAATCACCACGTTGAAGAAGGTCGGCGGGAGTGGATGATTGTCACTCGATCGATACCCCGTGTTCTTTAGCATTTTCTGTAAATCTGAGTAGGTGTGCGCGTCACCCGCTGGAGTCGCGACCAGCATGTTCAAGCTAAACCACGCCGCCTGTGG
>Ga0070741_10017639_pt1 | contig 11696 bp, 9 predicted proteins | sample Coa_R1_4_FD_66440 | JGI IMG/M metagenome (GOLD analysis project Ga0070741, IMG submission 66440) | Surface soil microbial communities from Centralia Pennsylvania, which are recovering from an underground coalmine fire - Coalmine... | ecosystem: Environmental > Terrestrial > Soil > Unclassified ...
CTGGAATGGCGACGACGTGATCGACCTGATCCTGGCGCACCCCTCCTGCGCCTGGCATATCTGCACCAAGCTCTGGGAGTTCTTCGCCTACGACCAGCCCGAGCCACAGGTCCTCCAGCCGCTCATCGATACCTTCAAGGCGACGGGCGGGAGCATCAAGGCGGTGATGCGGGCGCTGCTCACCTCGCCCGCGTTCTACTCGGAGCGGGCCTATCGCGCCAAGGTGAAGTCGCCGGCCGAGCTCGTCGCCGGCATTGCCCGCACCCTGGGGCTGCAGACCGATGCCTTTGGGTTCGAGACGAGTACCCAGCGCATGGGCCAGGCGCTGTTCAACCCACCGAACGTGGCCGGCTGGCCGGGCGGCGTGCTCTGGTTCACCAGCACCACCTGGCTGGAGCGCGTCAATCAGGTGAATCGGCTGCTAAGTATCCGCAAGGATCCGCACACGCAGCCAGTGAACCTGCTGGGGATGGTGCAGCGCTTCGGGCTCGATACGCCGGAGAAGGTAGTGGACTATTTCGTGCAGCTGCTGCTGGATGGGCAGGTGACGGCGCAGCAGCGCCAGACGCTGGTGAGCTACGTGCGCGACGGTAACCTGTGGCCCCAGCCGGGCCGGCCACTCAAGGAGACCGACCCGGCGATCGACCGCAAGGTGCGGGGCCTGCTCTATCTCCTGCTGAGCATGCCCGAGTATCAGCTAGCCTGACCTTGGCCCTGGAGTCTGTTATTGTCGATACTGCCAAAAAGGAGAAACCCGCCATGTCGATGCTCTCGCGCCGGATCTTCATTCAAGATGGCTTCAAGGTGGTTTCGCTGGGCCTCGCCATGCCCCACATCTTTACGCGGGCCGTCCAGGCGGCGGGGCTGGAGGCGGGGCGCGACCCGAGCGTGCTCAACGTGCCGGGCAGCGGGGATGCGAATGATCCGCTCGCCAACCGCACGCTGGTGGTGGTGCAGATGGCCGGCGGCAACGATGGCCTCAACACCGTGGTGCCCTACGCCGACGGCAACTACTATCAGAACCGCAAGACCCTGGCCATCCCTGCGGAGCAGGTGCTTCCGCTCGACGATCGCTTTGGTCTGCACCCGGCGATGGGCGGGATGAAGGCGCTCTGGGATTCCGGAAACCTGGTGATCGTTCATGGAGTAGGCTATCCCAACCCGAACTTCTCGCACTTTAAATCGATGGACATCTGGCAGACGGCGAACGTCGATGGCAAGGATGGCGATGAGGGATGGCTGGCCAAGCTGGTCAAGGGAGTGGTCGATAAGCGCGGCCATCCCTTTGCCGGGTTTGCCGCCAGCGGCACCCTTCCTCCGGCGCTGATGGCGCCCGATCTCTCTGTGCCAGCAGTCGATAACATCAATAACTTCAAGCTGCTGCCCGATCCGCGCTATGCCGCCGATGCGCCGGCTCGCCAGCAGGCGCTGGTGAACCTCTACAATGCCTACCCAGGCTCGGCTCCTTTTGCGCAGGTGCTGCAGACGACCGAGCAGGGGACGCTAGAGAGTATCGACCAGCTGCAGAAGGCGCACGCCGCCTACCAGCCGGCGGTCGAATATCCCAAGGATGGCTTCTCGGCCGGGCTCCGGCTGCTGGCCGAGACGATCGTCGGCGGCCTGGGGGTCAAGGTGGGCTACATCACCATCGGCGGATTCGATACCCACTCGAACCAGAAGAATACGCAGGCGCGCCTGCTTCAGTCGCTCAGCGACGGCCTCAAGGCCTTCTGGGACGATCTCGCCGCCCACGGCAAGGCCGATAACGTCCTGATCATGACCTGGAGCGAGTTCGGCCGGCGCGTGCCAGAGAACGGCTCGGCCGGTACCGACCACGGCACGGCCGCGCCGCAGTTCCTCATTGGTAGCCAGCTGAAAGGCGGACACTGGGGAGATCCGGTGGATCTGGGTAATCTCGATAAGGGCAATCTGCGGTTCACCACCGATTTCCGCTCCGTCTACAGCACGGTGATGGATGGCTGGCTTGGCGCGCCGGCCGAGAAGCTGCTCGGAGCGCGCTTCCAGCCGCTAGGCTTTCTTGGCTCCGGCGGCGCCGGCTAGGCCGGCGCGCCGGTATACTGGCTCCTGACCCTCTCGCGGGCGCAAGTGCATCGCCCGCGAGAGGCAGCACGGCAGCTCTGCCTGCCGCCCAGGCTCAGGAGCCAGTATGGACGCCTCGCCCGCACCAAGCGCAGCCTTCGATAGTGCCAGCGTCTTCATCCGTCCGCAGGAGTGGACGCAGACGCTGGCCAGTGCCTACCGGATCACCAGCCGCCAGGCGGGGCAGCTGCTGCGGGCCGCCGCCGACGAGTCGGCTCTGGCGGGCGAGGCGAGTGATCTGCTCGGCATCTGGGAGCGCGCCTGCCGCGCCTGTGATCGCTATACGGCGCGGCGCGAGGTCGCCGCCGGTATCCTGCTCGGCTACTACCGCTGGCGCACGCGCCCGGATGGGACCGAAGAGCTGGTATCGACGGCGCTGGCGCATGCCACGGGAGTCGAGCGCATCTCCCAGGATATCGACGCCGCGATCGATGCGTCGTTCGATGCCGGGGCGGAGATCGAGCTGGAGCTTGAGCCGGAGGCGTGGATTGAGGAGTGAGGCCGCTGTCCTGGATGTGCGCCCAGCAGCGGCTGAGGCCGTAGGCCTTCTGGGGCTGTTGAGGAGGAGTGATGAGCGTCGACGCATCGAGTGGAGCTCGGCACACGCCGGCCGCGCTGCATGCGGATCTTCCAGGCGCGCCTCCTCAGGAAGCGTCGCCCCGCTCGCTGGTGCTCGAGGCGCCGGACGTGGAGGCGGCCAAGCGAGAAGCCGCGCGCCGGTTCGGCGTGCCGGTCGACGAGATCGCGGTGCGCGTCATTGCTCGCCGCAAGCGCGGCTTTCTGGGATTGGGCGGCCAGCTGCTGGAGCTGGAGGCGACGTGGAGCCCGCCCCCACCGACAGTACACGGGCGGATTGAGCTCTCGTCCGAGCGTGGGCGCGTTGCGCTGGCCGTCTTTCCGCCCGAAGGGACCGGCCGACCGGCCGATCTGGGTCTCCTGGAATCGTTGCTCGGCGACTGGCCGCTCGATATGCGTGACGAGACGGTGGTGGCGGCAGCGCTGCACGCCGCCGATGGCCGCCCGAGGGTGTTTGGGACGATTGCACCGTCGGCGCCGGTGGCGGACGATTCGCCGGTGGCGGTCAAGGTGGCCGGCGACGAGTTCACGGCGTGGCTCCTCCCCTGGGCTCCGGTCCCGATCGAGCAGGAGACGCTGGCCGCCGCCCTGCAGGCTGCCGGCGTCTCCGCTGGAATCGACCAGGCGCTCTGCGCGCAGCTCATCGGCCAGATCCTGCAGACGCCGGTGGTCATTGCGCGCGGCCGGCCGCCGCGCGAAGGCACCGATGCTCGAGCCGAGTTCGTGCTCGAGTATCTCAAGGCCAGCCGCGCGCCAACGGTGCGCGAGGATGGACGCGTCGACTATCGCGATATTGGCGGCCAGCCGCTCGTGGCAGCCGGCGATCTGCTGGTGCGGAAGGTCCCTCTAGTGCCCTCCGAGGAGGGACTCACCGTGCGCGGGAAAACGCTGCCGGTCAAGCCACCGAAGGACTTCGACCTGCGGCGCCTCGCCGGCCAGAATACCGTGCTCGACGAGGCAGGCCTCACCCTTACGGCGAAGATCGGCGGCCTGGCCACGCGCGTGGGCGATCGGGTGGCGGTCATGCCGCTCTATTCCGTCCCGGGTGATATCGACTTCAAAATCGGCAACGTCGATTTCGAGGGCAACCTGGTGATCTCCGGCGGCATCAAGCCGGGCTTCCGCGTGCGTGCCACTGGTGATATCCAGATCGGCGGCACCGTCGAGGCCGCGCACATCGAGGCCGGGGGAGCCGTGACGATCCTGGGGGGGATCGTCGGCCAGGGAGAGGCCGTGGTCCGGGCCAGTGGAGCAGTGACGGCCCGCTTCGTCGAGCAGGCGGAGATCCACGCCGGTGGACCGGTCACCATCGGGAGTGAGATCCGCCAGAGCACGGTGATCAGCGAGGTGGGGGTCACCGTGGCTGGGGCCGGGCGCATCGTGGGCGGGCTGGTGCGCGGGCGCGATTTCGTCGAGGCCAAGATATTGGGCTCGCCCTCGGGCAGCCAGACGACGGTTCAGGCCGGCTGGGGCGAGGAGATGGCGGTGGAGGTCGAGGAGAAGCCGCGCATCCCCCGCGTGGTGGCGAAGAATGAGGTAAACACCGGCGTGACGATCACGGTTGGTGGCGCCACGCAGCGCATTACCAGCCCCGGCCCGGGCGGTGTATGGCGTGAGCATGAGGGGAAGATCCAGTATTCTGCCTCCTGATGCTGAGGGCGGCACGCCGGACATGCCAGACATCCACCAGACATCCAGACGAGCATCCAGTACTCGGCCTCGTGATACTGTGGGCGGAGGTTGTTCGACACCGCGCTCGAGAGTCAGTGGTACATCCGCCAAATGCTTGGCTCCTGAATCGCTCTGGCATGGCAGGAAGTGACACCGAGTTGCCGGGTGCACCAGTAAGCGTGCTCAGCGAGCTTCCTGCCACCACTGTCGCGCCGCCGGCCGGCCTTGGGGGGACCGCTCGTGGGCCATCTGGCACGTCCCTGCCAATTCCTACCAGGTAGAGAGCATGGCGAGACGCATGAGCAATGACCCACTCGACCCACTCGTACACACTGGCCGAGATGCCTGAGCAGGCGTGACCCGAATTGCAAACGGGCTCCGGCACTTCTGCCAGCGTGTACTAGTATTCGGCCACTGTGATGATGCTGCGTTCCCTCCTCTGGCTACCGTCCACCACATTGCATGTGGTGGACTACTGGGACGAAGGCCCGCCGGGAGCGGCCGAGCGCCGCAGATAGCCTATGACTGCCGACTTTCCTCCTCCAGTGGCTCCCAGCACGAATGCGCCCCCGCCTGGCGAGCTGGCCGGCGGGTCTCCACCGCCGGAGGCGCGCCCGGCGCGCCACGCTCGCCATGACGAGATCCTGGCGCAGATTGCCCGCTACACCGGGTCGTCGCTCGAGCTGGACGAGGTGCTGGAGCGCATCGTCCAGGCGGCCGCTGAGCTGACCGGTGCCGACCGGGCGAGCATCCTACTCCTGGACCGCAGCGGCGAGCTGCTGCTGCCGTCGGCTCTCCATGGCATGGAGCCGGACTTTGTGGCCGGCTGGAAGCGCCGCCCCATCCGCCTGGCCGACGAGCCCTTGAGCCGCGAGGTGCTGGCGACGGGACGGCCGGTGATCGTCGAAGATGCGCCGACCGACCCGCGCACCGATAAAGCCTCGGTGGCCTTCTTTGGTGATCGAAGCATCCTGGTGGCCCCGCTCATCAGCCGGGGGCGCATTCTCGGCACGCTCTTCTTGAATCACGTGCGCGAGCGCTACCACTTCACGCCCGAGGATGTAGCTACCACGACTGCTATCGCCAATCAGGCGGCGATTGCCATCGACAATGCGCGGCTCCTGCGGGACACGCGCCGGCTGGCCGAGCAGCTGCGGCGCTCGTTCCGCTATGCCGGCGAAGCGCTTGCGTCGGGCGTGGACCTGCCGCGAGCATTGCAGATGATGGTGCAGCTGGCGGTGGAGACGGTCGACGCAGATGGTGGCTCCCTCCACCTGATCGACGAGACCGGCCGTGGAACGTATCTGGTCACCGCCTCCGGCGGCGCACCGGTGGCAGGAGCCGATGTGGTCGAATTTCCACTCATTGCCGATGGCCGACGGCTCGGGGCACTCGCGCTCTGGCGGCGCGCGCCGCCGTTCTCCGCCGACGAGCGCGAGCTCCTTACGGCCTTCGCCGGCCATGCCCGCAGCGCGATCGAGCATGCGCAGCTCTACGCTCGCCTCCAGGAGGAGCAGCAGCACGCCCAGGAGGCCGAGCGAACCAGGGCGGAGTTTGCCTCCATGATCTCGCACGAGCTGCGGACGCCCCTGGCGCTGATCAAAGCCTACGTCGCTACCCTGCTCCGGCCCGGCTTGCACCTTGCTCCTGAGACGGTCGTTCGCTTTCTGGAGGGCATCGATTCGGCCTGCGACCGGCTGCGCCGGCTCATCGATAATCTGCTGAGCACCACCACGCTCGAATCCGGCGCCTTCCGCACGCAGCCGCGCCCGATCGAGGTGCACGAGCTACTCCGCCATGCCCTGGCTGGCGTTGCGGTGCTTGCCGGCAGCCGCCCGGTCGAGGTGGCGGCTCCGGCAGAGGAGGTGTGGCTGCTGGCCGATCCTGACCAGCTGACCCAGGTGATCGAGAATCTGATCGGCAACGCGCTCAAGTACGCCCCGGGCGCCAGCCCGGTGCGCGTGGTGGCCGAACGGCTTCCGGCGTGTGTGCGTATCTCAGTCATGGATTCCGGCCCCGGGTTGCCACCCGAAACCCTTGAACTCGTCTTCGAGAAGTTTTATCGTGTTGGAGGAGGGTCCCCCTCCGAAGCGGTGCCCGGCCGGGGAGGGGGCCGGCGCCCGCCCGGCGTGGGGCTGGGGCTCTTTATCTGCAAGAGGATCGTCGAAGCGCACGGGGGTCGTATCTGGGCCGAAAACCTTGCGGAAGGCGGCGCTGCCTTCCGGTTCGAGCTTCCGGTTTCGGCCCGCACGCCCTACCCATCATCCCCAGACGACGACCACCGGCTCCTGAACGCCGAGCCAGCCCCAGAGTCATCAAAGTCAAAGGAGAGGGCCGACATGTAGACCTGTAGGTAGTGGCTCCGGCAACTCCGTGCCCCCTGCTGCCAGAGCGCTTCAGGAGCCAGGAACTTGGCGGATGCACCAGTAAGCGAGGCTACCCGGCGAGCGAGAAGCTCTTGGCGCGAGCACCCATGGTTCTCCCGCCAAAAGACTTCCGGCCAAGCAGGGAGAGGCCGGCTTGGAGCCTCTGCCCTGGGGGTAGCCCTCGGCCAGATGGCAAGAGCACTTTGCGCACGGTGGGCGACGAGGCGATCCGCGGGGATCGCCCCGAGCCCATCACCAGCACCGGACTCGATGAGGAGTCGTTGCCATGGATAAGCGGACAGCAGGAGATATCGCCGGCACCATGGGGAGTGCCCAGTCTGCTCCGATGCGCCACGCAATGCCGCCAGAGACGCTCGGAGCCTCCAAAGGCCAGGTGCTGGTCGTGGAGGATGAGCCGGGGCTGGCCGATGTGCTGGCCGTGCACCTGCAGGCCTCCGGCTACGAGCCGGTGATCGCCAGCGATGGCCTGGAGGCGCTCTATGCACTCGATCGCGCCACGCCGCGAGCAGTGCTCCTCGATCTCCACCTCCCGCAGGTCAGTGGATTCCGCCTGATGCAGCTCCTCAAGCAGCGCCCGGATGCTCCCCGGGTGCCCGTGATCGTGATCACGGCGCTCAGCTTCCAGGAGGCGGAGGAAGCGATCCGCGCCGGCGCCGACGATTTCATCACCAAGCCCTTCCTGCCGGCAGAGGTCGTCACGCGCGTCGATCGCGTGCTCGAGCGGGCCGGCTAGTAGTCCATCCACATTGCATGTGGTGGACGGTAGCCAGAGGAGGGAACGCAGCATCACCATAGTGGCCGAATACTAATGCACCATGGCCGAAGTGTATGAGCAGGTGCGCAAGCCGTCTCAGGCTTGCGCAGGCATCCCGGCCCGTGTGTACGAGTGAGTCATTGATCATGCCCCTGGCTATTCTTGCTCTCTTATCGAGAGACGTGGGAAGGGCACATCCTTCGTGACCATCCTGAGATGCACCTGCATCTGGATGGCATCGAGGCGGCCATCGAGCAACCTGATCCGGGGATCTTTCAGGACGTGCGGCATGCCAGCCGGCGATCGTTCTATAAAAAGGGGCTCTTCCCGGACGCTGAGTTCGAGCTGATATGTGTCCCGGCGCCCGGCCGGCGCCATCGTCCGGCCGCGCAGCGTCCCCGCCTTGCCGTCTGGCCGCAAGCGCCCTGCCCGAACGGACAGGGCCGGACCATCGTGGCGGGCTTTTCTTCGGGGGTCCGTGAGCGCTGAGCGGGACCGAGCCGTGCGCCGTGTCGATTTCGCGGCGCGTTATTCGACGTCATATGTGGAGAGGGGTTCACCCGCCGGCCGTGACCGGCCGGGACCCCGGCGCCGCACCACACACCAGAAGGAGACAGGACAATGCGGTTCATGATGCTGGTCAAGGCTTCGAAGGAGTCCGAGGCGGGCGTCCTCCCCAGCCGGGAGGAGCTCGCTGAGATGGGGAAGTACAACGAGGAGCTGGCCAGGGCGGGCGTGATGCTTGCCGGCGAGGGGCTCCACCCCAGCTCGAAGGGCGCGCGCGTCAGGTTCTCCGGGGGGAAGACGACCGTAATCGATGGTCCCTTCGCCGAGACGAAAGAGCTGATCGCCGGCTACTGGCTGATCCAGGCCCGGTCGAAGGAAGAGGCGATCGAGTGGGCCAGGCGCGTCCCCTTCCGCGAAGGCGAGATCGAGATCCGCCAGGTGTTCGAGGCCGAGGACTTTGGCGAGGCGTTCACGCCCGAGCTGCGGGCGCAGGAGGAGCGCCTGCGCGCGGAGGTCGAGCGGCGACACAAGTCGTAGGCGCCCGAGGCAACCAGATATGTATCAACGGGGTCAGTAGTCATGACGTTAAGAGGGCACTCGAAGATCTTCACGCACCTCTGGTACGCGAAGGAGGCGGAGGAGGCGGCGAGGTTCTACGCCTCGATCTTCCCCGATTCGCGCGTCGACCGGGTGACGCCGCTGCTCAGCGACTCGCCGAGCGGGCCGGCGGGCTCTGTGAACGTGGTGGACTTCACGCTGTGCGGCCAGCGCTTCCAGGCCATCAGCGCGGGGCCGCACCACGAGTTCAACGATGCCATCTCCATGGTCGTGCTGTGCGACGATCAGGCGGAGCTGGACCGCTACTGGAACGCACTGCTCGCGGGCGGAGGCACGGCGCAGGCGTGCGGCTGGCTCATCGACCGGTTCGGTCTGAGGTGGCAGATCGTCCCTGCCATCCTGGACGAGATGCTGCGCGACACGGATCCGGCTCGGTCGAAGCGGGTCAGCGACGCGATGTTGAGGATGGTCAAGCTGGACATTGCGGGTCTCGAGCAGGCCTACCGCTCGTGAGCACGGCGAGACGGTGAGCGGTGATGACGGAGGCCACGCGCAAGGCCATCGACGCGGTCTGGCGGATCGAGTCGGCCAGGCTCATCGCCGGGCTGGCGCGGATGGTGCGTGACGTCGGCCTGGCCGAGGATCTGGCGCAGGACGCGCTGGTCGCGGCGCTGGAGCAGTGGCCGGAGTCAGGCGTCCCGGACAACCCGGGCGCCTGGCTCATGGCCACCGCCAGGCATCGTGCCATCGACCTCTTCCGCCGCCGGACGCGGCTGGCGCGCAAGCAGGAGCAGCTCGGTCGCGCGCTGGAGGTCCAGCAGGAGCTGGCGGAGCCGGACCTGGAGGCGGCGATCGATGACGATGTCGGCGACGACCTCCTGCGCCTCATGTTCGTGGCCTGCCACCCCGTGCTCTCCACCGAGGCGCGCGTCGCGCTCACCCTGCGCGTGCTGGGCGGGCTGACCACTGAGGAGATCGCGCGGGCCTTTCTCGCCCCCGAGGCGACCGTCGCCCAGCGCATCGTGCGGGCCAAGCGGACCCTCGCGGCGGCGCGCGTCCCCTTCGAGGTCCCCGGCACGGCCGAGCGCGCCGCCCGTCTCTCATCGGTGCTCGAGGTCGTCTACCTCATCTTCAATGAGGGCTACGCCGCGACTGCCGGTAACGACTGGGTGCGCCCTGCGCTCTGCGAGGAGGCGCTGCGTCTGGGCCGGATCCTGGCCGAGTTGATGCCACAAGAGGCGGAGGTCCACGGCCTGGTGGCGCTGATGGAGATCCAGGCCTCTCGCCTGCGGGCGCGGGTTGGTCCGTCGGGCGAGCCCGTCCTGCTGCTCGATCAGGACCGCGGGCGCTGGGACCACGTCCTCATCCGCCGCGGGCTGGCGGCGCTGGCGCGTGCCGAGCGGCTCGGCGGCGCGCTGGGGCCGTACGCGCTCCAGGCCGCGATCGCCGCCTGCCACGCCCGAGCGCGGACGGCCGCGGAGACGGACTGGGCGCGCATTGTGGCGCTCTACGATGCGCTGGCCCAGCTCGCGCCGTCACCCGTGGTGGCGCTCAACCGCGCTGTCGCCGTGGCGATGGCCTTCGGTCCCGCCGCCGGCCTGGAGCTGGTCGATGCGCTGGCGGCGGAGCCGGCGCTCCAGGCCTACCACCTCCTGCCCAGCGTGCGGGGCGACCTCCTTGTCAAGCTCGGCCGCGCCGACGAGGCCCGCGCCGAGTTCGAGCGGGCGGCGTCGCTCACGCGCAACGCCCGCGAACACGACCTGCTCCTGGAGCGCGCCGCCGCGTGCGCCCGCGAAGCCGCGCCGCCGGCTCCGGGCGGCTCGCCCGGCTGGCGCCGGCTATAAGCAGCGCACACCTCCGGTGCCACCGGGCAGATAGCACAGGGCCGGCTGGGGCCAGGCCACCGCCATTATTCCCTGCGGTCCTTCCACCGCAGGGCGGGCCGCGTCTTACCTGAGAAGAAGGGGGTGACCGATGGGATTCGAACCCACAACCACTGGAGCCACAATCCAGTGCTCTACCGTTGAGCTACGGCCACCACAGTGGTGCTCGCCGGAGGTACCGCCAAGCTAACCGTGCATAAATTCTATCTGGCAGCGCCCCATCTGTCCACGCGCTCGGTATACTTTCCCGGCACGGGGAGTAGCTCAGCCCGGTAGAGCACCACGTTTGGGACGTGGGGGTCGGAGGTTCAAGTCCTCTCTCCCCGACCACCAACCGAGCCGACGGGCCATATGTTGGCCCGTCGGCGAGGGCGGTAGCCCCACGAAGCAACCGAACTGCGAGGCTAGAGGCTGTAGCTTGGCCTGCCGGCGAGGGCAGTAGCCCCACGAAGCAACCGAGCCGGCCACATGTTATCAAGGCGGCGCCCCCGGCCATCGCCCAGAGGGGCCCGATGATCCCGGTGGCCGGCGTGGTGGTAAGCCATCGTCCGCGCGATTGAGGAGATAGACGGCGCAGCCGCTCACAAGCACAAAGCCCCACGCCGCGCAGGTGGCAGCGACGATGGCCCCGGCCTGCCCGTAGCCCTGCGTCACCCACCAGTACACGGCCCACCACAGCACCAGCGCCAGCAGACCCTGCACGGCACGGTCCCATAAGCGCTGTCGTCCACTCGGCCGTCCCTTCGTCGCCGGTGGCTGTGGCCGGGTCGGCTTCGTACCCATGATGCCACCAGTGTCTCGCAGAAGCGGTCTCCGTGGCAAGCCGCTGCCGGCGGCAAGGATCTTGCCGCAAGGCGGCCCGGCTTTCTATCGTTATTCTGCTCGCCAGATCATGCCACTGCGGTAGGGGCTGGCGTGCTACCTATCAGTCCACCTCGCAGACCAGTCCCCATCTGGTCGAGGTGAGCGGGCCGGCACCACGTGGCGCAAGGCGAACCATGACCGAAACACGCGTGACTCGCCGGCAGTGGCTCATCCGCTTCGTATCCACCATGGCTGCGGGCGCAGCATGGGGACCGCTCGCCGCCTGCGGCTCGACCGCTTCCCAGGCTGCTGCTCCGGTGCCAACGGCCACGCCGCGCCGGCCGAGCCCGTATACCGTCCACCTCCGGCTGTGGGGCAGCGACCGCCTCCGGCGTACCTTCGAGCAGATCGCCGCCGACTTCAACCTCGCTCACGATGATGTGAGCCTGGCCGTGC
>Ga0070741_10017640_pt1 | contig 11696 bp, 19 predicted proteins | sample Coa_R1_4_FD_66440 | JGI IMG/M metagenome (GOLD analysis project Ga0070741, IMG submission 66440) | Surface soil microbial communities from Centralia Pennsylvania, which are recovering from an underground coalmine fire - Coalmine... | ecosystem: Environmental > Terrestrial > Soil > Unclassified ...
TTGCTTTTGGAGGAGAAGCTACAGACCGGGAGAAGTCGATGATGTATCGAACCCTATTGGGACAGAAAAGGCAGGGTGTTTCTTGAATCTCATGGTTAACCTCTTCTTCCACATTCATGGGAAATGATCTCAAGCACTCCGTACAGGTCAATACGATGTAAGGGACTCCATTCGAATCCTTTCCATTTCGCGGAATCCATACCGGGGCCGATTCAGTCTGGTGGGCATGCGCCCGAGCGACAGACGTTTGAATCAGGTCAGCCACAGTTCTAAACAGAGTCTCGGGATGGCTCCCACCTTTGGCATAGAAAGCGTCGGCAATAATTCCGTCCGGCACGGCCGCTCCACGGTATGCGCCACTCATGGCAACAACCAGGATTTGAGGGAATCGACGGCGGACAACCGAGAGAAACTCAAATCCCGACATTTGCGGCATGTTCAGGTCGGAGATTATCACGTCGGGCAGTGACCGCTTCATCTGCAAAAGAGCATCAAAGCCGTCCTTCGCAGAGGCCACATCGTACCCGTCTGAGCTTAGCAACATTGCAAGGCTCTCTCGCATGCTCTCCTCATCATCGACTACCAGAATCTGCCGCTTAGGGGGATGGGACATATACCCTCCTTCTCGTTCACCAGGAAAATTCTTGCATTCCAGAGCCGCTGGAAGCTGTCCTCAATTGAACAGGTAACGAGGCGGTAACTCTTAACTGAAGTGGTCAATCGTGCAGAACGACCTTGAGCAGCGAATTATGGACTTGCAGCCCCCCGTTGTGGATGAGGCCCAGCTTCCTGAACTTGTTCATGAAAAAGTTGAACCCGGGAGCGGGTGGATGTTCAATTTTGCACAGGTCCAGCCTAAGAGGGGCGCCCAGGACTTAACAACAAATGAAGGGTGTCTTCGAACAAGTATTCAAAGTCTCTAGTGCTCTGTTCGCAATTGAACATTCAATAAGTCTTGCCCGTGGGATTATGGGGGTAGTAGACCAAAGAAGAATGTAAGACAGGAGTTCTCAAATGAAATTAAGTGCACGAAAGGCAGTGTGGGCGTCAGCTCTGGCGGTCGCCATCATCGTATTAGGCGCGCCGAAGCTCGCCGTAGGGTATCCCGGACAGGACCAGAACCAGAACAGGGACAACGCAAACCATTCCCTTTACCAGCAGGGACTAAGTCACGGGCAGGAAGATGGCGCGAATAATCGCTCGCATCAATATCGTTTGCATCCCGATAATGACTCCGATCGTCATGCCTATGAGTCGGGTTATGACCAAGGATATCAAAACAATAGCCGCACAGGCAGCAATCGCGGTCAAGATCGTGACGCCAACGGCAATTACAACGGACAGAGTGCCCCGAATGGCCAGTACGGCCAATACGGAGCGAGTGGCAATGCAGCAGCCCAGAATGGCTCTCGAGATGGCGCCAACGACGGCCTGCAGGACCGGCAGGCAGGAAAAAGTACTCGCGCCACGAAGCATGAAAGCTGGAAGCATGCCGACCGCGGCTATAACTCGAGCCTCGGCAGCAAGGACCAGTACAAGGCGTTGTACCGGCAGGCCTATATTCAGGCATACGAACAGGGCTATAACAGCCAGGGTTCAGACAACCGGAGGTAAGTCCTTGCCTTGGATCGCTCGGAACCTTTAGCCCTCATTGCGAAGAGGGCAGTGCGCGTGTGTTGAATTTGACTCATAGTTCCAGCGGAGGCAGAAAATCATGGACTACTCGGAACAGAAACAAAATGCGAGGAACGAAGCCGAGGAGGAACCGACGAAACAAAGGGACCGACCAGTGTCGGTCACCGAGCAACTTCAGCATCTTGAGCGATTAGGGACTAATCGCGATAGCACCAGGACCAGAGAACGGCTCTAGGAGGTTTATGGGCAGGCAGTAGGGTGGCATTGTGATTTTAATTGAATCAACCTCTCTAAAGGTTTCCACAGGAGGTTCGGCAATGACACTGTGCGCATTCGAAATACCTCTTCTCGTACCTCTTCTCGTATGTTTCGAATTGACAATTTCCAACGAACGGTACCACAACAAGCCCCGGAAGAGAGCCGGGGCTTTACTTTTGATCTAAAGCTGGACTAGTTGGAATCCTCACCGCCGCCTTCGACTCTCGGATGCTCCGCTCCAGTATGACGTGCAAATTCTTCGGAGAGTTACGAGCGCATCGCCACAAGCTTAAACGTTCCAATAGTAAAGGTTGAGCGCTGTGCATGGTCGGGCAGATCCGGTTCGCGCGATCTGTGGTGGTTTTGCGTCTGCGGAACGTGTGCAAAAGGGAGCATCTGTGCAAAAGGGAACATCTTCTTTTTTCGGATTGCTGCATTCTCAGTGTGGAAGAATGCATAGTTGAAAGGGCATCAGTCAAAACAGGCTGCTGCCCTGTTTTCAACCCTGCATTTTCCCTCAACAGCGTAATATCTCGGTCAATATCCAAGTTCAACATCCGTGAACTGGCCGCGACTTGGTCGCGTACTCCGTGTTCGGTCTCCGTGGAAAGGAAAGCGTCTGCCGGTTACAACTGTGGGATGCCGAACTGATCCGCAGCGAATTCTACGAACCCTTAGCGTTTCCGATCGATGGTTGGGAAGTCATGTCTCGCTCCAAACATCCCGTAGCGAGTACACGTCTAAACCCCACGCCTTCAACAATGCTTCGGGAACGTAATTAGAGTTCCGATATCGATACGCCCACTGTCGCAGCTTGCGAGAGTCAACATACTCGTCGGGCCGGAGTTTCAAACGCCTAACCTCATCTTCAAATTGAGTAGGGACAGCGGGCATAACCGGACCCATCTTGCCCCAATTCGGATTTCCGCGGCGTTTCATATCAGTTACCGCGACGCCCACCAGGAAATGGCGCCATGTGGCAAGTTGCACACCCCATGTCTTCCCATAGGACACTCTCATATTGCTGCTTTGAAGTCTGTTCAATAATGGATAGTTCATAGCGGGGGATCGGGAATAGGCTCGTTGTAGCAGGGAAGATCGACAAAGTGCACTCAGACCCGTTTAGGAGGGAACAAAATGTCCACCCAGGCAGTTTGTAAACCAGGCGATGGCGGCAAGGGTTTAACCAGGCTGCCGGATTTGGGCAAACCGTTGCTGCAATTCAATATGCTGCAAGAGATTGATCAGCTGCGGAAGAAAGAATCCTGGCTACGAGAAACCGGCCGAAGTTCGAAAACGCTCGTGAAATATCCGGACTTCCGAGTCCTCCTGGTCGCCATGAAGGCTAATACGGTTATGACGGGGCACAGGGCCGAAGGCCGAATCACCATCCATACGCTCCTCGGACGCCTCCGCCTCTCCTTACCCGATCATGTAACCGAAATAGCTGCCGGCCAACTTGTAGCACTGGACTGCGGGATAACTCACGACATCAAAGCAGTAAATGAAAGCGCCTTTCTGCTGACAATTGCTTGGCCAAGGGGCGTACCCGCCCTTGCAACCATCTCCCATGCCCGCCCCAACGAGCAAGCTTCCGCCAGAATGGATGATGACGGCAGCCCCATTTTGAACGAGCAGAGCTAACGCGAGCCTGCAATCTGACAGACGCTCGGTGCCAAAAATGTCTTTAACCCGGGCGAACAGGAATGCCCTTCACGTTTTGGTCTCTTTTCGACCGGAGTCTTATTAATCCTGTAATTCCAAAGTGTGCATTTCACGACAGATTTAGATCCCTCGTTGGTGTAATGTAATAAACGAGCGAGTACACCTTCTCCTCTTTCAGGTCCTCTGAACTAAGTCAGCTCATCTGAAGTCCTCCCCCCTTAGTGGACCTAAAGGAGATCCCAATGTTCACACGTAAAAGTTTCTCAAAGCACAGCAATCTCGCTCTAGCAGCACTGGCGGTACTCTTGCCACTGCTAGGGTTGACCAGTTTTGCACGAGCCGATCAGACAAAGACCGACGGCGCGGATCGTCTGAATAGCGCAACCCAGGTATTGCAAGCCGTCATGGGTGCGCCCGACAAGAGTATTCCGGAAGAAGTTATGCAAGGAGCCAAGTGCGTCGGAGTGGTACCGCGGCTCATCAAAGGCGCATTCGTCTTCGGCGGAAAGCATGGCCGGGGCGTCGCCACCTGCCGCCTGCCGAATGGCACCTGGAGCGCACCGGCGTTCTTTGCCATCAGCGGTGGAAGCTGGGGACTGCAGATCGGTGTCGAAAGCGTAGATCTGGTGATGATGATCATGAACGACAACGGCATGCGCCACCTGCTCTCCAACAAGTTCCAGGTGGGCGGCGAAGCCTCGGCAGCGGCAGGCCCGGTAGGCCGCCACGCCATGGCGGGAGTGGATTGGAAAGCTTACACTCAAATGCTGACCTACTCGCGCAGCAAGGGCCTGTTTGCGGGTCTTTCGCTCGGGGGCTCCTGGATCGCGCAGGACAAAGATTCCACAATCGCAATGTATGGTCGCGATCGCACCAATGCCGACGTTCTCGAAGGCCGAGTGGGCGTGCCCCTGTCCGCGCGGAAGTTCCTCGCGACGGTACGCGGCTCCACGTTACAAGCTAAGGGCCCAGCAGGTTTGCCCGCTGGGAAGCAGCAGTAAGCACCCCGGCATGCAATTTACCCGCGCCGTGTTGACATGGCGCCTTCACGGCACGGGTAACTTCTTATCACTTTGAAGGTGTATCCATGAATCTGGCCGAGAAACAAGTTGCAAGCGCATCGGATAAGGCGACGCTCTCGAGTGTCAAGAAGGAAATGGCTATTCCCCGTGTTGCCAAATCCGCCCGTAAGGGACCGAACTCGCGTTGCAGAGCAGGCACTTCAGTCAGAAGCCGAACTGACCGAAGTGACTGGATTGAAGAAAACAGTTGCAGCTCATTAGGAGAGAGATCTATGCGAACCTTCTTTTGGACCTTGCTACTCTGCGTCAGCTTTTGGCAGGTTGCAGCATTCGCGCAGTCGTCTGATAATCAGCGCGATGTCACGATTTGTGGGCCCGGGTATTCCGTCTGCGACTCAGCCACACTCACCCCGTCGGAGGCGCGAGCATCAGCGGCAGCACAACACCAGCGCAACTTTTCAGGTTGTATGTACGCAGTTGGACCGTGCGATCATTCCGAATTGACACCGCCGGAAGCGAACGCCGTCGCGGTCGCCGAGCATCAGCACAATGTTTCCAACTGTGGTGATGGCCTGGGACCCTGTGATCACTCCAAGCTGACCCAGCGGGAAGCGAGTGGAGTAGCAGTTGCTGAGCGCCGGCGCAATGTTGCGGATTGCAACGAGGGACTAGAATCCTGTGACCATTCCAAGCTGACCGAACGGGAGACCCGTGGACTGGCGGTTGCTGAGCACCAGCGCGCTCTCTCCAGTTGTACCGATGGATTCGGGACGTGCGATCGCACCAAGCTGACAGCCTCAGAAGCGAGTGCGGTGGCAGTCTCTGAGCGCCAACGCAACGTTACAGATTGTAATGCTGGCTTTGTGACTTGCGACCGCTCCAAACTGACCCAGTCTGAATCGGGCGCAATCTCGCTCGCCGAGCACAAGCACAACTTTTTTGAGTGTAAGAATTTGGGGGAATCCTGCGACTACTCCAAGCTCACTCCGTCGGAACTGAGCATCGTCGCCGTCGCCGAACAGAAGCGCAACAGTGCGGCCTGCGCAGAAGGATATGGCTACTGTGATCGCTCTCGGCTCGTACCGACTGAGTCTCCAGTCGTCTCGACTGAGCGGAAGTAAGTTACGCGGAGAGTGGATTTAAGAAGTGTTGGCGGCTTTGAGCATACAGGAGGCTGGCGATGGAAACCATTAAAACGGGCACGATCTTGATGCAGGCGGGCACACTCACTCCAGAATCGTTACGAAAAGAGACCGAATCTTATTCGCCAGGTTGGGATGTGATCAGGAATTCAGATGGTGGGCTTGACCGCAGGATCCGCGAAGCTGGATGGAACTTTTTCTTTATGGCTGCCCGCATTCAGGTGATCGTCTGGGGTCGTCAGACCGAGAAACTACTTATGAGGGCGACCAAGCGGCTCATAGCAAAGGCGAACCCCGCGGGCTTCAACTGTCTCCAGCTGACGGAACTTTCCGACCGACACTTTCTGGGGATTCCCTACGTTCATCTCTCAGCTCATTGCCGGCAGATTCAGCAAAGCTCACTCTTACAAGAACGTGCAGTACGGAACCGAACTGAGCCAGCTGCCGCCTAGGTAAACATTTCCCGATGCGCTTGAGAATCCCCTCGCGGACTTGGGTTCCTGCCCTCCTCGATGGAATCTCTCTTGAAGCAGAGTAGAAGCTGGGCTACGCTTTTATCCTCATTCAGGCCTCCAGCGGAGTGGGAGCTTGGCTGGGGTTCCCCTAGAAAAAGCGCCCGCTCCGTTTTATCCCGTCACGTGCTTTGGACTGAAAATGAGCGACATCCACCGCGCGCTGGGATTCATGTCTTCGAACAAATCGCTGTACTCAAGCGCGTAGCCCCTCTCCAAAGCGGTTCGGAGCTGAGCGTAGTGTTCGGCTTCTCCGGGGCATAGCCGCTCTAGGATCTTGTACTGGTTTATGAGCAACAGTCTGACGGGTCCATAGGCCAGCAGGTGTAATCCTCCGAACCGGGTACTCTCTCCAGACTCCCAGTAAGCTTCTTTGCCCCCACCCCCTTAAGTCAAATGCAAATCAAGTAGAAAATGAAACACTGGGACACTCTGGAACCGTTCCTCGGCCTGCGAGTCCGCTCGCAACAGTTCGATCACTCGCTGTTCCAGCGCACGCGTAAATCGGCTGTTTTGCTCATCTCTAGTCGCAATCCGAGTCATTCTGGCGATCTCTGTCCAGTTTCCCGTCGCCACATGATTAAGACGGTTTTCTAGGACCGGATACCATTGCGTTAGCGAACCGACAGGTCTAGTCTTCAAGCGCGCGATTGTTGGCGCTTCTCTCCACAATGTCAGAAGGCGAAATACTCGGCCGGGTCGTCAGAACCGGTGAGCATGTAACGGTTGGAAAGTCTGGATGGATCGTTGTCTCCAGTTCAACGGCTCCGTGGCGTAATGCCTTCAAGGTTGAACATCACTTCAGACCAGCTCGCGAGCAAACAGAAATAGTGCTGCCGGAAACCAACGTTCATTTTTTAACCAAAGGAACGAGTTTTGTGGAGTGGCGACTTGCAGGCAGTACGCTTCATACCAGGACATCGCGCGTCGGTGATGTTGGCGTCATTTCCAGGAATGTGCCGGTGTGGAGTCGCTGTTTTGAAGCTACCGCCATGATCATAGTTTCTTTCAATCCACGCTTTCTCGACGCCGTGGCACGCGATTCCGTGTCAGGAGCAGCTGTTGAGCTTCAGGGCTTAGTTCATGATCGTGACCGGCACATTCGGGTTCTTGGATCGTTGCTAGAGGCAGAGACAAAAGAGGGTTGTCCTAACGGTCGCATTTATGGTGAGTCGCTGGCCACGGCTTTAGCTGTACATATGCTTCGCCGCTATGCTGTCTTTCCAACAAGAATCGTGGAGCACAAAGGTGGCCTCTCCCAGCACTATCTACGCCGAATTGTGGACTACATCACATCGAATCTGCGAGAGGATACGAGCCTTCAGAAATTGGCGGACTTAGTTGGCATTAGCCAATATCATTTTTGTCGAGCATTCAAGCTGAGCATGGGGTTAACGCCGCACCAGTACATATTGCAGGTGCGGATTGGCGAAGCCAAGCGCTTGCTAAGTACCACCGCATTGGATATTGATGCCAGTCATTCTCTGTATAGATGCGAAGGAAGACGGCTTGGCTATCAGGAGAGCGCTGTTGGAGGCTAAAGGTTATGAGACTCTGACTGCTACCGATGGCGGAACGGGAATCCAACTCGCAGCAGAGCACGCAGTAGATGTAGTGGTGCTCGATTATCAACTGCCCGCAATCGACGGGGACGAAGTCACCGCAATCCTAAGGAACCGCGATCCGAATCTGCCCATCATCTTGCTTGCCGGCTCCTGCGAGAGTGTTCCTGAAAGCGTACTTCGCCATGTAGAAGCCTGCATTAATAAGGCTGAATCCCCAACGGTTTTATTATCACAATTGGTGCAATGCATTGGTTCGGTGTCGCAGCGGAAATCAAAACGCAACCCCAGTCTCTAATCGGACAAGCAACTTCGCATCCAGAAATAACGTTGTTGGAATCTGAAGCTTGTGCAACTGCGTTAATGAACTTCGGTAGTTGTCGTCGCCAACGTTCGGGGGTCTTGCGCAAGCAGCGCGATTACACTTTTAGCGCTCCCCGATTCGGTCGCCGGGCGCGGCGTCTTCGGCCAGAGTTACCTATTTAGCGAACGACAGATCGAGTTTGGTATTGCCTGCGACCGCGACCTGCTTGGAACTAGTCTTGCCATGATTCCACACCGTGACTTTATACTGCCCGTCCGGTACGTTCTGGATAAAGTAGTCACCCAGAACTTGATCCGTCTGTGCGTAGTAGGGACTCGGTGAGACGATAATGGTTGCCAGCATCTCCGAGTGTGTACTGCACACAATGGGCACGGCGCCCGGATGGTCAAATTTCCAAGATGCCTTTTGGCCTTTGGGGAACGTGCCGAGGTTATGGGCGAGTCTCCTGTCGCCGCCCACCGAGTGCCAACTTACGTTGTGTGCCGCCATGTCGCTGTTCAGAAACTCCACGATGGCACCGATGGGGACGACCAGCATACTGGGAACGAACTTCATCCCTGCTTGGTCCATCTTGTAGGTCTGAGTGGGAGGGGGTAACGCCTTCTTCTGTGTTGTCGATTCCAGGTACACCACTGATGAACCTGTCCCCGCCTTAACATTGCCGCTCAGCGTTCCGGCATTGGCCACAAGCCCAGCCGCAAGGATGAAAATGATTCCGCCAGTTAGTCCGGAACATTTGTTGCGAGGTGTTGTTGATGCGCTCACGGGGGTCCTCATTTCTTGTACGAATACTTTGCCACCTCAAGTCCGTCTTGGTCTGTCCACAATTGCACAGAACGGAACTGGTCATCATCCGCGTCCTTTTCGAATGCTGCAGGTTGCGGAATCATTGCGCCTCGAGCGGGCTAATTCATTTGCCGTAGCAATGCGACATGGTCGAGTTGATGAGGGCCGTCCTCAACCGCATCATCAAGGAAAAAGCCACAGTCCCGCTTTTTTTCGGGCAAACTCTAATCAGCTCGCTGCGCGACGTCGGCTACAGCAACACGACCTCCGCGCTGTGTGAGCACGTCGACAACGCCATCCAGTGGGGAGCGACGGAAATACGGGTGTATTTCCGCCAGACGGGGAAGAGAGGCGAGTATGAAACTGATGTGCTCGTGCTCGATAATGGAACGGGAATGGCGCCCAACATCCTTCGCTTTTCGGGAATCCTGACCGTCTGATTGCACCGGCATTCCTTCTTGAGAGAGAATGACACGCGGAGGCCATCATCATGGTTCACACAGTCCTGGATGGAACGTTTCGGCAAACCAATTTGACCAATGAATCTTCGGAGTATCTGGCCAAACGAGAGGAGCTTCGGCTTGCCGAAATCGAGCTCATGCGTCAGCGTGAACGCGTCGCTGAGTTGCGCCGCCATCTTCCGGAAGGTGCTCCACTTTTGCTCACGGTGGAGGCCCTGATCCGCACGTCAGCAGCACAGGCGAACGCACACCACGAACAAGCCGCTCCGGGGTGGATCCCGCGCAATGGCAAGGATTCCAGTGGCATACCCTACGTCGTGGTGACGTGCACGGAATGCCTGCGGTCGTTTCCCTTGAACGTTGTAGAAGAAGCGAATCCGGAAGTGATGGAGACGCCTTGCTACTTCTGCGGAACCGGCGTCCGATACATCGTTGATTTTTCCGTGTTTGTGGTCTCTCCTCCGAAGCGCCCGGCAGTGACGCACGCCCGCCTGGAGCACGCCGGAGGTGGAGACTCGGCACCTGAATGGAGCAAAAAGGCGGAAGCGTAAATAACCGCACGGCAAGCCCATCACGACGATTTGAACCAACCTTGTTCAAGGATGGGGAACGCGTTGTGCGCCGCTCCCGCAGCAAGCCGCTTCCCCTACAGGAACGCACCTGAAAAGAAGGCATTGACTGAGGTCTGATTCTCGGATCACCGTGGACGTTAGTTGAAGGGGTTTTCTATGGCCGACGAGAGGCCGCATCCCACCGCTATCGAGTCCCGTGTAAACGACCTGCGCGACAAGTACCGCAACGAACGGCAGAAAGCTTTTTTCCTCATTGAAGCGCTGAGGTTAGCGAGCAGCAATTTGCCCGAAATCTTGGATGAATCCAAAAGACTCATAAACGAGAGTCGCAAATTGCGTCAGAAAGCTCAGCAACGCCGAGTCAAAAGACGCGCTGCTTAACCTACACGTCCTGCTGGGCTATTCTCAGCTTTTCTGGAACTCAGGCGGCCTTCTTGGGTGCGTCATCACGCCGAAGTGGTGATGCTTCGCACTGCAGTTCTGCAGTCCGGGTCGAGAACACGCTATCTTACTGGCGATTCGGCGGCCGTGAGGGGCTTCAATCAGCTGCCGGGACACAGTCAGCAGTTCTCGGCTCCTCTCAATCAGTAAGCGGCCCTTCGTGACCTTCCGTAAAAGGTTCCAGCTGAGGCGAGCGTCGACTCACAAAGCAGCTACCGACTAGAGGATTCACCATCTCCAGCTGTGCTTTCATTCTGGGCCGCAGACCTCTTAGGTTGTCGGACGCCGCCTGCCAGTGACAAAATGCAAAATAAACATTAGCGCGGCGAATGCGATGAGCGTGTGGATGAACCCACTGGCTATGTGGAAGGCAAAGAAACCAAACCCCCAGATCACCAACAAAACAATAGCAATAATAACTAACATGTTTTCTCCCCAGCCGGAACAGAAGCGAACTTCCCAATCGCGGAGGCGCTCAGGTCTATCGAGGAAAAGGTCAACGGCACGATGTGTCTTCCGCGTTAAAGCTCACCGATTGAATATACGATGTGGACTGATCGGAGACTGTCCACTTTCGAACATTGCACCTATCTGCAAATCTTGATTGCCGATGAGAAGGGGATTTCACGAGTTAACAGGTCGGCCCCTCGTGTATAATCAACGTAGGCCACGAAGAGCACCAGCGCGCCATTTTCCCACCACAACGTTGAGCCGCGGGCTCAGTGTCTCAATACTCGATCTTCTGGAGGAAGCATGACAACAGCCCTATGGGTGTCTGGAATCGCCTGTGCAGTAGCGCTCGGTGTTTTTTTTGGTATTACACGAATGCACAAGAAAAGCTCTTCCATCGGTACTTCTCCACTGGAATAAGAAGAACCAGCTTCCTGGGTAGGCCGAACAGCTTATCAAGAGCAGAAATGGTGCTGTCATCTTTCAATCGCGCGGCGTATCACTCTTGCGATCTACGTCGTCATTCTCGCTTCAAATTTCATTCGGGTTCCGTGGCGCTCGACTCGCAAGTTAGACCCTTTGCGCGCGCTTGGCTCCGGTCTCATTTGGTAGGGACTAGCTAGAGCAACAATGTCCGGAGCCTCTTGCAGTGGGAGCGCTCAAGTTCGTACCCGGATTCTTCAGCCAGCAGATGGCATTGCGTGGCAAGCAGACTTCTACGATTACCATAAAGAACGGTGGGAAATGGCTTAGAGTTCCTATACTACCGTCGGGGGAAAAAGCCGGGTTTCGGCGGCTGAGATCGTTCATCTGGTTCATAAGTCCCGAGAACCGCATCGGGAAAGGCCTTCCCCAACACCATCAA
>Ga0070741_10017641_pt1 | contig 11696 bp, 8 predicted proteins | sample Coa_R1_4_FD_66440 | JGI IMG/M metagenome (GOLD analysis project Ga0070741, IMG submission 66440) | Surface soil microbial communities from Centralia Pennsylvania, which are recovering from an underground coalmine fire - Coalmine... | ecosystem: Environmental > Terrestrial > Soil > Unclassified ...
CAGTTCGTCCGAGATCGGCACGGCCGTAAAGTAGGGAATATTATAGAGGAAGACGGGGACGCGCGCCGCCTCCAGAATCGGGCGGAAATAGGCGACCAGCCCCTCGACCGGCGGGTTCTTGAAGAAGAAAGGCGGCAGCGCCAGCACCGCGTCCGCCCCAGCGTCGCTGGCATGGCGGGTCAACTCGATAGCATCCGTCACGCTGGCCGCGCCCGTTCCTGCGATAACGCTCAGGCCGCCCCGGTGCGCCAGGACGGCTTCCAGCGTCCGCTTTCTCTCCTCCACCGAGAGCGAAGGCGCTTCGCCGTTCGTACCGCAGACGACCACGCCATCTACGCCGCCCTGTCGCTGAAAATCCAGCAGCGCGGGAATATGTTCCAGGGCCAACCGGCCATTCTCGTCGAAGGGCGTCAGGATGGCGGTCAGCAGGCCGTGCAGGTGGGCGGCTTTCGGATGCGTCATAACGTTAGGTCTCCTTTTCAATCGGTAAGTCTTCGCGCAGGTTCCACTCGTTCCAGGAGCCGTCGTAGTTGGTCAGGCGGGGAAAACCGAGCGTCGAAAGCGCAAAAAGCACGGATGTCGCCGCCACGCCGCCGTTGCAGTAGGCGACGATCCGGCGATCCGGCGTCGCGCCGCTCTCCGCGACAAGGGCCTGCAGCTCCTGCGGCGCACGGAAGGTGCCTTCCTCCGTAAAGAAGGCTTCGCGGGGCAGATGCCGCGCGCCGGGGATATGCCCGCCGCGCCTGCCGCGCCGGATGCGCCCCGTGTACTGGCCCTCATCGCGGGCGTCCAGCAGCAGGGTTCCCTCCTGCCCCAGCACGGCCCTCACTTCCTCAGCCGTCGCGCGCCACTCCGGCTGAAGCCGGGGCGTGAAGATCGCAGGCGGGTAGTGGGGGACTTCCGCCGTGACCGGACGGCCCTCCCGCATCCACTTGCCCCAGCCGCCATTGAGAACCTGCGCGTTGGCATGGCCGTAGTAGCGCAGGACCCACCAGAGGCGCGTGGCGAACTGCGAGGCCGGATGCGCGTCGTAGGCGACGATCCGGTGTTCGTCCCCGATACCCGCCTGTCCCAGAACTCGCGCGATCTTCTCCGCCGTCGCGACCTGCGCCGGAACCGGGTCGTTCTCGTCCACGATGTCGCGTGTCCAGTCCAGATAGATGGCGCCGGGGAGATGCGCCTGCGCGTACTCCTCCGGCGCGCCCCGATACTCCGCCGTCTGGAAGCCGTCCTCCGCCGTCTGCGTCCGCACATAGCCGCGCATATCCACGAGGCGAAGGTCGGGGTCAGCCAGATGCGCCGCCAGCCAGTCGGTCTCTACCAGATGCGCCGCGCGCAGACGCTCCATCCGCGCCGTTTCTCCCCCGGTCGGGCGCTCCTGTCCCATCTTCCCGTTCCTCCTCCTGTGTCATGCGGCTCCTCCGGCGCGCAGGGGTTCCTTCGCTACGGGCCGGGCTTTGTCCTTCCGTACCTTTGCCGGTTCCTGGCCCGGTCGGGCGCGCAAAAAAGTTGGGAGAAATTTTTGGCGGCAGCCCCTAGATTCGATTCTCTCGCGGCACTACCTCGATGTAAGGTCGAAAAAAGTTTGAAAATTTTGCGGGGTGTCCCCTAGATTTGGATTTCTGAGGACACTACCCCCTTGTAAGGCCCACAACGGACTCATCGGGCGTCTGTGGCGTCCCGTGAAGAATGTAGGGGTCAAGCGGAGCTAAAGCCTCCGACAGGGGCAGAACGGTGGGGTGACGCATACAAGCGGCCCGACACCGCACAGCCCATCTCGCACGCACTGATTTCATGCTAGAGATGTCACGTTTCAAGGAGAAGTAAGGTGAAAAAGATCGTTGTCCGTCTCGCTTGCCTGATTCCTGCTGCTGCTGCTGCTGGCGTTCTTATGACTTCGAGCGTCAATGCGTCGCGCGCCGAACTCCAGGGCGTCGGTTCGCCCGGTCTGCCGCCGCCTGGCCCGAAATCCTGCACGATGGTCACGCTGCCGAGCGGATGCACGCTGCTCAGCGATGGCACAATCTACTGCACGGACGGCACGATCTTGACCAAGTAACTCCCAGCGTTCGGAGACAGCCTCTGCTGGAGGTTCGTTTTTTCCGTATCGAGGATTTTCCGATGTGCGCGGCTTCGCACTTCTTCGCGATGAGAACGCGCCACGCTGTCTACGGTGGCCGGACCCCACCTGGGCAGTTTTACATGAGAGCCAGGAACCGGTTCCCTAAGATGGGGACGGGAGCCGATTCCTGGTTTCCCATGTTGCGCCCGGCTTTTGGGCCGAGCGAGGATCGCAACCTGGTCTGCTATTGAATGATGAATGCGTTTTCTTTGCCGGGCCGACCGTAGATCGGCCCGCGCCGATAGCCATCATAAGACATGCCTGCCGCCTGCGCGCCCGCTGCCGGGACAGCAGAGGGATGACGCTGCGGGCAGGACGATTTTTAGAAAGCTGGAAGGAGGGTATTCGGCTGTAAGGGACACGGCCTCGGAACGATAGCGGACAACGTGGGCAGGACGGGACATCCTGCTCGCAGGGACAGCCGCTGCGCTTTCGGAGCCAGGCAATAGCAAAAAGGGACAAAGAGACCGGGCGCTTCTGGAGGAACGGGACATTTCTCCAAAAGCGCCCGGTCTGCTTTCGGCCCCTGCGCGCCTTCCGGCATCGCAGCGGCGTTCCTATGCGGCCCGACGCAGAGAAGAAGGGAGAGGCGCAGACTCCAGCAAGACGATCCGGCTCTGTGCCAGCGTGAAAAGCGGCTCCGTCTGCGTCGCGTCCTGTGGATAGATCGCTGCCCCCAGTCCCAATGCGAGTGGAGCGCGCTCCTTGTCCCACTCCTGCTCTTCCAGCCAGTCGGAAAGCGCCAGACTCAGGCGGCTCTGCACGACCCGGACATTCTCGCCGGTAAACGGTAAGATCAGCGCGAAGGTGTCCGGGCCAAAGCGCGTCAGAATATCCACCCGGCGCACGGTGCGGCGAATCGTCTCCGCCGTTCCCAACACGGCCTCGTCGCCTTTGAGTGTGCCATGCGCGCGGGTAAAGGCTTCCAGTCCCTCCAGTAGGACGAACAGCACGGAGACTTCGCTGCCCAGGCGACTGGCCCGGCTCAACTCCTCTTCCAGGCGATCCTCGAAATAGCGGCGGTTGTAGAGCCGCGTCAGGCCGTCCACCACCGAAGTCTGCTCGATGAACGCCTGCTGCTCCTCCAGCCGCTTGCGCATCTGGGCCATCTTCATCTGCGCGTCGCGCAGCTCATCGGTCACCAGAATCTTCTTCAGCTTCTTGGTCGAGTTGCGCAGAATGTGCGAGACGTAGTTGCAGGAGATGCCAAGCTGCCGGGCGATCTCCGTCTGGTTCAGGTCTTGATAGTAGAATTTGAAAAGGACGGTCTGCTCCAGCTCTTTCAGCTTCTCCATCGCCGTCTCCAGAACGATCTTGTCCTCGACGGGAAGCTGGAACGACGCCGTGACATCGGCGCCTGCCTGCCGCTCGATGTCCACCGTTCCGCCGTTATCGTCCTCGGCATCGCTGCTGCTGCCGTCAATCGAGGTGACCTTGAACACCTCGCGCGTCGTCAGCATCTCCGCGACGCTCTCTTCGCTGATGCCCATCATCTGGCCGATCTCGGCGTTGGTGGGCGGACGGCTGAGCTGCTGCGCCAGCGATTCGATAGCGCGCGTCATCTTCTGGTTGAACTCTTGCAGCCAGGCCGGTTCCTTGATGATCTTGCCGCGATCCCGCAAATAGTGCTTGATCTGTCCGATGATAAAATGGGTCGCGTAGGTCGAGAATTTGACGTTCTTGGCCGGGTCATAAAGATCAATCGCGGTGATCAGCCCGATGTAGCCCTCCTGAGCCAGGTCGTCCGCCGGTTCCGCCGAGCCGGAAAAGCGTCGAGCGACGCTCTCTACCAGGCTCGTGTATTGCAGCACGATGCGATCCCGCAGTTCGGGCTTACACGCTTGCCGGTACTCCAACAGCAGTTGCAGGACATCCTCTTCTGTACGCTTCCGTTGCGCCTGATTCTGTTTCTGGTTCTCTATGAACATTCTTCCTTTAGGGGAGGCCCGCCTTCGTTCCGTGTTACGCGGCGCGCGCCCGATGCCTTTGCGGTCGCGCTTCTCTGCGGGAACCGTCAGGGTTCCTATCGGCCTCCCTCATGAGATAGCGCGCAACGCTCCGGCCCCTCTATTATTGCCAGTTCTGCCGGATGGCTTTAGCGTACTCCCGCCCTTTTCGACCTGAGCCAGCGGGCGGCAGTCTCTCGCGTCCCGGTCTTCCTGTATGTCCGCACCGGTTGCTGTGGGCGGAATTTTATGGTAACCTACCGACAAGGAGGCCGCTCTGCTCGGCGACGAACTGCGTAATGTGCTGGGTTCTCAAGGCTGTATAGACCTCCAGGATTATCCGACAGGCAGTGAGGGTTGCGCATGACTTTGCAGGTTCGAGCGGGAAGACGATCCGCTCTATCCGCCTGCCGCCCTACGCGAAGCCCTTGCCAACGCGCTCTGCCACCGAGACTACAGCATCGGCGGCGGCGCGGTCAACCTGGCTATCTATGACGACCGGTTGGAGATCACCAGCACTGGGAATCTGCATTTCGGATTGACGGTCGAAGACCTGAAACGTCCGCACACCTCGCAACCCTGGAACCCGCTGATCGCCCAGACCTGTTACCGCCGGGGCATCATCGAGACCTGGGGCCGGGGAACGGTCAAGATGGCGGAACTAACGGACGAGGCTGGGCTGACGCCCCCGGAGTTCGAGGAGATCGGCAACAGCCTCCTCGTGCGCTTCCTTCCGACCCGATATGTGCCGCCGACGCGCGTGGGCCACGATCTCAGTCTCTTACAGAGAGACATCCTGCAAGTCCTGGCGCAGCAGGGGCCGTCCACTTCCGCGCAGATCCGCGGGGCGTTGGAAAATGAGACGCCCCCACGTACCCTGCTATGGAACCTTCAAATGCTCAAGGAGTTGGGCCTGATAGACAGCACCCGCAAAGGGCGCGGCTTTGTCTGGATGCTCAAAGGCGTTCACCTCTAGGCGAAGTTTTTGCGCCAATTGTTGCGGCCATTGCGTGAATCGTTGCGGCCATTACGCGAATCCTACATATCGTGCGAACGGCTAAGGCGTTCGATTGCCATAGCACAGAGCGGTATGTCGCACTGTACCACTCCGCTTTCCACACGCGCCCGTCTGCGTAGAGTATACTGAAAACATGCGCTACGAGACATATTCTCCACAGTCCGAACCCTCGGCTGCCGCTCCCGTGCGGCAGCCGCTGGAAACGCTGACGGGCGTGCTGGAACGCCTCACCTTCCACAACGAGGAGAACGGCTACACGGTGGCGCGGGTGGCCGTCGAAGGCGCACGCGACCTCGTCACCGTCGTCGGCAACTTCTCCAACCCTATCGTCGGGGAGAGCCTGTTCTGCGAGGGGCGCTGGGTATCCCATCGGGAGTTCGGGCGGCAGTTCCAGGTCGAACGCTACAGCACGACGCAGCCTGCGACTGCCTTCGCCATCAAAAAGTATCTCGGCAGCGGCCTTATCAAGGGCATCGGGCCGGTCATGGCGGAGCGCATGGTAGACCTGTTCGGCACGGACACGCTCGACATCATCGAGAAGGAGCCGCGCAAGCTGCTGCGCGTGCAGGGCATCGGCGAGAAGCGCGTCGAGATGATCCAGAAAGCCTGGGACGAGCAGCGCGAGATCCGCAACGTGATGCTCTTCTTGCAGGGGCATGGCGTCTCGGCCACGTTCGCGGTCAAGATCTACAAGACCTACGGCGACAAGTCCATCGCGACCGTCGAGGAGAACCCCTACCGGCTGGCGCAGGACATCCGGGGCATCGGCTTCAAGACTGCCGACAAGATCGCGCAGCAGTTGGGGTTTGCGGTGGACAGCGAGCGGCGCTTGGAGGCGGGCCTGCTCTACACGCTCTCGGAGGCGACCGATTTCGGCCATCTCTATCTGCCGGAGCCGAAGCTGCTGCAATCGGCGGCGGAGATACTGGGCGTGGAACCGGCGCAACTCGCGCCTGTGCTGGAGACGATGGCGGCGGCGCAGGCGGTCATCGCGGAGGAGATTCCCGGCATCGAGATGGCGGGTCGCCCCATGCGCGCCTTCTATCATCCCGCGCTCTACTATACGGAGATCGGTCTGGCCGCGCAGTTGCGCCGCCGCCTGCTGCTCCCGCCGAGCAAGCCGCTCTCTCGGGAGAAGATCGCCGCCTGGCTGGAGAAGCAGGAGCAGGCGCAGGGCGTCACGCTCTCGCAGGAGCAGCGCGAGGCGGTCGCGCTGGCGCTGGAGAGCCGAATCCTCGTTCTGACCGGCGGCCCGGGGACAGGAAAGACGACCGTCACGAACCTGATCGCCCGCGCCTTCGACGCGCAGAAGAAGCGGCTGCTGCTCGTCTCGCCGACGGGCCGCGCCGCCAAGCGCCTCTCGGAGGTGACCGGGCGGGAGGCGCAGACCATCCACCGTCTCCTGAAATTCGACCCGGCCACGCACAGCTTCCAGTTCAACGATACGAACCCCCTGCCCTGCGACGTGCTGATCGCCGACGAGGTCTCGATGCTGGATGCGGTGCTGGCGAACAATCTGCTCAAAGCCGTGCCGGAACCGGCGCAGATCGTCTTCGTCGGGGACAGCGATCAGTTGCCCTCCGTCGGCGCGGGCAACGTGCTGGGCGACCTGCTGGATTCGGGCGTCGTGCCGTCCATCCGGCTGACGCAGGTGTTCCGGCAGGCGCAGGAGAGCCTGATCGTCACGAACGCGCACCGCATCCGCGAGGGACAGTTTCCGCAGTTGGTCCCGCCGAAAGAGCGGGAGGGCAAGAACTGCCTCTGGATCGAGGTCGAGGAGAGTACGGAGGGCGCAGAGCAGGTCGTCAAGCTGGTGCGTAAGTCGCTGCCCGCGCTCGGCTACCGGGGCGACGACATTCAGGTGCTTTCGGCCATGCACAGGGGAACGCTGGGCGTCGGCTATCTGAACGAACTGTTGCAGGAGGCGCTCAATCCCGCCGATCCGACAGGCCGCCGCCCGGAACTGTTGCGCGGTTCCCGCCGTTTCCGCATCGGCGACCGCGTCATCCAGTTGGTCAACAACTACGATAAGAACGTCTACAACGGCGACGTGGGAACCATCTGCGACATCCGCCCCGACGATCAACTGATCGCGGTGCGCTTCCCGGAAGGCGTCGTCGAGTACGATTTCTCCGACTATGACGAGCTACAGCTTGCCTACGCGATGTCTATCCACAAAGCGCAGGGATCCGAGTATCGAGCCGTCGTGATGGTCATGCACTCCAGCCAGTACATGATGCTGCAGCGCAATCTGCTCTATACCGGCCTGACCCGCGCCCGCGACCTCTGCATCCTCGTTGGAGACAAGCGCGCTATCGGGCGGGCCGTCAAGAACGACAGGACGACGCGCCGCTACACCCGCCTCGCCGAACGCCTCCGCGATACCGACGAAACCACCCTCATCCCGCCCGACCGCCTGCTATGACCTTCTCTGAAAGGGTCACTCCATTACACTCATGGCGTAAGCAAGTCGGCGAAGCAGATGAAGTTCATAAGAGGGCGTATAAAAACCTTGCCCGGCGAAGGAATTCGCGGCTGCAAAAGCACCAGGTCGGCCTGCGCCGACTCAAGGCTCCCTCTCCTTCGCAAGGGGAGGGTTGGGGTGGGGGCTGGAGTCCGCGCAGGCGGACTTCGTGCTTTTGCAGGGGCAGTTTCAACTGCCGCATATGGATGGGCTTGAGCCGCAGGCCCGGCGTCGTAATAAGGTGGCCCTTGCCAAGCCTATCTCTTGTTGAGTTCCGTCAGAGAGAGATGGTCGGAGGCCAGATAGGTCTCGAAGTTGCGCTTGATCGCCTCCCATTCCGAGTCGATGATAGAGAACCAGGCGGTATCGCGGTTCTTGCCCTTGACGATCATGTGCTGACGGAACACGCCTTCCGGGGTGAACCCCAGGCGCGCGGCGGCGCGCTTGCTCTCCTGGTTGGCGTTGTCGCACTTCCACTCCACGCGCCGGTAGCCGAGTTCCTCGAACAGGTAGCGGAGCAGCAGATAGATCGTCTCGGTGTTGACTCGCGTCTTCTGCGCGACCGGGCCGTACCAGATATGGCCCAACTCGGCGCGGCCCATGTCGGGAACGATATTGAGGATAGCGACCATGCCGACAGTCGTGTTGAGCGCGCGGCTGGTGACCGCATAGTAGAGTGGATCCCGGCTTTCCTGAATGGAGCGCAGCCAGTCTTGCATCGCCTGCTGGCTTTCAAAAGGGCCGTACCACATATACGTCCAGACAGATCTGTACGCCTCCTGCGCGTGCGAGACGGCGTAGAGATCGGCGCTGTCCCGGTCGGCATCGAGCCGGGCGATACGAACGTGCTGCCCTTCGAATTCCGGGGCGGTCGGAGGCTGCCAGCGACGCTGAGATAGCTCGGTAGACATGATTCTCTCTGAGGTTGGGATGCGTGCCAGTTCGCGAACCGGGCCGCGAACTCCTGCCGGATTCATCATCCAGACGCGCCGCCAATAGGGTGGGGCCATATCCCGTTTACGCCTGGCCCGATTTCTGATACAATGGAAGCGCCCCCGCTTGAAGAATCGGGGGAAACTCTGACGCCTGGCAGCAGCTATGTATAACGTCTACGACAGCTTTCGCAACGTGCGTCTGGTGACGCCGGACAACCCCGACTATATCGCCTTTATGCGCCGTATGGCCGATCAGCGACCCTCGCGAGGCGGGCCGCGCGCCGCCGGGGAGTATCTCGGCGGAATGGTGGAGCAGGCGGCGCGCCACTGGCTGAGCGGTTTTGTTCCCTTGCAGGAAGAACGCATCCTCTCCTGGGAGCAGCGGATGCGCAACGGACGCCATGCCACGCTCTACCGCGAACTCGACGCCGTGTGGCAGATAGACGACGAGTCGCTATGCCTCTACGAGATGAAGCTGACCACGCCGGAGAACATGGAGAATGGCGTTGGACTGCGGCAACTGGACATCGCGGCGGAGACTCTCTTTGCCTCGAAGCGGTATCGCTATGTGCTGAAGCGGCTCGTCTATGTCGCGGAGGAGCGCGTGACGGTGCTGGAGGAAGACCTGCCCGTCCTCGAACCGGACGACGAGTACGAAGAACTCGGCGTTGTGTGGGTTCCGCCCGATGCGGTGGAGACGGCGGCGCAAGCGTTGGGGCTGGAACTGCCGGAGGGCTGGCTGCTGCCGGAATCGCGCGAGGGCTATGTCGAAGACCCGGAGCGAGAGGAGTGGCGGCAGTACGCGGAGACCGAAGCGCGAGAGCAGGCGGAGGAAGAGAAGGCGGCGAACAGTCCGCTTGCCGACGCGCTGCGCCGCGCGCTGGAAGACAGGCGGGGTTAGCAGGTGCGCCCAGGCAAAAAAAGTGCCATCGGAGGCGCGTTGGCACGCGAATAAAAGGACGCCTCCGATGGCGTCTCTTCCCAAAGCAGGACACGTCATCGCATCCGACTCGACTTAAAGAAGAGAACAAACCTAATCGAGCTGCTGGGGAGTAAGACAACGCACCCGCCGAAAGGTTACAGAGATTGACAAAATCCATCAACAAACTTTTTCCTGGCGCGCAAGGGCGGGTTCGTCAGGGATGAGAACCGAACCAAAAGCGCGAGCCTGGGCCGAGATCTCCCTCGACACCCTGCGCGGCAACGTCAGAACGCTGCGGGACTTTCTTGGCGCGGAAATGAAGCTGATGGCCGTCGTCAAGGCGGACGCCTACGGACACGGGCTGATTCCGGTCGCGCAGGCGGCGGTGGAGGCGGGCGCAGAGTGGCTCGGCGTTGCTGCCGTATCGGAAGGCGCGGCGCTGCGCGAGGCGGGGATAGAAACTCCGATCTCCCTCCTCTGCGCTCCGGCCCCACAAGAAGCGGAGGCGCTGCTCGCCTATCGCCTGACGGCGACGGTCGGCGACAGGGTGACGTTAGAGGCGATAGCGCGCGCGGCCCGTTCGGGAGCCTCCCCGGAACGCGCGCCCGAAATCCATCTGGAGATAGATACCGGCATGGGGCGCTCCGGCGCGCGGCCCGACGAGGCGGTGGCGCTCTGGCGGGAGGCCCTCGTCTCCGGCCTGCGCGTGACCGGCCTGACCACGCACCATGCCGATGCCGACGGCGCAGACGAGACGTTTGCCGTGACGCAGGAGGCAGCTTTTGCGCGTGTCCGGGCCAGACTCCAGGAGGCCGGGGCGCAGTTCGATCTGATTCACCTGCGCAACAGCGCCGCCACCTGCCGCTTTCCCGCTCCGGGCGGGAACCTGGCGCGTCCCGGCCTGCTGCTCTACGGCATCCTGCCGCCGGTGGCCCTCACCCCCGTCCCCTCTCCCACACTGCGGGAGAGGGGGGACTATAGCGCAGGCTTGTCCCTCCCTTTCCGCTCTGGCACGAGCAGGAAGAAACGGAGCAGCCGAGGGTTTAGCCCTCCCCCTTCTCCCACAGCGTTGGGAGAAGGGGGCCGGGGGGAGGAGGGTCTCCACCCCGTCCTTACGCTCAAAGCGCGCGTGGCGACCGTGCGCTCCCTGCCCGCCGGGCATCCGATTAGCTACGGCGTCACGCATCGGCTGACCCGGCCCAGCCGCGTTGCGACGGTTCTTGTCGGCTATGGCGACGGCTACCCGCGCCGCCTCTCCAACAACGGGCAGATGCTGCTGCGCGGCCAGCGCGCCCCGATCCTCGGAAGGGTCTGCATGGATCAGACCGTCGTAGATGTGACCGATATTCCCGGCGTTGCGCCCGGCGAGGAAGCGGTCTGCATCGGCGCGCAGGGCCGCGAGCGCATCCGCGTCGAGGAGATCGCGCGCCGCATCGAGACGACCGAACACGAGATAACGACCTGCCTGACGGCCCGCCTGCCGCGCTGCTATATCTAGCCCAAAACGTCAAAATCGCATGGGCAAGCCCCGCGTTCGCGTGGTATAATAGACGACATAACCGCAATGCGACGGCTTTACATCGCTGTCGCGAATTGCGCACTCATTGAGCATTCTGCCGACCGAGGAGTCTTTCATGCCCTTATTCCGTTCCCGCTTCCGCCGCGCCGCCGGGCGCGCGCTTGCGCTCGGCTTCCTCCTCGGTGGGATTCCGCCCTCGGCCTTCTCCGCCCCGCCCGCTCCGACCTCTGTCGCGCCCGCGTCGGTCACGGCCCGGCAAGCGCAGACGAAAGAGACCTGGATGGGCCTCTACATGGGGCCGCAGAAGATCGGATACACCCGCATTCGGGTCGAGCCGACGACCTACAAGAACCGGCCTGCGCTCCGCACGACCAGCGAAGGCGTGACGAAACTTTCCCTGCTCGGAACGACCGTCGAGCAGCGCGAGGCTCAGGAGACCCTCTCCGATCTGAACTACCAGCCGCTCTCGCAGACGTTCGACATCACCTCGAGCGGCAGCGGCCTGCGCCTGGAAGCGACCTACGACTATGCCGCCCGCAAGGTGTTCTGTCGCCTGCGCACTGGAGAGAGCGGTTCCACCAAGACGCTCACCATCCCGCGCGGCGCCAACCTGGCCGGGGACACCAATCTTCTGACCGAAGGCAAGAAACTTTCTGTCGGCCAGAAACTCTCATTCTACTATCTGAACCCGGTCAGCGTCGCGCTGGAAGAGGCGAAAGTCGAGATCGCCGGACGCGAAGCGGTGAAAGACCCGCGCACCGGGAAAACCG